>Ga0209382_10008145_pt1 | contig 13227 bp, 9 predicted proteins | sample SoiMetdeltSBSDD5_FD_187599 | JGI IMG/M metagenome (GOLD analysis project Ga0209382, IMG submission 187599) | Bulk soil microbial communities from a Populus tree surrounding site in Tennessee, USA - Soil MetaG P. deltoides SBSDD5 (SPAdes) (version 2) | ecosystem: Environmental > Terrestrial >... | reverse complement strand
GGCTATCCTGGCTGCCGGCTGTAAGCCCTTATGCGCAGCACTGGATTTCGTCCGAAACGTTTTATTGATTCAGCCGCCGTACTATCTGCAGCATCAGCGGCTCGATTATCTGGAGTTTGTGCGGCAGTGGCAACAGTTCACTGGACCGGTGATGGCGAAAGGACTCGAGGACACGGCGTTCTATCGGTATAACGCGCTCGTCTCCACAAACGAAGTTGGACGTCCTGCCAGTGGCCCTGAAGCGTTCCTCGGCGTTGATGAATTTCACCGGCGAAACATCGAACGGCAGCACACGTATCCGCACACGATGAACGCCAGTTCGACGCATGACACGAAACGCAGCGAGGATGTTCGCGCACGAATCGACGTTCTTTCCGAATTACCTGACGAATGGGAAAACCGTTTGAAACGTTGGAGCCGCTGGAATCCCAGCGATTCCGCCCCTGATGCGAACGAGCAGGTCGTGATCTACCAGACTCTCCTCGGAGCCTGGCCCATTTCGCGAGAACGCTTTCAAGGTTACTTGATCAAGGCATTGCGAGAAGCCAAGACCCACACCAGCTGGATGCAGAACGACGGCATCTACGAACAGGAAGTTCTCGCCTTTGTCGATCGTTTGATGGACCCACATAACTCTCGGTCGTTCCTGAAGGATTTCTTGCGCTTCCACAAAAAGATTGCGTTCTTCGGCGCCATGAATTCGCTCAGCCGCCTGTTGCTCAAACTCACGTCGCCAGGCGTGCCCGACATTTATCAGGGAACCGAGTTGTGGGATTTCAGCCTGACCGATCCCGACAATCGCCGGCCGGTCGACTACCAGAATCGCGTGCACGTGCTGGATTGGATCGAGAAACATGGTCGGCCGAAAGAATTGTTGCACTGGTGGCAAGACGGTCGAATCAAGATGTTCGTCCTGTGGAAATCACTGACGTTCCGGCGGGAGCATCCCGAGGTTTTCATGGAAGGCGAGTATCTGCCGCTTGAGGTTTCGGGCCGCAGAGCCGAAAACGTTATCGCGTTCGCGCGTCATCTTGGCGACAAATGGATTCTGGTTGCCGCGCCGCGGCTCATGTCGCAATTGACGAAGGCCGGAACACCTGCCCTCGGCCGTGTCTGGTCCGACACCGTCCTCCAATTACCTCCTCAAGCTCCGCGCCAATGGCGCAATGTTTTCACAGGCATCACGGTCAATACGCCGAAACTCGCAAACATCTTTTCAGATCTCCCGTTTGCCCTTTTGGAAAAGGTTCCGTAATTTCGTACCAAACACGTTCGGCCAGTCACACGAATTCCCCTCCTTCGCGAAGGAGGGGTGGACGCGACCTAAAGAAAACGCTGCGAAGCATCCTTTGAAAGGAGCGGACGGGGTAGTTGTTTCAAGCTACCGCTTACCGATCCGGATCGGATTTGGATAAGCGGTGGCTTGGAACAACTACCCCGTCTGCGCTGACTAAGGAACGGGGCTGTTTTTCCTTATTGCGCAGCCACCCCTCCTTCGCAAGGAGGGGACTCTGTTGCTCTACCAAACATTCGGGAATACCTGCGTAAACCAGTACAATCCATCTCATGATCCCGGGAATCTGGAGGACGGGCGTTGCTGCGGTCGTTCTGACAATTGTCTTTGCTGTCGTTGTGGTGGGGTTCGCGAAGTGGACGAGTGGAGACGACTCGGACTTCGCGGTGGCCGATCCACGGTTCACACACACGTGGATCATCCCGCAAATCCCCGTCGGTAGCGGCGGCGATGGGAATCAGGTGAACTACACAACCGTCATACAGGTTGCGAACATCGACAGCGCGACGGTCAGCGTTAGAGGAAATTTCTATAAGCAGGCTGGTGGTGCGTCGGACATGTCGTATGTGATAGGCGGAGGCAAGACGTTGGCGGATGGCTACCTGGCAGAAGCCTCGATTCCGGCCGGCGGCATTCTGGTGATTACCGCATCTCCGTCAGAGCCGGTCGGGCTGAACAGCAATTGGGGCGCAGTTGAAGCAACCGGCAACGTTTCGATCACCACACTGTTTGAAATACGCGATTCAGCGGGTACATTGACCACCCGCGTGAGCGTGCCGGCAAGTCCTACGATGTCGAAGTTTGTGATGCCGCGGATCCAAAACCCGCAATCACGAACCGACGTTGCGTTTGCCATCGCGAATGCGAGTCCAGTTCCAGCGAATGTCTCGGCGTCTCTGAGGGACGTTACCGGCACAGTAATCGCGACGAAGACGTTCACGATATCGCCTCGCACGCAGACCGCACAGTTTGTCGGGGAATTATTCGGAGACGTATCGCCGGCCTCGGAGACGTCCCATTCTTCAGTCACATTCGATGGCGGAGCGACAGCGCAGCTCGGAGCAATTGCGATTTCGTACGACGGGCCCATTCAGACCGGCGTTCCCGTCACTCGAATTCGCTAATCAGCCATCGACAAACCGATAGCCCATTCCGTGAACCGTGAGAATGTATTGGGGATGCCGCGGATTAGGTTCGAGCTTCTGACGCAACCATGCGACGTGCACATCCACAGTGCGTGTGAACGGCATGGCGTCATAACCCCACACTGCGTTCAGCAATTCGTCACGGGAAATCGTCGCGCCGCGGTGCTCGATGAAGTAACACAGCAGTTTGAACTCACGCGCCGACAGCTCGACAGCGTGCCCGTCGCGAAACACTTCGGTACTCCGAAAGTCGACGCGGATTGGACCGAACTCGTAAGAGCCTTCGTTGGCCGAAGCGGATCGGCGCGGTGCACGTCGCAACAGCGCCTCGACACGCGCGAGTAGTTCCATCATCTCGAATGGCTTGGTCAGGTAGTCGTCGGCTCCGAGCTTCAGGCCGACAACTTTGTCCACCACCTGGCTCTTTGCCGTCAGCATCAGAATCGGTGTTTTGACGCCGCGCTGGCGCAGGTCCCGGCAGACATCCAACCCGCTGCTGTGAGGCAGCATCACGTCCAGAATGAGCAGGTCGAACGACTCTGTGGTTGCTAACTTGAAGCCGGAGGGTCCGTCGTTCGCAGATCTGACGGTGTAACCTTCTTTCGTCAGCCGGTCGGTCAACGTCAGGACCAGACCGGGTTCGTCTTCAACGAGGAGAATACGCCTGGTCATGCGAACTAACTACGCTGGAGACAGCGCGGTCCATCGTCGGCACAACGATCGTGAAGGTCGTGCCTTTGTGAAGCGTGCTGTCGACATTTATTTTTGCGTGATGCGCATCGACAATCTGCTTCACCAATGCGAGGCCGAGGCCGCTGCCTTGAATTTGTGCATCAATGACCGCAGCGGCGCGATAGAACGGCTCGAAGATGTGCGGTAAATCGACTGGCGAAATGCCCGCGCCGCGATCCTCTACACAGATGAGAACATCGCTGCCCGCAGCTTCAGCGCGAACCGACAGCCAATTGCCCTGACCGCCGTATTTCAGCGCATTGCCGATAAGATTCTGAATAGCGCGAATCATCGCCGGACGGTCTGCCATGATCGGTTGCAGGTTCGGTTCGATGTGCTTTTCCAGCGTGATTCCGGCATCCCGAATCTGCATTGCAAACATTTCGATCGCCTGGTCCACGATATCGGAAACTTCTGCAGCCTCGAGCCGGTACGCTTGCCGTCCCGATTGAATTCCCGCGAAGTCCAACACCTGTTCGACCATTTCCGAAAGTCGCCTGCCTTCGTTGCGAACGAGAGCACCGTATTGCCGGGTTTGCTCTTCGCTGCCAACGACGCCGTCCGCAAGGTTTTCTCCGGCTGAACAAATGACGGCGAGGGGCGTCCGCAGTTCATGACTGACGGCCGATACGAACTCGAGTTGCTGCCGCGCGAGCCGGCGCTCGCGTTGCGCGGAAACGAGAATCAATCCGACGCTCAACGTAAGGATCAACAGGATGCTGAAGCTGATGACAAGATTGCGCTGCCGTGTCTGAGCAACCGCTGCATCGAGGGATCCAGCGCGATGCGTTAGTCCGAGCTGCCAGGCGCCTTCCGTCAATGCGGAGCGCAAAACACCGCGCATACCGGTAGAAGCCGTGCCCTGCAGGACCTGCACCGTCAATTTGCCGTTGACCCTCTTCTGAAAGATATCGCGCGATGCGGAAGCTGTGATCGTGGTACGCGGACCGGCGGCAAGACGAAAGTCAGCGGGACGCGTGGATAGAATACCGATCGTCACATCAGCGCTGTCGGCAGAAGCACCTGTCTCGCTGGAATAAACGACACGGCGTTGATCCGAGTTTTCAACGACGGACACCATGTAGTCGAGTACTCCGTCGGTACCGGCGAGATTGGTCCGAACGACGGCGGGTATGAATTCCTTCTGGATGTAATCACGATTCAAGGTCACGACAATCTGCGCGAGTGCTCTCGGAAACTCGATGACACCTGTGGCCGTCGGCAACTCCGGCATTACCTGAATGACCACGGCAGGAATGGTCGGATTGACCGGTCCATTCACGATGAACACCTGCTCAAAATGGTCGGCTATCGGAAGATTCCGTCCCAACTGGAACGCGCCAACGGAACGCGCCAGCCGGAGCGGTGTCAACTGGTCCGGCCAATCGGTCGTCTCGAACTTTAGAGTTGAAGCATCGAGCCGTTCGACCTCACGAGCGGTATCGAGCGGCTGCTTGATCAGGAAAACGCTTTCGATCAGCTTCGCGTATGGCGCCTCGCGTTCCCAAGCGGCATACTGACCGGCAACTTGACTTTCAAGCGTCGCGCCAGGTTCGCCACTCAACTGAAAGCTACTGTGAATTCTGGTGATCTCACGATCGAAGTCGTCGCGAAAACGATCCGCGGCCGAACGCATGTTTTCCAGCATCTGCTCGCGTTCGCTTTCACTGACTTTTCCGAGCCATTCGTATTGTTTGTAGGCAAGAAAAGGCAGCAGAACCAGCAGGATCGATACAAGGATAAGAGTAGAGAATAGTCTGCGCTTGCGTCCGGTCACTCTGGAGATGATACATCGAGGCGAAGATCCGCGGGGGCGGCAAGGGCGAATTTTACAAACTTAACAAAGTAGGGGATGCGCCTTAGCGATCAGCCATACGCAATCCGCAATTTCCACTATCCTTATAAATTTCCCCTATAGATAGCGTTGAACTCTGGACAACGCCTCGTTCAAGACCGTTCCCAAATGCCAAGGCTATCGATAGGGAAGATTTATAAGGATAGTGGAAATTGCGGATTGGTTATGGCTGATGGCTAAGTCGCACAGCCTTTGGATTATCACATCCCTTTGATTCCCATCTGCCAGACCTTGATCGCGTCAATCGGGAACAAGAGCATGATGATGTTCAGGGTCAGATTGTCCCGAATCCAAAGCGCCAGAATGACTTCGAGGGCAACGGTTCCGGCGATCGTGACTCGCTTGGGCAGCCGGGAAGCAGCGAAAAAGCCGGCGATACAGAACAGGATGTCCGACATCGAGTTCACGATGCTGTCTCCAAAGTACTCGAGCGATATCGTTCCGGTTCGATACCGATCGATCACCGCGTCAGAATTTTCCAAAACTTCCCAGGCGGACTCCGCGGCGACCGCGACCATCAGCCTTGTCTCTAGCGAGCTCTTTGGCAACAGCAAGGTAGAGAGTCCGTAAAAAACGATGCCGTGCGTCACGTGCGTCAAACTATACGGGTCCGCGACCAACTGTGAATTGTATTTGCTCCAAATATCCCCTGACCAAATGCCGGGCGTGTTGGGAACTCCCCACAATCTACGTCCCATGCGGTATTCCACCGAAGCTGCGGCCAGCATCAGACCAAGGATCACCATTGTCGTTACCAGCCGTGAACGTCCAGGAAGCATGCGGTGGACTATACAGATGCCGGGCCGTTCTCTGTGACACTTTCGTGACAATATCGCTGCAGGCGCGGGCTAGAATGCGCATCGGTCATGGACACTCGAAGGCGCCGCCGGCAGATTCTGCTTTTGTTTTTCGCGATCGTCATCCCGGCGGTCGTGCTGATCACACTCGCGGTTCGGGTCGTTCGTCAAGAGACCGAGTTGTCCGAAAAGAAGCTGATCGACGAACGCCGCTCCGCCCTCGACCAGGTAAGGCGCGAGCTGGCCGCGCGCCTTCAGGCAATCAAGCTCCAGGAAGTCAACCGGCTGCTCGGCAATGCCGAAGCAACCGTGAAACGGGTGCCGGAATCTCCGGTCGTGTTTGTCGCCCAAATCGAAGGCGGACGGATGACTCTGCCCTGGGCAACACGGTCAAAACTTTCCCAGCGAAATCCCGATTACGACGATGCCTTACGGGACGGCGAGTCGTTGGAATTTGCAGCCAATGACCCTGGTCGCGCCGCCATCGCTTATCGCCGCGCCCTCGCCGCCGCTCGCACTGAACAGGAGCGATGTGCGGCTCAGCTCATGGAAGCACGTGTGTCTCACAAATCGGGACCTGCCGGCGCGGCGACAGAAATGTATCGGTCCATGCTGGGACGATGCGACGACGATGTTGATGACGAAGGCATGTCCTTCGGTATGTACGCTGCGGAACGGCTCCTCGCAGACAACGTCGATGTCGCGGGCGTTGAGAAGTACCTGCTCGAACAGGCCCGCGCGCCGGAATGGCGCCCTCCGATCCAGGCATCTCTCTTGCACTCGATGCTGGAGAAACTGGCAGGTGATCGCACGGCGCAAGCCCGATCCGATTTGGCCGCTTACATTCGGGAAACGGAACAGATCACAACCTTCTCAAATACTCTTCAGAGCGCACCACGATTCGACGTGGCAGCAGCAAGGGCCTTCGAACCGGCGTGGTTGGTTTACGGCGAAGAACCGTGGCTGTACACCGTGACTTCTCCTTCGGCAGATGTTCCACCCGTGATTCTTGCTGTGTCTGCGAAGAAGATTAGTCCTCCTGGCGTGACTTTACTTGCGCAGCCCACTGCGTCGAGCACGCCGATCGGCGAAGGCACCGCCTCTCTTCACGTCGAATGGGCCCGGGATCGATTCGTAAAAACATCCGGCGTACCCGTTTTTCTATACGCCGCCGGTCTTACGATCCTCCTGTTATTGACAGTTCTGGCGGGATACCTCGTCCTCCGCGACGTCGACCGTGAGGTTCAGCTGGCCGAGATGCGATCGCATTTCGTCGCAAGTGTGTCGCACGAATTGAAAACTCCGTTGACCGCAATCCGCATGTTTGCAGAGACGCTGGCGATGGGCCGGTCGAATAACGATCAAACGCGTGCGGAATATCTTCAAACTATTGTCAGTGAGAGTGAACGGTTGTCGCGGCTGGTGGACAACGTGCTCGACTTCTCGCGCATCGAACGGGGAAAGAAAATTTACCGAATGCAACCGACTTCGCTGGCCGACGTGGTTCGGTCAGCGGCGCGAACGATGGAGTATCCGCTCGTGCAGCAAGGCTTCCAGCTAACGATCAATATCGATGACACTCTGCCTGTGCTGATGGCGGACGCGGACGCCATTGAACAGGCGATCTTGAATTTGCTGACCAACGCAATGAAGTATTCCGGCGACGCCCGGAGCATCGATTTGCGTCTCGGCCGCGCCGGTCACGAGGCCGCTATCGATGTGACGGATCAGGGTCTCGGCATTAATCGTGACGATCAGAAGCGCATTTTCGACAAGTTCTATCGCGTACGTTCGCCTCGGACGGATCTGATTGCCGGAACCGGATTGGGATTGACGCTGGTGACTCATATTGTGAAAGCGCACGGTGGACGGCTCGAAGTAACGAGCTCCGCGGGCCAGGGCAGCACGTTCTCTGTACGTCTGCCGCTGACGGCTTCCGGAGCTGGAGCCTCTGCATGACGCGCGTCCTTGTCATCGAAGATGATCCATCCATCCTGCGCGGTCTCAAAGACAACCTCGGCTTTGAAGGATACGAAGTGTTTTCGGCCGTCGACGGCGAGGAAGGTTATCGGTTTCATCGCGTCCACAAACCGGATCTCATCGTGCTCGACCTGATGTTGCCGCGAATGAGTGGGCTCGAATTGTGCCGCAGGCTGCGGGCTGAAGGCGTCGAGACTCCAATTCTGATGCTCACCGCGCGCAGCGAAGAATCCGATCGCGTCACGGGCCTCGATCTGGGTGCCGACGACTATGTGACGAAGCCGTTCTCGGTGCGCGAACTCATGGCACGCGTCCGCGCCCTGCTTCGACGAACGCACGTATCAACGGCGTTGCCTACCGAATTGCGATTCGGAAATGTCGAGATCGATTTCCTGCGCTACGTCGCACGCCGCGGTGGACGCCCGGTCGAAATGACGCGCAAAGAATTCGCTGTGCTCCGGCTGCTTGCCAGCCGCGCCGGAGAAGTCATCACGCGCGACGAGCTTCTCAACGAAGTTTGGGGCTACGAGTCATACCCCGTCAGCCGAACCGTAGACAATCACATCGCCTTAATTCGCTCCAAGCTGGAGGACGATCCGGCGCATCCCGAGTACATTCGAACGGTTCACGGCGTGGGCTATAGGTTTGTTAATGACCCAAAAGTCTCGGAATCTCATTGAACAAGCACCCCTCTCCCTCTGGGAGAGGGCGGCGCGAAGCGCCGGGTGAGGGTTTGAAGGTGCGACACGTGACGAACCCTCACCCGCCCTTCGGGCGACCTCTCCCAGAGGGAGAGGGGCGCCTGACAAAAACGTTACACCGGCAAGGAGCACCCATGACGACTTCCAGCGTGCCTGCATCTAGAGTCGTGGACCCATGAGAAAGAACCTGACCGCGATCGTTCTGTGTCTTTGTTGCTGTTCGTTAGCTTCGGCAGTCCCGCAAAAAGCGTTGGAGCTGTTTCAGAAGGCGCTCGTCCAGGAACAGGCGGCCGGCAATCTTAGAGAAGCCATTGCGCTGTACCAGCAAACGGCCAAGGAAGCCGGTGGCGATCGCGAGCTGGCAGCGCGCTCGCTCGTGCGCGCCGCTGCGTGTTACGAAAAACTCGCGAGTCCGCAGGCAGCGCAGCTATATCAGGACGTCATACGAAATTATCCCGAACAGCGCGAGCAGGTCACGACGGCGCAAGCTCATCTGCAGGAACTCCGACGCATACAATCCACGCGGACGAATGCCGCTCTGCGCATGTCGTCGGTCGTTGCGCCGATGATTAACAGCTATTGCATCGTTTGCCATAACCAGCAAATCAGGTCTGGCGGACTCTCCTTGGAGTTGAGTACGGCTCAGGTGGGGAACGACGCAAGAATCTGGGAAAAGGTCGTACGGCGGCTCAAGTCCCGTACCATGCCGCCCGCCGGACGGCCGCGCCCGCCGGCCTCAACGTATGCAGGGGCAGTCGAGAGCCTCGAGACCGCTCTGGATGACTCCGCACGTCTGAACGCGCAATTGTCTCCCACCGAGCTCATCAGCGACATGGAGTTGGCATCCCGAATGTCAAACTTTCTGTGGGGCAGCAGCCCTGATGCGACATTGCTTACAGCGGCACGGACCGGAAGGCTGAAAGATCGAGCCGTACTCACGCAGCAAGTGCGCCGGATGCTCGCGGATCTCAGGTCACAAAGGTTCATCAAAGAATTCTTCGATCGGTTCTTCCATTTGCAGAACCTCGACTACGTCCAACGGGCAGTCACGCAGCCCGAATGGACGGACGAGCTCAAACAAAAGATCCAGCGCGATTATGAGATCGGCCGGTCGATGTTTCCGGAATGGGACGAAGAACTGCGCGAAAACCTGCGGCGCGAGACCGAAATGTTTTTGGAGAGTCAGGTGCGCGATGACCGCCCCGTTTCCGAGCTATGGACGGCCAACTACACATTCCTGAACGAAAGGCTTGCCCGATACTATGCAATTCCCAACGTTTCAGGTCCTGATTTTCGCCGCGTTCGGCTCGATCAGAATGGCGGCGGATGCCAGAGCGACTGTGAACGTGCTGGTCTGCTCGGACACGGCAGCATACTAGCCCTCACGTCCACATACTTGCGGACCTCCCCGACTTTACGGGCGAAGTGGCTGTTCGATACGTTTTTCGGAATTCCTTTGCCTCCGCCACCACCCTCAACGCCTGTTTTGCAGTTAGCTGGCAGAAGTGTGCGCAAAGCCGTCGACGAATATGACAACGACCGGCGCTGCAGCGCCTGTCACAAGCTCTTCGACCCGCTTGGATTTGCCTTCGAAAACTTCGATGCGATCGGCCGATGGCGTACGGTGGATGCGAACGAGCCGATCGACGCATCCGGTTCATTCACCGATGGCACCGTCTTCAATGGACCGGTTCAATTCCGAGTGGGGTTGATGTGGTATCGCGATTCGTTTTTGTCCAACGTCACACAGAAGTTGTTGACGTATGCGTTACGGCGGGAAGCTCCTAATTACCCAAACCATCTTCTCGATCAGTACCGAGTCGGACTGGGCGCCCTGCACCTGGCCTATTACCACGAAATGCCGGCCGTGCGGAAAGTCCTTCGCGACGCCGCGCCCAATGACTATCGCTGGTCGGCGCTCGTTGTGGGCATCGTTCAAAGCGTGCCGTTCCAGATGAAAAATATCATTCCCTGAGGTTTGTTATTGCCGCGTCGCGGACCACGTCATCTTTAACGTTTGCATCTGCCCTTCGAATCGAACTTCATTCGACGACAAAACACCGGTGAGCGCTACCGTCCCGCGGTCCCATTACGCTTCCGCGCTGAGGTTTCCATAATCAAAGGCATGCTGCACATGAAAAGCCAACGCGGTGAGTTCAGGCATCTGTAATTGTTAACCCTTGCTGACACGCTCGACTTCGATTCGGCAATCCGTCGCCAGAGCGGCGATCGCGCCGATCGCGGCAAGCATCGGAGCGAAAACTGCGCCGACAACACCGACTGACAGTGGAAACTCTGCAATGGTTCTCTCCTCCTGCTTGATCACGATTCGACGCACATTGCCTTCGGCTATCAACTCCTTTGCCTTATCAAGCAGTTGACCGCTTTCGACTTTGATCGTTTCCCACCAGGTATGCTCGCTCATATTTTGCCCCCACCTTTTCATCCGGATCGTCTCATATAGATATAAGCACAAAATTCGTCTGAAACCTGAAAGGAGAACGCCATGAAACGCATCCTTGTGATTGGCGTCGTGTTCCTGGCGCTATCCGCCGTAGCGATCGCAGTGGATACGAAGACGGACTACGATCATTCGGCGGACTTTAGCAAATTCAAAACGTTTGCCTGGAAATCGGCGAAGCCGGAAAACAATGGAGTCGTGACCAACTCACTGGTTCTGTCACGAATTCACGACTCCGTGGCAGAGGAGCTGCGATCAAAGGGCATCGTGGAAAATCGCAGCAATCCCGACCTGTACGTCGTCACGCATGTTGGCGCGGAAAACCAACAGGATATCGACTATTGGCCGCCGGTTGGCGGTTGGCGCCACTGGCGCTGGATGCGACCGGATGTGATTGTCCAACGATACGTTGAGGGCACGATCATTTTGGACATGGTTGACGCAAAGACGAATCGCCTCGTCTGGCGGTCCGTTTCTACAGAGACTGGTGAGGACCTGGTCGACGTTCAGAAAGCGAAGACGGTGGACAAGATGGTCGAAAAAGCGCTGAAACACTTCCCGCCGGAAGAAACGCGGTAGAGGTCAGTCGACGACGATTGTGTGTGAGCGACCACCCCGGCGCTTCGCGCCACCCCTCCTGCTCCAGGAGGGGAACCACCCCTGTTTTTCCGATCGAACATTAAATGGTTTGTGCAAGCTTATAATGCAGAAACCAAGCTCATCACCGACTCCTTTCCCCTCCCAGGCATACTGTATACAAATTTGTTGAACATTGACTGGCTTCGGTTGTAACTTACCGCCAAATCTCGAACGGATTTTAAGTAAGCACGAGTACGGTTCCCTCACCCCAAGTTGGGCAGTTTGGCGACCTGAAAAAAAAAGACGCCCATGAAGGCGCTCAGGAACGCAGCGACTGCGGATTGAAAAAGAATGCAGCAAGATGTGGAGGGTTGATGATGCGTAGGAGGAATATCTGTTTCTTACTGTTCTTTTCTTTGTGCATGACATTGCCCGTGTTCGGGCAATTGTCCACCGGGTCGATTGCCGGCACCATTCAGGACTCGACGGGAGCGGTTATCCCCGGCGTGACGGTGACACTCTCAAGTCCGGGCGTCATTGGTGGTAATCAACAAGCTGTCACGGGTGAGCGCGGTACTTATCAATTCAGCCGTCTGGTGCCTGGAAAGTACGGTGTCAAAGCCGAATTGGCAGGATTCAAACCGTCGGCACTCGAAAATATCACCGTCAACGCGGACGTCACTGCACGCGCCGACCTGCAATTGCAAGTCGGAGAGATTACCGACGCCGTCACTGTTACCGGCGAGACGCCGTTGTTGGACACGACATCGGCCCTCAATCAGGCTGTGCTCGATCGCGCAACGCTCGACAAACTGCCCACGGGACATGATCTATGGTCCATCGGCAGAACCGTTCCGGGCGTCAACGTCACGACGTTCGACGTCGGCGGCAACCAGTCATTCCAACAGTACACCCCGACTGCGCACGGCAGTGCCGGTGCCGACAACAAGTACGCCATCGACGGATTGGACGTCGCATGGGCCGGCGGCGCGGGAACCGTTATGGTTTACTTCGATCCAAATATGTTCGAAGAAGTGAATTATCAGACCGGCAATATCTCCGCCGAAAACCGCCAGGGCGGCGTTGTGATGAACATGGTGACCAAGACCGGAACGAACACGTTCCATGGGTCGTTCATGTTCACCGGAACGAATCAGTCTTTGCAGTCGGACAACCTTAAAGACGCGACCCTGAAAGCAAATCTGATCAAGCAGATTCCTGCGGCTGTGATCGCGGCTAATCCCGGCATCAAACCCGGACAGCAGATCCAAAGTCTGTTCGATACAGCGGCAAGTCTCTCGGGGCCGCTTGTGAAAAATCATTTTTGGTTCACCAGCACCTTCAAGATTTCGTCGCTGAACCAGTTCGTGCTTGGCAATTACAACCCGAACGGAACACAGGGTGTTGACGACAATCGCATCACGAACGGTACTATCAAGCTGTCGTATCAACTGCCTCGTTCCAGCCAGCTGCATTACACGTACAGCCGCAACCTGAAATATCGCTATCACCGCCGCACGGCCACTTATCAGGAAGACGCGGCGTCGCGTTTTCAGGATCAGTGGGCGGATATTCACCAATTGAAGTGGACCGGAACGTTATCGTCAAAGATGGTGTCGGATATCGGCGTCAGCCTGCAGGTTGGTCCGAGCCCGTATCTGCCAAAGCCGGAAGCCATCGCGA
>Ga0209382_10008144_pt1 | contig 13228 bp, 14 predicted proteins | sample SoiMetdeltSBSDD5_FD_187599 | JGI IMG/M metagenome (GOLD analysis project Ga0209382, IMG submission 187599) | Bulk soil microbial communities from a Populus tree surrounding site in Tennessee, USA - Soil MetaG P. deltoides SBSDD5 (SPAdes) (version 2) | ecosystem: Environmental > Terrestrial >... | reverse complement strand
AAGCGGTAGTGCATGTGATTCCCCTCCAGATGAAGCGAGCGAAGAGAGCGGCAATCTAGGCGGGGGGAAGGGGCCCGCGCCACCCCGCAAACCGGGTCCAGGCCGCCCCGGTCGCAATGCTTGCGCGCGCTCGCCCGCGGACGCGCAGCCCGTTCGTCCCGGACGGCCTGCCCGGGCCTGTCGCCGGCCTGATCCGCGTGGCTCGCCCCTTGCTTTTCCTCCCCCGAAACACGCGGTCGCGGATCCTCCGCGATCGAACCGGACGTCCGAGGAGCCTGACCGTCATGAACCGCTTCATCGCCGCCGCCATCGCGCTGCTGCCCGTGGCCGCCGCCGCCGGCCCGAAGGCCGAAGACCTCACCGGGACCATCGCCCCGGCGCTCCGCCGCAAGGTGGAGCTGGTCTACGTGGAGAAGGTGCCGGGCAAGTTCACGCCGCCCGCGGAGCCGGCGGTGATGAACCAGGCGAAGAACGTCTACGTGCCGCGGGTGCTGCCGGTGCTCCAGGGCGCCACCGTCCAGTTCAAGAGCGAGGACCCGGAGCTGCACAACGTGTTCGGCCGCGCGGAGAAGAAGGTGCTCTTCAACCAGGGCGTCCCGCCCAGGGCCAGTTCCTCCATCAAGATGACCGAGCTGGGCGTGGTGAAGCTCTCCTGCAACATCCACCGCGAGATGACCGCGTTCATCCCGGTGCTGCAGAACCCCTACTTCACCCAGCCGGACCCGAAGACCGGCGCCTTCACCATCTGGGCGCTTCCCCCCGGCCACTACCAGCTCCGCCTCTGGGGCGAGAAGCTGACCGACGAGGAGAAGGCCCGCCCGTACCCGGTCACCACCGGCGGCGCCGCGCCCACCCACCCCGAGCTGGCGGCGCGCTAGCCATGAAGCGCAACCTCCTGATCGCGCTGGCCGCCGGGGTCACGCTGGCCGCCGTCCCCGCCCTGGCGGAGCTCACCAAGAGGGACTCCGTCCTCACCCGGCACCCCCGCAAGACGTTCCACCTCTATGTCAACGACGGAGAGTGGGAGCTGGCGGACGGGACGAAGACGTACATCGTCAGCTACGTGGCCTGGAACGACCGGTTCGAGGCCGCGCCGGAGGGCGCCACGCTCCCCAAGGCGCAGATCCCCGCGCCCACCATCCGCGTGAAGCAGGGCGACGACGTGACGGTGTACCTCCACAACACCGGCCACCATCACCTGGACCCGTCCAGCGCCTTCGGCAACGTCACCCACACCATCCACTTCCACGGCATGGACGTGATGACGGTGTACGACGGGACGCCGGGCGTCCCCACCGAGGGCATCCCGGACCGGCTGCTGGCGGGCGTGCCGGTGGGCGACTCCTTCATGTACCGCTTCATCGCCAAGCACGAGGGCACGTTCATGTATCACTGCCACGTCGACACCTCGACGCACGCCCTGCTGGGGATGTTCGGCGCGTTCATCGTGGAGGGGAAGGAGCCCAACACCATCCACGGCCGCCGCTACGACCGCGAGTACACGCTCTTCTTCTCGGAGATGGACAGCGAGCACAACGACGCCATCCGCGACGTGGGCGAGTACGACATGTCGAAGTTCCGGACCAACTACTACCTGGTCAACGGCCGGATCTTCACCTCCGACCTCACCAACAAGCTCTCCACCGTGGCGGACCCCAGGAGCCTGATCAAGGGCAAGGAGGGGGAGACCATCCTCCTGCGCATGCTGGCCATGGGCTGGGACCACACCTTCGCGTTCCATCCCCACGCGTACCACATGGAGGTGGTGGGCACCGACGGCCGCGCGCTGCCGGCGCCGTACTGGAAGGACACCCTGCCCATCGTCTCCGGCGAGCGCTACGACGTGCTGGTCCACATGGACCAGAAGAAGGACGCGGTCTGCGTGAGCTGCCGGCTGGGCAAGGGCCTCTCCATCGCCCACGACCACAACCTCCGGGGCGAGACCTCCGCCGGGAAGTACCCGCGCGGCCCGCTGGTGGTGTTCGCGGTGGAGTAGCCGGTCAGTCTCCCCGGCCGCTGCCTCCCACGCCCGGCGCGGCGATCTCCTTGAGCAGGGCGTCGTCCACCAGGCCGGAGGCGTCCGCCTTCGGCACGTAGCCGAGGGCGGCGGCGTGCTCGGCCACCACCTTGAGCTGGTCCCGCATCGGGTCGGTGACCAGCTCCAGCCGGCTGAAGGCGTCCTTCAGCACCTCTCCCTTCAATTTCTTGCCGGTGAGCGATTCGAACCCGGCGTTCACCTCGGAGGAGAAGCCCTCCGGGTCGCGCCCGGCCCGGCGGGTGAGCTCCACGTGCGCGCGGAGGATGGCCTTCACCTGGCCGCGCCGCTTCTCGAGCGCGCGGTCGGTGGCCACCAGCACGGTGGTGGGGAAGCGGTCCCCGGGCCAGAGCGTGCGTTCGTCCACCAGGAGCGTGGCGCCCTCGGAGATCAAGGTGGCCGCCCACGGCTCCGGCACCCACGCCGCCTTGAGCAGGCCCTGGCGGAAGAGGTTGACGATCTCCGGGTTCTCCAGCGGCGTCACCTGCACGCCGCTCAGCGGCTGCCCCTTCAGCCAGAAGCGCAGGGCGATGTCCTGGGTGTTGCCGATCTGCGGCACCGCCACCCGCTGGCCGCTCAGCTCCGCGGTGCCGTTCAGCCCCTTGGCCACCAGCCCGGCGCCGCCGGAGGCCGCCCCGGCGATCACCTTCACCTTCCCGCCCGAGCGCAGGTGCGCGACGATCGCCGGCCCCGGCCCCACGTAGGCCACGTCCAGCTCGCCCGCCATCAGCGCCTCCATCGCCGCCGGGCCGGCGTTGAAGGTGCGCGTCTTCAGCGGGCGTTCGCCCATGGTGTTCTGGAACGTCCCCTCGCGCACGCCGACGATCGCCTGGGCGTGGGTGATGTTGGGGAAGTAGCCCAGCACCAGCGGCCCCTCGTCCGGCTTCCGCCGCGAGCAGCCCACCGACGCCAGGAGCATCACCGCCAGCAGCCACCGCCATCCGTTCCTCATGGTGCCTCCAGTCCCCAGCGTCTGCGGACCCGGACCTCCACCGCCTGGAAGAGGATCCGGTCCATGGCCACCCCGATGGCGACGATGGCGGCCATCACCGCCATCACCTGCGCCACGTCCAGCAGCTCCCGCGCCGTCACCAGCAGCTGGCCCAGCCCGCCGGAGACGAACAGCAGCTCGCCCGCCATCAGCGCGCGCCAGGCGAAGCTCCAGCCCAGCTTGAGCCCGGTGACGATGCCGGGCAGCGCCGCCGGGACGAGCACGCCGCCGTAGAAGCGCAGCCCGCGGATGCCCAGCGTGCCGGAGACCTGGAGGAGCTGCGGCTGGATGGAGCTGACGCCGTCCTCGGTGGAGATGGCGATGGAGAGCAGCGACCCCATCACCACCACGAAGAGGATGGCCGACTCGGAGAGCCCGAACCAGAGGATGGCCAGCGGCAGCCAGCAGATGGAGGGCAGCGACTGCAGCCCCATCACGATCGGCTTCACCGTCAGCCGCAGCAGCGGCAGCCGCGCGGTGGCGATGCCCAGCGGCACGCCGATCAGCACCGAGATGCCGTAGCCCTGCAGCAGCCGCGCCAGCGAGCGCGCCACCGCCTTGAGCAGCCGCCCGTCCTCCGCCAGGTGGAGGAAGCCGCGCAGCACCTCCCCCGGTCCCGGGAAGAGCGCGCTGTGCCACGGTCCGAACCTAGCCGCCAGCGCCCAGATGAGCACCAGCAGGGTGAGGAACCCCGCCTGCTGCAGCGCCGCCGTCCAGGGACGACCCTCGTCCGGCGCCATCGAGCTGTTCCGCATTCTCTCGTCCCTCGCCGCCGGCCCCGGCCATGGGGCGACTCTGGGCCTGGGCCTCCCGCAGCGCCGTGCGGATCTGTCGCGAGAGCGTCACCAGCCGCTCGTCGTCCGGATCCCGCGGGCGCTCCAGCCGGACCTCCAGATCCCACAGGATCCGTCCCGGCCGCCCGGCCATCACCACCACCCGGTCACCCAGCACCAGCGCCTCGCGGATGTCGTGGGTGACGAACACCACCGTCTTTCGCTGCCGCATCCAGATCCGCTGCAACAGGTTGTGCATCTGCCCCCGCGTCTGGGCGTCCAGGGCGCCGAACGGCTCGTCCATCAGCAGGACCGCGGGGTCCATGGAGAGGGCGCGCGCCAGGCTGGCGCGCTGCCGCATCCCGCCGGAGAGCTGGTGGGGGAGCGAGCGCTCGAAGCCGTCCAGCTGCACCAGGTGGATGTACTCGTGGGCCCGGCGCTCGCACTCGCGCCGGTCCAGCCCGCGGGCGCGCAGGGCGAACACGATGTTCTGCCGCACCGTCAGCCAGGGGAAGAGCGCGTGGTCCTGGAACATCAGCAGCCGGTCCGGGCCGGGCCCCTTCACCTCTTTGCCGTCGATGGTGACGTGCCCGCCGGACGGCTCCACCGTGCCCGCCAGCGCGTAGAGCAGGGTGGACTTCCCGCACCCGGACGGGCCCAGCAGGCACACCATCTGGCCGTGGTGGACGTCGAGGTTGACGTTCTCCAGCGCCACCACCTCGTCGCGGCCGCGGTAGGTGTGGCCCACGCTCTTGACGGCGATCTTCGCCGGCGCCGCCCGTTCCCGGAACGGCACCAGCAGTCGCTTTCTGGAAAGTCGAGCGAGCAGCTTTCGCAGCACGGCGCACAAGCTATGGGCGCGCGGGACGAGCGGCCTGCCTGTCCGCTCGGCGTCCGCGGCAGTGGACATTGCAAGCGTCTGCCTGAGGACCCGGGCACCCCGCTCCGTTCACCCGTGGATGGTCGGGGTGAGCGGGCGCCCGCGCAGCAGCGCCGCCTCGGCCTCCAGGAGGGCGTCCAGCCGCTCGCGCGCCGCCTCCTCGCCGTGGGCGGAGGCGGCGAGCCTGAAGAAGAGCGCCTGGTGCCCGTCCTCGGACTGCGCCAGCTCCGCGTAGAAGCGGCGGAGCGGCGCTTCGGGCAGCGCCTCGGCCAGGAGCGCCAGCCGCTCGCAGCTCCGCGCCTCGATCACCGCCGCCACCAGCAGCCGGTCCAGCCTCCGCGCCGGCTGGTCGCGGCGGACCAGCTGCTGCAGCCGCTGGGCGTAGCCGTCGCCGCGGTCGCGGCCCAGGGAGAGCCCCCGCCGCTCCAGCAGCTCCAGCACCCGCGCCAGGTGGCCGCTCTCCTCGCGCGCCAGCCGGGCCATCTGCGCCGGCAGGCCGGGCACCTCCGGGTACGCCTGGAGGATGGAGAGCGCGTTGGCGGCCGCCTTCTTCTCGCAGTGGGCGTGGTCGGCCAGCACCTCGTCGAAGCGATCCAGCGCCAGCGCCACCCACGCCGGGTCGGTGGCGGAGCGCAGGCAGACCGGCCCGCCGCCGCCGGGGCGCCGGCTCATTCGCGGACGACCAGCCGGCAGGTCTTCCCCGGGGCGTAGCCCACCTTGCGGGCGACGCCGGCCAGCCAGGTGTCGCGGTCGTCCACGCGCAGGGTGAGGCGCGGCAGCGAGGAGAGCAGGAAGCGGGAGATCTGCCCCAGGCAGAGCGAGGCCTGTTCGTCGCCGCGCTCCTCGGGGACGAGGTACATCCCCTCCAGCTCCGCGCCGTACTGGGAGCGGCTGCCCACGTCCACCTTGAACACCAGCTTCTTGCGCTCGTCCGCCAGCACGTAGGTCCGCTTGCCGCGCACGCGCTGGGACACCCGCGCCCTGAAGCCCTCCGGGTCCTCGCGCAGCGGGTCGCGGTCCACCTGCTCGCGCACGGCGGAGGCGGCCATCTCCACCAGCTGCGGCAGGTCGCCCTCGCGGGCCGGGCGCAGCAGCGGGTTGGTGAACGGGCCCAGGTCGTCGGCGGTGACGCTGTAGAGCCTGTAGGTGCGCGAGACGCGCGGCCGGTCCGGGCAGAAGTGGCGCATCAGGCCGTCCACCGCCCCCTTCTCGCCCAGCGCGGCGCGGAGCTTGAGGGTGCCGTGGCCGGAGGCCTCCTCGGCGATGGCGGAGATCTCCTGGGGGTCGGAGGCCGAAGGGATGAGCAGCCCGCCCTCGCCGCCCACGAAGAGCGCCGCGCTCAGGTCCCGGCCCCAGAAGCGGCCCCAGAACGAGCGCCCGGCCTGCGGGGCGATCCCGAACTCCTCCAGGATGCCCAGGGCATACATGTTGTGGGTGGCGTCCCGGGTGAGGAACGCGCGGAGAAGGCCCGCGTCCTCAGGCGCGAGCGGCTCTACGGTGCGGGCCGACATGCCGGGCTTGGCGCGACCTTAGCCCGGCGGCGGCGCGGGAAGCTACGCCAGCAACATCCCGGGCTCGCCCAGGTAGCGAAGGACGCGCGCGTGGTGCCGGTTCAGCCCACGGGTGCGCACCTGGAGCCCGCTCCCCATCCGGACCAGCGCCTGGGAGAGCGTGGCCAGCGCGAAGTCGTGGCACTCCCGCGTGCGCAGGAAGTCGATCACCACCTGCGAGGCGGGGGGCAGGCGGGCGATCTGTTCGGCCACCCGCAGCGCCGCCGGCACGTCGAAGAGCGCTCCTGCCTCCAGCACCTTTTCCGCGTCCGCGAGAGGCTCGGCGTTCATGGCCATGGAGTCTCATCGTCACCTGCGGCCGCGACAATCGAACGACCGGACAGGGGGAACGTCCGCCCGCGGACATCCACCCGATCTCAAAGTCCCAGTCGCGCGCGGATCGTCGGCTCGTCGACGGTCCGCGGCTGGCGGGCGATCTGCTCCAGCGAGAAGCCGCGGATCAGCTCGGCGGCCGCGACCGGCGCTCCCGAGCCCAGCCCGCTCCATTCCGCCAGCAGGCCGACCACGCGCGCCGCCGGGACGCCCATGGCGCGGAGGTCCGTCACCGCCATCGCGCCCTCGCGCTTGGCCAGCCGCTTGCCGTCCGCGCCCAGCAGCAGCGGCACGTGCGCGTGGCGCGGGCGGGGGAGCCCCAGCGCGTCCATGAGCTGGAGCTGCCTGGGGGTGGAGGAGAGGAGGTCGTCGCCGCGCAGGACATGACTGACGCCGGCGGCCGCGTCGTCCACCACCACCGCCAGCTGGTAGCTGGCCACCCAGTCGTTGCGGCGCACCACGAAGTCGCCCACCACCGCGTCCACGTCCTGCGCCTGCGGCCCGGCCACCAGGTCCGTGAAGCGGGTGACCGCGCCGGGCTCGGGCCGGAAGCGGAGCGCGGGGCGGCGGTCGCGCGCGCGCAGCTCCCGCTCCCCGGGGGAGAGGCGGGCGCAGGTGCCGGGGTAGCGGGGGCCGTCGTCGGAGGCGCCGTGCGGGGCGGAGGCGGCGCGGGCGATCTCCGCGCGGGAGCAGAAGCACGGGTACAGGCGCCCGGAGGCGTCCAGGCGGTCCAGCGCGGCCTGGTAGGCGGGCCCGCGCTCGCTCTGGCGCACCGGCGGGCCGTCCCAGGTGAGGCCCAGGTACTCGAGGTCGCGGAGGAGGTTCTCCTCGTGCTCGGGGCGGCAGCGCGCCCGGTCCAGGTCCTCGATGCGGAGGAGGAGCTCGCCGCCGGCCGCGCGCGCCTGCAGCCACCCCAGCAGCGCCGAGCGCGCGTTGCCCAGGTGCAGCTTGCCGGTGGGGCTGGGGGCGAAGCGGCCGCGCACCTTGGCTCAGCCTCCGTCTCCGGGCGGGTCTTCGAGGCGCGGCGGCATGTGGCGCACAGCACAGCCTAGCGCGTACAGCGGTTTGCGCGGGCGCCCGGCATGCACACGTTCCAGCCCGCGGAAGATTCCGGCGAGCGGCCGGTGGAGGTGTGCGAGGTGGGAAACGGAGCGCTGATCCTGCTGGCCGAGGACGACGAGGCCCAGCGGGAGGTCCTGGTCGAGGTGCTGGAGGTGGAGGGGTACCGGGTGATCGCCGCCTCCAGCCCCGCCGAGGCGCTGGTGGGGCTGGGACAATCACCGGACCTGGTGCTGCTGGACCTGGTGGGCGTGGCCTCGCCCCAGGTGATGAGCGCGATCCGCTCGCTCCCGCGGCGGCCGGCGCTGCTGGTGGTGAGCGGGGACACCGCGACGCCGGGGGTGGCGGAGCGGCTGGGCGCGGACGCGTACCTGACCAAGCCGTACGACCTGGACGAGCTGCTGCTGCGGGTGCGCGAGGCGCTGGCCCGGGTGGCGTGGCCGGACGAGCGTGCACCGGTGCCCGGAGCTCGATAGACAGGGAGGCGGTGCGAATCCTCCACTGCTCGGACGTCCACGTCACCCTCGACTACACCAAGCTCCCGCTGCTCAAGCTGGGGTGGCGGCGGTGGATCGCCCTGGGCGAGCTGATCCGCGGGCGGGCGCGCGCCTACGCCAGGGCGGGGGAGACCATCCGGCAGATCGTCCGCGACTTCAGCGTGCTGGGGGCGGACCACCTGATCGTCTCCGGCGACCTCACCGCCTACTCGCTGCCCGGCGAGTTCGAGGGCGCGCGCGCCGCGCTGGGCGAGCTGGCGTCCGACCCGCGGCGGTGCACCGTCATCCCCGGCAACCACGACGTCTACACGCCCGGCGCCTACCGCGACCGCCGCTTCGAGCGGACCTTCGCGCCGCTCCTGCAGTCCGACCTCCCCGAGTTCCAGCGCGAGGGGATCTGGCCCCTGGTGCGCCTGCTGGGGGACGAGGTGGCCATCGTGGGGCTCAAGAGCGCGCGCGTGCCGGCGGTGCCGGGGATGTCGTTCGGCGTGATCGGCAAGCGGCAGCTGGGGGGGCTGCGGGACGTGGTGAACGACCCGCGCGTGCGCGACCGGGCGGTGGTGGTGGTGGTGCACCACGCGCCGCTCACCCGGCGCGGGAAGCGGGACAAGCTCCACCACGGGCTGACGGACAAGGACGCGCTCTTCCGGATCGTCCGGGGAGAGCGGTTCGCCGTGCTCCACGGGCACATCCACCAGCGCTACCACCACGCCGCCACCGAAACGCGGCCGCACCTGTTCGGGGCGGGGTCCTCCACCCAGCTGGGGAGGGAGGGGTACTGGCTGATCGACGTGGAGCGCGGGCGGATCGTCGGCGGGAGGATGCTCTCGATCGGAGAGGTGCTCACCGCGCCGGCGGCGTAGGCATGCATCGGCAGCGGAATGATCTTCGTCCGCGGATCCTCCGCACCGGCCGCGCGGTGCATCGCCTGGCCGCCCCAGGAATTCCGGGGACCTGGCGCTTGCCGGAACGTATCGTGCTCGGCGAATCTTCGCGGCCTCGCCGCGCGTACTGAAGCCCTGGAATGGACGTGGACGTGGACGTGGACGATCCCCTCGTGGCCCAGCCCGCGCAGATGCCGGCGCGCTTCGGCCCCTACACCCTGCTCCGGAAGCTGGATGCGGGGGGGATGGCCCAGGTGTACCTGGCGGAGAAGCAGGGGCCGGAGGGCTTCGCGCGCACGCTGGTGCTGAAGATGATCCACCCGCACCTGGCGGAGCGGGCGGACTTCATCCAGATGCTGTTCAACGAGGCGCGGCTGGCGGCGCTGGTGAACCACCCCAACGTGGTCTCCATCTACGAGCTGGGCGAGGGCAGCCACCAGGGCCGCTACTACATCGCGATGGAGCTGCTGGAGGGGCTCAACCTGCTCCGCTTCCGGCGCGCGCACTTCAAGCAGCTCCGCCGGCCGCCCAGCCCCTCCATCTGCGCGCACGTGGCCGCCAGCGCCTGCGAGGGGCTGCACTTCGCGCACACCCTCACCGCGCAGGGCCGGCCGCTGAACATCATCCACCGCGACGTCTCGCCGGAAAACATCTTCCTCACCGTCGAGGGGATGGTGAAGGTGCTGGACTTCGGGATCGCCAAGGCGGCGGCGCTGCAGGGCATCACGCTCGCCGGGCAGGTGAAGGGGAAGGTCGGCTACATGAGCCCGGAGCAGATGCTGGGCAAGCCCATCGACCGGCGGAGCGACGTCTGGGCCCTGGGCGTCACCCTCTACTGGCTGCTGTGCGGGCACCGGCCGTTCCGCGGCGAGAACGAGGCGGAGATCCTCCACCGCGCGATGACCAGCGACCCGCCCCCGCTCTCCACCGCGACCCGCCAGGTGCCCCCCGGGCTGGAGCAGATCGTCCTCCGCGCGCTGGTGAAGGACCCGGACCGCCGCTACGCCGGCGCGGACCAGATGCTGGCGGACCTCAACGAATGGATCGACCGCCACGGCGAGCACACCACCCGCGCGGAGCTCTCCTCGCTGGTGCAGGGGCTGTCCGCCACCGCCTCCTCCACCTCGGAGTCCAGCGGCACCGGCGCCGGCGGCGGACGGGCCACGCCCGCGCTCCGGCACCTGTCGCGCGCCACCCCGTACATCGGGGCGCCCCGCACCGGGTATTCCCCCGCCCCCGTCCCCGCCGCGCCCCTGTGGCGCCGGGCGCTGGCGGTGGCGCTGGACCTGCTCCCGGCGCTGGCGCTGTGGCGGTTCACCTACTTCACCGCGCCCTGGGCGCCGCCGGCGCTCCTGCTCGCCACCACCGCGCTCGCGCTCCCGCTGCTGGGCGCCAGCCTGGGCCAGTGGCTCCTGGGGCTGCGCCTGTGGCGCGGGGGGCCGCGCGCCGGGCTCCCGCGCGGGATGCTCCGCTTCGCGCTCTGCTACGCCTGGTTCCCGGCCGCCTGCGCCTTCCTCGCCGCCGCGTACGCGTCCTCGCCGTACGGATCGCCGCTGGGGCTGGCCGCGGGCGCGCTGCTGGTGGCGTGGATGGCCAGCGGGCTGGGCGTGCTCGCGCCGCAGAAGGCCGGACTGTTCGATCAGCTGCTGGGTACCGCCGTGGTGAGGCGGTGAGGGAGACATGCCAAAGATGATGCACCGACCACACCTCGCCGCCGCCGCGCTCGCGCTCCTGGGCGCGTCCGCCCCGGCGCGCGCCGCCAGCACCGCCTTCCTGCTCACCCGCCCGGGGCAGGCGGAGGTCCGCTTCGCGGTGGAGGCCCCGCTGGACACCATCGGCGGGCTGGCCTACGGCGTCCTGGGCGCGGCGCAGCTGGACCAGGAGACCAGCGCCACCACCGCGCGGCTGGTGGTGGACCTGACCTCGTTCCGGACCGGGATCGAGCTGCGCGACGAGGACCTGCGCGACCAGTTCTTCGAGACGTCGCGCTTCCCCAACGCGGTGCTGGAGGTGAAGCAGGTGCAGTGGGCGCAGAAGCCCGCGCCCGGCGCCGCCGCGCAGGGCACCGCCTTCGCCTCGCTCAACCTGCACGGGGTGAGCAAGCAGTTCACCGCGCCCATCACCGCCAAGCTGGGCGAGCGCGACGGCCACCCCGCCATCCACGTGCGCGCCACCTTCGACCTCAAGCTGTCCGACTTCAACATCCAGCGCCCGCGGCGGCTGTTCCTCAAGCTGGGCGACACGGCGCACGTCACCTTCGAGGGAACGCTGGTGGCGCCGGACGCCCCGGCCCCGCCCCAGACCACCGCGGACACCAGCCTCCCCCAGGTGAAGCGGGCGCTGGTGTCGGTGGCGCAGGCCCCGCGCAAGCCGCCGCCGCCGAAGTTCCTGTTCGCCGCCACCACCGCGGCCGGCAAGGGCGAGCGGCTGTTCGCGGACGCGCGGATCGGCGGGCCGGGGAACGCGCTCAGCTGCTCGCTCTGCCACTCGGTGTCCGACGAGCGCGGCGGCATCTACCTGCGCAACGAGGTGAGGCCCAGCCACACCGTGTTCAACGCCGCCCACCGCCCCACGCTCTGGCAGGGGATCGCGCCCACGCCGGGGAAGGCGGGCTCGCTCTGCGTGCGGCTGTTCATGCTCAACCCGCAGGGGCTGGGGCCCGCGCAGGAGGCGCAGCTGGAGGTGTTCCTGGAGGCCATCGCCCCCGACGACGCCGCGCCCGCGCTCAGCTACGACGGGCTGGCGCTGACCCGAAAGACGGCGCTGGCCAAGCCCACCGCCGGAGACAAGAAGGCCGGGAAGGCGCTCACCGACAAGTTCTGCGGGAGCTGCCACGGGAAGGGGCGGATCCGCCCGGAGCTCACCGTCGGCCTCTACGAGGCGGACTACCTGGTGCAGCGGATCCGCTGGCTGCCCGGGCACGACGCCAGGCAGATGCCGCCGATGTACCTGGACCGCCTGGGCGACGCCGACCTCCGCCACATCATCACCTACCTGGCCGGCGAGAAGACCGATCGGATCTTCAAGCGCAAGCGCGGGAATTCCACGTGAGACGCCCGAGGGAAGCCATGTCACCGCTCCGTCATCTGATCGCGGCGCTCGCCGCGGCCTGCTGCTGCTGGATCGCGCTCACCGGCTGCGCCGGCGCGAAGCCGGCGTCGAAGCCTCCGGCTGAGCCCGACGCCAAGGTCGAGTCTAGGGGCCCGGCGCCGTCGAAGGAGGCGCCCGCGTCTGGCGACTCCGGGTCCGGCTCCGGCTCCGCCAGCCTCTTCGAGCGGCTGGGCGGGATGCCGGCCATCGAGGCGGTGGTCGCCGACTTCATCGGCAACGTCGCCGCGGACGAGCGGATCAACGCGCCCTTCGCGGTGTCGGACCTGAAGCTGCTCCGCCAGCGGCTGGTGGAGTTCGTGTGCGTGGCGACGGGCGGCCCGTGCAAGTACACCGGCCGGGACATGCGCGCGGTGCACAAGGGGATGGGCGTCACCAACGCGCAGTTCGACGCGCTGGTGGGGGCGCTGGTGAAGACCCTGGAGAAATTCAAGGTCCCGGAGAAGGAGAAGTCGGAGCTGCTGGGGGCGCTGGGGCCGCTCCGGGAGCAGATCGTGGAGGCGGAGTAGCCTACCGGCCCGCGTCCGGCCGGCGCGCGCGGTCGCGCAGGTCGCGGGCGATGGCCAGCAGCTCCGGCGCGCCGCTGGACGGGTCCAGGGCCGCGGCCTTCTCCAGCTCGGAGACGGCGGCCTCGTAGTCGCCCTGCTCCTCCGCGGCCAGCCCGGTCTCCACGTGGCGGCGCGCCTGCTTCTGCGCCTCGGTGAGCGGGGGCGGCGGCTTCGGCGGCGGAGGCGGAGGGGGCGCGACGGCGGCCCTGAGGTCGCCCAGCAGCGAGGGCTGGGAGACCGCCGTGACGACCGCGCCGGCGAGCAGCGCGGCGACGCCGATCGCCACCGCCCGCTTCAGCGCGCGCGGCATGCCGGCCGGCAGGGCCGGTTCGGTGTTGGGGCCGTCCGGCTCGACCGCGTCCCGGCGGTCGCGCCAGTCCGGGACCGCCTCCACCAGCAGCGCGGACAGGCGCTTCTTCCCGTCGCGCCACGCGTGCGCGGACCGGATGGCCTCCAGCTCGGAGAGCAGGTCCTTCGCGGTGGCGAAGCGTTCAGCCGGGACGGACGACAGCGCCCGCATCAGCGCGCGCTCGAGGTCCCCGGGGAAGATGGGCACCAGGGTGATGGGAG
>Ga0209382_10008143_pt1 | contig 13230 bp, 4 predicted proteins | sample SoiMetdeltSBSDD5_FD_187599 | JGI IMG/M metagenome (GOLD analysis project Ga0209382, IMG submission 187599) | Bulk soil microbial communities from a Populus tree surrounding site in Tennessee, USA - Soil MetaG P. deltoides SBSDD5 (SPAdes) (version 2) | ecosystem: Environmental > Terrestrial >... | reverse complement strand
GCGGGAATGAGGCGTCGATCTGTTTCAGGTTGTGTTCGGTCGCCCCGCGTACGACTACGGCCTTGCCGTTCGGCGGGCGGCGCTGTTTCGGAATCTCGATCTTCAGTTCGCCCGCTATGTAACGTCCCGTGACCGATTCGGGCGCGCGCGCGACGTCGTCGGGCGCCCCGATGGCCACGACCTCGCCGCCATGCGTGCCCGCGCCGGGGCCGAGGTCTACGACGAAATCGGCCCGGCGGATCGTCTCTTCGTCGTGTTCGACCACGAGCACCGTGTTGCCGAGGTCGCGCAATTGGGCGAGCGTGTCGAGCAACCGTTCGTTGTCGCGCGAGTGCAGTCCGATCGAAGGCTCGTCGAGCACGTATAGCACGCCGCGCAACTGCGAGCCGATCTGCGTGGCCAGGCGAATGCGCTGTCCTTCGCCGCCGGACAGCGACGCCGCCGGACGGTCTAACGTCAGGTAGCCCAATCCAACTGATTGCAGAAAGCTCAAACGGTCGCGGACTTCCTTCAAAATCCTTCCGGCGATGATCTCCTCGCGCGGCGTCAACTGGACCTCGGCGAACGCGCGCAAGGCTTCGACGATCGACATCGCGGCGTAATCGGCGATCGAGCGCCCGTTGATCTTCACGGCCAGCGATTCGGGCTGCAAACGCGCGCCGTTGCACGCGCGGCAAGGCGCCGGCGAGATCAATGATTCCAGTCCGGACGATTCTTCCTCAGGCTCGCGCCGGCTCATCGTGTCGAGCAGAAAGGCCGTCGCGCCTTTCCATTCGGCCTTGTAAGTGTATTCGCCGTAGCGAAACTCGACCTTCTCCTTCAACCCGAAGAAGAAAGCGTCGCGCGCCTTTTTGGGAAGCTGAGCGAAAGTCATTTCGGCGCCGGCCCCGAAATGTCGCGCGACGGCCAGCAGGGCTTCGCGCAGATAAGCGTCGGTCGCCTTGTCCGAATCGCCGACGAAGCGCATCTCGCCGATCGGGATCGAATCGTCGATTACGATCTTCGACGGGTCTACTTCATTCTTCGTCCCCAGACCGTGACACTCTTTGCATGCGCCGTAGGCCGAGTTGAACGAGAACGATCGCGGCTCCAGTTGCGGGATCGAGACGCCGCAATCGACGCAGGCCATCCGTTCGGAATAGAGCCGCTCTTCGCCGTCGACGATCGAGACGATGACCACGCCGTCGGTCAGCTTAGTGGCGGCGCGCACGGACTCTTCCAACCGCTGGGCGATGCCGGTCTTGATCAACAAACGGTCGACCACGACCTCTATGGTGTGATTGCGGCGCTTGTCCAACGCGATCTCTTCGTCGAGCGATCGCAATTCGCCGTCAATGCGGGCGCGCGTGAATCCTGTCGTCCGGAGCTTTTCAAGCTCTTTTTTGAACTCGCCTTTGCGGCCGCGGACGATCGGCGCGAGGATCATCACGCGTTCGCCTTCGGGCAATTCCTTGATGTTTTGAATGATCTGGTCGGTGGATTGGCGCGACACTGGCCGCCCGCAGTTGTGGCAATGCGGCTGGCCAACCGAAGAAAAGAGCAACCGCAAATAATCGTAAACCTCGGTGACAGTGCCGACGGTCGAACGCGGGCTGCGGCTTGTGGTCTTCTGTTCTATCGAAATGGCGGGCGAGAGTCCTTCGACCGCGTCGACGTCCGGCTTTTCGAGCTGTTCGAGGAATTGCCGCGCGTAAGCTGAGAGCGATTCGACGTAGCGACGCTGGCCTTCGGCGTAGATCGTGTCGAAGGCGAGCGAGGATTTGCCGGAGCCACTCAACCCGGTGATGACCGTCAACCGGTTGCGCGGTATCTCCAGATTAATGTTTTTCAGGTTGTGCTGGCGCGCGCCGCGCACAGTGATGCGGTCAATAGCCATACGGATAACTGCGGATAAATTGATACGTTGTATGAGAAACGCCAATTTTAGATGACGCGATGAGTGCGCGCAAGATGGCGCAACGAGCATAAAAATTGGCGCAGCGCCGGGCGCGTAAGCGAGCGGCAGCGCTTGGAAATTGACTTTAGACGAGATTATGCGGATTAGGTCAATGTATCTTTGCGACCGCGACAATCGAAATGGCTTTTTGCTAGCTACGGAACCCTTTTTGCGATTTCTTGATAACTCTGTTCTTTATCATCGAGGCGCCCTCCTGGCTGTCCTCCTAAAGATGGGTTTGAATGTGGCCAATTGTACACCCGCTTGACACGAAACTCGTTCGGCGCCTGGCCCGACCTATTCTCACTTGTTCCGCTGCCTCGCCACCTCTTCATCCGTCGCCGCAAACCACAACCGAATCATAAAATCCTTCTTCTTCTCATCATCTCCGCCCGCCGAAGCCAATGTCCTGCCGTCGGGCGAGAATGCGACTGACAAGACAGGAGCTTCGTGTCCAACGAGCGTGGCCAGGTTCTGGCCAGTCGCTCGATTCCACAGTTTGACCGTACTGTCTTCACTCGCCGAGGCCAGCGTCTTGCCGTCGGGCGAGAAGACGACTGATAAAACAGAGTCCTCGTGCCCGATGAGCGTGTTCAGGTTCTGGCGTGTACCCACATCCCACAGCTTGACCGTCCCGTCATAACTTGCCGAGGCCAACGTCTGGCCGTCAGGCGAGAAAGCGACCGCCCTAACAGAGTCCCCGTGCCCGATGAGTGTGGCTAAGTTCCTACCGGTCCTTCGATCCCAAAGCTTGACCGTATTGTCTTCACTCGCCGAGGCCAGTGTCTTGCCGTCGGGCGAGAAGACGACTGACCAAACAGCGTCTTCGTGCCCTACAAGTGTAGCCAGGTTCCGGCCCGTCGCACGATCCCACAGCTTGAGCGTATTGTCTCCGCTCGCCGAAGCCATCGCATTGCCGTCGGGCGAGAAGGCGACTGATAAAACAGGGAGTTCGTGCCCAACGAGCGTGGTCAGGTTCCGGCCCGTCGCTCGATCCCAAAGTTTGACCGTATTGTCTCCGCCCGCCGAGGCCAGTGTTCTGCCGTCGGGCGAGAAGGCGACTGACCAAACAGAGTCCTCGTGCCCAACGAGCGTGGCCAGGTTCCGGCCTGTCGCACGATCCCACAGCTTGACCGTATTGTCTCCACTCGCCGAGGCCAGCGTCTGGCTATCGGGCGAGAAGGCGACCGACCAAACAGAGTCCTCGTGCCCGAAGAGCATGGCCGGGTCCCGGCCCGTAGCCCGATTCCATAGCTTGACCGTACCATCTCCGCTTGAAGAGGCCAGCGTTTTACCGTCGGGCGAGAAGGCGACTGACCTAACGTAGGCCCCGTGTCCTTTGAGCGTGGCCAGGTTCCGGCCAGTCGCACGATCCCACAGCTTGACCGTATTGTCTCCACTTGCCGAGGCCAGCGTTCTGCCGTCGGGCGAGAATGCGACTGATCTAACATAGGCTTTGTGCCCGGCGAGCGTGGCCAGGTTCTGACCTGTCGCTCGATCCCATAGCTTGACCGTCCGGTCATGACTTGCCGAGGCCAGCGTTCTGCCGTCAGGCGAAAATGCGACTGACCTGACATAGTCTCCGTGCCCATCGAATGTGGCCAGGTTCTCGCCTGTCGCTCGATCCCACAGCTTGACCGTCCGGTCGTCACTCGCCGAGGCGACCATCTGACCATCGGGCGAGAATGCGACTGACCAAACAGAGTCTTCGTGCCCAGCGAGCGTAGCCAGGAGCCGGCGCTTGCCCACGTCCCACAACCTGACCGTCCGGTCATAACTTGCTGAGGCCAGTGTTCTGCCGTCGGGCGAGAAGGCGACTGATAAAACAGAGTCTTCGTGCCCAACGAGAGTGGCCAGGTTCCGGCCAGTCGCTCGATCCCACAGCTTGACCGTTCGGTCGTCACTCGCCGAGGCGACCATCTTACCGTCGGGCGAGAAGGCGACTGACCAAACAGAGTCTTCGTGACCGGCGAGCGTGGCCAGGATCCGGCCCGTCGCTCGATCCCACAGCTTGACCGTATTGTCTCCACCTGCCGAGGCCAACGCTTTACCGTCCGGCGAGAAGGCGACCGACCTGACGGCGTCTTCGTGCCCTTTGAACGTCTGTAATTCTTGATGATTGGATTGCCAGAGGTGAAACCAATAAAAACTGCGCAGGGAAGAGTATGTGGTCGGAGGGAGATAGGCGTCAAGAAATTCGTATCCTCTGGAAGCGGCGCCGTAATCAGACGCTTCCTGCGCTACGTCATATTCGAAATAGGCTGAGCCCCGCGATCTGGAAGTGTCGCCGTAATCGAATGCTTCCTGCGCCAGGTTCATATCAAAATCGTAGAGAAGTTGAGCCGCTTGCCTACGCCCCTGTTCCGATTGTTGCTCCGCCAAATCAGCAAGCAAGAATTGTCTATAGGCGTCTTCCGGGTTTTCTTCTGGAGGGGTACCAATGGGATGGCGGCCAGGTCTCGGGTAAATGTGGCTGTGCGAGGGCGATTGCAATGGCATGGGAGTGCGAGGGTAGAAATCATATCCCCCGAGAAGGCCAATGCCGTGGCCGGGGAAGGTATACGCGGGGCGATGTCTTTGGGCCTCTTTCAGTCGTTGCTCTGCCAGACGGCTTTGTTCTTCAGCCTCGTCCTGTATTCGTTTTTTTTCAATATCGGCCTGTTTTATCTTGCGTACAGCGCCTTCTTCAGCCTGTTCTTTTGCGAATAGAGCATCCTTCGCCTGAATTGCGAACAGCGTCGCCAATCCAAAGCCGAGCAAGGTAAGTATTAATGTAAGTAATGCGGACGCCACCTTGCGGTTACGCAATCGCTGTCGTCTTGCCAGCTCCTCCTCCTCGCGCGCCTTCTTACTCTCTTCGAGGAAACCTATTGCGCGGTCAAACAGTCTGTCGGAATCTTCAAGTTTAACGTCAGGATGATAGCGGCGCGCCCACACTCGATTCGGCTCTCGTTCCGCCTGCCATTCCAAAGCCAGGTCCAATTGCGCGCCCCGCAGCAGGTCTCTCTTCTTACCACCGCTCTTTTCATGGACTTCGGCGTCGTGCGCAAGGCGTTTGTACCTGTCGCGCCACTCGGCTTCGGCCAACACCCACTTGCCCATTCGTCCCCACTGCCTGATCAAGCTTTCGTGTGAAATATCAATCTGCGGGTCGTCATCACCGGTCACGGTCAGGAAGGAGCGGCCTCCGCTTGTGAACCGATTGATTATATTCAGGATTGATTCGCGGCTCGCGCCGGCGATGGCGACGATTTCGCTCAGATGCGCGGGACGGCGGGCATGGCGGTTGCGGACGTCGGTGTCGGTCAGGGCCTGGAACATCCGTTCGGCGATCTTCAACTCGCCATCGCTCAATCCATTGAGGGCGGCCTCGGCGTCTCTCGACAGCGCGTCATTGATCTCGCCGGCGGATTCGTAATGCTGCAGATCCACTTGCGGATCGCCGCGCCTGGCGTTTTCAAACTGCCACGATTCCCAGGTCCGCATCAGAGCGTGTTGCATCACGGGAAGTTGATCAGATTTATCTCCCACGTCGTTGAGCAAGCGGTCGAGCAATCGGGGAGAGATCGAGCCGCCGAACAGCCGGATCGGGCCTTCGATGGCCTGCTGTCGTTGCTGGCGGGTCAGGCGCGGCGCCAGGTACTGGCCGCGGTTCATCGCTTCGGGCAGGCCGTAGAAGTTGTCGCAATCGCCCAGGAAGTCCGACCGCATCGTCATCACGACGTAGATCGGCAGGCGGCGCTGCTCGGCCAGGGCCAGCATGATCGAGACGAAATCTTCGGCTTCGGCGCGTTGTTCCGGTTTGCCCGATTCGACGCCGAAGCGGAAGATTTCCTCGAACTGATCCACGAGCAACAGCAAGTTCGCGTCGGAAAGGGCCATCGCGGGCGCCAACTTTTCGAGGATGGCCTGCGATCCGCCGGTACGGATTGATTCGACGAAATGTTCGTCTTCATCTCCGGCCGGAACCGCCTCGAGCAAGGCGACGGACAGGTTTCGCAACGGAGAGTCGCCAGGTTTCATCACCGCCACGCGCCACTGGTCACGGTCTTCAGCCAGAAAGCCCGCCTTGAGTTTCGGGATCAACCCCGCGCGGATGAGCGATGATTTGCCGCAACCGGAACTGCCCACAACGGCGATGAAATGTGTGCGGTGGAGTCGTTCCATCAGTTCGACGGTCTGCTGGCGCCGGCCGAAGAAGAGGATGCTTTCGGCGGCGTTGAACGGCCGTAAGCCAACGAATGGATTGCGAGCGGGCTCCGGGCCGGCGTCATTCACTACTGCATGTTTAGTTATGGTTTGCGTAGTCGGCATAAGGTCAGCTCTCACTCAACCATTTCATCAGCGCGTCATCGAGACTGGCGCTGTCGAATTGTTGCACCGGGATGATCCCGAAATCGAATCTCTGATCCGCGCTCAGACTGTGCGGCGGCGCGAAGTAGACGCCACATGGCTTGAGCCTGCCCTCTTCTTCCAGGCACATCTTCAGAGCCTCGCGCAAACGAAACTCGAACTGTTCTCTCTTCCATCGTCCGAAGACCATGATCAGCCGGCTGGCCTTTTTCAGTTTGTCCATGAGGTTCCCGATGTTCTTTCGTGGCTCGTCTTCGCCGTAATTGATTTCAAGCGCCACTTTGCGCTTTTCCAGACGCGGGCCTAACGACTCGATGGCGTTCGACAAGTCCTGGAAATGGGCGTCGAGCACGGCGGCGGACGGAATGTTTTTTGCCGCCAATTCTTCCTCATGCCTCTGGCGCCAGGCCAGAATTTCGCGGACCACGGCGTCGGGGGTAAGAGGCTCGCGGATGAAGCGGTAGCCCGACGAGTCGCGCTTGGCGTTTTCCAGGCTCTGAAGAAATTTCCGATGCGGCTCGTAGGCGATCGCCTCATAGCCGATCGAATTGGGCAGCCAGATCAATTGCGCCCGCGCGCTCTGTTTGCCCAATTCTACCTGGCGATGCGTGAAGAACTGATCGGGCGCGTCTTCAATGTCGCGTCCGGGCGAAGCGTCGAACAGGTGAACGCACAGGTGCGAGCGTTTGATTTCGGCGACCGCCTTCTCGTCGTGCGGCTCCGATTCGAGCGGCGGCGGGACGGGGTCGGCCAGGCGAACGCCTTTCTCCTGCAACTCTGTGATCAGGCGGCGGCGAATCGTCCTGCGCAATTCCTCCGAAGTGTCCGCGAGGAAGACTGTGAACTTTTGATCGTCGCCCGGCGGCGGTTCTTCGACCCGCCTGCGTTGCGTCTCGATAACCTCTTTGAAGTCGCGCAAAGTGCGGCAAAGATTGCGCAGCAGAACATTGAACTCCGATTTGAATTGATCGCTCTCCGGCTCGGCGGGCAGCGTGACCGTGTCGCCGGGAGTCTTCTCGAAGAAATTGTATTGAGTCGCCCCCTGAAACGAAGGGGGCCATTTGCTGTAATGAATGTCTTCGAGCAGGAGGTTGAAGATCCGTTTGCGATCCACAATGCTCAACCCATATCCGTCCTCCTGCGTTCTGGCGGCGAACCATTCGATCTCCTGCTTGCAATAAAGAGAGTTGCGGTAGGCGGTAGAGTTGACGGCCAGGAAGACGCCCGATTCTTCGACGGCCTGTTTGATGGTTTTGTCGAACTCCTGATTGCGGGCGAGCGTGGTGTCGCGCCAGATGTCCAGCTCCCGGCCGGTTAATTCACGCAATCGCTCTTCAAGCAGACGATGCAGCCGCGTGATGCGGCCCCCGGCGCCCGCTTCGGCGCCGGGGTTATTGTCATGGGCATAGCTGATGAAAATGTCATGTCTGAACCCGGGCAAATAGGCCATAAAACATTGTTCTGAACTCGGCAGAGATAAGGTACTTCAAGGATAGCATTCGCGCGGGAGAATAACATCAACATCGGCGGGCGACAATAGTTGTTAGTCGGCGTGACAAATCGTAATTACTCACGGGCTTGAGCCTTCAAGGAATGGGAGTCCGTTGGAAGTTGGCAAGGGCGCCATTCTGGGTCTCTTTAAGGAAACAGGCTGCCGGTAGAATAACGGAACTTTCCGGGGGCGGATCGATTGTGATTTGACACCGTTTATGGAGGAGCTAGCCGCCCCTTCAGCGTCTCGGGGTAGGTCCAAATGTACAGTGCGCCGCGATTGACGGATTACTTAATCAAAGTCAAATATCGAATTCCCGTCGTAAAAGTGAAGGAGGATTAGTCTTTTGCGGGCAATAAGCCTAAATCCTGCGCCGTCTTCATCAAATCCTGGTGGTCGAGTTGAAACACGATCCGCAGCGAAGATTCTTCCTGGCGTAAAATGTAGGTTGCGGATGTTTCTGCGACTATTGGTTGTTCCGCTTCTTTTTCAAATCGAATATTCCAATATGCCTTGACCATGACATAGTTGTTATCCAAGCGAGTTTCTTCGAGTGACTGGATAGTTGAAGAAGTTAGGCCGATTGTTTTGAAAAACCACTGCCGTTTCGGAAGCGCCTTGAGAAAGTCCTCCTTTTTAACAACTTGCGCTCCTTGTGGCCCGGCAAACATAAATGAATCACTGTATCGCGACGCGATGACTTCTGGGGAGCCTTCCGAGTCGGACGCAGACGCATTAATGCTTCTCTCGTAGTCTTCAAAGAACTTTCTGACAATATCACTTGCCTGTTTCATGGGCGCTCCTTAAAACAACAGCTTCAACCCGAACTGGATGCGTCGCGGGCTGTCGGCTGAAACGAGTCTGCCGAATGAAGGCGAGCCGACGAAGTTGTCGGGCAGGCCGAAGTTCGGATGGTTGAAGAGATTGAAGAACTCCGTGCGGAATTGGATCGTCGCGGCTTCTCGGATCGCCGTGTTTTTGACGATAGAGAAGTTGACGTTCTTGTAACTCGGCCCTTCCAGGATGTTGCGGCCCGAATTACCGAAGTTGCCGAACGGCGGTATGGCGAAGGCCGCTGTGTTGAACCACCGTTCTGGCGTCGGGTTGTCCAACTTGGCCTGCCCCGTCAGGTTCGGGCGGTCGTTCCCCAGAAATCCGAGGTTCGAGACGCCGGTATTGCTGTTGTCGAATTCGGGCAACAGCGCGACCGTGAACGGGCGGCCCGTTTGCAGCGTTATCACGCCGTAAGTCTGCCACCCGGTGAGCAGCGTCGTGGCCAGGCCCGAGTTCGAGAGAAATCTCTTTCCTTTCCCGAACGGCAGGTCGTAGGAGTAGCTCGCCGAGAATCGATGGCGCACGTCGAAACCGGATCTCCCGCGCTCGGCGCTCAGGTCAAAGCTATTCTGCGGATAGTTCGGATCGCCCGCGCTGGAGAAGATGCCCGAAGCGTTGTCAATAGATTTGCCATAGGTGTAAGCGCCGAGCAGCGACAGGCCGAACGCCAGCCGCTGCTGCAGGCGCGCCTGAAAGCTGTGATAGTTTGAACTGGCGCTTCCTTCCTGCTGTGTGATCTCGCCGAAGAGCGGATTGGGAGGCAGGTTTGGCTGTTGCGGGCTTGCCTGCGGTTGATTGATGTCACGCGCGGCCAGCAGTTTCGCGCCCTTCGATCCGACGTAGGCCAGCTCGGCCACGAGGCTGTCGACGAGTTGTCGCTGTATGCTCAGATTCCAGTGCTGCGTGTACGACGTGCGGAGGTTGCGGTCGAATGCGAAGGCCGACGGCGGCGACTGGCTGGGCGTGTTGAACGGGAACGGGTTGAAGATTGTCAGCGGCGCCTGCGGCAGTTGGAAGTAGAAGCGGAAGTCGAAGAAAGGCGCGTTGAAATAAAGCCCCTCGCCCGGGGCGAGCGGCGATTGATCGTAATAGACGCCATACCCGGCGCGAATCACCGTCGCGCGGCCTAAGGCCCAGGCCAAGGCGACGCGCGGCGCGAAGTTGTTCTTGTCCGAGTCGTAGCCGGCGCGTGGGACGCCGTTTGTCCCGACCTGAACCAGTCTGCCCGTCGCTGGATTGTAGATGTTGGCGCGGTCTTCGGTGTCCACGGGCGGCGAATTGTATTCGTAGCGCAGTCCCGCCGAGAGCGTCAGTTGCGGCGTGACGCGGATGCTGTCATTGACGAAGAAGTTGTAGCTTTCGGTTCGCAGATGCTGATGGTTGTCGAGCCGCGCGCCGCCAGTCACCAGCGGGACTCCCAACAGCAGATTGGCCAGCGCGTTTCCCGTTATGAACGGTATGACGAAAGGCGTTCCGTCAGGGAGCCTGATGGGTACTTGCGACGGGAAGGTGAGCAGGCCACGCGATTGCACGTCGCGGAAGGCGTTCTGTTGCGCGTATTGGAAGTTGAATCCGATTTTAAGTAGTTGAGCGCCCCGCGAGTATGTCGCCGTGTCGAGGACTTGAAAGTTGTTGGTCGCGCCGCGCTGCGGGTTGTTGAATTCGTGGCCGAGCGGCGAAAAGTCGGTGACGCGGATGAAGCTCAGACCGAAATCGCGCGGGTTGTTTGACAACTCCGGCAATCCGACCTGTTTATTGACGCTGACCCCGGGATTTTCGATCAGCACCTGATTGCTCACGCGGTTGTATGCCACGCGCGCGTCATTGATCAATCGCGGCGAAAAGACGTGGGTCCCGCCGAGCGTCAGGTTCTGCCCGCGTCTGAGAAGGTTGGAGCCATAGCCGGGCACGAAGACCTGGGTCACACCCGAAAAAGGCTCGAAGAGCGTGCGGTCAGTAAAGCTGTATCGGGCCGAGAGTTGGGTGGCCGAACTATAGGTGTGGTCAATCCGCACATCGAAGAGATCGTTGCGATCGCGCTGGATCGGCGACGATGCGAAATTCAGCCCCGGAACGTTGCGGTTCGGCAGCGGGTATAGCGCGGCGATGTTCAAGCCAATCTGATTGAGAAAGAACTGCGGGATGGTGTTGTTCGGGAAGCAGGCCGTTTGAACCTGTGAATCGCATCTGCCGGCGCGCGTCGGATCTATGATAAAGATTTTGGCGCCGTTGCGATCAACGCTCTGCGAGAAATTGCCTGCGCGCTCGAGCGCCGTCGGCACGTTGGCCAACCGCGTGATGCCTTCGCGGAACCGCGCGCCTTCGTAATCGCCGAAAAAGAAAGTGCGATCTTTGACGATCGGGCCGCCGAGGGAAAAGCCGAACTGGTTGCGCTGATTTCTCGGGTCGGGTTGATCCGCAGGGGCGAAGAAGTTGCGCGCGTCGAGGACCTGGTTGCGCAGGAATTCATAGGCCGTTCCGTGAATACCGTTAGTGCCCGATTTGAGCACGATGTTCACCTGAGCGCCGGCGCTGCGTCCGAACGAGGCGTCATAGGCGCTGGTCAAAACTTCGAATTCGCGGATCGCGTCTACAGGCGGTTTGACGCCGAAGGTGTTGAGCTTCGGGTCGACGTTATAGACGCCGTCGAGCAGGAAGTTGTTGGCGTCTTCGCGCGAGCCGTTGACGCTGAATGCGAAATCACCTCGCACCGAGCCGGCCGAGCCCTGGGCGGCGGGGGCGGCGCCGGGAGTAAGCAGGCTCAACTCCAGAAAGTTCCGGCCGTCGAGCGGCAGCCCCGTTACCTGCCGGTTGTCAATCACCGAGCCGAGCGACGCGCCTTCGTATTTCAATGGGCTGGCGGCGTCAGCGATGATGATCGGGTTTATATGCGCGCCCGCCACCTCCAATGTCACGTCCAGCCGCGCCTCCTGGTTGACCCGCACAACAAGAGGTTCAGAGGATTTATGGAATCCCTCCTTCTCGACCTCCAATCGGTAAGCCCCCGGTCGCAGAAGCGAGATCGTAAAATCGCCGTTCCCGTCGGTTTTCAAGGTCCGGCTTTCATTCGTCTCCTGCTCGATCAATTTCAACTGCGCGCCCGGAATCGAAGCGCCGCGGGGGTCGGTGACGCGCCCGCGAACGGCGCCGCGATAGTTTTGGGCGAGCGCGGTAAGCGCGAAACCCGTCACGGCCATAAGAAGTCCCAAGGCGATCCTAAGGGTGATTTTGGTCCTCACAATTCAACCTCGTTTAGTTCTTTGATATTTCGGGAGCCGGTTTGAAGTCAGCTTACGCCTAGGCTTCAACGAAAGTTTCAGTCATTAATTTTGGATTCCGATCCACTTGTCGCATCGGCGCTTCCGGCGTTACCGCTTCTCGGATTGAGCTTTACGCCTGGCGTCCTCGATCAATCGCTTGTAAGCGGCCTCATTGCGAATAGATGCGAAATCCGCGTTTCCGGCAATTTCGTCGGCGTTCGTGAATCCCAATTCGACGGCCTTCTTCAAGGCCTCAAGAGCTTGTTTCTTGTCGCCGCCGAGAACGCAAACTCTGGCCAAGGAGTAAAAGATTTGTGGGTTGTCTGGTCTAATCTCGGCGGCCAACGCCAGACTCGCGGCCGCTTCTTTATATTTTTTGGCGGCGCGGAGCCGATTGGCCTCCTCGTTCATCGAAACGTAAAACCCGCCCAGCGCGCGTCGCGCCGCCAGTCGCTCAACGCTTTCGTCCCTGCTCGCGGCCTTCTTTCGCAAATCGGAGATCATGCTCTTTATCCCCATCATCGCCACGGCCGGGTTCTCCGCCGTATTCAATTGTTCGCGCGCTGCGAAGAACTCCTGCGAGCGCTGCCGTTGCGCCTGCTCCGCCGCCTTTTCCTGTTTGAGACGGTCTTTGACCTCCTTGCTCGATCTCAACTCATCGGCCTTTTGGGTGAATTCAGCCACATCGCGCAGGCCGCTGAAATCCTTCGCAATCGCGTCGTATTTCAAAAAGGCTTCGTAGACGCGTTTCGCCGATTCGTCGGCCCGCGCCTGTCCGGCCATTTTGTCGAACGATTCGGCGATCAGTTTCTCATCGCGCTCCCGCCTGGCCGACTTCATGGCCTGGAGCTCCATCCACTCGACCGCCGTTAAAAAGGAATCCGAAGGCGCCCACGTGTGATCGCCGTCGAAAGTAACGAAGCGATTCGCGGAGCCGATTGAGTCGAGCGCCTTGTGAAGCTGTCGCAACTCTATCCAGTTGAAATCCTCGACGCCGGCGACGCCGAAGACCGGGAATGGCAATGGCTTCTCCGGCGGCTTAGCCTCCGAAAATCCCGCGCCGCACAGGATCACGCCCGCCGCGCCTCCTCCGAGGGATTGGGCCAGCGATTGAGCCACCATGCCGGCCACGCGGGCGCCGCCCGACATCCCAGCCGTGTAAACGCGGTTCTGGTCAATCGAAAACCGCGTTTGCGTGTCGTCAAACATGGCGTTGATGATCTCGGCGAGCGGCCTGTCGGGGAAGTTGCGAGAATTGTTCGAGCCGACGATGATGTATCCGTATTTTTCCGCGGCGTCCTTGAATCGTTCAACAGGGCGCATGCCGCGCGCGGCGGGATCGAACGCATAGATAA
>Ga0209382_10008141_pt1 | contig 13232 bp, 9 predicted proteins | sample SoiMetdeltSBSDD5_FD_187599 | JGI IMG/M metagenome (GOLD analysis project Ga0209382, IMG submission 187599) | Bulk soil microbial communities from a Populus tree surrounding site in Tennessee, USA - Soil MetaG P. deltoides SBSDD5 (SPAdes) (version 2) | ecosystem: Environmental > Terrestrial >... | reverse complement strand
GGCCAGACGGTCCAGGGCCAGGACATCATCGCCCTGAAGGTGTCCAACAAGGCATCGGAGAAGCGCGACGGGTCCAAGCCCGCCACGCTGTTCGTCAGCGCCCAGCACGCCCGGGAGTGGATCACGCCGGAGATGAACCGGCGGCTGGCCCACTACGTCGTCGACAACTACCGCACCGACCAGCAGATCAAGCGGCTGGTGAACACCACGGAGCTGTGGTTCGTGCCGGTGGCCAACCCGGACGGCTACGACTTCACCTTCCAGCCGGACCAGCGGCTGTGGCGCAAGAACCTGGCCGACAACAACCAAGACGGCCTGATCACCGGCGTCGACGGCGTCGATCCCAACCGCAACTACGCCACCAAGTGGGGCTACGACAACGAGGGCTCGTCCGACTTCTTCACCAGCGAGACCTACCGCGGCCCCTCACCGCAGTCCGAGCCCGAGACCCGGGCGCTCGACGGCCTGATGGCCCGCGTCGGCTTCGAGTTCCTCATCAACTACCACTCGGCCGCCCAGCTGCTGCTGTACGGCACCGGCTGGCAGGTGTCCACGCCTACGCCCGACGATGCCATCTACGAGACCATCGCGGGCGACGACGCCAACCCGGCGGTGCCGGGCTACGACCCCGACATCTCGGCCGAGCTGTACACCACCAACGGCGAGACCACCGAGCACATCCAGCACACCTACGGCACCCTCGCGCTGACGCCCGAGATGTCGACGTGCACCGCGGCTGCGGAGTCCGACCCCGACGACGACGTCGACCCCGAGGACTGCGGCAGCGACTTCGAGTTCCCCGACAACGAAGCGCTGGTCCAGGCAGAGTTCGAGAAGAACATCCCCTTCGCCATCGCCACCGCCCTGTCGGCACCGGATCCCGACAACCCCATCTCGGTGGTGGGCCGCACGGTGCCGGACTTCGTCATCGACCCGTTCGACGTGTCCTACGGCGACCCGCAGCCGGTGGCTGTCATCGCCCGGCGCGACCAGTCGGGTCGGGCGATGAGATACCGGATCAACGGCGGCCCGGTGAAGAAGGTGGCCGTGAGCGAGTTCACCGGGGGTGAGCGCTACGGCGGCGACAACGACCGCTACTACGCCGAGTTCCGCGGCACCGTGACGGGGGCCTCACCGGGCGACCAGGTCGAGGTGTGGTTCAGCGCCAAGAACGGCCACCGCCAGGTCGAGAGCGAGCACTTCACCTACACGCTGGCGTCCGACAGCGGTGCGGAGGCGCTGATCATCGCCAACGAGGACTACACGGGCGTCAACCCGACCTACCCGGCCGGGACCAACGCGCCCAAGTACACCGACGAGTACGAGGCCGCCCTCGACGCCAGCGGCGTGAGCCACGCCACCTGGGACGTCGACGCCCAGGGCGTGCCTCACCACCTCGGCGTGCTCAGCCACTTCGGCGCCGTGGTGTGGGAGCTCGGCGACAACCGCCTCACCCAGGACCCGGAGGACGAGATCACCGACACCTTCCTGTTCGGGCCGTTGCCCGACCTGGCGGTGGCGGAACGCCAGCAGTTCCTCACCCTGTCCGTCCGGGACTACCTGAACGAGGGCGGCAAGCTGGTCCACACCGGCGAGACGGCTCAGTACTTCGGGCTGCTCGGCGGCTCGATCGGCGGCATCTACTACGGGCTCGACGGGGCGCCGACCGAGGACTGCGTGGTGACGTCGGACTTCTTCAGCGACTGCCTGCTGCTGGCCGACGACTTCGCGCAGTACTACCTGGGCGCCTTCGCCCGCACCACGCTGGCCAACCCCGTCGGGGTCGGCGGGACCGGGACGCCGCTCGACGGCCTGTCCGCCAACTTCGGCGGCCAGGCCGTGGTCGACAACCCGCTGGACGAAGCGGGGGCGTTCACGCTCACCCGCGACGTGCTGCCACCCGACCAGTTCCCGCTGTTCGCCGGGAGCCAGAACAGCACCTACCTGGGTGCCGGGGGCGTGAGCCCGTTCGGGCCCTTCGAGGGCGAGCGCTACGCCGGTGCCCTGCACCAGGACTCCAGCTACGCCCGGCTGGCCCGCACGGTGGACCTCTCCGGCGTGACCGCGGCCGACGCGCCGGCGCTGGAGTTCGCCCTGTCCTTCAGCACCGAGCTGGGCTTCGACCACGTCATCATCGAAGCCGCGCCCAGTGGCACCGAGAACTGGACAACACTCCCCGACCTGAACGGCGGCACCTCGACCGACCCGCCGACCCAGTGCGAGGACGAGTTCCTGCTGGACATGCACCCGTTCCTCGAGCACTACCTGACCCTCGACCAGCCGCTGTGCCAGAGCTCGGGGACCACCGGGGCGTGGAACTCGTTCACCGGCGACTCCGGGGGCTGGACCCAGGTGCGGGCCGATCTCGCGGCCTACGCGGGCCAGTCGGTCGACCTGAAGATCAGCTACGTGACCGACCCGGCCTCCGGTGGGATCGGCGTGTTCGTGGACGACACCCACATCACGACCACCGCGGGCGATCTCGACGCCGACGGGTTCGAGACCGATCCCAGCCTCTGGACGCCGGAGGGGGCGCCTCCGGGCAGTGCCCCCAGTGCAGCCGAGTTCGTGATCTCGACCACGCTGATCGAGGTGGCCGCCGGGGTCACGACCGCGGACACCGTGCTGCTCGGCTACGGCATCGAGCAGCTCGCCACCCCGGCCGAGCGGGCCGAAGTCCTCGGCCGGATCATGGAGTACCTGCTGGCCTGACCCGTGCTGCGTACCGCCCGGTGCTCGGCAGCCGGGCGGTACGCTGTCGCGTCCCATGTCGCCGACCCTGCCCGCCACCGCCACGTACCGCCGGCGCGCCGGCCTCGAGGTGCTGGCGTGGCCCGCGTTCGACGGCTTGGCCGTGGACGCCCTGGTCACCACCCGTGACGGCGGGGTGTCGTCGGGCCCCTACGCCAGCCTGAACCTGGGGCTGCACGTGGGCGACGACCGGGATCGGGTGATCGAGAACCGGCGGCGGGCGGCGGCTGCGCTGGGCCTGGACCTTGGCCGGTGCGTGTTCGCCCACCAGACCCACGGGCGCGAGGTGGTGGTCGTGGGAACCGCCGACCGGGGTCGGGGCACGACCGGTCCGGAGGGCGCGCCGGCGTGCGACGCGCTGGTCACCGCCACGCCCGGCGTGGGGCTGGCCATCATGGTGGCGGACTGCGTGCCGCTCGTGCTGTTCGAGCCGCGAGCCGGGGTGCTGGCGGTGGTGCACGCCGGCTGGAAGGGCACGGTGGCCCGGGTGGCGGAGGCTGCGGTCGAGGCCATGACCGTGCTCGGCGCCGTCCCCGCGGCCGTGGTGGCCGCGATCGGGCCCGCCGTCGAGGCCGCCCGCTACCAGGTGGGCGCCGAGGTCGCCGAGGCCGTCCGCGGTGCCTTCGGCGCGGGCGTGGATGAGGTGCTGGCGCCGGACGGGCCGGACCACTGGCGCTTCGACCTGTGGGCCGCCAACCGGCGCGTGCTGGTGGAGGCGGGCGTGCCCGCGACCCAGATCGAGGTCGCCCCGGTGGGGACCGGGCCGGGGACGCCGTTCTTCAGCGACCGGGCCGAACGACCCTGCGGCCGCTTCGCCGCCCTGGCCCGGCTGGCATGACCGCGTTCCGCTACGACGGCTACGACGTCGACCCGGCGGCCGGCACGCTGGCCTGCCACTACTCGCTGGGCGAGCGCCAGTTCACCGAGCGCTTCGCCTTCCCGGGCGGGACCGGCTGGGACGAGCGCGCCGCCGCCGAGGCCGCCCGGTGGGTGTTCCTGCTGGCCGGCGTGTCGTACTACAAGACCGCGGCGCCGCCGGTGCTGGAGCTGCCGGACACGCCGCTCCGGTCGGGCGAGGTCGAGTTCCTCCGCTCGTTCTATGTGGACGGGCTGGGCGAGTTCGCCTACCGCAACGGCTTGGACCTGTCCGGCCTGCGCATCGAGGCGCCCACCCTCGACGCCGCGCCGGCGCCGGCGCCGCTCCGGACGGGTGGAGCCCGCCCGCTCGTCCCCTTCGGTGGCGGCATCGACTCGATCGTGACCGTCGAGCTGGTCCGCCCGGTGGCCGAACCCGCGCTGTTCGTCGTGGGCCGCCCCGGCGATCGCTTCGCCGCCATCGAGAGGCCCTTGGCCGTGACCGGGCTTCCGGTCGTGCGAGCTGAGCGCCGGCTCGACGACCAGGTGCTGCGCTCGCGGGAGCTGGGCTTCCTCAACGGCCACGTGCCCGTCACCGGCATCATCTCGGCCCTGGCCGTGCTGGCCGCCGTGCTGCACGACCGGGACGCGGTGGTCATGTCCAACGAGTGGTCGTCCTCGGTGGGGAACCTGCTGATCGGCGACCGGATGGTCAACCACCAGTGGTCCAAGAGCGAGGCGTTCGAGGCGGGGTTCCGGGCCGTGCTCGCCGCCTCGCTGGGCGGCGCGGTCGACTACTTCTCCCGGCTGCGGCCCTATTCCGAGCTGCTCATCGCCGAGCGCTTCGCCCGGCTCGACCGCTACCACGGCAGCTTCCAGAGCTGCAACCGGGGCTTCCACATCGACCCGGCCCAGCGGCTCGACCACTGGTGCGGGCAGTGCGACAAATGCTGCTTCATCGACCTGATCCTGTCCCCGTTCCTCGACGCGGCCACCCTGCGCGACGTGTTCCGCGGGCGGGAGCCGCTCGACGACCTCGGCCTGCTGCCACGGTTCGAGGACCTGGTCGGCACCTCGGGCGACACCAAGCCGTGGGAATGCGTGGGCGACGTGGACGAGTGCCGCGCCGCGGTGACGCTGGCCCTGGCCCGTTCCGACCGGGCCGACACCCCGGTGCTAAGGGCGCTGGCCGCCCGGCTGGGCCCCGACCTGCCTCCCCCTGCCGCGGTCGAGAGCCTGCTGCGCCCGCGGGGCGCCCACTTCGTGCCCGATGCCTACGCCACCGACGATCTCCTGGTCTGAGCTGACCGGCCGGGCGGTCGGGGTGTGGGGCCTCGGGGTCGAGGGCCGCGCCAACCTGGCCAAGCTCGGGATGCTCGGCGTGACCCCGGTCCTGGTGGACGACAACCCGCCTGAAGGCGGGCTCGACGGCCGGGCGGTCCTCGCCACCGCGGCCGGCGGGCTCGACGCGCTGGCCGGCTGCGAGGTCGTGGTCAAGTCGCCGGGCATCAGCCGTTACGGCTCCGAGGCCGAGGCCCTGACCGCGGCCGGCGTCGCTCTCGTGGGAGGGCTGGGGTTGTGGCTGGCGGAGGCGGACCGGGACCGCGTCGTGTGCATCACCGGGACCAAGGGCAAGTCCACGACCACCGCGGTGGCCGGCCATCTGCTGGCAGGCCTGGGCTACCGGGTGGTGACGGGCGGCAACCTGGGCGTTCCGCCCTGGGCGCCCGAGACCCCGGTCGAGGCCGACTTCTGGGTGGTGGAGGTGTCGAGCTACCAGGCCACCGACATCACCACCGCGCCGCCGGTGGTGGCGGTGACCTCCCTGCACCCGGACCACCTGCCCTGGCACCGGGGCGACACCGAGACCTACTACGCCGACAAGCTGTCGCTGTGCCGCCGGCCGGGGGCCGACCTGACCGTCGCCAACGGCGACAGCCCGCTGCTGCGGGACCGGCGGGCCGCGCTCGGGCCCCGGGTCGAGTGGGTCACCGCGGCCGAGGGGGACCCCTCCGGCTGGTCCGCCCCGCTCGGGCTGCTGGGGCGGCACAACCTGCGCAACGCCCGCATCGCCCGGGCGTGCCTGGTCGCGCTGGGCGTACCGGAGGCGGCCGATGACGACGCGCTGGCCAAGGCGGCCACCGGCTTCGCCCACCTGGAGAGCCGGCTCCGGCCGGTGGGCGAGGTCGACGGCGTGCTGTTCGTGGACGACAGCCTGTCCACCAACGTGCTGCCCACCCTCGCCGCGGTGGACGCCTTCCCGGGGCGCCGGGTGGCGGTCCTGGTGGGCGGGCAGGACCGCGGCATCGACTACGCCCCGCTGGCCGAGGGCCTCGCGGCCCGCCTGGGCCCGACGCTGGCCGTGGTAGTGGGATCCGAGATCGCGCCTCGCTTGCGCACGGCGCTCGAGGCCGTCGAGGGTGGGGTGGAGGTGGCCGAGCGGGAGGACCTGGACGCCGCCACCCGCGCCGCTTTCGAGTGGGCCCGGCCGGGCGGTGTTGTGCTGCTGTCGCCGGCGGCACCGAGCTTCGACCGCTATCGCGACTACCGCGCCCGGTCCGCCGCCTTTAACGCCGCACTAACGCGGCTATTGCGTGGGTAATCACCGCCCGCTACATCTGTAGCGACGGCACGACGGAGAGCGCGGCGGGCGCTCCCCTGGAGGTCGGGAGGCGGAAAATTGGGGGATTCGGACGATCCTGTTTCGCCGCGCGACCGGTGGTATTGCGGGCCACCGGCCGACCGGCGGGCGTATGTGGTGGACGACATCCGGGCGATGCGTGGCGGCGAGGGCCACGTGCTGCGGGCCGAGCGCCGGAGCTTCCCGGGCGACCCGGTGCGCTACGCCGGCCCGGTGTCGCTCAAGGTCTGCGCCGAGGACGTGGCCGCCCAGCGGGTCCAGAAGCTGCGGGAACGCTGGGCCCGGCTGGCCGGCATCGACCACCCCAACCTGGCGCGGGTGCTGGAGGTGTTCCAGGGGCCGGGGTTGTTCCGGACCGAGCCGCCGCCCTGTGCGGACGACGACGTGCTCTACGCCACGGCCTCGTGGGTCGAGGGGCGGGGCCTGCGGGGGGTGGCTCCGCTCGATCCTGCGGGCGCGTTCGCCGTGGCGGCCGACCTGGCCGCCGGGATCGCGACGCTTCACAGCCACGGCGTGCTGCACCGCGACATCCACCCGGGCAACGTGGTGATCGAGCCCGACGGCCGCGCGGTGCTGATCGACTTCGGCTCGTCTCGGCCCGACGACGGCCACGAGACCCACACGGTGGCCGGCGCGGTCGGCTTCATCGCTCCCGAGATGCCCAACGGCATGAGCGCCGCGGCCACGGACCGCTGGGGCCTGGGCATGGTCACGATCTTCGCGCTGCTGGGCCACTCCCAGGGCACCATGACCGACGACACGCTGCGGGCGGAGCTGGCCGGAGCGCTGGCGGGCATCGCCGGCCGCCGGGAGGCCCTGCGGCTGCTCACGGCCATGATCGCCCTGAGCCCGGTTCGCCGGCCGGTGGACGGGCCGCGCTGGGCCCGGGACCTGCAGGCCTGCCTCACCCGGGGGCGACGCCGGCCCCGCCCGCGGCTGGTGGCCGCGGCAGTGGCGGCGGCAGGCCTGGTGGCGTTGGGCGGCGCGGGGCTCGCGGCCTTCAGCGCCGACCCAGCCGACGACGGCCGCAATGCGGCCGCGCCCCGACCCACCGCCGCGACCACGGCGGTACCGTGCGAACCGGTCCAGGCCGGTGAGCGAGGCACCTCCGCCGAGCTGGCCGCGGCGGTGGACCGCGTGGCCCCCGGCGCCTGCGCCGGTGGTGAGGCCGAGGTGTTCGGGGAGGCTCAGGTGCAGCCGCTCAACGACGCCCAGGGCCGGCCGGACGGCGTCGTGCTCGTGAGCCCGTCGGGCCAGGCCGTGCTGCTGACCGCCACCATGTGGGCCTCGTACCGGGAGATCGCGGGGCGGGCCAACCCCGAGAACGCGGCGGCCTACGGCGGCTACCCGGTTGCGGTCACGCGCGCCGGGAGCCAGGGCGATCCGGTGGCCGTGACCATCGAGCTCGACCAGGGCGGGCTGATCGTGGGCCGGCGCGAGGACACGCAGATGTTCTGGCTGCCCCGCCAGGTCCTCGAGCTGTGGACGGCGCACGGCGGTGCCTCCGGCGACCTCGGCATGCCCACGTCGAACCCCCACTTCGTGGGTGGCCGGCTGCAGCTCGACTTCGAGCGCGGCTACATGACGGCCGACTCCGCCGACTTCGGCTCCCTGCTGCTGGGAGCGCCTGCCGACGACGCCGTCGTGGTGGCGGACCCGGCCGAGCCGCTGCGAGGGGCATCCGTCGCCCGCCACATCGTCCGCCAGGTGACCGGGGTGGCCTGGTACGTGGACGGCGAGGGCCGGCGGCACTGGATCCCGAGCGGCGAGACCTGGGCCTGCCTGGGGGGCGATGAGGCGGTCGTAGCCGACAACCTGCCCGGTTGGGCAGTGGCCACCCTGCCCCTGGCCGAGGCGGCGCGGTGCCCGTGAACGGCCGGGATTTGTCATCACCTGCCAGCCCCCAGCCTGAGGGGGGCAGCGCCCTGCCCCCTAGCTTCGGGGACGTGGGCGATGCGGCCGCAGGCACGATATCGAGTGAGCGCGAGGTCGTAGTCATCTCCCCGGGCCCCGGGGTCACGTTCGGCCGTGAGCCGCACGCCCACCTCCGCATCGGCCACGCACCGCTGTACGACGACGTGGTGCCCAAGCGGGCGGGCCGGGTGTTCGCCCACGACGGCCGGGTGGTGGTGGCCAACCTGCACGAGAGCCTGGCGCTCGACATCCGGATCGACGGCCGGGCACTCGTCCCGGTCCCGCCCGGCCACTGGCATGCGCCGCCCGAGCGGACCTTCGACGTGCTGGTCACCGGGACGCTCACCTACGAGCTGGCGGTGGTGGTGAACTCGGCCCACAACCCGACGCGGGTGGTGGCGGCCGACGACCCCCACTGCCCGGAGCCCCCGACCGGCGCCCGGCCCCGGCTCACCGAACGCCAGCGCGAGGTGCTGGACGCCTATGTGGCCCCGCTGGCCAAGGGCCAGCCACCCGCGTCGCACCAGCAGGTGGCGGAGACGCTGGGCGTCAGCCGGTCATTGGTGCGGCTGGAGTGCAACCGCATCTGGAGCGAGCTGCTGGTGGCGGGCGTCCCCATGCGCAGCCTGGGCGACCCCCGCGACCAGATCGCCGATGCCTGGGCGCGGCACCGCTTCTAGTGCCGTCTAGGACTCCAGGGCGGGCGGCGCACCCATCTGGGCGGCGCGGCGCATCATCTCGTCCTCCGGCACGTCCTCGACGTGGGACGACACGTCCCAGCGGTGGCCCCACGGGTCCTCGAAAGCACCCGACCGATCGCCGTAGAACTGGTTCTCCAGGGGCCGCAGCTCCTTGGCCCCGGCCGCCAGCGCCTTGGCGAACACCGAGTCCACATCCTCGACGTACACCATCACGGCCACCGGCGTGCCCCCGACGGACCGGGCGCTGCGGTTGCCCGCATCCGGCATCTCGTCGGCCAGCATGATCATCCCCCGGCCGATCTCCACCTCGGCGTGGGCGATCTTGCCCGGCGGTCCGTCCATCCGCATCCGCTCCCTGCCCCCGAACACGTCCACGTAGAACGGGATGGCCGCGGCGGCATCGTCGACGTTCAGGTACGGGATCACCTGGGGGTAATCGTCGGGGATCGGCTTCACGTCGGCCATGGCTCCTCCTTGAGCTGGCGTCACTTCTAACTCTCTTCTACCCCATCTCGCCGCGGCCTACGGTCCGAAGATGGAGCGCATCGATCCGGAGTATCAAGCGAGCGAGCTGGCGATGTTGGGGCAGTACCTCGACTACCACCGGGCCACGCTGATGGCCAAGGCCGGGGGCCTGGACGGCGACGGGTGGCGGGCTCGGGTGGGGGCGTCGGAGCTGACGCTGGCCGGACTGGTGAAGCACCTGGCGCTGGTGGAGGACACCTGGTTCACGGAGCGGATGCTGGGCGAGGACCTGCCCGAGCCGTGGGCCTCGGCTCCCTGGGACGACGACCGGGACTGGGAGTTCCACACTGCACCGGATGAATCGCCGGACTACGTGCTCGGCTTGTACGCCGAGGCCTGTGAGCGCAGCCGGGCGGCGGTGGCGCGGGTCGGGGACCTGGACGCGGTGGCCGCCACGCCGAGCCGGGACGGCCACGAGCTCAGCCTGCGCTGGATCATGTTGCACATGCTGGAGGAGACGGCCCGCCACAACGGCCATGCCGACCTGCTGCGGGAGAGCATCGACGGCGTCACCGGCGAGTGATGCCCGTCATCTGACACACTGTCAGATATGGGTGAGGAGCAGGGGGCGCTGACGATCCCCGAGGTGGTCGAGCGGGCCGCGGCGCGGTTCGGGAACGCCGAGGGGATGGTCGACGGAGACCGGCGGATGAGCTTCGCCGAGCTGGCGGAGGCGGCCGACGCCGCGGCCCGGGCCTTCGTGGCCGCGGGGATCGAGCCCGGCGACCGGGTGGCGCTGTGGGCACCCAACTCGGCCGACTGGGTCGTCGCCGCGCTCGGAGCCTTCCGGGCCGGAGCCGTCGTGGTCACCGTGAACACGCGGTTCAAGGGCCAGGAGGCCGCTCACGTCATCGGCACGGCCGGGGCCCGGATGCTGCTGACGGTGACCGACTTCCTCGACACCGACTACATCGCCCTGCTGGCCGGGGCGGGCGTGCCCGACTGCCTGGAACGCACGGTGGTGCTGGCCGGGCCGGTGCCGCCGGGGGCTACCGGGTGGGACGACTTCCTGGCGGCCGGGGCCGGCATCGACCCGGCCGAGACTGCGGCGCGGGCCGCGGCCCTCGTCCCCGACGACGTGAGCACCATCATCTTCACGTCGGGCACCACCGGGAAGCCCAAGGGGGCGATGCTGCGCCATGGGGCCTCGGTGCGGGCCTTCACCGACTGGTGCGGCGTGGTGGGCCTGCAGGAGGGCGACCGCTACCTCATCGTCAACCCGTTCTTCCACACCTTCGGGCTGAACGCCGGCATCGTCGCCTGCCTCATCTCCGGGGCCACCATCGTCCCCCACCCCGTGTTCGACGTGCCCAGCGTGATGCGCCGGGTCGACCAGGAGCGCATCACCATGCTCCCGGGCGCGCCGGCCATCTACCAGACCATCCTGGATCACCCTGACCTCGCCGACTACGACCTGTCCACCCTAAGGCTGGCGGTCACCGGCGCGGCCACGGTGCCGGTCGAGATGATCCGGCGCATGCGCTCCGAGCTCACCTTCCGCACCATCGTGACCGGCTACGGGCTCACCGAGTCGACCGGCATCGCCACCATGTGCCGCCACACCGACGACCCCGAGACCATCGCCCGCACGGCGGGCCGGCCCATCCCCGACGTCGCGGTGCGGGTGGTGGACGGCGACGGCAAGGAGCTGCCCGCGGGCGAGCCCGGCGAGGTGCTCGTGCGGGGCTACAACCTCATGGCCGGCTACTTCGGGGACCCCGGAGCCACCGCCGAGGCCATCGACGCCGGCGGCTGGCTGCACACCGGCGACGTCGGCGTGTTCGACGAGGGCGGCAACCTCACCATCACCGACCGCATCAAGGACATGTTCGTGGTCGGAGGGTTCAACGCCTACCCGGCCGAGATCGAGAACGTGATGATGACCCACCCGACGGTCGGGCAGGTGGCGGTCATCGGCGTGCCCGACGCCCGCCTCGGCGAAGTGGGCCGCGCGTACGTCGTGCCGCGGGCCGGCGCCACCGTGGACGAGGCCGAGCTGCTCGCCTGGTGCCGCGAGGCGATGGCCAACTACAAGGCACCCCGCAGCGTGGCGGTGGTGGACGCGCTGCCGCTCAACGCCACTGGCAAGGTGCTCAAGTACGTGCTGCGATCCCAGGCCGCCGCCGGGACCTGACCCGTGCCCCGGTATAGGCCGCGGCGCCCGCCGCCAGCAGCGGAGCGACCCGGGTGGCCACCCGGGTGGTCGAGATCCAGCGCCGCATCTTGGCCGTGTCGTTGAGCCGGGGGAAGGGCTGGGACGGCCGGGGCACGTCCAGGAAGCCGCACAGCGGTTCCCACCCTTCGGCCACGTCGAACACCAGCAGGCGCTCGGGCGGGAGCGTGGCCTTGACCTGCGCGATGTGGTCCTCGAACACCCCGATGGCGTGGTCCCGGTCCTCGAAGCGCTCGTCGAACAGCCCCTCCCAGATGAGCCGGTCGGTCAGCTCGAGGTACTGGCGTGTGGGGGCCAGCACCCGGGGGACCCAGGCGGGGAGCATGGTGCGGGCCGGGTACACGGTGGCGTTCATGCTGTCCCACCACTTGCCCGGGTCGCGCACGCTCAGCACCACCTTGGCGTCCGGGTAGTGGGCCGCGAGGTCGCGCCAGGCACACGACACCGGGAAGTCGACCCCGGCGCCATAGCCCGCGAACAGGTCGTCCCAGTCGGTGGTGCCGGTGGTGGCGTAGCGGTGCCAGCGGTGCACGTGAGACCAGTGCCGCAGCAGGTCCTCGCCGTGGTAGGTGGGGCCGAACCCGAGGTCGTCGAGGGCCCGGCGCAACGACAGGGTGCCGGTGCGGCCGAAGCCGGCCCCGATGACCCGCAGCCCGGTCACCGCGGGACCGGCTGGAAGGCCTGGCGGAACTGCTCGGCGGTGCCCTGCTGGGCGGCCCACTGGTCCTCGGGGGCGGTGAACAGCAGGGCATAGCCCCGGCCCCCGGTCACGAACCCCAGGTTGGCGGCGTGGATGGGCGGGCTCGACCCGTAGCTGAACTCCCACAGCGCGGCGTTGTAGTCGCGGTAGGTGGTGGGCGCGATGCCCAGCTCCTGGTAGTTGTCGTGGTTGCGGGCGAAGCCGGCAGCCAGGTCGCGCCAGGCCTGGGCGGGATCGGCTCCCGGCGTGTCGGTCCAGTCGACCCGCAGCTTGGCCCCGGTGGCCGGGTCGCGGAAGTCGGTGAGCGAGGGGCCGGCGGGGACGACCTCCCAGCTCGTGGGGTAGGCGATGCGGAAGCGACCGCGCGGATCCTCGTACGCGGTCCAGCCCGCGGGGACGCCCGCGGCCGCAGCCGGCGCCGTGGTCGACGTGGCGGGAGCCGTGGTGGACGTCGTGGCCTCGGGCTCGGCGGTGGTCGGCGTCGTGGCGGACTCGTTCGAGGCCTCGGTGGTCGCCGGCGGCGCGGCGGCGCCGTTGCCGCCACCGTCGTCCCGGGTCAGGGCGCCGACCGCGGCCACGCCGAGCAGCAGCACGACGGCCGCGCCCACCAGCAGCAACAGGCGCGACCGGGCCAGCGACCCGGACCGCGGGGTGGCCGCCTGCGCCGGGACGTCGGGCCTGCTGGCCGGGATGACCGCGGTGGTGCCCGAAGCCGCGCCGGCGCGTGCGCCGCCGCCGGAGCGGGCCGCCCGGTTCAGCGCCGCCCGGACCTCGCTCGGGGTGGCGCGGTTGCCCGGGTCCTTGGTCAGCAGCCGGGACACGATCACGGTGAGCGGGCCGGCGTTGTGGGCGGGCCGCGGGGCGCCGTGCACCACCGCCGAGGCCGTGGCCAACGCCGAGTCGCCCTGGAACGGCGGCTCGGCTTCGGTGGCGAAGTACAGCAGGGCCCCGAGCGCCCACAGGTCGGTGGCC
>Ga0209382_10008137_pt1 | contig 13237 bp, 18 predicted proteins | sample SoiMetdeltSBSDD5_FD_187599 | JGI IMG/M metagenome (GOLD analysis project Ga0209382, IMG submission 187599) | Bulk soil microbial communities from a Populus tree surrounding site in Tennessee, USA - Soil MetaG P. deltoides SBSDD5 (SPAdes) (version 2) | ecosystem: Environmental > Terrestrial >... | reverse complement strand
GTTCATCCTGCTGCTCGGTCGCAACGGCGTCATCACGCGCGCGCTCGGTCTTGACTGGTCGATCTACGGCGCTCACGGCATCGTGATCGCGCAGATCTTCACCTTCCTGCCGCAGGCGTATATCCTCCTCGCGAACGTGCTCGGCAACATCGACGCGAGCCTCGAGGAGGCGGCGGAGAATCTCGGCGCCGGCATGCTGACGACGCTGCGTCGCGTGACGCTGCCGCTGGCGCGGCCCGGCCTCGCGTCCGCGTGCCTCATCGTCTTCATCCTGTGCATGACGGATTTCGGCAACCCGATCCTCGTCGGCGGCCGCTACAACGTCCTCGCCACCGAGATCTATGCGCAGATCATCGGCATGAACGACTTTCCGGCGGCGGCCGTCATGAGCGTGGTGCTGGTGGTCCCGTGCCTGATCGCGTACCTGGCCAACACCTACATCGTTGGCGGCCGCTCGTATGTCACCGTCTCCGCCGGCGCACGGACCACGCTGCGGCCCACCCCCCCCAGCGTGCGCTGGACGCTCTTCGGGATCTCGGGTGGCATCGCGCTCGCCATCGCCGCGATCTATGCGCTGATCCCGCTCGGCTCGGTGGTCCGGCTGTGGGGGAGCGACTGGTCGCTGTCGCTGACGCACTACGGCTTCCGTTCTACGGTCGAGGGCGCCTGGCCCATCTGGAACAGCGTGAAGCTTGCGATCCTCGCGGGCCTGGGCGGGACGATCCTGGCGCTGCTGACGGCCTACGTGGTGGAGCGGCGACGAGCGCCGGCCGCGCGGACGATCGAGGCGCTCAGTCTGCTGCCGGCCGCGCTGCCGGGCACGGTGATCGGCGTCGGCTATATCCTCGCCTTCAACGTGCCGCCGTTCCTCCTCACGGGCACGGTCTGGATCCTCGTCGCCTCGGTGATCTTCTGGAAGTTCCCGGTGGCGGTGCTGGCGGCGATCAACACCCTGAAGCAGGTGGATCCCGCCATCGAGGAGGCGGCGGTGAGCCTCGGCGCCGGCGCCGTGCGGACGTTCGCGCGGGTCGTGCTGCCGCTGCTGACCGGCACCGCGTTTTCGATCTTCATCTACTTCTTCGTGAACGGCATGGTCACCGTGAGCGCGGTCATCTTCCTCATCTACCCCGGCTTCAACCTCGGTTCCGTGGCGATCCTCGCGCAGGTGGAGAACGGCTATCCCGGCGTCGCCTGCGCGCTCGGCACCATCATCCTCGCCATCGTCATCGGCGCCGTCCTGCTGCTTCGCGCGCTGGTCGGCGGCGACCGTGTGGCCATCCTCAAGTCGTAGAAAGGAGACCGTGATGCGCCGACTGCTCCCGGGCCTGACCTGCTTGGCGCTGATCCTCGCCCTGTCGGTAGCGCCGCCGGCCGACACCGCCGAGGACCGGTTGGTGATCTACACCGCGTACGAGGAAAACGAGCTGAAAACCTTCTGGGAGCAATTCAAGAAGGATCTGCCGGATCTGGCGAGCAAGGCGTCGTACATCCGCGGCTCCACCGGCCCCACCGCCGCTCGACTCGAGGCGGAGAAGGCCAATCCGCAGGCCGACGTGATGTGGGGCGTGTTCAACGACTACATGACGGGCGTCGCCCGGAAAGGGCTTCTCGAGCCGTACGCGGCGAAGGACTCGAGCAGCATCCCGGCCCGCTTCAAGCATCCGGAGAACATGTGGCAGGGAGTGACGCTGCTCACCGTGGCCTTCGCCGTGAACCAGAAGAAGATGGCGGAGCTCAAGCTGCCGCCGCCGCGCTCGTGGGCCGATCTCCTCGATCCGAAGTACAAGGGCCACATCGTGATGTCGAATCCTTCGACGTCCGGGACCGCCTACCTGCTGCTGGCGAGCCACGCGGCGCGGATCGGCGAGGATCGTATGTGGCAGTACTACGACGCGCTCGACAAGAATCTGTCGCAGGTGACGAAGTCGGGCGGCGCCCCCGGCCGCATGGCGGCGTCAGGAGAGACGCCCATCGGCGTCGCCCTCGCCTACGAGGTGGAGGTTGCCAGGAAGCAGGGCGCGCCCATCGACGTGATCTGGCCGTCCGACGGCGTGGCGTGGACGTTCGAGGGCAACGGGCTGGTCAAGGGCGCCAAGAATCCGCAGAATGCCAAGCGATTCCTCGACTGGGCGATCTCGAAGACGGCCATGGCCTCGTACGCCGAGTGGCGCGGCACCGGGATCACGCGCTCGGACGTGCAGGTGAGCGGACCGAAGATCACCGACATGAAGCTGATCGACATCGATTTCGTCAAGGCGGGCGACCCGCAGTACAAGGAGCGGCTGGTGAAGCGCTGGCAGGAGAAGTACGCGAAGTAGCGATGCGCATCGCGCTCCAGGGCATCAGCAAGCGCTTCCGTGGCAACACGGCGGTCGACGACCTCTCCCTGGAGATCGAGCCGGGAGAGCTCGTCGCGCTCGTGGGCGGCTCGGGCTGCGGCAAGACGACGACGCTGCGGCTCATCGCCGGCTTCGAGCGGCCCGACGCCGGAGCGATTCTCTTCGACGACCGCGTCGTGAACGACATCCCGCCGAGCCGCCGGGGGGTAGGCCTCGTCTTCCAGTCGTATGCGCTCTTCCCCACCATGACGGTGGTCGAGAACATCGCCTTCGGTCTGCGCGTCGCGCGCTGGCCGCAGGCGCAGATCCGGGCACGCGTGACCGAGCTGCTCGCGCTCACGCATCTCGGCGGTCTCGAGTCACGCTACGCCAATCAGCTCTCGGGCGGTCAGCAGCAGCGCGTGGCCTTGGCGCGCGCCCTCGCGCGGCGGCCGGGGATCCTGTTGCTCGACGAGCCGCTCTCCGCCCTCGACGCGAAGATCCGCCTGCGGCTCCGCGCGGAGATCCGGAAGATTCAGCAGGACCTCGGCGTGACCACGCTCTACGTGACCCACGACCAGGAGGAGGCGCTCTCGCTCGCCGACCGGCTGGCCGTGATGCGCAGCGGGCGTATCGAGCAGCTTGGCCGCCCGGAGGACGTGTACGGCCGCCCGCGCACGGGCTTCGTGGCCGACTTTATCGGCGTGTCGAACCTCGTGCCATGCCGTGTCGTGTCCGCGGCCGCCGGGCTCGTCGACTGGGAGGGGCGGCGTCTGCGCGCCCGTCTCGACGGCGTGGCGGACGGCGCCGTGGTGACGCTGGCCGTCCGTCCCGAGAAGCTCGCTGTGCTGGCCGCGGCCGCGCCGCCGAACGGGCGCAATCGCGTCGACGGCATCGTCGATGTCGTGACATTTCTCGGAGCCACGGTCCGTCTCGAGGTGAGCGTCCAGGGCCGGCCGTTCTGGGTCGACATCCCACACCCGCAGGCCGGCGGGTTCCCCCGCAAGACGGCGGTGGCGCTGACGTGGGCGCCCGAGGATGCCGTCGTGCTCCAAGGAGTGTTGCCATGAGGATCGAGACGCTCGCTGTTCACGCCGGCGCCCAGGTGGACCCGGCCACCGGCGCGGTGGCGCCGGCCATCTATCCGTCCACGACGTTCGAGCGGGACGCCGATGGCTCGTTTCCGCACGGCCACGTTTACACGCGCAGCAGTGCGCCGAATCGCAGTGCGCTCGAAGCGTCGCTGACCGCGCTCGAAGGCGGTGCAGCGGCCGTGGCCTTCGCGTCGGCTTCAGCGGCCACCGCCGCAATCTTTCAGTCGCTCGCCCCCGGCCAGCACGTGGTGGCGCCGGTCGATGCGTATTTCGGGACCGGGAAGCTCCTGCGCGACGTCTTCGCGGGCTGGGGCCTCGAGTCGACCTTCGTCGACATGACCGATCTGCGCGCGGTGGAGGCGGCCGTGCGTCCGACGACAAGGCTGGTGTGGGCGGAGTCGCCCTCGAATCCGCTGTGGAAGATCTCGGATCTCGTGCGGCTCGGCGCCATCGCGAAGACGGTCGGCGCGCGCTTCGTGGTCGACAACACCACGGCCACGCCGATCCTCCAGTCGCCGTTCAAGCACGGGGCCGACGTGGTCGTGCACGCCACGACGAAGTACCTCGGTGGCCATACCGACGTGCTCGGCGGCGCGCTCGTCGTGCGCGAGCGGGGGCCGTGGCTCGATCGCTTGCGGCTGCTCCAGACTTCCGGCGGCGCCGTGCCGTCGCCGTTCGACTGCTGGCTCGTGCTGCGCGGCATCCGCACGCTGCCGTACCGCGTGCGCGCCCACTCGGCGAACGCGCTCCAGGTTGCCACGTTCCTCGCCTCGCATCCGCGCGTCGAGGCCGTGCACTATCCCGGGCTCCTGTCCCATCCCGGGCACGAGGTGGCGCGGCGACAGATGTCGATGTTCGGTGGGATGCTGTCGCTCCAGGTGCGCGGCGGCGCCGATGCGGCGATGGCGGTGGCCGCCAAGGTGCGGCTCTTCACGCGGGCGACCAGCTTCGGGGGCACCGAGAGCCTGCTCGAGCACCGCGCGTCGATCGAGGGGCCTGGCACGACCACACCGCCGAATCTGCTCCGCGTCTCCGTCGGGCTGGAGCACCCGGACGATCTCATCGCCGATCTCACGCAGGCGCTCGGAGGCGCTGCGTGAGCGCGCTGCACGACCGCACCGCGCTCGTGACCGGCGCCGGCCGCGGCATCGGCCTGGCAATCACGCAGCGGCTGCTCGCCGACGGCGCGCGCGTGGTGATGGTGGACCGCGACGCGTCGGCCGTCGAGGGCGCCGCCAAGCGGCTCGGCGATGCCGCCCGCCCGATCGTCGCCGACGTCACGCGGACGGCCGAGGTCGACGCGGCCGTGGCGGCCGCGCATGACTGGCACGGTTGCCTCGACATCGTCGTGAACAACGCCGGCATCACGGGGCGCTCGCTCCCGACCTGGAAGCTCACCGACGAGGACTGGCACGAGGTCATGGCGGTGGACCTCACCAGCGTGTTTCTGGTCTGTCGCGCGGCCGTCAAGCTGATGCGCCTTCAGCGTCGCGGGCGGATCGTCAACATCGCGTCGATCGCGGGCAAGGAGGGCAACGCGACCCTGGTGCCGTACTCCACCGCCAAGGCTGGCGTGATCGGTCTCACCAAGGCGCTGGCCAAGGAGGTCGCGACGGAGGGCATCCTCGTCAACGCGGTGGCGCCGGCGGTGATCGGGACCGACATGCTGCAGCAGATGGAGAAGTCGACGGTCGACATGCTGATCGCGAAGATCCCGATGGGCCGCGTGGGCAAGCCGGACGAGGTGGCGTCCCTCGTGGCGTGGCTCGCGTCCGACGAGTGCTCGTTCTCCACCGGCGCCGTCTACGATCTGTCAGGGGGACGGGCGACCTATTAGACGGGGGGGCCCGAAATCGCCCCCCATCCCCCCGCGTTCGTCGCGCCGCGGCGAAGCCGTGGCGCTCCTCTAAGATTGGTGCGGGGCGGCGAGATGGCGCTCCATCCCCCCGGTGCAGCGATGAGGCTCGGGATGCGTTACACGGGGCGCCGGCCTTGGATGATGCGGATCAACACGACGGCGATGGCGATCACGAGCAGGATATGAATGAAGCCGCCCAGCGTGTAGGAGCTGACCATGCCGAGCAGCCACAGCACGAGCAGGACGACGAAGATGGTCCACAGCATGCGGGGAATCCTCCTCGAGGGCGTAGCGTGCGCAACCCGTGCCATCCGCGGAGGCCGTCCTTTGTCGCGGTGTTGCGGGCGGCGGGCGGCGCGGGCAGGGGCGACGGCTGCCCAGGTCGGGTAGATCCGTTCAGCGTCCGGCGGCGGCGTAGTGGAGCAGCGCCAGCTTGGAGAACGACTCGGTGATGTCGTCGCCGAGCGCCATTCGAACCGCCTCGGTCACGGGGACGATCTGCCGCTCGAGGAACTCGTCGTCGTCGGCCGGGAGCGGATCGGGCGTCAGGCCGTGCGCGGCATAGCAGTAGCCGACCTCATCGACGTAGGCGTTCGACGGAAAGAACCGCGTCAGCAACGTGAAGCGCTCGGCGCGATAGCCGCCTTCCTCCCGCAGCTCCCGCTGTGCGGCAACGATCGGCTCCTCGCCCGGCAGCGCACCGCCCCCCGGGAGCTCCCACGACAAGCCGCGCTGAAGATGACGGAACTGCCGCACGAGCAGGACGTGAGCGTCGTCGACGAACGGGATGATGCCGACCGCGACGCCGACGACGAGGACCGGATAGACGATCTCGCGGCCATCCGGCAGTCGCCACGCATCCTCACGGAGCGCGAGCTTCCCGTGCGTCCAGCGGATCGACGATGACAGCGGCGTCCAGGAGCCGCGCACGCGCGCTATGTTATCGTAAGTCCCTATGGCGAAGGAACGTCACGTCGACGCGCTGCTGAAGCGACTCGTGCAAACGATCGAAGCATCGCTCAACGCTACTGATGCGGCGCGCGACGCGGTTCAGGAGATTCTCAAGCGCGGCGCCGACACCGGGATCTTTTTCGCCGGCTCGAAGGGGCGCGGGTTCTCCACCGAGCTCACGCCGCAGGACAAGGAGTTCCTGCGCGCAGTGTCGATCAAACCGGAGCGGTGACGTGCGGCTCGTCCTCCTGCTGTTGGTGGTGGCCATCGTGGTCGCCCTGCTCGTGCCGCTCCTCCGGCGGCCGGTGGCGCGGGCGCGGCGTGTGCCGTCGGCCGTCCACGACGAGCTCGTGAAAGACCCGGTCTGTCAGACGTACGTCGTGCGGTCGCGCGCCGTGAGCGGCGCCGACGGCGCGCCGTACTTCTGCAGCGCCGACTGCGCCCGTCGTTACTCCGGCTGACGGCCGGTGGACGGCGCTCCCCAGCATCCCGACGTCTGGCGTGCCATCGACGCGCAGCCGACGGCGGCGAAGCTCGCCGACACGCTCGAGCTGCGGGGCCGCACACCGGCGCAGGTGCGTCTGCGCCGGCGGTTCCTGCGCTTCGTGCCGGTTCGCCCCGGCCAGCGCGTCCTCGAGATCGGATGCGGCACCGGTGTCGTGCTGCGCGACCTGATGGCGCTGGTCGGCCGGCGCGGCGAGGTCACCGGCGTCGACGTGAGCCGCACGATGCTGACGCGCGCGCGCGCGCTGGCCCGCGGGCTCGCCGGTGCTCCACTGCGGCTGCGACACGGCGACGGCCACGACCTGCCCTTTGGACCCGCACGCTTCGACGTCGCGCTGGCCATCACGGTCGTCCTGCACGTGACCGAGCCGCTGCGCGTGGTGAAGGAGCTCGCGCGGGTGACCCGGCCCGGTGGCCGCGTCGGTGTGCAGGATCAGGACTTCGGACTGGTCGGCGCCGCCCATCCTGATCGCGCGCTCACCGATCGGATCCTCGACGGCGTGGCCCTGCGCATCTACGAGGAGCCGTACAGCGGTCGGCGCCTGCCGGCGCTGCTGCGCGAAGCCGGGCTCGAGCACGTCCGCCTGCTCACCGACGTGTACCAGGACACGGCGTTGACCGAGTTCAGCCGCGCCTTCCTCGAGCGGCGCGCCGAGAACGCCGTGCGCTTCGGCATCGTGGATGCGCCCTCGGCCGAGCGCTGGCTCGACGGATTCAACGAATACCTGGCCCGCGGCGCCTTCGTGCTGACCATGAATTATTTCGGCGCCGTCGGAGTCAAGCGGTGAGGCGGCGCCACGCCGTCCTCGTCGTGCTCACACTGCTCACGGTCGGCGGCCTCGCGGGCGCAGCCGACGCGCCGGGGGTCGACGGCGTGGCGGCGCTGCGTCACGTGGAGCGGCTGGTACGCATCGGCCCGCGCGTGGCGGGAACACCCGGCGCCGAGCGCGCGCGAGCGTACATCACGGGAGAGCTCAAGAAACTCGGGGTGGCGGTCGACGTGCGGGCGTTCGAGGCCGATACGCCGCATGGCCGCCTGTCGCTTGCGAATGTGATCGCCATCGTGCCGGGACGGCGCCGCGACACCATCCTGCTCGGCGGTCACTACGACACCAAGCACTTTACGGAATTTCGGTTCGTCGGCGCCAACGACGGTGGGTCGAGTGCCGCGCTTCTGCTCGAGCTGACGCGCCGGCTGGCCGCCGCCCCGAGGGAGTATACGTACTGGGTGGTGTGGTTCGACGGCGAGGAGGCGCGGGTGTCGTGGAGCGCCGCTGACAGCCTGTACGGCTCGCGGCGGCTGGCCGCGGAGCTCGCGCGCGCGGGCCGCCTGCCACGCGCCATGGTGCTGGTCGACATGATCGGCGACAGGAACCTCGGAATCCTGCGCGACACGTACTCCACGCCATGGCTGGCCGAGCTGCTCTGGACGACCGCCGCCCGTCTCGGTCACGGTCGGCACTTCCTCGATACGGCCATGGGTGTGGAAGACGACCACGCGCCGTTCTTGCAGGCGGGGGTGCCGGCGGCGCTGCTGATCGACTTCGACTATCCGCCCTGGCACACGGCCGACGACACGCTCGACAAGATCTCCGCGCAGAGCCTCGCCGTCGTCGGCGATGTCGTGCTCGGCGCGCTGCCCGCCATCGAGCGGCAGCTGAGTGGCGCGCGATGAGGCTATAATCCAGGCGATGCCCCGCGTTCGCGAGATCGAGGAGCCCGGTGACGATCAGATTCTCCGGGAGACGTTCGCGCGCGAGCAGGAGCTCTTCGGCTTCATCCTGAATCCCACGAAGGTGCAGGCGCATACGCCGGGCATCATGAAGGCGGCCAAGCAGCTGTCGCTGGCCGTCGATCGCTCCGGCCTGCTGCCGAAGGAGCTGCTGGCCCTCGTCAACGTCCGCGTCGCGCTGATCAACGGCTGCCCGTTCTGAATCGACATCAATTCTTCCCGCGGTCTGCGGGAAGGCGCCTCCGAGGACAAGCTCCGTGATCTCACGGCCTTCGCGACGAGCCCACACTACTCGGCGGCCGAGCGGGTGGCGCTGGCATTCGCGGAGGCGATGACGTTCACGGGTCAGAAGGTGACCGACGAGCTCTTCGCGGACGCGCGCCGCCACTTCTCCGAGGCGCAGCTCGTGGAGCTCTCCGCCGCGATCGCTCTCGAGAACTTCCGCAGCAAGTTCAACGTCGCCCTGGGCGTCGAGAGCCAGGGCTTCTGCCTCCTCCGGTAAGCCCAGTAGGCCGGGCCGGCTTGTGATCCGCGACGTTCCGCTGTACCGTCGCGGCATTCGTCCACGGGAGGGCGGACCAATGGCCACACGGCTGTTCCGGCCGGTCGTAGCCTCGGTGCTCGTCGCCTGGGCCCCGTCGTTCTACACGGGGTACGTCAAAGGCTGAGACAACGTCCAAAGGGAGGCACCATGCCTAATCTCGGCCCCTGGATTGTCGTGGTTGTCGGGATCGTGATCTTGGTGATCTCCGCGGTGTCCGGGCAGCGGTTCGGCTACGGCTCAATGGCCGTGATCGGCATCCTCATCGGCGTGGCGGCCATCCTCGCCGGACTGCGCTGGAGACGACGCAGCACAAGCACGTCACACGCGTGAGGACGGCGCTGACACGGAGGTTCGCCGCGCGGGGAGCGCGAGGAACCGTAGGATACGAGCCCGCCTCACGTAATATCTCAGGTATGCCCAAACCGCCCAGCCCCTTCCTGCACGGACGACAGCCATGCCCTGGGTTCGAGGAGGATCGGCTCAACCGGCCGCGCACGTGCCCCCGCTGTCCGAAGCTCGTTCAGTGGTGTCGTAACTGCCGTCGCAATCACCACGCGGACGGCTGGGAGCGGTGCGCGGCGACGACGTAGCTCACGCGCGGCACATAGCCGTCTGGCATGCCTCCCGTTCCCTCTGCTGAGCCCCTTCGAAGGCCACAGGGGCGTGACGTCCAGAGAGGTTGGGAGTTCACGGGACGCGTCGCCGAAGGACGGCCGCCGTTGCGCTGTCGATGGCCTTCGTGGTCGCCGGATGCGCGACGAACCTGCCGCGGTTGATCGGCCCCCGGCAGCGCGTCCCGCCCGACCGCAATTCTTGCGGTCGGTGACCGCGGGATGCCCGGCTTCGGCGAAATTCCTGCCGGAAACTCACCCTGCTCGAAGTCGGCAAACCAATAATTTCAACGACTTGGGAGCTCGGCACGATAGAAGCACTTGATGGGACTCGTGATCGATCCACCGGTGACCGAGGACGAGCGCCTGACCGACGCACTCGCGGCGTTCGGACTCCTCTGTGACCGTGCGATCGAGTACCTCGATCTGTTCACGTGGGGTGACCGCGAGTCGTCCAGCGCGGATGGATCGACGCCCGCCTGACGTTCTGCGCGAACACTGTCCGGTCGTCGACACGGTGAGCTGCCCGCCGCCCGCCAAAAATGCGGATGGACAATGAGGCACTGTCCTTGCTGATCACCCGAGCGGCACGTTGCACGCGGGCAGGGAAGACATTTTCCATTTCGCGCAGGAGCTCGGGTCATGAACAGCTACGAGTTCGCCTATTACGGGGCCCGTCTGAATGCTCTCAACGAAACGATCTCATCCTGGTGCGCGCGTCGCGATTGCGTCCTCGAGACGACGGCCTTGCTGCAGGGGGCCCGGCTCCGGATTTCGGGGCCGGACGAGACCGTCCGGGAAGCCATTCGCACGGTGCGCCTTTGGATCCGCAACACGAACTGATCGCCGCATTCCTGCGGCGCCATCCGGGCGAGCTCTGCGTGGACTGCCTGGCCGACGCGATCGACGTCCCGCCGAGCCAGGTCAGCATGGCGATGCAACGGCTCACCTTCGGCGGCGCGTTCGCGTCGCGGCTCGGCATCTGCACGCGCTGCCATCATCGCCGGACAGTGGTGAAAGCCGCCTGAGGCGGAGCGTTCAGGCCAGTTCCGGGAAGCTCGTCCACGCGCGATAGCACTCCTCGTGGAAGGCGAGCGTCAGCGCGCCTCGCACGTCGACGGCGACTTGCGCCTCGCTACGGGCAATGACGTCGCCGCAGCCGCTGCACACCTCACCGGAGCCGCTGCCGCGCCATGGTCTGGTTGGAAACGCCGCCGGAAGCCCGCCGCGCTTCATCTTGTCGCGCGTCTTGTCGGTGCGCCAGCGCATCCCCGGACTCTAGGCTGGCCGGGGCGGCGCGGGCAATCCGCAGATCTACCGACTGAGAAAAGCCTTGCTCACGGCGATTCGCAGCGACCATGCCGGGTTGAAAATCGACGCGGCCCACGTACGCTGAGTTCATCCGAGGTCTCGCGCATCTCCGCCTCGCTCTCGGCGCGGGCCTGATGCTGAAGGAGCCGGTCATGGATGTTGTCAGGTACGTGCTCGTCACCGCCCTCATCGGTGCGCTCACCGCCGCGCCCGCCGTTGCTCAGACGTCGGGGACCGGGGGTACGTCGTCCGGCAGCGTGCTGCGTCCTTCGGATCCGAGTCAGCCGCCTTCCACGCGTCAACCGACGCCGTCGACGCCGAACACCGGCATCGGCGGGTCGGTCACCGGCGGCATTCCCGGCACGCTCGGGGGCACGCCGTACAGCACCGGCGGCTCGGTCACGGGCGGCATCCCGGGCACGCTCGGCAGCACCCCGTCGGGCGGCGGGAGCTCGCAGAGCAACACGTCGGTCGGCGGCGCCGGGATCTCGACGACGCCGTCAACGCCGTCCACCGTCGGCGGCTCTCCGACGGGCGCGATCGGCGGCGCGTCGCCGAGCGGCATCGGCGGCTCGTCGAGCGGAGCGCTCGGCGGTTCGTCGAGGGGCCCCCTCGGCGGCGGCCCCTCCGGAGGCACCACCGGCACGATTCGCTGACGACGATACGCGCGGGGGGAGCCGTCGCACACGCGGTGCTACCATGACGGCGTTCGTATGGGGCCGACCCTGCTCCGGCTGCGCGACCGCCACGTGTTGCCGCTCGCGATGTTCTTCGGGACGTTCTCTTGGTCCTTCGTCTATATCAGTCTGCCGTTCCACATCCAGCGCATCTCGACGTGGGACGAGGTCTCGACGCTCGCCTGGAGCGGCTGGATCCTCGGCATTCCGAACCTCGTCACCGTCGGCGCCGCGCCGTTCTGGGGCGGGCTGGCGGAGCGCCGGAATCCGAAGCGTCTCTACGTCATGGCCCAGGCCTTCCAGGGCGTCGCGTTTCTCGGCATGGCGGTGGCGCGCACGCTGCCGGAGCTCCTCGCCGTCCGGATCGTCCTCGGCTTCATCGGCGCCTCGTCGACCTTTGCCTTCGTCAGCGCCGGCCGGAACGCCGACCCGCTGGAGGTGAGGCGGCAGGTCGCCTCGGTGCAATCTGCCATGACGGTGGGCCAGGTCATCGGTCCTCTCGTCGGCGCCGTCGCCGCCGCCCGACTTGGCTTCCGCGAATCGTTCGTCGTGGGCGCCCTCATTCTCTTCGCGTGTGGCGCGCTGGCCTCGTGGGGCCTGCGTGATCTGGGGGAGGTCGGTCGTCCGCGGGCCACGGCGGCCCCGGCGCGGTGGGACGAGGTCCTCGTGGTCTCGCTCATCGTGCTCGGCGGTTCGGCGCAGGTCTTCTTCCTGACCTCGATCCTGCCCCAGATCCTCCCGCCGCTCGGCGTGTCGGGGGATCAGACGCTCGAGATGGGCGGCGTCCTCATCTTCGTCTCCGGCGTGGCCGCCGCGCTCGGGTCGATGCTCGCTTCACGCCTCGCCGACCTCGTGCCGGAACGGCGCTTGATTCCGGGACTCCTCGCGATGTCCTCGCTGTTCGTGCTCGCGCTGGCCGCCGCGCGTTCGGTCTGGCCCTTCGGCATCCTCCGTTTCGTCCAGGTGGCCTGCATCGCGCCGGTGTTCCCGATCGTCGTCGGGCGCGTCGCGCACTCGGCGGGCGGCCGCGCCATCGGGATCATCAACTCCGCACGCATCGGCGCCGCGTTCCTCGGTCCGGTGATCGCGACCAGCTTGCTCGCGTGGACCTCGGTGGTCGCCGTATACGGCGCGCTGGCCGTCATGGGGCTCGCGTGTGTCCCGCTGGCGGCGCGGCCGCTCACGCGCGGCCGTGGTGAGGCGCGCGTGTGAGCCGGCCGCTGGTCGACATCCGTCTCGAAGCGATCAGCACGCGTGGCGGCGCGCCGCCGGGGCTCGCGGAGGTCAGCGTGCACGTCCGTTACGGTGAGTTCTTCACGTTCCTCGGGCCGCCGCACTCCGGCAAGACCGACGTGCTGCGCGCCGTGGCCGGCTTCATGCCGATCTCCGCCGGCCGTGTCCTGGTGGACGGTCAGGACATCGGCGGCCGCGCGCCGGGGGCGCGCTCCATCGGCTACGTCTTCCAGGACGGCGGGCTCTGGCCGCATCTGACCGTCCGAGATCACGTGGCATTCGGGCTCGAGGCGCAGGGGATGTCGCCGGCCGACGTCGAGCAGCAGGTCTCGACCGTGCTCGGCCGTCTCGGATTGAGCGACGTCGCCGCGCGGCGGCCGATTGCACTGACGCTCGAGCAGCGG
>Ga0209382_10008134_pt1 | contig 13244 bp, 16 predicted proteins | sample SoiMetdeltSBSDD5_FD_187599 | JGI IMG/M metagenome (GOLD analysis project Ga0209382, IMG submission 187599) | Bulk soil microbial communities from a Populus tree surrounding site in Tennessee, USA - Soil MetaG P. deltoides SBSDD5 (SPAdes) (version 2) | ecosystem: Environmental > Terrestrial >... | reverse complement strand
TTTGCGCACCATCTCAAAGCTGTGGTTCTGTGTCCAGATGTAGCAACCGATCAGGGATGGCGCGAACTCCATGATCATGTGCCAGCCCATCGTCATGATGTTGGCCTTGCCATTCCACGCTGAACTCACCAGCACGATCGGACCGGGCTCGAGAAACCGGCGCACGTTCGATACGGGAAAATCTTTCTTGTCGTAGGTTTTCAGGTTGGCACTCCCGTAACTTCCGTGCTCACCGGCGACCCTCTTATCCTCTCTCACTCCAACCAGGGTCAAGGATGCGATCGAGCGCGACGGTAAGTTTACGACCCGTCGGGCAAGGTGCGCAAAAGCCTGGGCAGGCCAAGTGTCGGCGTAGAGATCGAGCGCCGCGTGTGCGCGGAGAAGCACCTCTGGTAGCTGACGAAGAGACCAATCGGCCTGCGCGGAGCAAAAGTGCCAGCTGCGGACTCATGCACTGCACAAACGCCCCCTCGATGACCTCGTCGGCACGCGAGCAAGCGCATTTGATCTCTTCAGGTTGATCACCAGCTCAAACTTGGTCGGAGCCTGCACAGAAATCAGCCATAGTGCGGAAGCCACCTCCCGAACGTGAGAACCGGCTATGAAACTTGCCAAAAACCACATTGATGTCGGCCTCTTCAGCAATCGACGCGAAGAGCAGCTGGCGTTCTGGCAGCAGACTGTCGGCCTGCCGTTCGATCACATTGGCAAGCTTGGCGGCGGGGTACAACAGCACCGCCACCATATGAACGGTTCGATCCTGAAAATAAACCATACACGCGATCCCTTGCCGGCCGCGCCCGCGTCAGCGATCCTGGAATTGCGCATCGCACGCAGTGGCCTGCCCGCAGCACAGTCGCTCGTCGACCCCGATGGCAATCGCGTCATGCTGGTGCCCCCAGGGGCCGAAACGGCGTTGTCGGCATTTGCGTCGTGCTGAAGGTGTCCGACCTCGTGGCCAGCGACGATTTCTACGTCAACACCATGGGATGCCTACGGGAGCGCGAGGGGGTCTGGCGCTGCGGCGACACGCTATTGATCGCGGGAGAACGCGGCCCGGTGGCAAACATTGGAGAGCTGCGCGCGCCAGGCTTTCGCTATCTGACTGTCCAAGTCTGGGATTGCATTGCCGAACATGCCGGTGTCCTGGCTCGCGGCGGTACCGAAGGACGCCCGCCTACCGCTCTTGGCGATACAGTGCGGTACTCGTTCGTCCTCGATCCGGACGGCACCTTCATTGAGATTTCCCAGCGCGCTTCGCTGACCGGCGGACATCTTTGATCGTCGCGCCCTGATGCCGACCGTGTTAGCGGGACCGCTTCCGTCGACTTGGTCGGCTCAACCCCCAATAGTTACTGTCAGAGCTGACGCCCTCCTACTCCGGCTGCAGCCTCTCGTAGCAATTGCGCTGGATCGTGTGAACGCGGCCACGCAGTCATTTCTTTCGGTGATGGCTCGGTTGGCGCCACAATGGCCGACCTCGGCGACGCCAGGCGGCATCTTTGGATACGTGATGCTAGCTCATGCGGGTGATCGTGGCGCGGTTCGCCACTCCTGTTTCTCGATCTTACGAATTGTGGCGAGGCTAGGCAGCCAGTGCAGCTCTGAGCGTGACCAAAACTGGAGCTTTGGCACGAACTGGTCACGCTGGCGGACGGTTCCAAGGCGGATGTTGTAGAACTTCGGTGCATCCCCAAATCTCGCCGCATAGATAGGTGAACCGCACCGCGGACAGAATGCCTGAGCGCTTTTTGCTCCACTCTCAGCCGTCTTCACGTAGATCGTTGGCTCACCTGAGAGCATCCTGAAGTCATCGCTCGCGACCCGGATACCTATCCGGAACGCAGAACCTGAAAGCTCCTGGCAATCTGTGCACTGACAAATAAAGGCCTTTTGTGGGTCAGCCTCGGCCTCGTAGGTGATGTAGCCGCAATGGCATCCGCCGTCGATCTTCATTGAACCGAACCTCCTCCTGTGGGGCAACAGACTGGGGTCATCCTACCGCCGACGGCGACTAGCCCCAGGCTCATGGTCAGCTCAATACGCCTCAAAATATTCGCGGTGTTCCCAGTCCGTCACCTCGCCTTGGAAGCGCGCGATCTCAGCGTCCTTGATCGTGAGCAGGTATTCGACGAATCCAGCACCCAACTTCTCACGGAAGAAGGCGTCACCACGCAGCGTGGCGACGGCCTCGCCTAGACTTTTGGGCAGGAATTGCGCCTTCGCATCGTAGGGAGCATCGGCGGATGGGCCGGGATCGAGTCGGCGCTCCATACCGTCCAGACCGGTCAGTACTTGAGAGGCCATAAAGAGGTAGGGGTTGGCAGCTGGCTCGCCAACGCGGTTTTCCAGCCTTGTGGCGGTATCGCCGGCCCCGCCGAGCACACGGACCATGACGCCACGATTGTCGTGGCCCCAGACTGCGCGGTCGGGGGCAAGCGAGTGTGAGCGAAAGCGCTTATAGCCGTTGAGGGTCGGCGTTGTGAACACTGAGGCGGCGCGTGCATGCGCTAGGAGACCGCCCAGGAAATGACGGCCCGTATCGGATAGCAGATCGCCTTGGCGATTGGGCATAAAAGCGTTGGCGCCGGTCTTTCGGTCGACGAGCGACTGGTGCAGGTGCCGGCCTGACGACATGACATTGGGGATGCGTGGTCGGCACATGAAGGTGGCGTGCAAGCCCTGTCGGCGGCAAATCTGCTTCACGGCGCTGCGGAACAGCATCATGGTGTCGGCCGGTTCCAGGCCGCGGAGCGCCTGAAAGGTGAACTCACATTGGCTGGGCCCGTACTCGCACTCGACCGAGCGCAGCGGCAGGCCGAGAGCGACGATATCGCGGCGGATGATCTCGACCACCGGCTCAATCTGGTCGAAACGCAACTCAGATAGATACTGGTAGCCGTGTGTGAGGATCGAGACGGGCGGCGGCATGCCGGGCTGGCCGGAGTCCTCCGGCGCCATGCGGTCAGTTTCCAGCTTGAAGACATGAAACTCCACCTCGAGGCCAGCCACGTACTCGTAGCCAGCGGCGGTGAGGCGAGCGAGCGCTTTGCGGTAAATGTCGCGCGTGGCGTAGGGCACCGGACGACCGTCCGGGAGATAGACATCGGCGAGCAACCACCCAGTCTTGCGCGCCCACGGCAGGACACGGAAGGTGGACGGATCTGGAAGCATCAGCACATCACCGGCACCCTCGAAAGCTTCGAGGCCGAACCCGCCGCCTTGTGTCCACACCGGGAACACCGTGCGGTTGGCGGTGTCCTTGGCAAATAATGAACTGGTAATGCTGCAGCCGTTATGGAGCGCGTTCGCCGCCTCGGCGGCCATCAATGTCTTGCCGCGCAGTAGCCCGTGCTGGTCGGGAAAGGCGATGCGGACAACCTCGAGCCCCTGCTCATCGATCAACCGCAGGGCCCGGGCGGCGGCTTCAGTCTGCTGATCCGACCACGGGGCGAACCGCTCAACGAAGGTCATGTGTGCAGTCCACCTACTCCGCCGCCTGGACCGACCACTGCGCCCCCTCGCGCCGCCGGCGATCGGTGTCGGCTGCATAGGTCGCCATCTTGTCGTTGGCGCTGATGCCATCGATCGTGAGTGGCCCGCGCAAGAGCGCCGCCACCAAGGAGTTCGTGCCACTCGCCCAGGCCGCTACCAAAAGTTCCGGTGGTCGCTTCCTGGCCCAGGGTGGCAAGGTGACGGTGTTCGAGGGCGAGCCGCCGAAGCCGCGCGTAGTCGTTCAGGTGTGGGATAGCTTGGAGAAGATCCAGGCCTGGCGTGCGTCGGCTGAGTTCAAGGCGTCGCGGCAGGTGGGCGAGAAATACGCCAAGTTCCGCACCTATGCCATCGAGGGCCTGCCTCAGTAACTCGATGTTTCAGTTCAGCTGCGGGCCAACAAGCCGCACTGGGCGAAATCGGAGCTCATGCGCCCGGATCTGCCCGCGGCAGGTGTCTGGCAATGCTTAACACGGGCTGCCTGTCAATAACGTTCAGGTCATAGTCCGTTGTACCCCCATGATCTGCCGGCCTCGACTGAGGCCGGCCACTCACCCTCTGTGCCACGACCGGACGAACGTACTCATTGCAATCCTAAGCGCTTCGCCTAGCTCTGAGTGGGCAAGAAAACGCAAAGCGGAATCGCAACGACGCCCTCCGCAGGCTCGGATATGACCCGAAAACATATGTGGATCCGACCATCAGGAGATGAACGAACCGGAAAGCCACGCGGTACCCATACTCGCTGACGACCAACAGCAACGACAACGCCGCCGCGAGTGTCTGCTGATATCGCGTCTGCCACCATGCAATCGTGGTTCGAGCAACACTCTTTGGGGTACCAAGAGTGTGCATGACCAGGAGAGCCAGCCCCGCTCGCCAAAATGACGGACACCATCAAGAAAGGGGCACGCACAGCTACATTCCTGGTGGCATGAATAGGCACATCACGTCGTTCCCACCGTATGGATCGGCTCGAACGCAGATATGCATTCGGCTGTCTTTCGATTCACGCACCGGGAGATTTTGCGGAACAAGCGTCGTGCCACGCTTCGTTGTGACAAGCAGCTGCGGAACCCCTCCGCCCGTCGGAACTAGCCGCACTACACTTTCGACTGGTGCGCAGTCGTCGTCGTGACAGCAATCCTTGGGGTACCAACTATGCGCTTCAACGTCCGCCGTACCGACGAAAATCGAGAGAGTGATGAATGCAGCAAGGCTCTTCATGGTTGATGCCGCTCCTGATGGGACGACATCGTTCCACATGCGTAGCCCTGTGGCCTCATATGTTCATATGAGGACGGGGACTTTTTTGTTGGAAGCTAAGCCAGTTTGACCGGCGGTGTAGAGTTTTTCAGCAAATTTAGAAGTTCGGTCTGCTTCGAGGTGCCAGTTTTGGAGAAGATGTGCTGAAGGTGGGTTCGCGCTGTGACTTCACCCACCCCGAGCATGGCTGCGGCCTCCTTGACACCAAGGCCGGGCGCCATCGCCAACAGGACGCGCAATTCAGCTCCGGTCAAGCGATAGAGCTTAGCAAACGCCTCGCCCGGATAAGTCGGCGCGAGATTGGGGTCTTGCACGAAAACGGCTGCGGCCGCCGCGAACGGTGCCGAGATGCCACGGCGTTCTCCGCGATCTAACGGGAGAATGGTCGCTACAAGGCCGGCTGCTTCGCCATCAGGGATGGCCAGAGATGTTCCGCCGAGTGGTGGCTTCGTCTCGTCGACAATCGCTTCGGTAAGTGCACATCTCATCAGCTCACGGGCCCTAGGGTTGCCCGGAGAAATACGACTCTTGACGATGCGCAGGGCTTTGCCCCCCTTGATTTGGTCTTCTGCAACGCGATTCATGTACACGACACGACCCTGTCGGTCGGCGAGGTAAACCCCGCACGCTAGGGCATCGAGGGTCGACTCCAAGGTCTGTGAGTGAACGTTCCTCAGATCAAGAGAATCCGCGATCGCGAAGGCCCGACAAACATGTGGGGACAGTTGACGGAAAAGCTCTAGATCCGAATGCACATAGAACGGTTGCGCACGGTTTCGATTGCAGCACACTCCCGTAACACGCCGACCGCTCCGCATAGCATTCACAGCGAGCAAGTCACCTAGATCCTGAGGCTTGACCCACTCATGATGAAATCGGCTGTCTATGAACTTCTGGCTCATAATGTCGACCGACGTATACACTTCACCAACTGGCTTCCGCTGACCAACGCTCATGAGCGGGTTCACCGCGAATTCCTCGAAATAGACTTTCATGTAGGCCGAGTCGTAGCCGTAGTAGCCGTAGTTGGTGAGGCTCTCTTGGGAGTAGTCCACGGTGCCGACGGCCACGTTGGGGCTGTCGGTTAGTTCACCGATCAGACGCAGCGCCTCACGCCAGCGACCGGGATTGAGCGCGCAGTCGTAGACTGCCTCGACGGTCTTCGAGAATGTTTCGAAGGATGGAGCCATGGCGAAATCAGGATATCAGAATTCCATCACGTAGAACCAATGCAAATGTTGCGTTGCAATGTGAGACGACTCGCCTAGGACAGCTAAGGGTCAAGATTTGCCGTCCGGCACCTGCCTCAGCACGGGGAATGTAACACTGTACTCTGACGTGCCGAGCCGATGCCCGGCAAGGGGCAAAGGTGCCAATAGGAGACCAAGCGCCCGGAAACTCGGACCCTACGGGTGAGCCTGGTAGCGACACTCACGGGGACGGCTCAAGCAAATCGAGATGAGATCCTCCCTCACTGATGGCTCGCGCTCTCGGGGCGGACTCCCTTTTTCAGACGCGAGAACCGCGGCAAGGTGTCAACGGAGGAACTTGGCTCTTCTATGTCCGCGCCGCGTCAACCGCCCTGCGCACTTCCAGCTAAGGCGACACTCCAAGTCGCTCTAGCGCGCTGCGAGCGTCAAGGCGCGTAGGATCCAACTGCAGCGCCTTTCGGTAGTCGGCGATAGCTTGCTCCCTAGCACGTGTCTCCTCATGCGCGCGGGCTCGATACCAATAGCTGAGGGCATAGTGTGGATCCAACTCAATCGATTTGTTCAGGTCCACCAAAGCCCGGTGAGGCTCGCCCTTTTCTTGATAGGTGCGACCGCGGCCTAGATAGGCTTGCGCGGAGTGCGGGTCGAGTTCGATTGCCCTATCGTAGTCTGCAATCGCTTGATGGAACCGGCTCATGGAGTAGTGAAGAGAACCGCGAACCCTGAAGGCGACTTCTGAACTCGAGCTCAGCTCGATAGCCTTGTCGAAGTCCCCCAGCGCTCGATCGAATTGGCGCTTGGTCTGGTATTGGCGGCCGCGACTGAGATAGGCATGCACGGATCGTGGGTCGAGCTCGACGGCTTTGTCGAAATCGGCAAAAGCCCGCTCGAGCTGTCCCATTGACGCATAGCCGCGGCCACGAATGAGGTAAGCGATAGACTGATCTAGTTTACTTGTGCCTGCCAATGAGAGGAACATTGTGCAGTCGTTGATTCGGCGTTGCAGCTCGTTGGCATTCGCTAGAGGGCGAACACAACAGCCGGTCTCGCGGAAAGCGAGATTAGCTTGTTCGCAATCCGGAACCTGGGTGTGGGCCAAGGAGCTACACATTAGCAACCCTCCCACCGCAGCCAACATGCGCAACATCACGACACTCCTAGCCAGCGCGATGTCTCATGCCGTAGCGCGCCGATTAGATGCCGCTTTGTAGGTTCGGTTTTCGGCCGTTCTGAGGAGCACATCCGTTAATGGGATGGACCGGGGATGCTTCCAGGAGTACTCCCGCGTCAAGCGGAGTGCCCAGGAGCCAAGGAGCCTGCCATGCCTCGCCAGTCCAAAGACACCATCGCCGTGCTCGGCATCGGGTCCCTCGCCTCAGTCACGCCGTGTTCGTGCAGCTAACTGCTTGTCGCGCGCCAGGGCACGGAGAGCCACCTCCATGACCCGTCTCATTCCTAGCTGGACGACTGTCTACGCAGGCGCTGTTCTCTTCTATAGCGTCATCCTCATTGTAGTCGGCGCTTGGCTCTTTCCCGTGATGACGCATGGCGGTCCATTGGGTTTGCCTTTCCTTGTACTCGGGTTTGTTTTCGCTCCGCTGAGTATTGGCCTGTGGTTCGGCCATGTCTGGGTCGGCATCCTTGCACTTGCGATATCGCTCTTTCCCGGGGTGCCATTGCTTTGGAAGGACGTTGTCGCGTGCGGGAAACCACTGGGGCGGTGGCTGTCGGAAGTTTCGTTGGTCGTTGTTGCCAAGCAGTTCGCTGCCTGCCTGAGGCCGTTGTTTGCGCCCTCGTCGCTCCACACGTGGCTAATGATCGCTCCGTTCGTCTTCGCTGTCCTCACCGTAGTTTGCGTCGTGACCCGAAAGCGCGTCAGCACAGGCGGGGTGCGCCATGGGGCATGAGAAGGGTGTCACCAGCGCGATATATAAACGGCCCGAGCTGACGCCCGAGGAGGCCTCGGCCGAGGCGGTGGCCGCCATCGCCTGTGCGAGCCGCCATCATGCCGCGTGGTTGTGGGACGGCGTTGGTGGCCGCGGATACGCGCGGGGCCGATCCACCCAAGGGGAGCGGGATCGGTCGTAGATGATGGTGGGACTTATGGGCGCTACTGTTCCAATGTGGCATCGCTTCGGGCGGCGTGGTAGGGAGGCGCAGGTTCAAGCGTGAGGGCGTTCAAAATGACACGCGATCAACAGGGACTCCTACTGAAAACATACCGAGCAGGAGGCTTCATCGACGTCATGTGGCATACGTGTGGGCAGCCAGCTCGTAACCTCACAAACGCTGGCCTCCTTGAGCTTGTCAGAGAACGACGCGTCCCTGGCCCGTATCCTAGCTCACATGGGCGACACGTCTGGACCTACCGCTTCACTGAAGCGGGTCACACGCGAGCGACGGAAATCATGAGGTCACAGCGAGTGGCGGATGCCCGTGCTGTCGGCGCCGCGGCCGACGCTTCCACCGCTCCGACGATTGGAACGGTGCATTAGGCTGCGTGCGCGTCGTCTGGCTCGACGATGATCCGTAGGCCTAGAGCCTTCAGAACACGAAACACGGTATCGAACTGAGGGCGCGCATCGCCGCTCAGGGCCGAGCATCGAGTCGCCGTCCTTGACGATCTGAAGGCGGTAGCCGTCGAGCTTCGGCTCATGCAGCCAGCCGTCGCCGCGCGGGATGGTCGTGGCGGTGCGGGGGATGCAGGGACGGATGAACTTCGGGGGCACTTCTAGCGCGAACCTTTCAATTTGGCATCCAGCGCATCGAGCGCTTGCTCGATCGTATCGACGAAGGCGACGCCCAACGCGTCGGACAGCCGCACGAGCTGCGCCCGGCGCTGGGGGCTCATTCGGATCGTCATGGCCTCTGTCCGGTTCTTGCGCAGCCGCTTCTTGCCGTCGACCTTGGCGAGCGCCGTGGCCTCCGCCTCATCGCGAGCGTCGCGCGACGACCTTTGCATCTGGTTCATGTCGAGCGCTTTGGCCATCGGTCTTCCTCACCACGCGTTGGATTTGCTTCCATAGGTAGGCGATCTCTTCGGCCGCCTCCCGATCGATCTCGGTTGCCGCCTTGCCCTCGAGGTCGGCGCGCTTGTAGGCGACACGCTGCTTGATCCTGACGAGAGGGTTCGGTGCGAGCGGACTCAACTTGCGCGCCGTGTCCTCGATCAGGTTGTCGCGGCCGTCGATACGATTGAGCACCAGGATCGTGAGAGCAGACTTGCGGAGCTCGTCGATGATCTGGCTCATGGCATCCTGCGCCAGCACGTCCTTGGGGCTTGGCTGCACCGGCAGCACGACGCAATCGGCAACCGCCACGGCCTCGCGGATGATGGGCATGAAGGAGCCGGGCAGGTCGACGAGGAGGAAGTCGCGTTCGTAGCCGCTTTCGGTCAGTCGGCGCCTTGCGCCCGAGATGGTATCGACGTTCTCCAGGAGGAGTGGGTTGTCATCGCGGAACAGATCCGGCGCCCGCGCTCGCTTCCGCCACAGCTCCTCGACGGTTTTCTGTGGATCACGATCGGCGAGGTAAACGGTGTGGCCTTCGCGCACGGCCTCGATGGCGACGTTCCAGCACAGCGTCGACCGACCCGAGCCGCCCTTGGTTCCAGCAAATACGATGATCTTCACGGCTTGAGCCCCAACGAGGTGTCGGCGAACATGCTCTGATGGCAACCTAGTGTCAACCATCATGGTTGCCACATTGGTCACCGGAGCTGTTGATATCGGGCGGGCATTCTGGCACATGGCGTAGGAAGTTCCAGCAAGTGAGGGAGGCCAGCCCGCATGGAAGCGGTAGGCAGGGGATTTGCGGCTGCGGGAGTTGTGGCTCTCTGCGCGCTGCCAAGTGCCGCACTCAACGTCTGGCCCAAAGTCCCGCAGCTGTGGGCGGGAACTGCCGCAGGCTCCGACGTGGCCGTCGTCGTCATGGTCACGGTGTCCGTATTGCTGATGGCAGCCGTGCCGTTCGCCGTCTCGAAAGCCCGCAATATCGGCTGGAAATCACTCTTCTGGGCCGCCGGCATTGCACTTGCGACCCTGAACTACACGCTGGCGGTCGCGAGCGTGGGCAAGATGCGGGACTTTGATGCGGGACCTCTGCGGGAGTTGGTGCACAAGCATGCGGGACTCGACTCCCGCATCGAGCGCGCGCGCAACTCCCGCACCAAACTCCCGCAGGTTCGGCCAATGGTCGACGGCGCCATGCTCGAGGCTTCCAACCAGGGCGTCACCGTGGCCCAAGCGGCGGTCGAACAGGAGTGCCGCAAGGTCGGCGACAACTGTCGCAAGCGCCAAGACGCCCTCGCCCTGGCGGTCAAGGACCGGGCGCCGCTGCTGCAACTCAAGGCCACAGCAGATCAGATCGACGTGGCCGAAAAGGCGCTGAAGGATCTGGAGGACGAGAAGGCGGTCCTGCCGCCGGCGCCGCAGAACGTGGACGCCGCGGCCTACCGGCTCTCGAAGCAGCTCGGCAAGATCGTTGATCTCGGCGACAACCCGGTCGAGGCCACAGCCGATATCCTGATCTATACCGTCTCGGGCTTCGCCGAGTTCATTGCCCTCCTCGGGCCGATGATCTTCCTGACCGCGATGGGCCGCAGCGACAATCCGGCGGCTCCGGCCGGCTCGCGCTGGTGGCAATGGCGTCGGAAGGAAGCCATGATCGAGGTGCCGACGGCGACAGCCGCGCCCCAAACCGCGGCAGTTGTGGCAAGTCCCGCAACTCCCGCAAAGGCGAAATCATCCAGGAAAATCAAGGCTGCGGGAGTGCGGGAGTGGAAGGAGTCCCGCACTGTCGCAAGGCTCGGAAGCAAGGTGAAGCCGGGCGAAGCCTACGCCGCATACGAGTCGTGGTGCGCCGAGATCGGCAAGGAGCCGGTCAGCCTGACCGCGTTCGGCACGATCATGAAGGGCGAGCTCGGGGTGATCTACGAGGAGAAGAGCAAGCGCGGCTTCTACGTCGGCATAGCGCTGGTGGGCACGCCCAAGCTCGTGGCCAGCACCATCGACAGCGCACCGCGCCGCGCACTCGGTATATGGCGCATGGGCCGATGTTGCCTACGGCGTAGCCCCGGTCAGCAAAGTCGGAGAGAAGTTGCCACCGAAATTGCCACCGGACTAGCCAGGACAGGGTAGGATGAGCTGGGATGGCCGACGGGCCAGCGCGCAGAAAACGCCGATGAAATAGGACTGGGCGGCACAGCTTGGTAAGGGCAGGGACGGGTCAATGCGGCTTACAAAACCGCTGCTCTACCCCTGAGCTAAGCCGGCATTGGACCTAACGTGCGTCTCTCAGGCGGGCGATAGTCCGTCTGGGGCGCCCGCGTCAAGACTGTCGGGTGAGGAAAGCGCCATGCTTAGCAGGCAAATCCACTCCATCTGCGCCGATGGCAACTCGGTCTTGCATAAGATGCTGCGCAGGATGCTCGACGCTTACGAAGATTTCATTCCCGCTGCCTCTGCCAATCTTCCCAGTCCTCCCTATCTCTAGCTCAACGGTCTCTCTGCCCCCGTGAGAGACCGAGTGTCGGGCTCTCCTCCCTCAGAGCCAATGACACCCGGCGGGAGCGCGGAGACGCTGCTCCCGCCTTTTTAGTGTTCGTTCCAGTACAGACAAAAGCGCCACCGTGTTGCCTCACTTTGCGCTAATCTCAATGACTCCTGGAAGAGATGCTCGTCATTTCATTTCCAGGGCGTTGGCCTTTGCGGCTGACCAGGGAGCGGCGGCCACGCCGCTCCTTCTTATCGTCAGCAGGCTTCTCGTCAGCAGGTTGTAGTGCGGCCTCCAGCATCAATGCCATGCCTGGCGCATAAAGAAGGGCGGCGCACCTTGGTGCGCCGCGCCGCGTTTTCTATAGTGTCAGCCGATCCCTAGCGCTGCACTGGCCGCTGCTGGGCCGGGGGCTGGTTGCGGGCGCGCTCTGCGGCCTGCTTCTCCGCCTCCACGTCGCGCTTGGACTTGAAGGAAGGAGCGTTGGCGAGCTCCTCCTTCTTCACATCCATCATCAGCTGCATGCTGCCGTCGCCGTTGTGGCTGATCTGCAGGCGATCCATCTTCAACGCCACGCTTTTCTCGCCGATGCCGAGGAAGCCGCCGACGCCGATGATGAATCCTTCGACGGTCTTGGCATCCTTGCTGAGAATGAGATCGCTGATCGAGCCGATCTTCGCCTTGTCAGGAGCATAGACCGTCAGGCCAATGAGCTCCTTGGCGAGGACCGTGTTGGCGTCCTGCACGAGGATCTGGCCCGTGACGGGCGTCTTGGGAACCTCGGTCGTCGCCGGCGGCGTCGCTGCCGGCCGCTGCGCCGGTGGCGGTGTTTGCGCCATGGCGACCGTTGCACCCAACAACACCGTCAGAGCGGCCACGCTAACGCCTGTCCTGAGCATGGTAACCTCCGCAAATTTGCTTAGCAGTCCGGAAAGGATCTGCGACTAACGGCTAAACGTCCACCGCCCGGAAAGGTTGCTCGAGCGCAGCCGTGTGGGTGTTGCGGCGCAGCACTGGGGCGCACTAAGCGCATGGCGCAAATGTGATAATCTGTTTACTGCAGTGGCACTGCTGCGGCCCTAAGCTTGCCTCTCCATGCCGTGTTGTCAGCGGAGGCGATGAACGTGGACAAGACTAGGCGCAGCGTATTGTCGTTCGGCATTTGCGGTCTCGCGGCTGCTCTCCTTGCCAGCCCTGCCCGCGCCCAGGCCAAGAAGCCTCCCGTGTTTGCAGACTTCGCCTCCAAGCTGGCGATCGACGGCTATGATGCGGTGGCTTATTTCAAGACCGGCCAGCCGGTGAAGGGAGTGCAGGAGCACGCGGCAACCTGGAATGGCGCCAGCTGGCGCTTTGCCTCGGCGGAGAACAAGGCGGCGTTCGAGGCCAATCCGCAGACGTTCGCTCCACAATACGGCGGTTACTGCGCGTGGGCCGTCTCGGAGGGCTATACGGCCAAGGGCGATCCCAAGCATTGGCGCATCGTCGATGGCAAGCTCTACCTCAACTACAACGCCTCCGTGCAGACCAATTGGGCAAAGGACATTCCGGCGCGCATCTCCAAGGGCGACAAGAATTGGCCCAGCGTGCTCGGCAAGTAGCGCACAGCTGCGTTGCCCTCACGTCACGCGTGATCGCACGAGCGTTGCATTGCACCTGGGGAAGCGGCTACCAATTCGGGGTGATTGGCTCTTGGATCCGGCCTTCCGGCTGGAGCGCGCATGACCGACATCGCCACCCGCGTCTACAACCACACCTGGAAGATCGACCCGATCGTCCGCTCGG
>Ga0209382_10008130_pt1 | contig 13245 bp, 12 predicted proteins | sample SoiMetdeltSBSDD5_FD_187599 | JGI IMG/M metagenome (GOLD analysis project Ga0209382, IMG submission 187599) | Bulk soil microbial communities from a Populus tree surrounding site in Tennessee, USA - Soil MetaG P. deltoides SBSDD5 (SPAdes) (version 2) | ecosystem: Environmental > Terrestrial >... | reverse complement strand
AAATACCTGAGTAACTTCCGCGAGCGGCTGGGACGGCTCCCCGCAGGGCTCGCCGGCGACGGGCGGCCGGCCGTCTGGCTGCACGCGGTCTCGATCGGCGAGGCGCTCTCGGCGCGGCCGCTGCTCGGTGCGCTGCGCGCGCACTTCCCGGGCCACCGGCTGATCGTCTCGACGACGACCGTGGCGGGGCAGGCCGTGGCGCGAGCGCGCCTCTCTGAGGCCGACGGCTTCTGTTACTTCCCCTTCGATTGGGGCTTCGCCGTGCGCCGCGCCCTCCGGGCCGTCCGGCCGCAGGTCGTGATCCTCATGGAGTCTGAGCTCTGGCCGAACTTCCTGCGCGAGTGCCGGCGGCGCGGCATCCCGGTGGTCGTTGCCAACGGGCGGATTTCGGACCGCTCGTTCGCGCGACTGGAAAAGTTCGGCCGCCTCGCGCGGCGCCTGTTCGGCGAGGTGACACGCTTCGAGATGCAGAGCGAGGCCGACGCCGCCCGGGCCGTCGCGCTCGGGGCCGCGCCCGCGCGCGTCGGGGTGAGCGGCAACCTCAAGTACGACCTCGGCGGCGCGCCCGACGCGGCGCAGCTCGATGAGGTTGCGCGCCGGCTCGACGGCCTCTTCGCGCTCAGCTCCGCCCCGCTCATCGTCGGCGGCAGCACGAGCGAGGGCGAGGAGGAGGCGCTCCTCGCCGCGCTCGAGGAGCTGCGCCGGGAGCCGGGGCTTGCCCGGACCCGCCTGCTCCTCGCCCCACGCCGCCCGGAGCGCTTCGAGGCGGTCGCCCACCTGCTCGACTCCGCGCGCCTGACCTTCGCGCGGCGCTCGGCCGGCGCCCCGCGCGAGGAAGTCGTCGCGGCGGACGGGCTGAGATCTCCGGGGCCGGCGGGGCCGGACCCCCGCGGCGCCGACGTCATCCTCCTTGACTCGGTCGGCGAGCTGGCGGCGGTCTACCGCTTCGCCGCGGTCGTTTTCGTCGGGGGCAGTCTGATCGCGCGCGGCGGCCACAACATCCTTGAGCCGGCACTCGACGCGCGCCCAATCGTCGTCGGGCCGCACATGGAGAATTTTCGCGGGATCACCGACGAGTTCCTCCGCCGCGGGGCGCTCGTCCAGCTGCGCGGCGCCGGTGCCCGCGAGCTCGCCGCCGAGCTGCGCGAGACGCTCTCCGCCCTGCTCCTCGACGAAGGGCGCGCCCGGAGCCTCGGGGCCAGCGCCCGGGCGGCGGTCGATGCCAACCGCGGCGCCACCGCGCGCACCGTCGACGCGGTAATAGCGGTCAGCGGTCAGCTTTCAGCTTGCAGCTTTGTCCGTGGGGGCGATGCTGCTGCCCCCGGCGAGGGGCGTCGAGCTGAGAGCTGAAAGCTGACCGCTGACCGCTAATATGATTCGCTCGCCTCTCACCCGTGCGCTGCTTTACGCCCCCGCCAAGCTCTACGAGATGGGCGTGCGGACGCGGGTCGCGCTCTACGAGACCGGCTACCTCGAGGCGCACCGCCTCACCGCGCCGGTGGTCAGCGTCGGCAACCTGACGGTGGGCGGGACGGGGAAAACACCGCTCGTCGCCTTCCTCGCCTGCTACCTGCGGGACGAGGGGCACGAGGTCGCGATCCTCAGCCGCGGCTACCGGCGGGCGAGCCGGGGGCGCGTCGAGGTCACGGACGGGAGGACCCTCTTCTGCGGGCCGCGCGAGGCGGGGGACGAGCCATATCTGCTGGCGGCCGCCTGCCCGGGCGTGCGCGTGGTGGCTGCCGAGGACCGCGCCGCGGCCGGCGAGTGGCTGGCCGCGCGCGCGCCCGTGTCGGTCTTCATCCTCGACGACGGCTTTCAGCACCTGCGGCTGGCGCGCGCGCTCAACCTCGCGCTGGTCGACGCGACCGAGCCCCTGGAGGAGGCCGAAATGGTCCCCTTCGGGCGGCTGCGCGAGCCGCTGACGGGGCTGCGCCGGGCCGACGCCGTGATCATCACCCGCGCCGACCGCGCCTTCGACCAGGTGGCGATGAGGGACGCGCTGGCGCGCTACTGCCGCGGCGAGGCGCCGGTCTTCTACGCCTACCACGACGTCACGGGGCTGCGGCGCCTGGACGGCGGGGGGACGGTCAAGCCGGGGAGCCTGACGCGGCGTCCGGTCGCGGCCGTCTCGGGCATCGCGCGGCCGGACCGCTTCGTCGACGACCTGCTCCACTTCGGTATGCGGATCGCGCTGCGCCGCGACTTCGGCGACCACCACCGCTACACGCGCGAGGAGTTCCTGGAAGTCGTCGCCGCGGCGCTGGCGGCCGGGGCCGAGGCCGTCATCACCACCGAGAAGGACACGGTCAACCTGCCGCCGGGAGCGGCGTCCGATCTGCCGCTCCCGGTCTACGCCGCGCAGATCGAGTTCCGCTGTGAGGACGAGATCGCGCTCAAGGGGCTCGTGCTGCGCGCGCTCCGCGGAAGGAGGGGGAGTGGAAAAGATCAATCTCGGCGAGAAGTTTAAACTCTTCGATGACTACTGGAGCCCGAAGATCGCGGCCGAGCTCAACGGGCAGCAGGTCAAGCTGGTCAAGCTCAAGGGCGAGTTCGTCTGGCACTGCCATGAGGCCGAGGACGAGCTCTTCCTCGTCGTCATGGGGCGGCTGCTGATCCGGTTCCGCGACCGGGAGGTGTGGCTCGGGGCGGGCGAGCTGATCGTCATCCCGGCTGGCGTCGAGCACCTGCCGGTGGCCCCGGAGGAGGCGCACGTGCTGCTCTTCGAGCCGGCCTCGACACTCAACACGGGCGACGCCGGAGGCGAGCGCACGGTCGCGGACCTGGGGCGGGTCTGAGTCCGGCCGGGTCATGTTATCATGTGCGCGTCTCAAGGGGGTGAGGTCATGGCAGTCCAATTCACACGGCGGCCCTTCAGCGTGGACGAGTACTACCGGATGGCCCAGGTGGGAATCCTGGGTGAGGATGACCGCGTCGAATTGATCGAAGGGGAGATCATCGAGATGAGCCCGATCGGGAGCCGCCACGCGGCCTGCGTTAAGCGGCTGACCGCGCTCCTCGGCCGCCGTCTCGGCGAAGGGGCAATACTCAGTGTGCAGGACCCGATCCGGCTGGGTGATTACTCTGAGCCGCAGCCCGACGTCGCGCTGCTCAGACCACGCGCCGATTTCTACGCCGGAGGGCACCCCGCGCCCGAGGACGTGTGGCTCGTGATCGAAGTCGCCGACACCTCGGCGATCATCGATCGTAACCTCAAGCTGCCGCTCTACGCGCGCGCCGGGGTCATTGAGGTCTGGATCATCGACCTCTCGCAAGACCTGATCGAGGCCCACACCGAGCCGTCGGGCGGCGCCTATCAAGTCGTCCGCCAGGTGCGGCGCGGCGAGTCGCTCGCGCCGGCTCAGTTGCCCGCGCTCGGAGTGAGCGCGGAGGCCGTGCTTGGCTAACCCCGGGGGCGCCCATGCAGAAATACATCGACGATTTCATGCAGCACCTCAAGTACGAGCGCAACCTCTCGGAGCACACTCTACGCAACTACGAGAGCGACCTCGTCCAGTTCCACGACCACCTCGCGCCGCCGGACAAGTTTGGGAGCCGGCGCGAGGTCGAGATCCGCGCGCTCGACAACCTGACGATCCGCGAGTTCATGGCCTCGCTCTACGAGAAGAAGAAGAAGAAAAGCTCGATCCACCGCAAGATCGCCGCGCTGCGCACTTTCTTCCGCTTCCTCTGCCGCGAGGGCGTCCTCGAGGTCAACCCGGCGCGCCTGGTCGCCAGCCCGCGCGTCGACCGCCAGCTGCCGAACCACCTGACCATCGAGGAGATGATCAAATTCATCGAGACGCCCGAGACCGAGACGGTCCTCGGCAAGCGCGACCGCGCCATGCTCGAGCTGCTCTACGCGAGCGGCGTGCGCGTCTCGGAGCTGGTCAACCTCAGCCTCATCGACATCGACTTCGCCCATCAGACGGTGCGCGTCAAGGGCAAGGGGCGCAAGGAGCGCGTCGTGCCCTTCGGCGAGCACGCGCGGCGGGCGCTCGAGACCTACCTCGGCGTCCGCGGCGAACTGCTCATCGAGGCCGACCCGGACCAGGCCGACCCGCTCGCCGTCTTCATGAACTATCAGGGGACGCGGATCACGACGCGCTCGGTCGGGCGCATGATCGACAAGTACGTCAAGCAGTGCGCCGACATTCACCACATCAGCCCGCACTCGCTGCGCCACTCCTTCGCCACGCACCTCCTCGACGCCGGGGCCGACCTCCGCACCATCCAGGAGCTGCTCGGGCACGCCCGCCTCTCGACCACCCAGCAGTACACCCATGTCTCCATGGACAAGCTCATGGAGGTCTACGACAAGGCGCACCCCAAGGCTTAAAATGAACGGATTCCTGATCCGTGACGATCCGTTAAATCCGTGTCATCCGTGGGCTAGTTAGAGCGAGCGCCACATATACCAGGCGGCGACCGAGCAGTAGGGGCGCCAGCCCCGCTCCGTGGCGATCCGCTCGATCTCGGCGGCCGTGGGCAGGGCGGCGAGCCCGTAGGCGCGCTCGATCCCACGCCGGACGCCGAGGTCACCGACGGGCAGAACGTCGAGCCGCCCGAGCGAGAAGATGAGGAACATCTGCGCGGTCCAGACGCCGATCCCCTGGACCTCGACGAGCATTTCGGTGACCTCCGCGTCGCTCATCCGCGCCAGCCGCGCCAGCCGCAGCCGCCCGTCAGTGGTCCGGGCGGCGAGGTCCTTGATGTAGGCAGCCTTGGCCCCCGAGAGGCCGACGCCGCGCAGCCCGGCGTCGGGCGTGGCGAGGATCTGGGAGGCCGACGGGAAGCGCGCCGGGGCGTAGAGCGCCTTGAAGCGGGCGAGGATGGTCGCCGCTGCCTTGGTCGACAACTGCTGCGAGACGATCGCGCCGACGAGCGTCTCGAAGTGGCGGGCGTGGGGCCGCAGGGCGCACGGGCCGTGGAGCTTGACGAGCGGACGCAGCACCGGGTCGCGCCACGCCAGCCGGCGCTCCGCCGCCCGCAGCGCCGCCTCATGGAGCGCCAGTCTCTGTTTCGCCGAAGTCATAGTTTAACTGTACTTAAGCCACCGGGCCAGTTCGGGGAGCGTCGGCCGCTTGCCGTACATGAGCACCCCGACGCGGTAAATTTTCGCCGCGAGCCAGAGGATGCCGAGGATCGTGGCGAGGAGCAGGGCGAGCGAGAGCGCGATCTGCCACCAGGGCGGCGGCTGGACCGCGATCCGCATGAACATGATGATCGGGCTGAAGAAAGGGATGAGCGAGAGGGTGGTCGCCATCGTCCCATCGGGGTTGCGCAGGATGAGGGTCAGGATAACCATCTGGACGACGAGCAGCAAGGTGATCGGCATCTGCGCCTGCTGTCCGTCCTCGTCGCTCGAGACGATCGCACCGACCAGGGTGTAGAGCGTCGCGTAGAGGAAGTAACCTAAGAGAAAGTAGATGACGAAAAAGGCGATGAGCGAGGCGGGGATGCGCGGGAGGGGGAGCGGGGAGGCGGCGAGCGCCGGGAGGGCGACGAGGGCGCTGAGGAGGAGGGTGAAGGCCGCCCAGATCGAGTACTGCGTCAGCCCGACGAGGCCGATCCCGACCAGCTTGCCGAGCATGAGCTGGAAAGGCCGGACCGACGAAAGCAGCACCTCGACGATCCGCGACTGCTTCTCTTCGATCACCCCGCGCATGACCATGAGCCCGTAGACCAGGATCGTGACGTAGAGGATGAGGACCAGCACGTAGCCGAGGATGAAGGTCTGCCCGCGCTCCCGCTCGCCGCGCTCATTGATGACCTCCATGTCGAGACCCTGGTTGAGCGCCGTGACCCGCGCCGCGTCGAGGCCCGCGCGGCTCAGGCGCTGCTCGAAGAGCGCCGCCTCGAAGGCACGCTCGAGGCGCGCGTTGGTGGCGAAGTCGCTCACGTTCTTGGCATGGTAGGCGAATTTTCCGCGTTCCAGCACGTCCGGCGGCAGCTCGACATAACCGCTGATCTCGCCCCTCGTGATCCGCCGGTTGAGTTCTTGCCGGCGTGCCGTGAGGTCCTCCCCGGGCGGCGCGGCCTCGCGGGCCAACTCGATGCCCCCCGCCTTCTCGCCGACGAACTGTTGGGCGACCCGGGTGTAGACCTCTGCTTCGCCCGTCTGGTCGAGGACCGTGATCCGCGTGTCCTCCCGCCCGCCGGAGCGCGCGACGAGAATCGGGACCAGGATGAAGCTCGCCATGAGCAGCGGGCTGAGCACCGTGCCCAGGATGAAACCCTTCGAACGCACCCGCGTCAGATACTCACGCTTGATGATCGCCAGCACTTTATCCATGCTCTTTTTCCAATCCTCGGAGGAAGGCGCGGGTAAAGCCGGCCGACGCCCCCCCCCCGTTCAGCTCCTGACGGAGCTGTGCCAACTCCGCCGGGGTGTCCACGTCATACCACTCGGCCAACAATCTCGTGGCCAGGCCGGCCGCCTGCGCCCGCTCGCGCGTCTCGGCGAGCACGGTCTCAGTCCCCCAGTGGATGTCTTCAAAGAGGACCGCATGCAGCCGCCGCAGACCAATCAAGTAGTACCCGCCGTCCCGGGCCGGGCCGAGGACCACCGTCCGCTCGTCCCGCAACTCGTCGAAGGCCGCGAGCAGGTGCTCGACGGGCAGCGTCGGACTGTCGGCGTCCATGACGACCACCGCCTCGTAGCCCGCGGCGAACAGATCCGCGAAACAGTTTTGGAGTCGGGCCCCGAAATCATCGCCGCGCTGCGCCAGCATGAGCGATCCGCCGCGCTCGACGCACTCGAACTCCTCCCCAGCGTCGGCTGGCGTGTGGCAGAGCACGAGCGAGAGCCCCGGCCGTGCGTCCCGCGCCGCCTCCATGAGCGCGAAGGTGTCGCGCAGGAAACAGACGTAGAGCCCGAGCGTCCGCTCCGCCCCGAGCACCGCCGCCAGCCTCGTCTTGACCTCACCCGCCCGCGGCGCCCGCGCCACCACCACCAACGCTTCTTTCATAGTTGTCATCGGTTGTCAAATGCCGCCCGTTCGCGACCGCCCTGCTTGAATAGACCGGCACTCGCTCGAAGCTCCGAAGGAGCGTCATTCAATAGCCCGGGGCGTTGCCCCGGGCTATTGAATGACGCTCCTTCGGGGCGCGGACGCTGAGACTCACAGCCAGCTCAGAAAACCCGCACTCGCCACCAGCACGAGCCACCACCACTGGATCGTCGGCTCGCGGGCGAGGCTCGCGCCCGCGAGCAGCGGCGCGGCCAGCAGCTCCGGCGTCAGCCGCCCGGCGACGTGGTGGCGGGCGAAGGCCGCGAGCACGGCGAGCCCGCCGGCGAGCTGCCCAACCGTCACCCGCTCGATCGTCGCGCCGAGCACCGGCAGCAGCCAGAGGTAGTACCAGGCGTACTGCGGCGAGCCGAGGAGCAGCGCGAGCCCCGCGATCAGCGTCGCGCCGCGCAACTGCTCGGCGATGCTCTTCTCCCTCGCGACGAGGTAGGCCACGACCGCGCCCAGCGCCAGCCCCGCGAGCGCCAGATAGGCCCGCGTCGGCAGCGGGCCGAGGCGCTGAATCCACTTGAGTAGGAGGAAGCGCTCGCCCGAGGCGAACCCCTCCTCCCGCGGGTAGTGCGTCAGAAAGCCGAGGACCTCACCCCCCGCCCCGAGGTAGGGCAGGTAGAGGATCGCCGCCGTCGCCGCCATCGCTGCCGGCAGCCGCCAGTCCCACTTGCGGTAGAAGGCCGCGGCGAGCAGCCCCGGGTAGACTTTGACGAGCGCGGCCAGGGCGAGCAGCACGCCGGTCGTCGCGCGCCGCCCGCGCGCCGCGGCCAGCGCCGCCAGCGCGATGAACATGACGGCGAGCGCCTCGACATGCCCGTTCTGCGCCGTCTCCCAGAAGGCGAGCGGGCTCCAGGCGTAGACCACCGCGCGCGCCGGGTTGAGCCCCAGCCGCCCGAGCAGCGCCACGAGCGCCCAGACCGTGACCAGCTCGCAGAGGACGAAGATCAGCTTGAGCGTCGTCAGCCCGCGCGGCCGGATGAGCGCGCTCAGCAGGAAGACGAACTGCGCCGCCGGCGGGTAGGCCGTGCGCGCGTAGTCGCGCCGGTTGACGCGCTCGTAGATGTAATCGTCGCGCAGGTGCGCCAACTCGGGCGCGGCCGGCACATGGCGGTACGGGTTGACCCCGGCGGCCTGCACCGCCCCGTCCCAGACGTAGCGGTAGACGTCGGTCGAGAGCCGCGGCTCGGTCGGCACGAGCGTCAGGCGCAGCAGCGCGGCGCAGACCACCACGATTGGGAGCGCCCAACGCCCGGGGTCCGCGCGGATGACCAGGAAGCAGGCGAGCAGGTGGATCCCCGTCTGCGCGTAGAAGAGCCAGAAGAAGTACCGGGTGCGGTCCCACTCCGGGGCCCAGAGCCAGAAGAGATTGATCGCCAGCAGCGCCCCGCCGAGCGCCGCCAGGATCACCACTGTGGGCACGGAGAACACTTTTCGGCCGCCCCCGCCCTCCAGCTCACCGCCGTTCCCCATCCCCCCCGATGCGGCGCTCACGGGCGCGCGAGCGCGTAGCGCAGAATGGTCGTCAGCATGTGGTAGCCGGCGAGCAGGCTGCCGCGCAGCGTCCCGCTGACCTTCGACTGCCCGATCCGGCGCCGGTAAGTGATCGGGACCTCCTCGATCCGGTAGCCGCGCTGCGCCGCCTTGACCACCATCTCGACCGGCCAGCCGTAGCTCAGGTTGCTCATCCCGAGCGCCTCGAGCGCCTCGCGCCGTAGCGCGCGGAAGCTGCCGAGGTCGGCCAGGCGCACGCCGTAGAGCAGCCGGATCATCCTCGTCGCGACGCGGTTGCCGGCGAGTTGCTGCGGCGTCAGCGCCCCGCGCTCGAGCCGCGCCAGCCGCGAGCCGATGACGAAGTCGGCGCGCCCCGCCCGGATCGGCTCGAGCAGCAGCTCGATCTCGCGCGGGTCGTCGCTCCGGTCCCCATCGAGGAAGGCCACGACCTCGGCGTCGCGCAGGGCCCGCACCCCGGCCAGGCAGGCCGACCCATAGCCGCGCCGCTCCTCGCGGACCACCTCCGCCCCCGCCGCCCGCGCCGCCCGCCCCGTCCCGTCCGCGCTCCCGTTGTCCACCACGATCACCCGCGAGACCACCCCGCGCGGCACCTCGCGCACCACCTCGCCGATGGCCTCGGCCTCGTTGTAGGCGGGGATGATTAGTTCGACGTTCATGACAGCTTTCAGCTTTCAGCTCTCAGCGGTCCGCGAGCAAGGAGCCCTTGGTTTGGCTGAGAGCTGACCGCTCCTTTCACAAACTCCACCTCACCCCGCACCCCTCGCAGGCATGGGGCGGGTGGTCGCTGAGGAGCCGGGCGCGGAAGTCGCGGTAACGCTCGCCGTTCCAGATCTCGCTCAGCGGCTGCTCGAAGGCGTTGCCCAGAATGAGCGCGTCGTAGTCGCGCTCGACGAAGGGCGAGATGCAGCACGGCAAGACGTTGCCGTTGGCCGTGATGTACATGAGCGTCCACGGGCGGCGGCAATGGCTCCACGGCGTCTCCCCCCCGCCGTTGCGCGCCAGGCTCTCCTCGGGGGTGGTCGCGCCCGAGGCGCGCAGGCCGACGCCGAGCTCGCGCGCCAGCCCTTCGGCCCGCGCGATGTGGCGCTCGTCCTCCTCGCCGAGCGCGCCGAAGAGCGCCTGCTCGGCCCGCGCCACGCCCTGCCCCTGGTGGCGGTCGTCGAAGTAGACCAGCCGCTGCAGATAGACCTCGTCAATCCCGACCTCGTGCGCCAGGCGGACGAAGTCGGGCAGCTGGTGGATCGTCTCCTTGAGGCCGACCAGCCAGAGCGAGAGCCGCGGGAGCGGCGCGCCAAGCTCCTGTTTGAGCCGGACCAGCTCGCGTACGTTGTTGAGCACGAGGTCGAACTTCGGCAGCCCCCGCACCAGCTCGTAGGTCTCGCCGTCGGCCGCGTCGAGCGAGACGCGGCACTCGTCGGGCCCCGCCTCGATCAGCTCACGGCTGAGCCGGGAACCGGGCAGCAGCAGCGTCGCGTTGGTGTTGAAGACGACGCGCACGCCGCGCGCCTTGAGGTGGCGGATCATGCGCGTCAGCTCGCGGTTGATCGTCGGCTCGCCGACCCCCTGGAGCACGGTCTGCGCCAGGTTCGGCACCTGGTCGACGAGGTGGGCGAACTGCTCGAAGCTCAAATCGGCCGGCCGCTCGACGCTCGCGAAGGTCCGCGGGCAGGTCTGGCAGAGCAGGTTGCAGCGGTTGGTTACCTCGAGGTAGAGGCAGACCGGTGGCTGCTCGACGACTGGCCCGAGACCGCTCTCGGCGATCCGCTCGAAATAGTGCTTCGGTTGGCTCATCTCTCCGCTTTATTGAATCTGCCTGGGGCTGACTGCGTTTGGGTCATGACATCATCCCTTAACCGCGCGCGATTTTTCAAGCGAGCGCGCGAGGGCTGGCGGAAGGGCGGCCGGGTGACTACCGATTTCAGACTCAAGATATGAGACCTCAATGGGGCTCGCGTTCGCGGCGCTTGGCCTCCTCCCAGAGGGCGTCCATCTCGGCGAGGGAAGATTCGGCGGGGGATTTGCCTTGCCCGTCGAGCCGCGCCTCGACGTGGCGGAAGCGGCGGCGGAACTTGCGGCTCGCGGCCTTGAGCGCGACCTCGGGCTCGACCCCGAGCTGGCGCGCGATGTTCGTCATGACGAAGAGCAGGTCGCCGACCTCCTCGGCGAGCGCCGCCGGGTCGCGCTCGGCGCGCCCGATCTCGGCGCGCAGCTCAGCCGTCTCCTCCGCGAGCTTGGCGAAGACGTCCTCGAGCCGCTCCCAGTCGAAGCCGACGCGCGCCGCCTTGGTCGTCAGCTGGTAGGCCTCGAGCAATGCCGGGAGCTTGGCCGAGACGCCGTCGAGCAGCGACTGCCGCCCGGCCTCCGCCTTGCCCGCCGCGCGCCGCTCCTCGACCTTGATCGCCTCCCAGTTGACGAGCACCTCGGCCGCGGTCTCGGCCTTGCCCCCGCCGAAGACGTGCGGGTGGCGCCGGGTCATCTTCTCGTGGACGCGGGCAATCGCCTGTGAGATGTTAAAATGCTCGCGCTCCGCGGCGATCTGGGCGTAGAATACGACCTGGAACAGGAGATCGCCGAGCTCGTCGCGCAGCTCTGCCCAGTCCCCGGCCTCGGCCGCTTCGATCACCTCGTAGGCCTCCTCGACGAGCATCGGCCCGAGTGTCGCGTAGGTCTGCTCGCGGTCCCACGGGCACCCGTCGGGCGCACGCAGCCGCGCCATGAGATCGACCAGGTCTTGAAAAGTTCTTTCGGGCATGACCTCCGGCCGGCACTATAACAAACCGCCCGGGGGCCGACAAGCAGCGGGAAATCATCGGGGCGCGCCCGGGGGACATAGGAGGTGGTATGTTCGCTCCCGTCTTCAACCGCAGTACCGCGCTCGTGCCGCTCGCGGCGCGCCGGCCGCAACTGCTCATCGTCAGCGACTCGGCCGCGCGGCTCGCCGGGCTGCAGGCCGCGCTCGGCGCGGTCGGGGTTGAGATGACCTGCGCCGGGTCGCTCGCCGAGCTCGACCGCGCCTGCTCCCCCGGGCACGCCCTGGCCGCCGTCGACGTGCGCCCGGCGCGGCTGACGCGAGTCCTCCGCGCGCTCCGGACGCTCCCCGGCTGCGGCGAGATCCCGATCCTCGTCCTCGCCAGCGAGCGGCTCAACGCGCCGTACCTCGCCGGGGTTCTCCCGCAGTACCGCGCCATGGCCTGCGGCCCATCAGAACTCATCGCCCTCGCGCGCCGCCGCTGCGCCGTGGTCGCAGCCCCGCGCCAGACCAGAAGGCTCCTCTGATTCCCATCCGGCCCGCCGGGGTGCTAGAATTCCCGGGCTCGACCCCCGCGGAGGCGCATCGGGTCTGGTGACTTGCGCAGACTTCAAATCTGCCAGCGCCCTTGTGTCCGCTCAGACTCCTTTCTCGTAACTGGAACGCCTTTCAGGCTTAGTCTCCGTCTGCCGAGAAATACACGGCTTGGCGTGGCGCGGCCGGAGCGCAGCCCCGAGCGCAGCGCGGCGCGCTCGGCATCAGCCAAAGAACGGATGAAGATCGGCTCTTTCATGTGCCCGATCTTCGCACACCTACCAGCCGTCCAAAATCGTTGGCTGGTTTTGCACTTAGCTGGACTTTGTCCATTTTTGCTGAATCGAAAATGGCGAATTTCGACCATTTTTAAGGCTTTTCTCGCCATATAAAGATGTCGCCATCTATGTGGATAGCATGGAAATTCGGCGTCATGCCGATGACTCGTATTCGATCATCAGATGACCTCTAGATATTGAGGTGTCAAAAATCAAGAATGGACAAAGTCGAGCATAGATGTTGCATAAAAAGCTACGGAGGCGAAAGCCTCCAGAATCTATTACTCATTGATGGTGAAAAACCGCAAGTCGCTTTGCTTTGATTGCCGAGTTACAACCCGGGGGTCGATCCTATCAGGCGCGCCTCTGGAGCTATTTGAGATAAGTGCCTCTGCCGCCACAAAGGTAACCGCTGCGCCAGTGAGCGATTCTGCCCTGTTAAGTGGGTGAAATTCCGCGAAAGAATTGACGCAGTGTCATGTAGAGCATTGATTCTATTGACCTGTCGCGCGGAACACAGGTTGCCCAAGGGAAGGACGGAGGCCTTTGACTTCAACTCGCCGGACGCGGAGTTGGCGACGGCCGCGATCGAGATGATCGCCCCACACTGCCGTAACTGGAAGTGGCGGCGACGCAGGACGGACGCATGTTGTGTCGCTATCAAAAGAGGTAGAACGTAGAGCAGCCCTTATCCCAGATTGTGCATCAGGCTCGTTTAATGAGCCCGCTCAGATTCTATCTATGAGGTTACTTCTACCTACTTCGATCCTGACCCTTCGCTCCGGGTGCCCTGCCAAGACGACCAAGCAGTTCTCTTGCAATCGATGGCGTCAGCCAGATTATCAATTCAAGTGCCAACCACTCCCTATCGGCAACCAACTCGCTATATTTTTCCAGCGGTCAGATATAATAAGGGTGAGAGTCAATTAACACGACGTCCGTAGGCCGTCCCGGCGTCCGCTCTAACTCCTGCTTTCAAGGCCGCGCCGCGGGGTTACAGCAGTCGAATGCCGGAAGTTCAATGAGGAGACAGATTACTGTGACCCGACAATCGACACATTCGGCCGCCGGCGACAAGGGTATATCGCTGGAGTTGGTCATGACCACGGCCGAGTTGGAGCGCCGGCCGTCGCGGACGCCCGATTACGAGGCC
>Ga0209382_10008126_pt1 | contig 13252 bp, 13 predicted proteins | sample SoiMetdeltSBSDD5_FD_187599 | JGI IMG/M metagenome (GOLD analysis project Ga0209382, IMG submission 187599) | Bulk soil microbial communities from a Populus tree surrounding site in Tennessee, USA - Soil MetaG P. deltoides SBSDD5 (SPAdes) (version 2) | ecosystem: Environmental > Terrestrial >... | reverse complement strand
CCCGAGATCTGCTTGATGTAGCGGGCGATCCCGTAGCCGTGCATCGGCCCCGCGTTGCGCTCAATGGTCTTGAGGATGAGCATCTCCAGCGTTCCCGGCGCCAACTCAGTTTTCTTCGCGTCATTTCCCATAGATTATCTTCCCATAGATAAGGTATGGGAGAAGATATGCGGGGTTGCCGCGCCTGTCAAGTCGCGCGGGGAGGAAGTAATCCTACTCTCGAACCGGAGGCGCCCGGCGATCCCGCTACATTCGGACGCGACGCGCCAGCTCAGCAGTGACGTTGGACAAGACTGTGTCGTTGAGGGAGGCGCTTGAGCAGCGCCTCCGATCCGAGTATCCAGTGAGCCGGGTTGAACGAGTTTCCTCGGTCTGAAAATAACGCGGCTGGCAGCTACCCGCCATGCCGACGTCAACTACAGACATCTTCTGCCGCGTCAACCGTCGCAGGCCCTGCCGGATCTGCGGAAAGCCTGATTGGTGCGTATTCGTGCGCGACGGAGAGCGCGTCTCGATATGTATGCGCGTGAGCGACGGCGCGCGCAAGATCAATCGCCACGGCGGCGCGATCTTCATTCACGATGATTGGCATGAAGAGAAGGGAATTGATGTCCGCGTTGTCACCGATATCCCACAGGCGCCGATCGCTCCTATCGAAATCCGCGACTTCGTTTACTGCAGACTGATCGAGATCAGCCCGGCCACGCTCTATCCGGCCGCGCTCATCGCCGGGGAGAAGGGACTTCTTGCGCGTGGACTGAGCGAACGCCACTTCGGTAATTACGGCGGGCTGCCCGCAGGATCGAGAGAGCGAGACCGCATCGCGCGGCTGCTCCTGCATGAGATAAATGGCAACTTTCCAGACGCCGGGTCGCTGCGCGGCGTTCCCGGTTTCTGGAAAGATGGGCATGGCGTTCATCTCTGGAAGCCGAAAGACTATCTCCTGCCGAGACTGCTCATCCCAGTGCGCGACGGTTCGGGGCGCATTCAAGCCTGCCAGATGCGGTTGCCGTTCATGGCGAAGAAGAAGCTGCGATACCTCTGGCTCTCCTCTTCCGGTCTGCCGCACGGAACCGGCTCAGGCAGCCCGCTCCATTTCAGGTTCCACCTCGCCGATCTTCCGCGCGATGCCCGGATCGTGATTGTCGAGGGCGTTCTCAAGGCCGACGTCCTCTCCGCCATCCGTCCTGAGTTATACATAGTCGCGACGCCATGCGTGACGGCCAAGCATGGCGCGCTCGTCGAACTCACACACGGCAGGCATGTGTTGACGGCGTTCGACCAGGATTTCTATACGGACGAAACGGTCTGTTTTCATCTGGCGGCGCTCGTCGCCGGGAGGCTGCGGCGCGAAAGGACGGTCACGACGACTCGGATCGCCTCGTGGGACGCCCATGTCAAAGGGATTGACGACGCTGCGGCCCGCAATCTTCCGATCACATCCATCAGCGTCCGGCGCTGGCTCGATCGCCTCAGCCCGCAGTTTCGACGGATCGCGATGACGCGCCTGTCTGAAATCGCCGCGGTTCCCATCCGAGCGAAAAACGGAAGCGGTTCGCAAGGGCAGTGAGCGGTCAGGCTGCTCAAACTCGTCATTCGCAAAGCGGTTGATGGATTTCAACAGGTTGCGCCCCCGCCTCGATCAAGGGGCCGAGGAGCGCGGCGCGGAACTTTTGGAAGCGCGCTGGCGCGTGCGCGTTACGTCACATACTAAGGGCGTCAGCCACAGCGTCGAAGCGCAACCACTGCCCGATGCGCTGGGATGTGTGTATTTGCCAGGAGGATAATCTTGGAGAGAGCGTGTATAATTATTGCATCTGTGGAACGCTTCTAACGATGGGGCATCGAAAGGTTTGTATATGGCGGAAATAACCGTTGAGACAATTTACGATCATATCGGGAAGCTCACGGCATCTGATCGGGCGCGATTGTATCGAATGCTGGCGGCTGGCGCGTTGGGAAATGGAGTCGCGGCCGATCACGGCAGGGCGAAGCCGGAGCCTATCCCGGAACCGGACCCGGAGCCCAACATGCGCTGGATTAAAGAGCATGGGGCGGAATACGCCGGTCGTTGGGTTGCGCTCGATGGAGATCGGCTCGTCGCCTCCGGCCGGACGGAAGGAGAAGTGGCGAGCGCAGCCAGGGCTGATGGCGCATACCTTCCACTGGTGATTTATCTCCCGCGTCAAGATGAACCCGATGAGATCGGCTTCTAACTCACTCACATATGCCTCGCACACTGACTTTCGACATCGTCTACCGTTATCCGGAAAACGCAAAAGGGATCACTATCCCAGTGACTCTCATCTCGCCTAACGGAACGTATCGCGCCGCTGCCAAGGCGGATACCGGCGCGGATGTTTGCCTGTTCAGCAATGACGCAGGTCCTCAGCTTGGGCTGGATGTGGAGAGCGGGATCCCCAAAACACTAGTCACACCGGGCGGAACAGAGATCGAATCTTTCGGCCATGAGATGACGATTCAGACTTTGGGCATCACCTTGACCAGTGTAGTTTATTTCGCAAAGTATCCTGGGATTACCAGGTACTTCCTCGGTCGAGTCGGGTGGCTTCGGAATCTTCGGTTTTGTGTGGTGGACTATGACAATGAAGTTCTCATCTCGGAATACAATTCGTGATCTGTTCAATTGTCCTTACCGGTGCATCTCTTCTAGTCCTCGGCGCGGCCTTCGTAAGATTCGTTGAGCCCGGACACTATCCAACCGCAGATCTTGCTTATCCCAAACCTGCCTATCGCGAGCGGAAGAGGCCATAGCGCATGAGAACGGCGCCAATCCACGCCTACAACGCGAAGACTTCAATCGAAGCGGCCATGAGGAGAAAGTAAAACAATCATGCGGACAACAATGCGCGAATAAGAGGTCTTCGATCGATATTCCGAGGAGGCGCAAGCGCAATGTCCGCACAATCACCGTCGCCGCCGGGTTCTGCCGGAGCCGATTTCGCGTTCGATCAGGGCGAGAAGCTCGATTGCCTGGGCGGGCCGAAGCAGCGATTCTTATACAATCTCGCCGCCATCGAGTTACTGAAGCGGCTCGAAGCGGAAGGTCGCCCTCCAGGCATTCTCACACCCGATGAACAACTAACCCTTGCGCGTTACTCCGGATGGGGCGATACCGAGGTCTTCAGCCATACATTCACGCAAATTTCCGGCAGTGCGCCCGAACCTTGCGGCAAACTCAAGGGGCTGCTTACCGAAGAAGAGATCGACTCGCTGCGCGCCAGCACCTCAACGCGCACTACACTATGCTGGGTAGTGCTACAAATGTAAGGCTGGCTCAGCAAACCCAATAACCTCTTTGTTATACGAGCAAATGAAGTATTTGATTGCTCCGATATGATTCTTGACGGTCTTTGAAAAGCTCAATGAGAATCGGACCAAGCGAGATACCCGCTGTCGGAGCGTGCAATTGAATCGTTCTATGATGTTCGTATGCCCCGAACTCTTGGCGCAGACTTGATGACTCTTTGCTGGTAACACGGTTTTATAGGCTGCCAAACCATCAGTATAGAAGGTTGCGTGGTCCCGATAAACTTGCGGAATGCGTTTCCACAATTCTTGAGCGCTGGAGGCTGAACGATCTCCGACATAAAAGGCAAGGACCTGTTTCGTCGCGATGTCAAGCGCGATCCAGATCCATTGCTTGTTTTCTTTGGAAACGACGAAACTCCATATTTCATCGGCCTCCGCTTCAAGTCGCATGAGCCGAATGGCGCTCTTTTGCGCTTGAGATAAGGTGACATTGTGGGCGTCGGGCAAGGCGTAATAAAGCTCAGTGATGAAATGGAGCAACCATGTTAATGAGACTCCGGTCACGCGACAAATGCCCCGTAAGCTCAGGCGCTCAAGCAGCAAGACTTTGATCAGATCCTTCAATTCTTCGCCGATGTGCTGAGAGTCCTTCGACGAATTGGCGATCTCAATCTTTGCACCGATAATTTTGTTTCCCGTAATGAGTAAGGCCGTTTCGTTTGACGTGCGACAATCCGCACTGTGGACAGCGAAGTTTGATCATGGGGATAGCTCCTTGTCTTGAGAAGGTTAGTGCTTCTCTATTACAGTGAGTTTATCCCTCTTATTCAACCTTTCAGCCTTACATTTGTAGCACTACCAATTTTTCTATTTTTCTCGCTCACCTTGCATGTTCGCCCACTCGCCTGATTGGATGAAGCAGGCCCAATAGTAAGGATGCCGCCGCCTCACATCCTTGAGCATCTCCAACTGCGCCAGTCGCAGCGCGGCGCCGCGCCCTTGCCCCTGCCGCAGCCTCCGGTAGTAGGCCACCATCAGTTCCCTAGTCCATCGGTCCGACACCGCCCAAAGGCTCATCACCTGCGTTTCCGCGCCGGCCAGCGTCAGCGCACGCCGCAGGCCGTGGACTCCATCGCCGTTCCTCACTTCACCCACCCCGGTGTCGCAGGCCGAGAGCGTTACCAGTTTCGTCCCCCACAGATTTAGCCCCGTCATTTCCAGGGCCGTCAGTATGCCGTTGTCTCCCTCCTTCTGTTCGTTGGCGCCGGCCAGCGCCAATCCTGCGCGCAGCAGGGGGTTATCGATGCGCGATCCGTCCTTCGCGACCTGTTTGGGCAGACGGCTGGAATCGCCGTCGGATATCTGAGAACTTCGTTTTCCCGTAGAGGTCGATTTCAGATCTTCTAGGAAGAACCCATGCGTCGCAATGTGCAGAAGCGCGGGTCCGTGAATCTGCTTGAGCGCCGTTTTGCTCGCCATGCGTTTGGTCAGCAAGTTCGCGCCGGGAAGCAATCTGCGAAGGGCTTCGCCTTCCTCAGCCGTGTAAGGTAGGGCGGGAAAGTAGAACCGGCTGAATGCAGACGCTTGGTTTTCTTCCTTGGCCAGTTCCTTCGGCTTTGCCTTCTTCTGCTTTGGCAAACGCGTCGCTTCAACCTGGGGCCTGCCTCCGAAGTCCGGATCGGCGACCACCAGTGGCCCGGCCTGGCTCTCTCTGGCCACCTGCAGTCGCAGGAGGTCGCGACCGCTTGACAGATAGCTGATCGAGCAACGCTCGACCAGATATCGCCCTCGCTCGTCAACCAGCGCCGCAAAAGGGATGAGATTCAGCGAGCCTTCCGGCGAGATCAGCAACCGGGTGAGCCCTCCTAGCAGGGGGCGGACAGGTCGAAATACTTTCTCATCCACGGCGCGAGCCAGTCTCTTCACGCCCATTCGCTTTGGATCGCGAAGCGCTTTGCGCAGTGTGGTAACCGCTTCGTCAATGGCTTTCGCCTCGCCCAACTCCTTCCACTGGACCTCTCCTTGCCGGCGCAGGACGTAGGCCACATACCGAGACCGGCCATAGGCTTCGCCCTCTTTTGCGGCCCTGGGGTTGAATGGGCGGTAAGAAGCGAACTCAATCAGAGCCGCATCATGGGGAATGGCCGCCTGCACGGCCGCGAGCGTAACGGGCAGTGACCGGGCGCGGAACTCGCCGCTCCTGCGGCTGATTTCGGCCTCGAGTCCCTCGGCTTGATCTTCGAGCGTCTTGATCCGGTCTCGATATTGCTCGGCGGTCATTCTCCGTGGCCAGTCGAGGGCGAGCCTGGCGATTTGTGAGCGGGAGTTGGTCAACTGATCGAGTAAGGCTCGGTCCGCCGCGTCGAAGCGACTGCGCAGGGCATTGAGGCTTTCGGATGTGGCGTCAAGCGCGCGCCCCTTGCGTTGTAGAATCAGTGTGGCGGCCAGGTCGCGCGCCTCCGGATCACCGGGGGCATGGCGCAGATGGAGGGAAATGGTCTGATCCGTTTGCCTTGAGAGGGTGGCGAGATAAGCCAGCTTCTGCCGTTCGGAGCCTGTGGCGAGATTGCGCTCGAGGTTGCGTTCGCTGATGAAGTCGGCGCGCGACTGGAACTCTATTGCCTGAGCGATGGCGCCTTTTGCCAGATAAAGCACGGCAAGGTCATTGAGACAAGCAGCCACCTGATTGTGTTCCGGCCCCCAAACTTTCTCAAAGATGGCCAGCGCGCGTTGATGCAGCGACTCCGCCTTCGCGTAGTCGCCTGTGTTGCGGCGTAACATGGCGAGACTGTTGAGCGACTCTGCGATGTTGGGGTGTTCCGGCCCAAGCGCTTTCTCCCATATGGCCAGCGCGCGTTGATGCAGCGGCTCCGCCTTCGCATTCTCGCCCCTTTCTATGTAGAGGCGCCCGAGATTATTGAGCGACTCAGCCACACTGGTGTGCTCCGGCCCCAGGGCGCTTTCTTTGATGGCCAGGGCGCGTTTATACAGTGTTTCCGCTTTCGCAAAGTCGCCTGTGAAGTGGCGGAGGAGCCCGAGATTGTTGAGAGAAATAGCGACGTCAGGATGGTTTGGCCCCAGCGCTTTCTCCCGGATGGCCAGCGCGCGTTGATGCAGCGACTCCGCCTTCGCATAATCGCCTTTGTTCCAGTAGATGTTGCCCAGGCCGTTGAGAGAAGTAGCAACGTCAGGATGGTTTGGCCCTAGCGCTTTCTCCCGGATGGCCAGCGCGCGTTGATGCAGCGACTCCGCCTTCGCATAGTCGCCTTCATAATAGTAAAGGATGGCCAGGCCATTGATCGGGACAGCGACATCGGGATGACCTGGCTCTAAAACTCTTTCACTAATCTCCACCGCCCGTTCGTATGACAGGAGCGCTTCGTCATATTTGCCCGCGCCGCGTAATTCGGCGCCTTTCATATATAGATTGCGCGCTTCCTGCAGGGCGTGGTCATTCTCTGTTGCGGCGCGCAACTCCTCGATCCGAATCTGATAACTCCCGGCCGGCGCCCCCTTCAGTTTGGGTTCCACAACCAGCAGGTGGTCGCCCTCCACTTCAGCCACCTGCATGATTCTTTTCTGCCCGCACAGACTGCTTTCGGAGTCGAATTCCATAATTCGCTTGCCGTCCGGCCCTGACAGATGCGCCACTAAGTCAATGCCATCTTGCTCAATGACGGCCTTCAGAAACTGATCGGCCGCCAGCCTGATTCGGTAGACGTGCCGTTGCCCGCCCGCCATCACGCGTCTATGAGTCACGCCCGGCTCAAGCGTAAGTACATCATTGTCCCCGCAGGTTACGCTTCCCGAGTTACGCGTCTTCTGAGTTAATTGCCGGGACAGATCGATCGCGCGCACGAAATCCTCATGTGACGGCGCGATAACTAACAGACCTAATAATGGGAAAAGTGTCAATCGGTTGACCGGTTGTCGCATGACAAAAGTTCCTTCCATTTACTTCTAACAGAAGCTATGTTTATTGAGTTGTAATGAGACAGGGGGATTCTATTGACACGTTACAATTGGGCAAACCGGGATTGTAAAATTCGAGCAAATGACTGGCGCCCGGAACATCCGCAAGCAATTTGCTCCAAAGGCAAGCCCCATTCCTCTGCGAAAGGCTTTGCCAATCGTAGGTTAAACTCGTTAAGCGCGGCAAAATGCCGCATTCTCAGGAACTTTCTGCTGGAAATTTCAGGTTGTCGGCGGGGGGCTGACGAGCAAACGGCGTCTTTGAAGGCCGAGCAGGTTTCTTGAGACTCTCCCGCGACCTGTGACGCGGGTGACTTGAACAACATTCGCATAGCAGCTTGTACAAAAATTAAACAATGATCCGGCTGTACGATTACGAATCAGTCTTGAGCAAACGCTTTCTTGGCCTCGAACCCCTCTCGGCGCCGCCAGGTGGTTAACGCAATGGACGCCTCCTTGCTATTTTGGATATAGCTTACTCAAGATTACTACTGGCGGGTCTCCCTTTCACATCACATTCATGTTAAGGCTGATTGCCATCAGCCACTCGGGATGCATCATCGACCGTTTCGGCGACGCGAACGGGTTCAAATTCATGGTGAGAAATGGGGAACAAAATTTCGCAGAAATTATCATTCCGATCAAAAAATCCTTTCTGCAAATTTTCGGGGCTATGAAAGAATTAGTTGTAAGCGCATTTTGTTGCGCGAATATCGCCCCTTTGCTTTGAACGGCTTGTTAGCAGGTAATCTTGACGCTATCGGGCGTTCCCAGATCCGGCGCCGTCCGCCGCGTGTCCCAATGTTGTCTGGTTCGATTTAGACTGCTTTGCGCTACGCCTTCTGCGATCCCGATTTTTATTAGCGTCGCGGACCGAAGCCAGAGTTACTGCCGCCGCGTTAGTTTCTCTTCAACGAAAAGGGTTGAGTATGAATGACGCCATTCACAATTTTGCCGCCGGTCTGTATTTCGAGCCTTACGCGATTGACCAGTTATCTGAGCAGATGGACTTCTACTGGTTCTGACACTACATCCAAAATAAAAGCGGGCGGCATTGCCGTGTCAGGAGGGCACGGCAATGAAGAATCCTAACCCGTCATGCAACGTCTCAGATCTCGTCGCCATAGTCGATTCGATGATCGCTTATTGGAAAGCCATTGCGGAATCGAACTTTAAAAAGGCGAATCCGAATGCAGACATGGCCGAATTTGTGCGGGTGTGGCCGAAGGTCCTCAACAATTTCTTTCTTGTGGAGACCGTTCGCACGGCAAAACTGCTGGGAGAGTTTCACCCTGAAGGCCAGGATAATTAACCGATCGTGAGTTTTCGGCGCCACTGGCGCCAGTGGCGCCGAAAACTCACGATTTTCGATCGTTCGCGAACTGTTCGGCGGCCAGCTTCGATGCGGTCTGCGCCTTTCACGGCAGATCCTCTGGCCAGTCCGGCAGTTTGTCGTCGTTATCTTCGAGTTCAAACCGCTGGAAAGCGGTGCGGGGCCAGGGATCGTAGGCGTCACGTATGGGCTTATGGCGCTCATCTTGCTCTCTTGCTTCCCGCTGCGCCCTGATCTCCGGCAATTCGCGTTGGACAGTCCACCAAGATCTCCTCCTGGCTATGCTGCGCTGGCCCTTCTGAAGCACTAGCGCAACTCTTGTGTGAAAAGAGCCGGCTGCTCGAAGGCGGCGAAGTGATCGCCCTTCTTTAGCTCTCTTTCGCCTCTGCGTCGCGCTTCCGAAAGGTGGCTTCTCCAGCGTCGGACACCTCAACCCACTTCGGGTCAGGCGAGGCCTCGGCGTCGTAGTTGTCGTGCCAGTTCCACCACTTGTACGGCGGGGTCTGGGGGTAACTCTCTGGCGAGTCCTCCCAGGTCTCCTGACGGCCTAGCGGCGTGATGTCGAGGTAGCTCCAAGTGGTCCCCATCGCCTCGTCGCCGCGCCCGTTGATGAAGTATGTGCGGAACACCCGCTCGCTGTCGCGGAAGAACACGTTGTGGCCGTGCCATTCATCGACACCGAAGTCCGCGTCGAAGCCGTCGGTGATGGTATACCAAGGCATCTCCCAGCCCATCCGCGCCTTCAGGCGCGCGATGTCCGCCTGCGGCGCGCGTGAGGCGTAGGCGAGGGTGGTGTCGCGAGCGTTCAGATGAGCTAGGTGGGCGACCTGATCGGCGCCAAGGGAGCAGCCGCGGCAGGCGTGCTCGGGCCAGCCGAACACCCCAGGCTCGAAGAATGCGCGATAGACGATTAACTGTCTGCGGCCTTCGAACAGGTCGAGCAGGCTAACCTTGCCATTGGGCCCGTCGAATTCGTATTTCTTCTCCACCGCCATCCATGGAATCCGTCGACGCTCGGCGGCCAACGCGTCACGAGAGCGGGTCAAAGCCTTCTCCTTCACGAGGAACTGCTGCCGCGCAGCCTCCCACTCCTGCGCCGACACGATCGGGGGTGTCTTCATCGCGATATGCCCTTTCGGGCGCTCCTTGTCTCTCTCTTTGCTTGTCGCCATATCATTTCTCCTTTGTTTTGTGAAACAGACCGAGACCACTCGTTCTGAAAAATTTTCTGAACCTGCCGATACACACAAAGCAAAATGATTCACTTGAGTCGCGGTGTTCGATATTGGCGCGATGCCCATATCCAAAAGATGATGCGGCGCAGGCCTTTCGCTGCCAGGTATGACAGAGAAGTCAGGCTGATGATCAATAGGGCCATCCGCAGATACGTCGCGCTTGATATCGAAAGTCCGACTCCAGTTCCGAGTGCAACGTAGGCAGCCAAACATACTGGGCATTTTGGTAGAATCGCCAGCATGGCGCCCGGGATTATCCACCCGGCAATGCTGAGGAAGCGCCGGACGAATTTGCGCGTCGGCCGATTGCCATTCGAACTTCGGATCTCTACCGTCTGGCGGCTTGAGCCGCTTGCAGTGACTACACAACAGCCATGATCTTTAATCACGTTATCTCCATATTGAGGTGGGCCTGGCGATCTCAGCTCGACTGGTGGTAGCGCCCGTTGGCTTTCACCATACCGCCTTTATCGTACATGTTCCTCAGCCGAGCCCAGACTGGCCCAGTCCGGCCAAGACTGGTAGGCTGCGGCGCGGGACTCGCTCAGCGCTTCTCGTACTCGTCGTGGCGACGCCACCATGCGCCCGTTTCGTTGCGCCCTTTTGGCGCGCGGTCGAGCCACTGGTACATGCCCCAAAGGCCGTCCAGTCCGCGCCCAAAGGTGGAGTAGGTGTGGTAGACGACGCCGTCCTCGATCGCGAACGCGCTAAGGCCCGGCCTCTCGCGTGTGTACGTGGCCACGTCAGTTCCGCACATAGCCGCGTGCAGGGTAGGCCCCTCGCCGATGCGTAACCGCCATGCCGTCTCGCGCCGATAGTTGTATTCGACGCTCCCCTCGAGCTGTTGCTCTTCGCTGAACCCGACACTGAAGTCGAAGTTGAAGTCGCTGCCGAACGAGGACGCCCAGGGAAACGTCCACCCCATCCGCTGCTTGTACGCCTGCAACTTCGCGAGCGGCGCCCGCGACACCGCCCAGAGCATCACGTCGTGGTTGGCCAGATGCTCGGCGAACCCGTTGAAGCCGTCCGCGATCGCCGAGCAGGACGGGCAGCCTGCGGCGTAGTCGGGCCCGAACATGAAATGGTAGACGAGGAACTGCGAACGCCCTCGGAAGAGGTCCGCCAGCGAGGCGCTCCCCTCGTCGGTCTCGAATCGATACTCCTTGTCGATGCGAACCCACGGCAGTTCCTGCCGCCGCCGCGCCAGTTCGTCGCTGCGCCGCGTTAGCTCCTTCTCCGCCTCGAGCAACTCGAGCCGAGCTGCGAGCCACTCTTCACGTGTTCCGGCCTTGTGCTTGGTCATCGCCCTTGTCTCCTTGTTATCGGTTAGCCCATTTTGGAGCGCTTCTTCGTTTGTTCCTCGGCGAAGTGAGCGTCGGTGGCTTTTGCTTCGGCATCTTCCTTGATGCGGAGCAACTGGCTCGCCCACAACTCTTCGAAGGGGCCCATCCAGCGCTCGTAAATTTGTCGTATCGGCACGACGTTCAATGAGTTGATCCGCTGCCGACGTTCTTCACGCGTGTGGATCAGGTTGGCATTACGGAGCACATCAATGTGTTTCATCACCCCAAAACGACTCAGGTGCGGAAAAGCCTCGACAATCTGGGTCGTTGTTCTGGGACCTTGCCTCAAGAGGTCGAGAATCGATCTCCTCGTGCTGTCGGACAGAGCTTTCCACACGCCATCGAGTTCGTCGTCGGGCATATTAGTTCCCCTGCTCGTCCGCGTGCGCGGAGCAATCCTCGGCGACTCTGTCCAGTACGTGCTTCCAGCCGGTGGTCACACCCTGGCGGTGCGCCGGATCGATGAAGCCGATGGCGCGGTGACGGAAGTCCACATGGGTTCCCCCCGGCCGCCGCTCGAGCTTTACTTCGATATGGTTCAGCGCCGGGTACGACATGAACATAGGGCCGCTCAATTCCAGGAGCACGGGCGGCTTGATCACCTGCACGTGTCCCCAAAGATGGCCGATGCCATTGCCGCGATCGCGGAACCATCGTCCGCCCGGCCATTGCTCCATCGTCATCTGCAACGATTCATCTTGCGGATTGGTAAAGCCTTCACCGAGTCGGTGCAGCACGCTGCGAAAGACGGTTCCAATGTCAGCCTTGATGTCGATGCTCTGTGTTGTATCCAGTGTTAAATCGTCAATTGTCATAGTCGCCTCCTCATGCGTGACTTAATAGTAACGTGACTAATCGGTCACGTCAATTGAAATTTTTCATGGAAGAGATTATTCGAATCCCAAGAGCCCTCTTTAGGTTTCACAATCCATCGAAAGCTTGCTTTGTCGTGCTTAATGCTGTCTTCAGGGAAATCAGAAAGGGCCCACTTTATAAGCCAAAAGAAAAATCATCAGGAAGCATAAATTTGCCGCGAGTTTTTGAGGCATATCTTTGCTGAATCGGAAGGGAATTGATTCATGTCACACGATCTCTCGTCGCGACAATGGAACAGAAAGGTGGAAGCGGCAAACAGATTAGTGAAAGGATGATCGCTATGACCACAACACTCAATCTCGCATCCGTCAAACCGTCTCTCGATAAACTGCAGGCCATCGAACGCGAATTAGCGGCGTCGCTGATCGAACGCGATGAGGTCATTCGCGCCTCTCTCGTCGCATTGCTCTCACAGCAACACCTGGTCGTTCTCGGACCTCCAGGCACAGGAAAGTCGGCTCTGGTCACCAAACTCGCCCGGCGCATCAGCCCACAAAATGGCGCCGGACTGCGTAACTTCGCTTATCTGATGACGCGATTTACGACTCCTGAAGAACTCTTCGGGCCGGTGTCGGTCAGCGGACTCAAGCGCGACGAGTATAGGCGCATCACGGCTGGGAAACTTGCCGAGGCCGAACTCGTCTTCCTCGATGAGATATTCAAGGCGAGCAGCGCTATCCTGAACGTCCTGTTGAAGATCGCCAATGAGCGAGTCTTCCACAACGGCGGCCAGGAGATGAAGGTCCCGCTGATCTCTCTCTTCGGCGCGAGCAACGAGATGCCGCAGGGCAATGAACTCGAAGCGCTCTGGGATAGGTTCCTGCTGCGATTCCGTGTCGGCTACGTCACCGACACCGGCTTCGTTAGATTTATCCGCGCTGCCGCGGCGAAGCAGAACGGTCACAGATCGAATGGCAGCCAGCCGATGACGCTCATGCAGTCTGAGCTTGCCTCTCTGCAACAGGCTGCCGCGCAGGTCGCCATTCCGAACGCGGCGATCGATCTCATTGAGCAGTTACGTAGGGATCTCGTTGGCAAGGGGATCATCATCAGCGACCGGCGATGGGGACAGTCGCTCGGCGTGTTGCAGGCTCACGCGCTCGCTGAAGGCCGCGACGCGGTGACGGAGGATGATCTTGTCTTTCTCAAACACGTCCTGTGGCAATCGCCAGAACAACAGACCGAGATCGGCAAGGCGCTCGCCCGCATCGGCAATCCGC
>Ga0209382_10008123_pt1 | contig 13254 bp, 5 predicted proteins | sample SoiMetdeltSBSDD5_FD_187599 | JGI IMG/M metagenome (GOLD analysis project Ga0209382, IMG submission 187599) | Bulk soil microbial communities from a Populus tree surrounding site in Tennessee, USA - Soil MetaG P. deltoides SBSDD5 (SPAdes) (version 2) | ecosystem: Environmental > Terrestrial >... | reverse complement strand
ATTCGCCGCAGAAGGTGTTCACCTGCTCATCTGGTTCCGGGAGGGAGACCGCCAATGCCTGGAGGTTGCGCACGAGGAATTGATCAGGAGGTGGGATCGCCTCCAGCGATGGGTCGGGGAAGATCGTTTCGGGCAGCGCACGCACCGCCGGCTAACGGCGGCTGCATCCGAGTGGAGCAACCGAGCTTCCGGGAGCCGGGACGACTCGTTTCTGTACCGGGGAGCCGCGCTCGCCGAGGTCGAGGAATGGCTGGCTCGCCTGCCGGAAGACGAGCGCTCGAACCTCCTGAACTCAGACGAAGTGGCCTTTCTCGAGCACAGTCGAGCGGCTCGAGATCGCGCTCGACTCGATCAAGACCGACGAATTCGTGAGGCGGAGGAGCTCGCAGCAAAGACGGAAGCGCTGAGAGCGGCCGAGCAGCAACGACGTCGCGACGCGGAGACATTTGCGCGCCGACTGCGATATGGGCTAGGGGCGGCCGTCGCAATGGCCCTCCTCGCAGCCGGTGCCGGAGCCATCGCGATCGTAAACGAAAATAAGGCGCAAAGACAGCAAAAGGCCGCGCTTTCACTCCAACTGATTGCTGTCGCAAATTCGCTCAGCAACCTCGCTGGCTTGTATTTCCAGCAGGGCCAGTATGATCGAGCCAGGCCTTTGTACGAGCAAGCGCTCGCAACTCGAGAAGCGGCCCTCGGCAATGCACACCCCGACTTCGCCATGGCGCTCGATAATCTTGCCAATCTCTATTTTCAGCAGGGCCAGTATGACCAAGCCAAACCTCTGTACGCGCAAGCGCTCGCCATTCGAGAAGCAGCCCTCGGCAAGTCACATCCCGACGTTGCCCAGTCGCTCAACAGCATGGCCAACCTCTACTCCTGCCAAGGCCAGTATGGCCGGTCCGAGGCTATGCATCAGCGCGCGCTCGCCATTCGAGAAGGATCTCTGGGCCAGGAGCATCCCGATGTCGCCCAGTCGCTCAACGGTCTTGCTGCCCTTTACTCGCAGTTGGGACAGTACGACCGAGCCGAGCCATTGTATGGGCGCGCGCTCGCCATTCGCGAAGCGACTCTGGGCCAGGAGCATCCCGATGTCGCGCAATTCCTTGGCTTGGCCGATCTCCTTCGCCAGAAGGGGCAGCTTGATGATGCCGTGCCGTTGTATGAACGCGCGCTCGCTATCCACGGGGTAGCTCTGGGCAAGGGACGTCCCGAGCTCGCTGCATCTCTCGACAACCTCGCTACCCTTCACTCCCAGCAAGGCTTGTACGAGCGGGCTGAGCTCCTGTATTACCGCGCGCTCGCCATCCGCGAGGATGCTCTGGGTAAGGAGCATCCTGATGTCGCTGCATCTTTGGACCATCTTGCCACCCTGCACCTCCAACAGGGCCTGTATGATCGAGCCAAGCCTCTGTATGAGCGCGCGCTCGCCATTCGTGAGGCGACTCTGGGCCAGGAGCATCCAGATGTCGGTGCATCTTTAGACCATCTTGCTACCCTACACCTCCAGCAAGGTCTGTATGATCGAGCCGAGTCCCTCTATGAGCGAGCGCTTGCCATTCGAGAACAGACCCTCGGTAAGGCACATCCAGATATTGCTGCTACGCTCAACCATATGGGCGTGCTCCGTGTAAGACAATCGCGCCTTGACGAGGCTACGCCTCTATTCTCGCGTGCTTTCGCCATCTCCGAAGGACGAATACGCTGGGAGACGCTCGACTTTGCGGAGTCACGTCTGGCGAGCCTGCTAGGACTACTCGGCCAGGACGAGAAGCGCCTCTACGCCCTAGTTCGAGCCCATCCGGACCGCTCCGACGTGCGACGCCTGGCTTTCACTGCCGCGCTCCTTTTCAAAGGTCGCTCCGTTGAAGAGGCCGCCAATACCTCGCGCATTTCTCGCCGAAGCATGGGGCCTCAGGATCGCGAAGCGTTTGAGCGCTTGCGAGGACTCCGCTCCCAGTTCGCTAAGCTTTCGCTAGACGGTCCAGGCCAACTTGGGTCAGTCGAGTATCAGCAGCGCTTAAAGCGCCTCGAGGACGAGGGCGATGCCATCGAAGCGGACCTTGCCAAGCGCTCGGCCCCTTTGCGTTCGCTGACCGGATTGCCCTCGGCCGCCGACGTCCTGGAACGCGTTGCAGTTGCACTTCCGCGGGACAGTGTCCTTGTTGAGTTTGTCGCCTATGAGGACGTTCCGCTCGCGCCGATGCCCGGCACACCGGAGTCGAAGTTACCGAAACAGGCACGTTTCCTGGCGTTCGTGCTGTCTCCGGACGGCCACACCGCAGTTGTCGACCTGGGCCCGTCCGATGCCGTTGACAAGGCCACCTTACGAGTGCGAGATGCGCTCGCCACTAGAGATTCGGCCTTTCAGGCTGCTGCTCAGGAGCTCTATCAGCTCGCCTTCAGTCCTTTGCTGCCTACCATCGGCAATGCGCGGAAGATATTTCTTGTGCCGGACGGCCAGCTCTCCCTCGTTCCTTTCGCCGCTCTTCATAGCGGCCGCGACTTTCTGGTCGACACCTACGACTTTACTTACCTAACCAGCGGCAGGGACCTTCTACCTCGTCCTGACGATGACCCTGCTTCGACTTCAATCGTTGTCCTTGCTGACCCGGACTATAGTATCTCTCTTCCAGCCCCGTCAGTCGACGGGGCGGAACGAGGTTACGCTACGGCTTCGGGGCCGCGATGGCTACCCCTTCCGGGCACTCGCCAAGAAGCTGAAGCCATCAAGCGCATCTTCCCGCAGACTCAGATCTTCCTCGGTGCCGAAGCTTCAAAAGAACGGCTCTTCCAACTAAAGGCTCCCGGGATTCTTCACATCGCTACTCATGGCTTCTTCCTGAGGGACCTGACCTCTACTGCCGGCTCTCGAGCGCTTGGAACCTCTTTGCGCCCGCTTGATTATTTGCCAGACCCGCTCCTCCGCTCGGGACTCGCCTTGGCCGGGGCGAGCGCACTAGTCGTACCGGATGGTGGTTCCGCTTCGAGCTCCATCGATTCGCTGGTAACCGCGCTGGAGCTCGCCAGTCTTGACCTGTGGGGTACACAGTTGGTGGTTCTCTCGGCATGCGACACAGGCAGGGGAGAGGTCGGCCAAGGTATCTATGGTTTACGCCGGGCTTTCGTCATTGCTGGAGCCGAAACCGTAGTGGTGAGCCTATGGGCCGTGGACGATGAAGGCACGGCCGACTTGATGGAGAGCTACTATCGCAACCTTCGTACCGGACAGGGACGGGCTACAGCGCTCCGACAGGCCATGCTCTCTCTCCGCGCTCGATATCCCCACCCCTTTTACTGGGCTCCCTTCATCACCGTCGGCCGCGACGCACCGCTTCGCGGTTTCAAACGGGATGATGTCTATGTGATGCCACCCTAGCAATGGAGCCAGACGCCAAGAAGCCTGCGCGGCAATCCATCGCGATGCAGGTGGTATGTATCACCCTGTTTCTCCGCTACTGGTCGGTGGTAGTGCTGGGAGCGTTCTGGACGTCCACCAGCGTGTACGGGATGAGGTCCAGGGTCGTCCCGTAGACGGGGTCCTCGGTCATCATGGTGTGGAAGTCGTCCCAGTAGAGGCGGCCGGAGTCGTCACCGCCGGAGGGCTCGCGCGGGATGACCTGGCACCCGGTGGACCACTGCCCGACCGTGTCGCTGGTCCCGCCGCCGTGCACGTTGATCCCTTGATCGTGGTACTGGTACTGCATCTCCTCCGGATCCACCCGGTGGTTGCCGTTGAGGTCTGGCACCGAGGTCACCAGGGAGCCGCCCGCCTCGCGGAGCGCCTCGTGCGCCCACGGCTGGCCCGCTGCGTGGGTGCCGATGTTCATCATGTAGCTGCCCTCCGCCATCAGCAGCGGAGCCCACTGCGGCCCGTCCGGCGTCTGGGCGGTCACCCCGTCGCCGACGTCCTTGGTGTCCTCGGTGGAGCCGTAGTCGGTGGTGGCGGGGAACTCGTAGACTTGTGGCTCCCCGTCCTCGTAGCGGAGCACGAAGACGGTGTCGTTGTACTCGTTGGCGGCGTTGTCGCCGTCGACGCCGTTCTCCAACCCGCGGAGGCCGATCACGTTCATCGCGTTGTCGTCGGTCCGGAACGTTCCTCCGCTGTCCTCGATCAGATCGCGCAGGTAGTTGAACTTCTCCCCCTCGGTCATCGAGTTGAGGTCCACGTTGCCGGTGCCACCCACGTGGCCGAGGTTGATGCGCTCCACCGCGTGCTCGCGCGCTTCCCGCTCGATGGCCACCAGGTCCTCGGGAGGGAGGCGCTGCTTCATCTCCGGGGAGACGCGGTTGAGCTCCTCCTGGTAGATGCGGTCGAAGGCTTCGGCGGCCCGATCGCCCCTCGCGGCGGCCGAGGCGTAGACGTCCCCCTGGTCCTCGGGAGGGAGGTGCCGGATCACCGAGGCGGGAGGAAGCGCCTGCTGGGTGGCGTTCCTCCGGATCTCCTCCCGGATCACCGCGGGCGACTGGGTGGCCACCGCCGGATTGACCACCTGCCCCGCTCCCGGAGGCGGGAGCGACGGCTGGGTCTTCGGCGCGGTCGAGCCGGTGCCGTGCGTCGAGCCGCCGCCGCCGCTCTTGGCCTGGAAGTGATCGCCCTTGTCCGGCACCGTCGCCTTCGGTGTGGAGGGAGGAGGTGCCGCGGGCTTGGGAGGAGGCGAGTAGGCCTTCGCCGTCGACGTCGACTTCGACGAACCGCCACCATCGATCAGGTTCACGGGGTGCCTCCGGGGAGAGATCGCGAGGGAGACACCACCGGGTGAATTATTGATGCATGGAGCGCCGGCGTGGCGGATTTCCCCAGTGTCTTCGGGGGCTTCCTGGGAAGGCCCGGGTGCAATCGGCGCGGCGCGTCACCGCCGGTACTTCCAGTAGTCCCAGACGAACCCCTGCCCGTCCAGGCGGAGCCGGTTGGGCCGGAAGTTGTCGATGCTCAGGTTCGCCGGGTCGTTGGCCAGGTACGTCGACGGGGCCCAGAACACGTGCTGTCCGGCCGGCGCCGGGCGAGACGGCCGGAGCGTGCTGGTGAGCGGGAAGCTGACCGTGTTCGTCCCCGCCACCGCGCGGGAGATGATCTGGTAGTCGAAGGCGTAGGGCCACGCGCCGCGGTCCACGCCGTAGACCCGGGTGGTGGCGGGCGCCACGAAGGACAGCGCGTCCGTGCCCGCCGGGATCGACCGCCGGACGAGGTACACGTCCACCTGCGGGAGCTGCCCGCCGGTGCCCGACCCCACCATCACGTCCGGGTTGCCGTCCGTGTTCACGTCGCCGATGGCCAGCTCGAACGGCACCATCGCCGTGAACCCGGAGAAGATCTGGCTGACGGCCCCGCCGCCCGTGCCGCCCAGCTCGATGAACTGGAAGTCCGACAGCGCCAGCACCACGTCCTTGAGCGAGTCGCCGGTCAGCTCGGCCATCGCCACGCGGGTGGGGGAGCTGGCCAGCAGCAGGTTGGTCACCAGGCCGTACGTGAAGCCGCCCGTTCCCCTCAGCGTCTGGAACGTGCCCGGCAGGTCCATCGCGGCCGCCAGGTCCTGGATGCCGTCGCCGTCCAGGTCCCCGGTGGCGATGGACACCGGCCGCCCGGGCGTGACCATGGAGCCCGCGACCGCCTGGAGGCCGGTGGCGGTGCCGCGGAAGAACCTGATCCGGTTGTCCTGCTGACCGCAGGCGACGTCGCCCCTGGTATCGGCGTCCAGGGTCGCGATCGGGCTGAGCGCGGTGACGGAGGCAACGGTGGGGAGCGACCCGGGCGGGTCGAACGTGGAGTCCCCCCGGCCCCTCATCCAGCCCACCAGCGGGCCCCCCGCGTAGACGAGATCCACCACCCCGTCGCCGCTGAAGTCGCCCGCCGACAGGAAGGCGGGCGAGACGCCCGCGGTCCCCAGGCTCGTCGTGAAGAACGTTCCCCCGCCGGTGGCCTGCAGGACCAGCATCACCTCGTTCGTCGCCGGCAGGCCCACGGCCATGTCCAGCCAGGTGTCGCCGTTGAAGTCGGCGACGACCACGCCGGCACCGTTCGACGGAAGCGGGATGGTCACGTCCGGGGAGAAATTGAAGAAGCCGTCCCCGGTGGAGACCCCGAAATACACGCCCAGCTCCGTGCCGCTCACCATCACCAGGTCGCCGGCCCCGTCCCTGGACACGTCCGCCGCCGCCACTCCACCGAGGGCCGGCTGGTTGCCGCCGACGTTCGTCTGGAACTGGAGCCCGGTGCCGGCGGGAATGCAGCCGTTGAGGCCCGGCGTGAGCGAGCGCGGCCCGGGCGGGAAGGTGATTGCCGGCTGCGCGCCCGGGGTCGCGTTGTAGAGCCACACGGTGGACTGCTCGCACGCCTGGGCGATCGCCGAGGCCACGTTCGGGATCAGCGTCTGGCTGGCGCCGGGGGACGGCGGGAAGTAGTCCGCGCGCACCGTGTTGCCCCCCAGGTACTGCGTGCCGCCGTTGGGATGGTTGGCGTAGCCGGGCCGGGTCAGGCGCGGGAGCAGCGACACGAAGGCCTCTCCCAGGTAGCCGGCGGGCAGCGTGAACTGGAGGGTGCTGCTCGCCAGGGGCGTCACCGGCCCGGTGGGCATGGTGACGTTCACGGTCATGTTGCCGCTGATGTTGGTCGCCACCACGCCCAGGTCGATCCACGACCATTCCCGGTTCGGGTAGGGGAGGGCCCGGTTCTCGTTGAGCGCGGTGAGGGTGACGGTGTCGCCCGGCGGGATGCCGGCCATGACGTAGCTGGCGCTGCCGTTGGTGAGCGCGATGGTCTGCCGGTTGATGTACCCGGAGAGCCCGGAGATCTCGAGGACCACCCGGGACAGGTTGCCCAGCGCGCCGTTGCTGATGGAGCCGCTGATGGTGAAGCCGGAGGACGCCGGGGGCGTGAACGTCGGCGTGCGCTGCGTCCAGGCGCCGGTCGCCGGGCTGTAGCTCCACAGGTCGCCGTAGATCTGCCCGGTGAGGGGATCCTGTCCGCCGAAGAGGAGCAGGTTGCCGGTGGCCGGCTCGTGGACCAGCACCGCGGCGCTGCGCACCGGGGGCGGGTTGGTCTGGATCGGCGCCGTCCAGGCGCCCCCGCTGCTCACCAGCAGGTCGTTGCGGGCGACCCCGCCGGCCTCTCCGCCAAACAGGTAGACCTGCCCGCCGGGGGTGGCGGCCATGGAGGCGAGCTGGCGTGGGCCGCCGGGGATCGCCGGCCGCGAGGCCCAGGCGTTGGCGGTGGAGTCGTACGACCAGCAGTCAGACAGCTGGATCGCCTGGTCGCTGCCGCCGCACACCCAGAGGGTGTTCCCCACCGCGGTGGAGGCGGCGTCGAAGCGTGGCGGCGGCGCCGGGGCGGGCGTCCGCTGCGTCCAGACGGCCGAGGCGGCGTCGTAGAGATACAGATCGCTGAGCCCGCTGAACTGCTCCGTGGTGCCGCCGAAGACCGCGATCTGGCCGGAGGAGAGGGTGGCCATCGCCATCCGCATGCGTGGGCCGGGCACCGCTCCGCTCGGGGTCCGCTGGGTCCAGGTGGCCGTTCCGGCGTTGTACTGCCAGACCTCGTTCAACATCACGCCCGTGCCGCAGTCCTGGCCGCCGAAGAGGACGTGCGCCCCCACCGCCGCGGAGTAGGCCATCCCGGAGCTCCAGTGATCCGGCATGGCAACCATGCCGGGCGGCAGGTCCTCCACCCAGGTCCCCGCCGCTGAATCGGTGAGGCGAATCACGTCCTTCTGGCACGTGTTGAACAGGCCGGTGACGAAGGGGTTCCCGGTCCAGTTGGGGTTCACGCCGAAGGTCACCAGCAGCTTGCCGGACGGCGGATCGATCGCGCCGTTCGCGTACGCACGCGGCATGGGCATGGGGTAGCTGAGGACCGGGATGGTGACCAGCGACGCGTTCACCTTCTGCCAACTCGTGTTGACGATGTTGGCGCCGCTCACGGTGATGTCCACGGTGCCGGTGGTGCCGTTGAGGCCCAGACCCGTGAACACCGTCTTGCCGGTCGCATCGGCGACCTGCTGCTTCACCGGCGCGAACTCCACGCCATTCCTGCGGAGGCGGACCGCCTTGTCCCCGTACGGGTGCCCGGCGGAGTCCTGGACGAAGACGGTGAGGACGTCGGTGATCGGGCTGCCCCCCGGCGCGACGCCATTGGTCCCGCCGCCGTAGATGGGCTGGGCGGCGTTCACCTGGAGGTCGAGGGTCACGCTGCCGGACCTGCCGTTGACGTCCGTCACCGTGAAGTTCACCGGGTGCGGCCCGGCGGTGCCCTGGGCGGGGATGCCGGAGAAGGTGCCGTTGCCGGCCAGGGTGATCCCCCCCGGCAGGCCCGCGCCGGCGCTGAAGGTGAGCGGCGCCTTGCCGTCGACCGCGGTGAGCTGCTCCGGAGCGCCGGGCGCGCGCAGGTAGGTCACGCCCTCGGTGGCCGTGGCGAGCGAGGCATTGGTGATGGACGGCACCCGGTACACGACCATCATCATCGGCGCCATGCCGATCATGCCGTTGGCGTCGCTCACCGCCACGTTGAAGCTGGCGGGCCCGACGGTGGCGCCGAGGGCGATCTGCGGGCCCAGCGTGCCGGTCGGAGACAGCGTCAGGCCGGCGGGGAGGACTCCGCCCACCAGGAACCAGTTGAAGGGCGCCTTGCCGCCGGTGACGGTCAACGGCTGGTTGTAGGGCAGGCCCGCGTACCCGTCGGACAGCGGGGTGGGCGGGATGGTCGGCAGGGTATAGACGGCCTGGGTGAACGCCCGCGAGCCCGTGTTGCCGCCGGAGTCGGTGACGGTCACCGTGAAGGAGGCGGTCCCCACCGGGCCGGTGGGGCTGCCGCTGTAGAGGCCGGAGCTGAAGAGCGTCAGGCCGGCCGGCAGCGCCCCCGCCGTCACCGAGTAGGTGTAGCCCGTCCCCGTGCCACCGGAGGCGTCGAGCACCTGGGAGAAGCCCGCGCCGACATAGGCGTCGTTGATCGAAGTGGTGATGATGGTCGGCGGGGTCCCCACGGTGAGCGTGTACGTCCTGGAGTTGTTCCGGCCGTTGGCGTCGGTGAGGGTGACGGCGATGTTGGGGTAGGTGCCGGGGGTCGCCGGCGCGGTCCCGCTGAAGGTGCCGGTGCTGGTGTTGAAGGTGATGCCTGGAGGCAGCGTGCCGGTCTGCGCCCAGGTGAACGGCGCCTTCCCGCCGGTGAAGGCGATGGCCTGGTTATAGGGGGCGCCCACCACCGCAATGGGCAGCGAGGCGGTGGTGATGACCGGCAACTGGTAGATCTGGATGCTGTACGGGCGCGTGGCGGTGGCGGAGTTCGCGTCGGTGAGGCGGATGGTGACCGCCGAGGTCCCGGCCGCCGACGGCGTCCCGCCGATCGCACCTGACACCGCGTCCAGGGTGACGCCCGCGGGCAGCGCGCCCGAGGCCACGGACCACGCGTACGGCGTCCGGCCGCCCGAACCGGTCACGCTCTGCGAGTAGGCCTCGGTCGCGTACCCTTCGGCCAGGGCGGCGGGCGAGATGGCCAGGTCCGCGCGGACGATGATCGAGAACGACTGGGTGGCGGTGACGCCGTTGGCGTCGGTCATCGTCGCGGTGAAGGTGAACGTGCCCGGCGACGCGGTGGTGTTCCCGGTGATGGCGCCGCTGGACAGCATCACCAGGCCGGCGGGGAGCCCGGCGCCGGCGGTGAACGCGTACGGCGCCTTGCCGCCGGTCCCGGTGACGGTGGCCGAGTAGCTGATCGCCGGGTAGGCGTCGGGGAGCGTGGCCGGGGGCAGCGACGGCGGCGCGTAGATGGCGATGGCCAGCGGGCGCGACCCGGTGGCGTTGTTGGCGTCCGACACCGTGAAGGTGACGGTGGTGGTGCCGGCGGCGGACGGGGTGCCGGTGACGGCGCCGGTGGTGAGGTTGAGCGAAAGCCCCGCCGGGAGCGTGTCCGAGGACCAGCGGTACGGCGGCCTGCCGCCGGTGGCCGCCAGCACCTGCGAGTACGCCGACCCGGTGTAGCCGTCCGCCATGCTGGCGGTGGTCACCTGGAGCGAGCCGAGCACCTCGATGCTCAGCGCGCGCGACGCCGTGACGCCGTTGGCGTCGGTGAGCGTCACCGTGAAGCTGGAGGTCCCGGGGGCGCCGCCGGGGATGCCGGTGAGCGCGCCGGAGGAGGAGAGCGACAGGCCGGTGGGCAGCGAGCCGGCGGTGACGCTGAAGGTGTACGGCGTCTTTCCGCCGGCGCCGATGACGGACGAGGAATAGGCGCTGCCCTGGTACGCGTCGGGCAGCGAGCTGGTGCTCACCGACGGCTGCGCGTAGACGTTGATGGTGAGCGCGGCGGTGGCGGTCCGGCCGTTGGCGTCCGCCACCTGCGCGGTGAAGGTGGCCGGCCCGGCCGCGGTGGGCGTGCCGGTGATGCTCCCGTTGCCCGCCAGCGACAGCCCGGCGGGCAGCGCGCCCGCCGCCACCGAGAAGGTGTACGGCGTCTTGCCGCCGGTGGCGTTCAGCTGCGCGCTGTACGCGGTGGTGACGTAGCCGTCCGGCAGCGAGGGGTTGGTGATGCTGGGCGGGGCGTAGATGGTGATGCTGAGCGCCTTGGTGGCCGTCTGGCTGTTGGCGTCGGTCACCTGGACCGTGAAGCCGGAGGTGCCCGCCGCGGACGGCGTGCCGGAGAGGCTGCCCGCGCCGCTGAGCGTGAGCCCCGCGGGCAGCGAGCCGGCCACCACCACCCAGGAGAACGGCGTCCGCCCGCCGGCCGCGGTCAGCGTCTGGCTGTAGCCCTGGCCGGTGTACCCGTCGGGCGCCGGCCCGTAGGTGATGGTCAGCCCGGCGTAGATGGCGAGGGTGAAGACCTTGCTGCCCGTCCGCCCGTTGGCGTCGGTGACCTGGAGGACGAACGTCGACGTCCCGGCGGCGGTCGGCGTCCCCAGGAGGGTCGCGGTGGGGCTGTCGAGGACGATCCCGGCCGGCAGCGCGCCGGTGGTGATCGTCCATGAGAACGGCGCCTTGCCGCCGGAGGCCTGCAGCGCCTGGACGTACGAGACCCCCACGCCGCCGTCCGCCAGCGAGGCGGTGGTGATCTGGGGGAGCGCGTAGATGTCCAGGGTGAGGACGGCGCTCCTCGTCTGCCCGGAGCCGTCCGTCACCGTGAAGGTGAGGCTGTACGAGCCGGGCGAGGCCGCGGCCGGCGTGCCGGAGAGCGTGGCGGTGGAGGCGTTGAAGGCCAGGCCGGCGGGCAGGGTGCTGGAGGTCGACCAGGTGTAGGGGGCCTGACCGCCGGAGGCCGCCAGGGTCGTCGCGGCGTAGGCGGTGGTGGCGTACCCGTCCGGCAGCGAGGAGGTGCCGATCTGCAGCGGTGTGAAGACCGCGATGGCGAGGTTGCCGCGCGCGGTCTGGTTGTTGGCGTCGGTGACGGTGACCTGGAAGGTGCTGTTGCCGGTGGCGGTGGGGGTCCCGCCGATCTGCCCGGAGGCGGAGAGGGAGAGCCCCGCCGGGAGGCTGCCGGAGCTCACCGACCACGCGTAGGGCGGCTGCCCGTTCTGGGCGGCCAGCGTCTGGAGGTAGGGCGAGCCCACCACGCCGTTGGGGAGGGTGGTCGTCACCACCGACGGCGGGGCGCCGGCGAGGACGGCGATGGTGACGGACTGGGAGGCGACGGCGCCGTTGGCGTCGGTGGCGGAGAGGGAGGCGGTGAAGGTGCCGGCGACGGACGGCGTGCCGGAGACGACGCCGGTGGAGGAGGCCACGGTCACGCCCGGCGGGAGCTGGCCGCTGGCCACGCCGAAGGCGATGGGCGCCTTGCCGCCGGTCGCCTGGAGCAACCCGCTGACGGGCGCGCCCACGTTCGCGGTGGCGGGGACGGTGGCGTTCATCACCGGCGCGTCGTAGACCTTGAGCGGGTAGCCCTGGCTCGCGCTGACTCCCTTGGTGTCGGTCGCCGTCACCTGCACCGTGAAGTCACCCGCGGCGGTGGAGGTGCCGGAGATCGTCCCGGAGCCGGAGTTGATGGAGAGGCCTGCCGGCAGCCCGGTCGCCGAGTAGGTCAGCGCGCCGGTGCCGCCGGTCGCGGTGATGGTGTGCGAGTAGGCCACGCCCACCGTGGTGTCGCCGAGGTTGTCCGACGGCATCGTCACCGGCGCCGGAGGCGGCGGGCAGGCGGTGACGAGGACGGCGAGGCAAGCCACGCCGGCGAGCGACCAACGAACGCGAGACATCAAGGATCCCCCTGCCCCCCGGGCACGGGAATTCACTGACCTGGATCGGCAAGTAGACGACGGGGCCCGGAAGGGGAGCGACTCTCTAGTGCATCGGCCCGGCGGCCGTCCAGCCCGCCGTGCACGTCGCCGGTGGGTCGCCGCGGACCTGGGAAGCTTTGCATCAGGCTCCCCCCGCGACCGTGCGGGCCGTACGCCTCCGGGGCTCACGGGGCCTCATGCTATAGGGCGCACCAATGCCTCATACCTGGGATCCAAGCTCTACGTCGCCGGAGCAAGCCCTGCAGCGGCTGGCCGCCGGCAACCGCCGCTTCCGGGACAAGAACGCGACCTCGGCGGCGCGCGCCTGGAGCCCGGGGCAGGCCGAGGAGGCGCAGCGCCCCTTCGCCGTCGTGCTGGGCTGCTCGGACTCCAGGACCCCGGTCGAGATCCTCTTCGACGAAGGGTTCGGCGACCTGTTCGTGGTGCGGATCGCGGGCAACATCGTCGCCCCCTCCGTGGTCGGCTCCATCGAGTTCGCCGTCTCGCAGTTCGGGACGCGGCTGGTCGTCGTCATGGGCCACACCCGCTGCGGCGCCATCGCCGCCACGGTGAAGGCCATCGAGACCGGGCTCGGCCCCGAGTCGAAGAACGTCCGGTCGATCACCGACCGGATCGCCCCCCACATCCAGGGCCTCGTCCACCCGGGCGACCCGGACGGCATTATCCGCGAGGCCGTGCGCGCCAACGTGAGGGCGTCCGCCGATCACCTCCGCCACGGCAGCCGCCTGATCGAGGAGCTGGTGGTCGCCGGACGCGTCGCCGTGGTCAGCGCCGAGTACGAGCTGGAGACCGGCGCCGTCCACTTCCTCGACGGCGCGCCGCCCGGAACATGAAACAGCCCGGCGTATCGCGCGATACGCCGGGCTGCCATGCTACCTCCCCTGTCTCTTGATATTTTTTCGGCCCTCCGGCGCCGTACCCGCCGGCCGGCGGCCTGGCGGTCGCCTGGTCGGCCTTCGATCTCTGGACAGGCGCCCGCCGCCGGCCGTGCGGGCCGTGTGTTGCTGGGCGCGTGCTGCGAGCGCCCATTACAATCCGCTCCTCCGCA
>Ga0209382_10008122_pt1 | contig 13254 bp, 10 predicted proteins | sample SoiMetdeltSBSDD5_FD_187599 | JGI IMG/M metagenome (GOLD analysis project Ga0209382, IMG submission 187599) | Bulk soil microbial communities from a Populus tree surrounding site in Tennessee, USA - Soil MetaG P. deltoides SBSDD5 (SPAdes) (version 2) | ecosystem: Environmental > Terrestrial >... | reverse complement strand
TTCAGGCCGCTTAGGTTAAATTCTTTCGCTTTATACGTTTGACGAGTCAGCACAGCCATTTCTCTTCTCCTTGATCATGATCATTGGGGAGAGGGTTAACGCGGGAGAGCGGGATCTGCATGGGAGTACAGATCATAGTCCGTCGGCGCGCCCAAAACAAGCTCAAGGCGCACATCTCACGGGTCTCGCCGCGCTGGCTGGCGCGCGTCTCACGGCTCGGTCGCAGAAATCTCTCGCGCCTATTTGCCGAAGATAATAAAGTCGCCGTGCGAAGCGCTCATGAAGAAGAGCATCGGCAGCGAGAGCCAGGCGTTGGTCCGCGAAGCCAGGAAGGCCTTGCGCGCCAGGTCGGCCGGCGGCGTCGTGCCGGCGACGGTGGCAGCGATGATCTGCTTTTGCGCGCGCCAGATAATGCCCCAGACGTTGAGCAGCATCCAGATCCCGAGGCCCCCGCCGACGCCGATCGAGAGCGTTTTGTTGCTCACAGTGGGGTCGCGGAAGAGATAGAGGACGATCCCGGTGAAGACCAGCGCGATGACCGCGATGATGACTGCCAGCAGGTTGCCGTTATTGACGCTTTGCAGCGCGCCGTAAAGCGCGGCGTAGAGGACGAGGACGACCAGCAGCCAGAGGCCGAGCCATGCCCAGGTATTGGCCCCGGCGTTGCGCGCGTCAGTGCTCAGGATGTACATCGCGTAGTAGGTCAGTCCGACGAGGACCGTGACGACCGCGCCCCAGCGGAAATACCAGAGCGCGCGCGGCATAAGCTCCGGGATGACCGCCTTTTTGGTCGGCCCGTCGAGCTTCTTCATGAGCGGGACATTGACGAGGTTGAAGAAATAGAGCAGGCCAATCCAGGCGATGCCGGCGACGAAGTGCGCCCACCGCAGAAAAGCGCGCGCCAGATCCGGCCCGGTGGGCGCATGCACCCAACTTGCATCCGACGTCGCCTGTTGCAGGACGAGCGCGAGGGAGACCGGGAAGTCAAGCAGGGATCCTGATAGCATATGCTCTCCTTAACTCTGATGGTGTGACTGCAGTTCGGGTTTCGCGTGGAGCGATCCCACCATAAACACCGCGCCGGGCAATGTCAAACCGAAAAAAAGGGGGCAGCTGGTGGCCCCCTCAGAAGAACGCTCGGAGACGACGTCGTTACTCTTGCGGCTTGACGACGACGAAGCGCGGGCCCTGGGCGCCGCGGACGCTGAGGAGGGCGCTCTTGTTGCCGACCTTGGCGAGCGCCGCGTTGAATTCGTTGACATTGGCGACGGGCTGCCGGGCGACCTCCTCGATGACGTCGCCGCGCCGCAGCCCAGCGGCGGCCGCGTTGCTGTCGGGCTCGATCTCGGTGATCACCACCCCGCGGGTCGTCGGCGGGAGGTTGAGGCGCTGGGCGACCTCGGGCGAGAGGTTGTCGACACTGATCCCGGAGAGGACGCCGCTGCCCTTCTCACCGTCGCCGCCGCCACCACCGCGCTCGGGGCTGGCGGCGGCGAGGTCGTCGGGGGTGACCTCGACGAGCTTGGCCGTCAGCTCGCGCTCGGCCCCGTCGCGCCAGATTTTGAACTTGAAGGCCGTGCCCGGCGAAGTCTGCGAGGCGAGGTTCCGGAGCGTCGAGGAGTCGGCGACACGCTGACCCTGAAACTCGGTGATGATGTCGCCGCGCTTGACGCCCGCCTGCTCGGCCGGCTTGCCGGGAACGACCACCTGGACGAGCGCGCCCTGCGTCCCCTTGTAGCCGAACTGCTCGGCGAGGTCCGGGGTGACTTCGCTGACGTTCACGCCGAGCATGCCGCGGCGCACCTTGCCGCCGCGGATGAGCTGGTCCATGACGTTCTTCGCCATGAGCGACGGGATGGCGAAGCCGATGCCGATGTTGCCGCCGAGCGAGGCGACGATCTGCGAGGGGATGCCGATCAACTCGCCGCGCAGGTTGACGAGCGCGCCGCCCGAGTTGCCGCGGTTGATCGCCGCGTCGGTCTGGAGGAAGTCCTCGTAGCTGCCGCTCGCGGCCCCGCTCGTGCTCCGGCTCTTGGCGCTGATGATCCCCATGGTCACGGTCTGGCCGATGTTGAGCGGGTTGCCGACGGCGAGGACGATGTCGCCGACCTCGACCTGGTTGGAGTCGCCAAGCGAGAGGGTCGGGAAGCCCCCGCCGTCGATCTTGAGCACCGCGACGTCGCTCGGCGGGTCGGTGCCGACGACTTTGGCGGTCAAGGTCCGGCGGTCGTTGAGTGTGACCGAGACCTTGTCGGCGTCTTCGACGACGTGGTTGTTGGTCAGGATGTAGCCGTCGGGGCTGACGATCACGCCCGAGCCGACGCCGCTCGGGCGGAGGCGGCCCCGGTTCTGGGGCGACTGCGGCGTCTGGGGCTGCTGCGGGGTGCGGCGCCGGGGGGAGCGCTCCTCGTCCTGATCGGGGCCGAAAAAGTCGCGGAACGGGTCGACGAAGAGGGGCGACTGCTGGCGGCCGCGGCTCTCGGTGTTGATCGTCACGACGGCGGGCGTGACCGCCTTGGCCACGGCCGAGAAGCCGGAGTTGAGACTCAGCTGCTGGGTGACACGCTGGTCGGCCGCCAGGTAGATCGGGACTTTATTGCCGCCCGCCCCGCCGCCCCCGAACAGCGACCAGCCCCGGGCGGCGAGCGCCGCGCCGACGAGCGCGCCGACGCCGAGCACGGTGACGCCGAGGACGGTGACGAGCATCCAGTTCTGGCGCTGCTGCCGGCGCGCGATCATGATGTTATCCATTTCGGTTTCCATGTCTGCTGCTCCTTACCTGCAACTCAATTCCGGGCCGATTCCGGGCCAATTTCTCGAAGCATTTATCTTACACACGGCGGCGGCGGATTTCAAATTTGGGCTTTGAGAATTGAAGCGCACGGTCATTTCCGCATCTCGGCGAGCATGCGCGCAATCCTCCCCTTGAGCTCCTCAGTCACTTCGTCGGCCGACCGGCCCCGCGCGGTGAGCGGCGGGCCGAAGCGGATGCGGACCTTGGCCGGGCGGACGCGCCGCTCACCGCGCGCCCAGACGCGATGCATGCCGTCGATCGCCGCCGGCACAATCGGCAGGCCGAGCCCTGTGGCGAGCACCGCCGGCCCGCGCTTGAACTCGTGCAGGTGGCCGTCGAAGGAGCGCTGCCCTTCCGGGTAGATGTGGAGCACTTTGCCCGCCCGCAGGGCGGCGGCGCTCGCCTGCAGGGCGCGCAGCAGAGTCAGGTCCGGGTCGACCGGCAGGATGTTCAGCCAGCGCGAGAGCCGGGCCATGAAGGGGTTGAGGAAGTAGTCGCGCGCCCCGACATGGAAGACGTGCGGGACGAGCGCGCGCGGGTAGGTCGAGCAAATGATCACCGGGTCGAGGTAGCTCTGGTGGTTGGGGCAGACGAGGAAAGGGCGCTCCAGCCGGGTGACGTGCTCCAGGCCCGAGACCTCCAGCCGCAGCAGGACCCGCGCTGCGAGGAAGACGGCGCGCAGCAACGCGGTCACGACCATGACCCTTACCGGGTGCGGGCTGAGGAGCGGCCGCAGCTCCGGGAGGTCGGCCGGGGCGCGGCCGAGGATGTTGCCCCAGCTCAGATCAGGCCCGGCCGGGGCCGGGCTGCGCGCCTGCTGTGACCCGGCGAGGGCGATGAGCTCGCCGACGGTGAGCGCCGCGGCCGCCTCCCGCGGGTCGAACTCGGTGCCGAGCGCGTGCTCGACGCCGAGGAGCGCCTCGGCGCGGGCGAGCGAGTCGAGCCCGAGGTCGATCTCCAGGTTGAGCGCCGGGTGGAGCGCCGCGGCCGGCCCGGCCTGACGCTCGAGGGTGGCGACGACGGCCCGTCCCGCGGGTGAGTCGAGGAGGGCGCGGTCGGCCTCGGTGAGCGGCGCCGCCGCGCGCGGCTGCCGGGCGCGGGCGCCGTGAGCCTCGAGCTGCCGCTGCAGCTCGAGGCGGCGGAGCTCGGGCGTCGCGGCGCGCGGCAAGGGCTCGGCGCGCAGGACGTAGTCGCACACCCGCCGGTCCGCGGGCAGCTCGCGCCCGAGGTTGTCCAGCTCGTAGCGGATGGCCTCGCGGGCGTTGGCCACCCGGCGGGCCCTGAGGCGGTCGAAATCGGGGACGACGACAGCGCAGAGCTGCTCGCCGCGCAAGGCGAGAACGCAGATCTCGCTGACGAGCGGCGAGCGCCGGTAATGGGCCTCGACATCCTCGAGGGAGAGGCAGCGGGCCGAGGGCAGCTTGGTCATGCCTTTCTTCATGTCCTTCCGGCGATCTCGTGGACCTTACATTCTGCCGCCCACGTTGACAAGACAAAAGACTTACGGCAACCTTTAACTTGCTCCGACCGACCCCCCGTTATCCTTATAGAATCAAGTGTGACATGCCCGGCGCCAGAACGGGGTTAACTGAGGAAGGGTATCAGGCTTAAGGTTCACACTCGGGATGCTGCCTCGCGAGGAGGTTTCCTTTACGGTCAATGGGTTAGGGAGAGGTGTGTCCGGAGGAGCGGTCAGCCAAACCGGGTCCCCCTTTCTGGCTGACGGCTGAGAGCTGATCGCTGTTTTCTTATGTCGCATGTCTTAACGATCGGGGCGGGGCCGGCGGGGCTGACGGCGGCCTACGAGCTGGCGAAGCTCGGGGTCGGCGCGACCGTCGTCGAGGCCGACGACCAGGTCGGCGGGCTCTCGCGGACGGTCAACTACCGCGGCTACCGCTTCGACATCGGCGGGCACCGTTTCTTCTCCAAGGTGCCGCTGATCAACGAACTCTGGCACGAGATGCTGCGCGAGGATTTTCTCGTCCGCCCGCGGCTGTCGCGCATCTACTACCGCGAGCACTTCTTCGACTACCCGCTCAAGGCGCTCAACGCGCTTGCCGGGCTCGGGCCGCTCGAAGCCTTCCTCATTCTCCTGAGTTACACCAAGGCCCGGGCCTTCCCGCACGCCGAGGAGGCGAACTTCGAGCAGTGGGTCTCGAACCGGTTCGGCGACCGGCTTTACGAGATCTTCTTTAAGACCTACACGGAGAAGGTCTGGGGCCTCCCGTGCACCGAGATCTCGGCCGACTGGGCAGCGCAGCGGATCAAGAACCTCTCGCTGCGCGAGGCGGTGCGCAGCTCGCTGCTCGGCGGCGGGGGGCGGGCGCCGGACGGGCAGGTGATCACGACGCTCATCGAGCAGTTCCATTACCCGCGGCTCGGGCCGGGGCAGATGTGGGAGCGCTGCCGGGAGCTGGTTGCCGAGCGCGGCTGCGAGACGGTTGGGGGGATCCGCGTCGAGCGCATCCGCCACCGCGGGGGGCGCGTCGAGTGCGTCTACGGCCGGACGAGCGCGGGCGCGGTGGTCGAGCTGGGGGCAGAGGAGTTCATCTCGACCATGCCGCTGCGCGAGCTGATCCTCGCGCTCGACCCGCCGCCGCCCGACGCAGTGCTCGCCGCCGCCCGGACCTTGCGCTACCGCGATTACCTGACGGCCGTGCTCATCGTCAAGCGCGAGTCGGTCTTCCCAGACAACTGGATTTACATTCACTCGCCCGAGGTGAAGATGGGGCGGATTCAGAACTACAAGAACTGGAGCCCCGAGATGGTACCGGACCAGTCGCGCACCTCGCTCGGGCTCGAGTACTTCCTCTGGGAGCGTGACGAGGAGTGGGGCTGGTCGGACGACCGGTTAATCGACCTCGGGGTCCGCGAGGCGGCGCGGATCGGGCTCCTCGAGCCAGGCGAGGTCGAGGACGGCACGGTGGTGCGCATGAAGAAAGCCTACCCGGTCTACGACCAGCACTACCACGCCAGCCTGGCCACAATCCGCGCCTACCTCGAGGGCTTCTCCAATCTGCAGACGGTCGGGCGCAACGGGCTGCACCGCTACAACAACCAGGACCACTCGATGCTCACCGGGGTCTACGCGGCGCGCAACATCGCCGGCGAGCGGCACGACGTCTGGGCGGTCAACACTGAGATGGAGTACCACGAAGAGGTCACGGGCGGGACGCCGGCCGCGGGCGACCGGCTCTTCCCGGTGCAGGTCGACCTGGGGGCGGGGGCGCTCTCGCCGGACGCGGTCATCGACGCGGTCTTCGCCAAGCTGGACGGGGTGGCGCTCGGCGCGGCCGTGGGCGCGGTCAGCGGGCTCGGGGTGTTCCTGGCGGTGGCGGGGGCGCTGCTCGGGGGCGACCCGGACCTAGGCCGGGGCCTAGCGCTGCTCGGGCAATACCTCGTCGGGTTCCGGGTCACGTGGGCGGGAGCCTGGGTCGGGCTCGCCGAGGCGGGTCTCATCGGCTTCGCCTTGGGCTACTTCGCGGCGTGGCTCAGGAATTGGGGCATGGCGGCCTACGCGGCGCTCCTGCGACGGCGAGCCGAGTCGAAGGAAGAGCGGGATCTGCTCGACCGGATCTGAAGGGTGAAAGGCGAGCCATGACAAGGAGAGATTCTCAGGCCGAGGAGGTCAGCCGGGCAATCGCCAGGATTCAGGCCGGGGTGCTGGCTGTGGTCTGTGGGCTGCTCGGCGGGGCGGGCCTTTTCCTCATGACGGTCTGGCTGGTGATCAAGGGCGGGCCGAATGTCGGCGCGCACCTCGGCCTGCTCGGCCATTACTTCATCGGCTACTCGGTGACCTGGACGGGGAGCGTAGTCGGCTTCTTCTACGGCCTCGTAGTCGGGGGACTCATCGGCTGGAGCGTAGGCAAAATTTACAATGGGGTCGTCGCCTTCCGGCATGGTCACGCGCAACGGCAAACCGCTGTAGGTGAGTCGCAAAAAGCTCGTTGAGGAGAGGGGTGCTCTGTCTTGAGCCGCGTTCACGCGGCTTGCCCGGAGGGCAGATAGGCCCGCCGCTTCGACGGCGGGTTGGGGAATCGGGCATCTTCCTGAGCGCGCTTTCAGCGTGCTTCTCGGGCTTGGCTTGAGCCCAGAGAGAGTGGCTCAAGCCGCGGCGGAGAAGGCCGGTGAACCGGCCTCCGGAGATCTCACCGCGCGCTCACCCGCCGTCAAACGGCGGGCCTATTGGCCCTCCGGGCAAGCCCGATGAATCGGGCTCGGGAGCACTCACAGGAATTCTTGCGATTGCTAACCTTCATAGGAGAGCATGACGATCGGCGCTCGGGTCCCAATTCTCTCGGTCATCGTGCCCGTCTATAACGGGGCGGAGCGGCTCGAGCGGTGTCTCGAGATGTTGGCCGCCTCGGAGTACCGAGATTTCGAGGTCGTCGTCGCCGACGACGGCTCGACGGAAGAAGTTGAGCCGCTGGTCGCGAGGCGAGGCTTCAGATATCTCCGGGTGAGCGAGCGGGGGAGGCCGGGCGGGCCGGCGCGGGCGCGCAACCGTGGGGTGGCGGCGAGTCGCGGTCCGCTCCTGGTCTTCATCGACGGGGATGTCTGCGCGCACCCCGACGCGCTCGGGCGCTTCGCCGCCGCCTTCGCCTCCGACCCGGGGCTCGCCGCGGTCTTCGGCTCGTACGACGACGACCCGCCCGACCGCGGCCTCGTCTCGCGGTACAAAAACCTGGCCCACCGCTACTATCACCAGGCGAGCCAGGGCGATGTGCGCACCTTCTGGACCGGCTGCGGGGCCATGCGTCGTGAGGTCTTCCTCTCCTGCGGCGGGTTCGACGAGGTGCGTTACCGGCGGCCCGCGATCGAGGACATCGAGCTCGGCCTGCGCGCGAGCCGGGCCGGCCACCGCATCCGGCTCGACGGCCGGATCCAAGCGCGGCACCTTAAACGCTGGACTTGGTGGGGCCTGCTCAAGACCGACATCCGCGACCGCGGCATCCCGTGGACGCGCCTCATGTGGGAGGACGGGCGCGTGGACTCGACGCTCAACGTCGAGCCGGGGCAGCGCGCCAGCGTCGCACTCGTCTACCTGACGCTGCTCCTGCCGGCGGCCGGGTTCTGGTGGGCGGCAGCGTTGCCGGCCCTCGCCGTGACGCTCGTCAACCGGGAATTTTACCAATTCATGGCGCGGCGGGCCGGGTGGTGGTTCGCAGTCAGGGTGGTGCCGCTGCACTGGCTATATTTTCTTTACTGCGGGGCGTGCGCGGTGGTCGGGACGGCGCTCCATTTTTTGCGCGGCGGGCCGCGGGTGGCGCGGATGAGGCGGATATCTGAGTAGCCAGCGCTTCGGGCTGATCGGGGCGGGCGGGATCGGCGAGGTCCGCGCCCGGGCGCTGCGCCGGCTGACGAACTATCGGCTCGCGGCGGTCGCCGACGTGGACGCGGCGCGCGCGCGGGCCGTCGCCCCGCCGGGCGCGGCGGTCTATGATGACTACCGCCGGCTGCTCGACGGCGGCGAGGTGGATGCGGTCATCGTCTCGACCCCGCCGGGGTCTCACGAAGAGATCGTCTGCGCCGCGCTCGGGGCGGGCAAGCACGTCCTCTGCGAGAAGCCGCTGGCCGGGACGGTCGAGGCCTGCCGCCGCATGGTCGAGACCGCGCGCCGGGCGGGGCGGGCGCTGGCGACGGGCTTCAACCACCGCTATTTCCCCGCGATTCAGTTCGTCAAGCAAGCGCTGGCGAGCGGCCGGATTGGGGAGCTCGACCACGTCCGCGCCTTCGCCGGTCACGCCGGGCTCTCCGAGTTCAAAGCGCCGTGGATGTACGACAAGGACGTCATGGGCGGCGGGGCGCTCATGGACAACGGGATTCACCTCATCGATTTGACGCGCTACCTACTGGGCGAGGTGGACGAGGTCTGCGGCGTGGCGACGGGCAATGTCTGGAAGCTCGACCGGGTGGAAGACAACGGCTTCGCCATCCTGCGCAGCCCGGAGGGCAAGCACGCGACGCTCCAGGCGAGCTGGACCGAGTGGAAGGGCTATCGTTTTTACGTCGAGGCTTACGGCGACCGCGGCATGGCGCGCGCATACTACGCGCCGATGATGAGCATGGCGGTCTACCTGGACCGGCCCGGCGGGGTGCGCCGCCGGGCGTTCAATTTCTACCCGCGGAGCATCGTCCGCGAGAAGGTGCACGGCTGGCAATCGACGGTCGAGCTGGCCTTCGCCGAGGAGTACCGGGATTTCGTCAGCCTCTGCGCGGGCCACGCCGGGGAGATCGCCGATGGCTTCGCCGGCTTGCGCGCGACGGAGATCGCCCACGCCGTCTACCAGAGCACGGAAGAGAGGCGCGCGGTCAAGCTGGCCGCTCCTTTTTAGAACACGGATGCATCCGTGTTCTGTTCCGCTGTCTGATGTCAAATCCGCAAATCGGCACCCACGAGTATTTCGAGCGGCTCTACGAGGTCGAGGAGGGGCACTGGTGGTCGCGCGGGATGCGCGAGATCGCGGCCGGGATTCTGCGGTCGCGGGTCGAGGCGGCGGGTGCGAGCGTGCTCGACGCGGGGTGCGGGACGGGGATCAATCTGGGGTGGCTGCGGCAGTTTCGGCCGCGGCGGGTGGTCGGCGTCGACCTCTCGCGTGACGCCCTCGAGTTCTGCCGGCGGCGCGGCGAGGCGCGGCTCGCGCAGGCCTCGGTGCTGGCGCTGCCTTTCGCGGGGGAGAGCTTCGAGCTGGTCGTCTGCAATGACGTCATCCAGCACCTCCCGGGGAGGGGGGGCGACCTGGCGGCCCTCAAGGAGTTCCGGCGCGTGCTCCGGCCGGGCGGCCACTTGCTCGTGCGCACCAACGCGAGCTGGGGCCTGGGCGAGGCAGGAGATGAAGATTACCGGCGTTACCGGCTGGATGAATTGTGCGCGCTGGTGCGGGGCGCAGGGTTTGAGGTCTCGCGGGCGACTTACGCCAATGCGCTGCCGGCGCTCTTGGGGAGGGTGCGGCGGCTCCGGCCGGAGCCCGCGTCCCAGGCGGGGCCGCACCGGCACAACCCGGGGCTGGGAATCCGCCTCTTCCCGGCACACCTGCGCTGGCTCAACACTGCATTACACTGGCTGATGAAGGGTGAGGCGCGGCTGCTCGCGCGGCCGGCGGCCACGCTCTCGTTCGGCCACACGATCTTTTTTCTGGCCCGCAGGCTGGAGGACGAGTAATCAAAGTCCTGGTGCTCTCGCGGAGCTACCCCAATGAGGTCACGCCGGTCCTGGGGATCTGGACCGAGGAGCTGGTCCGCCACGTGGCCGGCCTGTGCGACCTGCGTGTCATCTCGCCGGTACCCTACTGTCCGCCGCTCCCGGGCCTTCGGCAGTACACGCGCTTCCGCCGCGTCGAGGCGCGCGAGCGGCGCCGGGGCGTCGAGGTCTGGCACCCGCGCTTCCTGACCGGCCCCGGTTACTCGTTCCACAACTACGAGGCGGAGACCTACTATCTCGGGGTCAGGAGGCTGGTCGCCAGGCTGCGGCGCGACTTCCCATTTGAGCTGATCCACGCCTTCTTCAGCTACCCGGACGGGGTCGCCGGGGCGCGGCTGGCGCGCGAGTACGGGGTGCCGCTGGTGATCACCGAGCACGCGCCGTGGCACCCGTGGATGGAGCAATATCCGCGCGTCCGCGGGCAGGCGATCGCGGCCTCGCGCCAGAGCGCCCTGCACATCACGGTCAGCCACTACGCGCGCGCGACGATCGCGCGCTACGCGGGCGAATCGGACCGGCTCCGCGTCCTGCCCAACGGGGTGGACGAGGAGCTCTTCACGCCGCTCCCGGACGGCGGGCGGCCGCGCCCCGGCCAGATCCTCTTCGTCGGGCTGATGCGCCACGTCAAGGGTGTGGACGTGCTCCTGCGCGCCATGCAGAGGCTGGCTGCGGAGCGCCCGGATTGGCGGCTGGTGCTCGTCGGCGGCGGCTTCTACCAGAGCTCTCTGCGCTACACCGAGCGGATGCGTGCGCTGGTCGGCGAGCTCGGGTTGGAGGGCCGAGTGGAGTTCGTCGGGATGAAGGCGCCAGGCGAGGTCGCGGCTTACATGCGCGAGAGCGCCGTCCTGGTTCTGCCGAGCCGGTCCGAGACTTTCGGCTCGGTGATCCTTGAGGCGCTCGCCTGCGGGACGCCGGTGGTCGCCACGCGCTGCGGCGGTCCCGAGGACGTCGTCACTCCCGAGGTCGGGAGGCTGGTCCCAAAGGAGGACCCGGACGCGCTGGCGGCGGCGATCGCCGAGACGATCGAGGGGCGCGCGTGGTACGACCCGCGGCGGCTGCGTCGGTATGCGGTCGAGCACTTCGCCTGGGGGAGGATTGCGGAGCAGACGGTCGGGTTGTACGCGGAGGCCCTCGCGCCCGTGGCGGGCGGAATCAGGTCATGAATCTGGCGGTCAACGGCCTCCGGCTGATGGGGAAACGATGCGGGGTGGGGAGGTATCTGGAGTACCTGCTGCGCGGCTGGGATGGGCTTGAGCACCCGTTCGAGCGCATCCTGGTCTACACGCCCGGCGAGCTCGAGGAGCCGATCGCGCTGCCGCGTGATGCCGAGGTGAGAATCATCCGGACCGGGGAGTCGCCGACCTACTGGGAGCAGGTCGCGCTGCCGCAGCGCCACCGGGCCGGGGACCTGCTTTTTTGTCCGAGCTACGTCATTCCGCTGGCGGCGCGTGGCCGGGTGGTGCTCACGCACCATGGTTCGTACGAGGCGCTGCCCGACGCCTTCCCCTGGTTTGAGCGCGTCAAGAGTCGCTGGGTCTACCAGCTCAGCGCGCGGCGGGCGAGTCTGGTGATCACTGTCTCGGAGTCATCCAAGGCCGACATCATGCGCTATTACGGCGTGGGCGCAGAAAAGATTCGCGTGATCCCGAACGGCGTCGACCCGACTTTCCGCCCGCGCCCCGACCCGGCGGCCGCGCGGCAGACGCGGCTCGCCTATCTGGGCGCGGACCGCCCCTTTCTGCTCTTCGTCGGGAAGCTCTCGCGGCGGCGCAACCTGCCGCAGCTGGTCGCGGCCTTCGCGCAGGTCAAAACGGAGCGCGGCCTGCCGCACGCCTTGCTCGTCATCGGCCCGGACCCGCTAGGCCAGGACGTGCCGCGGCTCGCGCGCGAGCAGGGCGTTGGGGACGCGGTTCGCTACCGCGAGTTCGCCTCGCACGTGGAGCTGGTGCGGATCTACAATGCGGCCGAGCTGTTTGTCTATCCCTCGTCTTATGAAGGGTTCGGCCTGCCCGTGCTCGAGGCGATGGCCTGCGGGCTGCCGGCGATCGCGCTGCGCAACTCGGCCTTCCTGGAGTTTGCCGAGGGGGCCGCGCACCTGGCCGCGGACGGCTCGGTCGCGGAGCTGGCGCGGGCGATCACGGAGGTGCTCTCCTCGCCCGCGCGGCGCGCGCAGATGCGCGCCGCGGGGCTGCGGCGCGCGGCCGATTTCAGCTGGAACGCAGTCGCACGAGAGACGCTGGCGACACTGGCCGAAGTGGCGAGCCGGTGACTGATCTCCCGCTGGTCACGATCATCGTCCCGGTCTTTAACGGCGAGCGCTACCTGCGCGAGAGTCTCGACTCGATCGTCTCCCAGACCTACCCGCGGATCGAGGTGCTCGTCATGGACGACGCCTCGACCGACCGCACGCCGGAGATCATCGCGGCATATGGCGACCGGGTGCGCGGCCGCCGGCAGGCGCGCAACCGCGGCATCTACGGCAACGCCAACGACGGGATCGCGCTGGCGCGGGGCGAGTACGTTGCGATTTACCACGCAGACGACGTTTACCTGCCGACGATCGTCGAGCGCGAGGTCGGGTTCCTGGGGCATTACCCCGAGGCCGGGGCGGTCTTCTGCGCAGACATTTTCATTGACGCCGCGGGGCGCGAGTACGGGCGGCTGGCGCTGCCGCCGGAGGTGCGGGGCGGCCGCCCGCTCGATTACGCGGTGATCCTCGACGCGCTGCTCCGGCACAAGAACCGGTTCCTGCGCTGCCCGAGCAGCATGGTGCGCGCGGCGGTCTACCGCGAGGTCGGGCCGTACCACGACCGCGAGTTCCACATCGCCGCGGATCTGGAGATGTGGGTGCGCATCGCGCGTCGCTACCCGGTCGGGGTTCTCGAAGAACATTTGTTCCGTTACCGCCATTTTCACGACAACGCGACGCAGCAGTACTACCACCTGCGGACCGTGGAGGAACTGCACTACCGGATCATGGACGAGTGCCTGGCGGCGGGCGGGCGGGCGCTGGTCGTGTCGGGGGCGCTCGCGGCGCACGAGGCGCACCGCGCCGAGGACCGGCTCATGCTGGCGGTCAACCACTACATTCTCGGGCAGGCAGAGCGGGCGCGGGCGGTGATGGAGGCGACCGGCCTGAGGCGGCTCCTCGGCAGCGCGCACGTCCGGCGCGGCCGGCTGGCGGCGCTCTGGCTGGCAATGCAAGCGCTCGTCCGCCTGCCGCGGGTCGAGCTGATCGCGGATCTGTTTTACCGGCGCT
>Ga0209382_10008121_pt1 | contig 13255 bp, 15 predicted proteins | sample SoiMetdeltSBSDD5_FD_187599 | JGI IMG/M metagenome (GOLD analysis project Ga0209382, IMG submission 187599) | Bulk soil microbial communities from a Populus tree surrounding site in Tennessee, USA - Soil MetaG P. deltoides SBSDD5 (SPAdes) (version 2) | ecosystem: Environmental > Terrestrial >... | reverse complement strand
GGTCACCGCGCGGGGCTCGGCCCCGGGTGGCGGGTCGAGGAGGTGCGCGGAGCCCACGCAATGGACGCCGATGCCGAGCCAGTCGTGGGGCGCCGTGAAGCCGAGCAGCGTGTCGAGCGGGTGCTCGCCGTCGAGGGACAGGTACCCGACCTTCGGGGGACAGCCCGTGACCCGGAGCAAGGTGGTCGGCTCGTGGCCGTCGAGCGTCGCGCTGACCTCGGCGGCCATCTGGTGAAGCGGCAGACGCGGGGGCCGACCTGACGGCAGGTGGAGCGGGCGGGGACGCGGCACGGCGGGCCTCCTCGGGCAGAGCGGACGGAGGCGACCGCTTCCCGGCCTGGAGCCAACGGCGCCGGAGGAGGATCACGAACCCTGCCGACACCCTAGGCAGGGGGTGTGACAGTTTCGGCGGATCCGGCGTCTGTGGCCACGAAGTGGCCGCTGACCTGGGGTAAAGCGGGAGGGGAACCCTCATCGGAATGGGTCCTGACACGGTCATGACACATCGGGACCGGGGGTGCGACGTGCTGGTTGACAGATCCTCGTTCGGATGGCTGACGAACCTTGGTGGCAAGCGGGTGGCCATGATGCGTCGAGCCCCCGGGGTTGGGCCGGGGGCTCGACCGAGGTGGGGGTGTCGGTGCTGCTAGGGGATGCGGATGCCGTCGACGACTCGGCGCAGCTCAGGCGCCCAGGAGGTGTTGACGTGGAGCTCGATCACGATCCCCTCCCTGGGTGACCACACCAGGCCGGACGCCTCGTCGCTCCTGATGCCGGTCGCCACAGCCGGGTGGCCGTCGACGGTGGTCTCGGTCGAGTCGCCGACCCAGTTGGTCTCCAGGTAGCCGGCGAGATCGAGTCCCGGTGCCCGGGTGATCGACATACCCATGCCGTCACAGCCGGCATCGCTGAAGCAACCCAGGGTTGTGGTGCCGCCCTCGATCGGCTGGCCCTGGGTGTCGAGGTAGGCGCTGGTCTCGATGCTGGGTTCCGCGGGCAGCCCTGCGGGCAGATAGGTGAGCTCGACACCGTCCACCACGGCCGCCGTGGGAGCTTGTTCGGTGACGGACACCGTGTAGGCGGACAGCGCCGCCTCCTGATCCGTGTGCAGCGGCGACACGGTGGTCACTGCCGCAACAGCGAGGCCGATCATGGCGAATGCCCCGGCTCCGACACCCACCAGGCGACGTCGCTGGTGGCGACGATGACGACGGTAGACGCCGACCAGCACCGCGTCGGCCTCGACAGACAGGCGGTCCACGGTTCCGGCTGCGGTCGTCTTGAATGCGGTCTCATCCATTGCACCCTCCTGGGGTCGACGATGTGGCCGCGGTGAGAGCCGACTGGGGGTGATCGCCTGGGGCCATCATCTGGCGCAGGCGCTCCAGCCCTCGGGCGGCGTGGCGCTTCACCGAGCCGACCGAGCAGCCCAACGTGCGGGCGGTGTCCTGCTCCGTGAGGTCCTCCCAGTAGCGCAGCACCAGCACGACCCGCTGTCGGGGGGACAGGCGTGACAGCGCCTGCGTCAGCGCGGTGCGCCGATGGACGCTGTCGGTCTCATCCGCGATGGCTGTGTCGTGATCGCGACTCAGGAGCACCGTCAGAGGCCCGCGGCGTCGCCAGCGATTGACGGCCAGGTTGGCCATGGCTCGACGCACGTACGCCGACGGGTTGTCGATGCTGATCCTGGCCCAACGCCTATAGGTCCGCTCCAATGCCTCCTGCAACAGGTCGTCGGCCTCGGACCGGTCACCGACCAGCAGGAACGCCGAGCGGAACAGCGCCGATGCCTCGCCTCGGACGAACTCCTCGAAGTCCACCCGCCCTGTCGCCTTCATCGGGGATCTCCTGAACACGTCACACCCACCTAGACACCAGATGACCCCCGAAGGGTTGACAGCGGGGGCGTCCCAGGAGAGGTATAAGCGGTTCGGGCGCAGGCTCTTGGGCGATGCTACGTAGCGGGTGTCGCAGTTTCGGCGTCTCGGAGACCCGAGCGGCCGGATGCGGTCCTAGAGGGGTGAGATCTCGTCCAGGACCTGGGTCACCAGCGCGGCGACCGGGCTGCGCTCGGGCCGGGTCAGCGTGACGTGCGCGAACAGCGGGTGGCCCTTCAGGGTCTCGATGACCGAGGCGATGCCGTCGTGCCGGCCGACCCGCAGGTTGTCCCGCTGGGCGACGTCGTGGGTGAGGACCACCCGACTGCCCTGCCCCACCCGGCTCAGCGCCGTCAACAGCACCCCGCGCTCGAGGTTCTGCGCCTCGTCGATGATCACGAAGCTGTCGGTCAGGCTGCGGCCCCGGATGTAGGTCAGCGGCAGGACCTCGAGCAGTCCCCGGCTGAACACCTCCTCGATCACCTCGCTCCCGGCGATGGCCTCCAGGGCATCGGTGACGGCCGCACCCCAGGGCGCCATCTTCTCGGCCTCCGTGCCGGGCAGGAAGCCCAGCTCCTGACCCCCGACGGCGTAGATGGGACGGAAGACGACCACCCGGTTGTGGGTGCGCGACTCGAGCACCGCGTCGAGCCCGGCGGCCAGGGCCAGCACGCTCTTGCCCGTCCCCGCCGGCCCGCCGAGGCTCACGATGCCCACCTCGGGATCGGCCAGCAGGTCGAGGGCGATGCGCTGCTCGGCGGACCGGCCCCGGACGTCGAACAGCGCCCGGTCGGCCCGCACCAGGTGCACCTGCTTGTCGTCGTGCAGGCGGCCAAGCCCCGACTGGCGACCGGCATGCAGCACCACCCCGGTGTTGACCGGCAGCTCGCGGGCCTCGACCAGGTCGACCTTCTGGGCCTCGAACAGCTCGTCGACCACGTCGCTGCCCACGTCCAGCTCGGCCACCCCCGCCCACGCGTCGTCCACGGCCATCTCGCTGCGGTACTCGTCGGCCGCCAGGCCCACGATCGAGGCCTTGAGGCGCAGCGGCAGGTCCTTGCTCACCACGACGACGTCACGGCCCTCGTGCACCAGGTTCCGGGCCACGGCGAGGATCCGATGGTCGTTGGACTCGGTGCGCATCGCCGTCGGCAGGCCCGCCGTCTCCTGGTGGTTGACCTCGACCCGCAGCGTGCCGCCGTCTTCGTTGGCCGGCATCGGCTGGAGCAGGGAACCGTGGCGGAGGCGCAGGACCTCGAGGTGCCGGAGCGCCTCCCGGGCCGCCCATCCCAGATCCGGATGGTGCCGCTTGGCCTCCAGCTCGATGAGCACCACCAGCGGCAGGACGACCTCGTGCTCGGCGAAGCGGCTCGGTGCCCACGGATCGGCGAGAAGGACCGAGGTGTCGAGCACGTACGTACGGAGACTGGTCACTCAGCTCCCCAGGAGATCAAGCAGCGTCACCGTAGCGGGCAAGAGGGCCACATGCTGCACGTCCCCAGTGAACATCTGTCGCGTGCGGCCGGCGCGGATGGTGACCGCTCGGAACCGGGTGGCCCCGTCGCCCGGACCGCGCTGTCATGCAGTGGTGCAGATCAACCGTCTCGCCGTCTTCTGTGGCTCCAGCCCCGGGGCCGATCCCGTCCACGCTCGCACCGCAGCCGCGCTCGGCCGCGCCCTCGCCGGTCGGTCCATCGGCCTGGTCTACGGAGGCGCCCACGTCGGGCTGATGGGCGTCCTCGCCGACGCGGTCCTCGCCGAGGGGGGCGAGGTCCTCGGCGTCATGACCGAAGCCCTGGCCGCCCGGGAGATCGCCCACACCGGGATCACCCAGCTGGAGGTCGTGCCGACCATGCACGAGCGCAAGGCGCGCATGGTCGACCTCGCCGACGGCTTCGTCATGCTGCCCGGCGGCTACGGGACCCTGGACGAGTTCTGCGAGGCCGTGACGTGGACGCAGCTCGGCATCCACCACAAGCCGTGCGCCGTGCTCGATCCCACCGGCTACTTCGCGCCGTTGCTGGCGCTGCTCGACCAGGCCACGGAGCAGCGGTTCATCAGCCCCGAGCACCGGGAGCTGGTGCTCACGGCGCGGAGCGTGCGGAGCGTGCCCGACCTGTTCGACCGGCTGGAGGCGTGGCAGCCGATCCACACCGAGAAGTGGCTCGACCGGGACCTGCGTTGACCGACAGCTGCCGGAGCCGCCGAGCCTCCGGCGGCCGAGCAGCTCGGGCCGGGGCCGGCCTCGGCGACCGCCTCACGAGACCAGCAGCAGGTGCAGGCCGATCGGCCGGGAGGTGCCCAGGGCCAGGAGCTGCTCGATGTCCCCGGCGCGGGACGCCCCGGTCTCGACCACCAGCGCGGGCGGCAGGTCCTCCGGTGCGGCCCCGAGGCTGCGGAACAGGTCGCCCGGCGTAGCCAGGAGGCGCTCCACCGGGAGCACGCAGAGGTGGATGGCCGGGAGCAGCGCGGCGCCCCGGCCTCCGGCCCGACGGCTGTCGAGCACCAGCGAACCGGTGGCGGCGATGCCGGCCACGGCCGATGTCACCCCGACCGTCGCGGCGACCGCCGCCTCGGGCGTGGCCGGCGAGACCTCGACCCCGCGGCCGGACAACCGCTCGCCGAGCGCGACGGCCTCGGGCTCGGCCGAGACCACCATCTCCCAGGCGTCCAGCTCGGCCACCAGGTGGTCGAGCAGCGCGTCGGGCACCTCGCCCTCGACCCGGTGGCAGACACCGCCGACGTCCTCGACCGCCCGCACGAAGCTGCCCACCAGGTCCACGGGAGCCGCCTCGGCATCGTCGGGCGCCAGGTCTGCCTCGTCGTCGCGTCCGGGCTCCGCCGCCAGCACCACCGGCCGGTGGGGAGGGTTGGTCGGGACACCACCCGCCAGCCGCTCGCGCACGCCGGTGACGAAGCAGCCCCGGTCGCCGTGCTCCGACCCGGGCGCCGGGGCGGGGACCTCCCGCCGCGGGCGCTCACCGAGCGACGGCACCCGCCACGTCGGCGCCTCACCCGAGCCCGCACCGGTCGGCTCCGGGCCCAGGGCACGGATGCCGACGGCCGCCCCGGCCAGCTGCCAGGTCGGGTCGTCGTCGCGGAGGTCCTTGTCGCTGAGGTCCTCGCCGCTCACACCAGCCCCTTCCGCCACCGGTCGCGGAAGCGCTCGGCGGTGCGTTGCGGCACGGTGCGGCCTGCGGTCCACGATGTCGCCAGCGGCAGGTGACCGGCGGTGCCCGTGGCCAGGCGCCCCCACGTCACGGCCCGCGTCGTGGCCTCGTACCGGCTGGCGTCCGACCAGGCGGCCGCCCAGAGCTGCCAGGCGGCGGGCTCGTCGAAGCCGCTCCCGGCGTCGTCGGCGGGCGACAGGCCCATCCGGTTCCCCGGGCCCATCCCGAGGTCACGGCCATCGGGGGCGGCGCCGCAGTGGATGCAGCCCGGCACCTCCGGGGGGCGCCCCCCGAGCACGCTGCTGCGGCCGTCGTCGAGCACGACGATGTGCAGCTCCTCGGGTCCGTCCAGCTCGTCGGGGTCGCGAGCGCCGGTGACGACCGTGGTGGACGACGACCGGTCGTGCCCGTCGGCGGACCGGGACAGCAGGCGCAGCACGACCTCGGCCTGCTGCCAGCTCCCCACCAGGCGATCGATGCCCAGCACCGCCACGTGAGCCCGGGACAGGGAGGCGACCAGGCGCCCGTTGCCCTCCTCGGTCACCACCACGATCGAGCCCGTCTCGGCCACCGCCACGTCGACCCCGGTGATGCCGACCTCGGGGATCAGCGCCCCGTCCCAGCCCTCGACCATTGCCGCGCCCCGGGCTTCGAGCGCCGCGCGCAGCTCGATCTCGTCGATGACCGTCGACCTCGACCTGACGACCCGCTCGGCGTCGTGGGCCTGCACCACCCGGACGACATAGCTCCGGGCCTCGAGCGCCGTCGAGGCCCAGTAGATGTGGGCGCCGCGGGCTAGTGCGGCATCGGCGAACCGTTCGAGCAGCTCGGGCAGGCTGGCCATGACCTCCCATCGCACCGCCGCGGCGACGGCATCCAGCCCGTCCGGGTCGACCAGCTCAGGGAGGACGCGGCCGCGGTCCGGGCTGATCCGCTCGACCGGTGCGGTCCGGTCGACGTGCCGGGGCCCGGCGTCGAGCGCGCCCGAGACCGGGTGGAGCAGGACAGCGGTCCCCGGCCCCGGTCGCTCGGCCCGTCGGTCGTCGGCGTGGGCGCTCACCGCCAGCCAGCCCCGGCGGGCAGCGCCTCGGCCGCGACCTCGGCCAGGTGCCGCACCTCGATCGGCCTCCCGGCCGCCTCGGCCCGACCACGCAGGTGGACCAGGCACGCGGTGTCGCAACCCACCACGAGGTCGGGCTCGATCGCGTCGATCGCGTCCAGGTCGGCCAGGAGGTCGATCTCGGTGCCGATCACGGGCTCCGCCCTGTCCGTCCCATCCGCCCTCGCCGCCCTCTCCACCCGCTCCGGCCCCTCGGCGCCGAGCCCGTCCGCGAAGCCGCAGCACGCGATGGCACTCGGCCACTCGACCGTCTGGCAGCCGCCGATCCGGTCAAGGAGGTCGGAGGGCTGGCGGTCCACCCGGTGCTCGCCCCGCAGGTGGCAGCTCTGGTGCAGGGCGACCCTGGTCGACCGCACGAGCTGGAGGCTGGGGAGGGAGCCGTTGCGCTCGGCCAGCAGCTCGGACAGCTCCCGCGTGTGGCCCCCGACCAGGCGGGCCCGCTCGGCGGCCAGTCGTTCACCCGCGGCCTCGAACATCGCCGGCCAGGACTGCCGCACCATCGCGGCGCACGATCCCGCCGGCACCACCACGACCTCCGCACCCGCCTCGAGCTCGGCCTCGAGGGCCTCGAGGGTGGGTCGGGCCACGGCCGCGGCCTCGGCTGGGAATCCCGCATCCCAGGCGGGCCGTCCACAGCAGGTCTGGGCCAGATCGCAGCTGACCTCACAGCCCGCCGCCCGCAGCAGTCGCACCGTGGCCTCGCCCACCTCGGGCGCCACCACGTCGACGACACAGGTCACCAGGAGGGTCGCCCGGACCTCGCTCTCCGCCACAGCTCTCGCCTTTCGTTCGTCATCCGCCGACGCCCGCCGCGAGACTCGCCACTCTGCACGGTCGAGTCACCACTGAGAGCAATACTACGACCACTCGGGAACCCGCCTGGCCAAGGTCCGGCCATCAACCGCGTGGCGACCCGCCAAATCCCACCGGATCGGCCTCTACGCTGCCCCGCCATGGCCGAACCAGCCTCCCCCGACTGCGTGTTCTGCGCGATCGTCGCCGGACGGGTCCCAGCCCACGTCGTGCTGGACGACGACCTGGTGGTGGGGTTCCTGGACCAACGGCCGCTGTTCTTCGGGCACACGCTGGTCGTCCCCCGGGACCATCGTGAGACGCTCGCCGATCTACCGGCCGACCAGCTGGGCCCGTTCTTCGAGCGCGTGCAGCGTCTGGCCCGGGTCATGGAGGACGGCCTCGGCGCCGCCGGGTCCTTCGTCGCCGTCAACAACCGGGTCAGCCAGAGCGTGCCCCACCTTCACGTCCACGTCGTGCCGAGGAACCGCAAGGACGGGCTCAAGGGGTTCTTCTGGCCGCGCACCCGGTATCCGGACGATGCGGTCGCGGCGGCGACGGCGAAGCAGATCCGTGAGGCTCTGGCGGCTGAGCAGGGAGGCGAGGGCCGCTAGACCCGCGCTCGCTCCCGTTCCCGCTCCCGTCGCAACGCGTCGCTCTCGGCCATCGCGGCGGCGACGTCGGGGCAGCACGGGTAGCGGATGTGGGTCCGCCGGAACAGGGTGTCCACGCCGAGCAGGAAGAACGTTCCCACCACCAGCCCGCCGGTCACGTCGGAGAACCAGTGCACGCCGAGGTACACCCGGCTGGCGGAGATCCCGGCGATCAGCACCGCCGACACCGCCACCGACGCCCACCAGATGGCCCGGCGCTGCGTGTAGAGGGCCACGACGGCGGGGAGGAGACCCCAGAGCGCGACCGCGGCCAGGACGTGCCCGCTGGGGAACGAGTGCCCCGTGCCAGGGACCATGCGCTCGAAGTCGGGGCGGGCCCGACCGACCGCGTCCTTCAGCAGGAACTCGATCACCGGCCGGCTCACCGTCGCCGCCGCCAGCGCAAGACCCACGGCCGGACAGCGGCGCCACGTCACCACCGCGAGCAGGGAGCCGCACAGCAGCACCGGGATCGTGCTCCCGAACCGGCTCATGGTCCTGAAGAACAGGTCCAGGTCACCCGTGCGATGGGACTCGACGGTCCGTTGGATCGGCTCGTCCCACGTCAGCAATAGCTGGCCGTTGGCGGTGGCCGCCGCGATGATCAGCGCCCCCAACAGCACGCCGAGCGCGACCAGGAGCCGGCGACGGGGCAGCAGGACGGAGACCGGGGTGACGGGAGGGTCGGCGTGAACGAACACGGCTCCAGCACTGTATCGGTGGGGTGTGACGAAGTGCACTCCGGGCGTGACGTTCTCGCTACAACAAGGCCCCGGGCTCGAACACGACCGACGGAGCACCGGCGGCCACGGTCAAGGTCGCCGGAATGCCCAACAGGTCGAGCGCTCGAGGGCCCAGGCCCGCGGCCCGGACCGACACGACCTCGCCCTTGTGGGGCCCGGCCACGATGGCCAGCTCGACCAGGCACGACCCGTCCGCCTCCGGTGTGGCGTCGACCACCAGAGCGTCGTAGCGGCCGTCGTCGAGGACTCCCGGTTCGTCGGTCACCACCCCGAGTCTGGTCGGGTCGTGGCCACCGGGCCCGACGCGCCGACACACCGACACACCGGCGCGCTGGGGTTGCACGACGCGGCATCCTGTGGGGGTGAGTCGTGGCGACGAGGCCGCTCCATCTCTGGTGGGCAAGCTGCTGATCGCCGAGCCGATGCTCGGCGACCCCAACTTCGAGCGATCGGTGGTGCTGATGATCGAGCACACCGACGAGGGAGCCCTGGGAGTCGTGCTGAACCGACCGACCGACCTGGAGGTCAGCGCGGTCCTCGACGAGTGGTCCGGGCTGGCCGCCGAGCCGCCCGTCCTCTACGTGGGCGGCCCGGTCGAGCAGAACGGGGTCATCGCCCTCGGTCGCCGAGCCGAGCGCGAGGGGCCGGTGCTCGGCTGGTCCCAGGTCATGGGCAATCTGGGCACGGTCGACCTGCACCAGGAGCCGACGGCGATGGCCGAGGAGCTGGCGGCCATCCGGTTCTTCGCCGGCTACTCGGGCTGGGGGCCCGGCCAGCTGGAGGACGAGCTGGCCCAGGACGCCTGGATGGTGGTGGAGGCCGTCGTCGACGACGTGTTCGCGCCCGATCCCGAGACCATGTGGCGGTCGGTCCTGCGCCGCCAGGGCGGCAAGCTGGCGATGTTGGCGAACTTCCCTCCCCACCCTTCGATGAACTGATGGCCGAGCCGCTGGTCACGCCGTCCGACGTGGAGGTCGCCGCGCGGCGGATCGCCGGCCGCGTGCGGGAGACTCCGCTGCTCGACGTGGGCGACGACCGGGGCCGGCTGTCCCATCCGGCGCTGCTCAAGCTGGAGCTCCTGCAGCACACCGGATCCTTCAAGCCCCGGGGCGTGTTCAACTGGATGCTGGCCCGGGACGGCGACCTGCCGGCCGCGGGGGTCGTCGCAGCGTCCGGTGGCAACGCCGGCGCGGCCTTCGCCTACGTCGCCCGCGAGCTGGGGGTCAAGGCCACGATCGTCGTCCCGGAGGTGACCTCGCCGGTCAAGCGGGCCCGCCTGGGCGACCTGGGCGCCGACGTCGTCGTCGTCCCGGGGGTCTACGCCGACGCTCTCGCGGAGAGCCAGGCCATCGCCGCCCGCACCGGAGCGCTGCTCGGTCACGCCTACGACCATCCCGACATCGTCGCCGGCCAGGGAACCTGCGGCCGCGAGCTCGAGCAGCAGGTGGGGGAGCCCATCGACACCGTGCTGGTCGCGGTGGGCGGCGCGGGCCTGATCGGCGGCATCGCGGCCTGGTTCGCGAGCCGGGTGCGGGTGGTCGGCGTGGAGCCCGAGCTGATCCCGGCGCTCCACGACGCGCTCGCGGCCGACGAGCCGGTCGACGTCGAGGTCTCGGGGTTGGCGGCTGACTCCCTCGGGGCCAGCAGCGTGGGAGCCGTGCCGTTCGCGGTGGCCCGCCGCCACGTCGAGCGCTCGGTGCTGGTGGCCGATGCGGCCATCGCCGCCGCGCAGCGCGACCTGTGGGCCCGCTTCCGGGTGGCGTCCGAGCCGGGGGGCGCCGCCGCCTGGGCCGCGCTGCTCAGCGGGGCCTACGTCCCCGAACCGGGGGAGCGGGTCGCGGTGGTGGTCTGCGGCGGCAACGTCGACCTGACGACCCTCGTCTAGCGCCGGGGGGCGGGGGACCCGGCGGGACCCGGGCGCGGGAGGTCAGGCCAGGGAGGACGCGACGACCTCGGGGTCGTGGGCGCCGAGGAAGAAGATGCCGGGGAAGCCCGCCGTCTCGAACCCGTCGCTGGGGTTCCCCTGGAAGGTCGAGCTCTCGATGCGCAGCGTGCCCGTCCGGTCGTTGCTGACGAAGAAGATGGCGCCGCCGCCCTCGTTGGCGTGGTTGTCCTCGATGACCGTGCCCGCCACCTGCACCGTGAAGTTGTTGCCGTCGGTGTAGATCGCACCGCCGCTGCCGCCCCCCTCGGTGCCCGGCCGCGCCGGGTTCGCGCCGGTGCCGATGGCCGAGTTGTGGCTGATCACGCTGTTGTAGACGGCCAGCGAGGCGTGGAGCCCGCTGATCGCGCCGCCGTTGGTGCACGACCCGCCCAGCTCGTCGGAGCCGCCGAAGGTGCTGTCGACGACGTAGGCCGGCATGCCCTCGGGCTCGGCCACCACCCGGATCGCGGCCCCGCCGAGGTCCGGGCCGGTCGGGTCGCAGCGGTTCCGGAAGAACCGCGAGCCCACCACCTTGAGCCGGCCCCCGAGCGCGAAGATCGCCCCGCCGCCGCCGTTGCCGACCTCGAAGGTGTCGCCGGTGGAGTTGCCGTCGACGAAGGTCAGGCCCTGGACGGTCAGGTGGGGCAGATCGTCGCCCCAGCAGCTCTCGGAGGGCAGGATGACCTGGGCCTCGTCGCAGGTGTTCATGTAGAGGATCCGCCGCTCGCCGGCGCCGCTGAGGGTCACCTTCCCGCCGCCGTCGATGACGATCTCCGGGCCGGTGTCGTTGCGGATGCGGGCCGTCTCCTCCAGCGTGATGGTGATCGGATCCCGGCCGCAGTCGAAGGTGATGATGCCGCCCTGGGCGATGGTGGCCACCACCGCCGCCGACGTGCAGCTGGCCGGTGTCCCGTCGCCGATCACGTGATCCGGACGGGAGGTGTCGACGGCCTGGGCCTCGGCCGGGACCGCGGCGGCACCGTCCGGGTTGCCGGCCGGCGGCCACGGGTCCGGAGCCGGTGGCGCCGTCGTCGGCACGGGTGTGGTCGGTGGCTGTGTGGTGGTGGTCGGCGCGGCCGTCGTGCTGGTGGTGGCGGCAGCAGCGGCGACCTCTTCGTCGGCCGGCTGGTCGGCCGGGACGGTCCACATCGGGTCCCCGCCGACGCTCTGCACGCAGGCGTACGCGGTGGCGACGCTGGTCAGCGCCCCGATCAGAATCCCCCCAACGGCCCAGCGACTCGGGATCGGCCGAGGTTAGCGGGTCCGGTCAGAGCTTCGCGATGAGCTTGAAGGCCTCGCCCAACGTCGCGTCGGCCAGCGCGCCGTGCTCCGTGGCCCGGTCCTGCACCCGGGCCCGGAACGACGCGAGCTGCTCGCCGACGTCGTCCGTCGTCTCGTCCACCGCCATCGTGGAGCGGAGCTGGCTGCGGTGGGCCTCCAGGGCGTCCAGCTTGCGGGCCAGGTGGGTCTGGTCGAACACCTCGACGTGGTCGGCCTGGTCCGCCTCGAACAGCAGCAGGGCCGATGGGCGATGGTGGGGGATGGCGTGCTCGGGGAAGAAGTGCGGGTCCCGGGCGGCGACCACGGCGTCGACGGTCAGGAAGCCGGCGTGGCGGTGGTCGGGGTGCAGCCGGTAGCGCTTCCACGGGTCGTGTCCCAGCACGACGTCGGGCCGCAGGCGGCGGATCCAGTAGCTCACCTGCCAGCGCTGGCGCAGGCCCGAGTCGAGCTCGCCGTCGGGCCAGCCGAGGAACACCACCTCACCCGTCGCCCCCAGCGCCTTGGCCGCGGCCCGCTGCTCGTTCTGCCGGATGGCGATGAGCTCGGCGAGGTCGGCGTCGGGATCCCAGCTGCCCTTGGAGCCGTCCGTGCAGACCAGGTAGTGGACGACGCAGCCGGCCTCGGCCCACTTCGCCAGCGTGGCACCGCAGCCGAAGTCGACGTCGTCGGGGTGCGCGCCGATGGCCAGGGCCCGGCTGGGGATCTCCAGATCCGTGGAGACGGTGGCGGGGTCGGCGGTGCTCATGCGGTCGCTCCGCTGTGCGATCGGGGAGGAGAGGGAGGGGAGGAGGCAGGGGCGGATGCAGGGGACGTGAAGGGCGGGGTCGCCCCGTGCGGCGGCCAGGCCAGGTCGCCGGGGACGTCGACGTCCCAGCCGAGGGCGGGATCCTCGACGAGGCGGATCGGCAGGCCGAGCCGGGTCGCCTCGGCCTGGTGACGGAGGAAGGACCCGGGGCCGTACGCGAAGCGGAAGCCGGCGTCGGTGGGCACGGCCACGACGTTGGTGCCCTCGCGGCGGCGGTCGGGCACCAGGGTGACGCCCGGGAACTGGACGGCCCACGCCAGGCTGGTGGCGAGAGGCAGGTCGGCGTGGGCCACGACGGCCATGGTCACCTCCCGGTCCCGCAGCCAGGCGACCCCGTCGGCGACGGCGCCGTTGAGCCCCCGGCCCGGGCACCACACCACGGCGGCCCCGGCCTCGTCCGCCCAGGCGCGGACCTCGTCGTCGTCGCAGACCACGACGACCGGTAGCGGCGCGGCAGCCGCCAGGACCACGTCGGCCATCTGGCGGGCGAGGGTCGCGCGGGCGGCAGCGTCGAGCGCGGGTGCCAGTCGGAGCTTGGCCGCCCGGAACGCCTTGACCGGCACGACCACTGCGGCGGACGCCATCGCGCGGGAGCCTAACGGCGTCCGCCCCTGGCCCCGGCCGCGCCCGGCGATTTGTCCGGCGGGTTGCGACGACGTTCGCCGGGTGGATCGAGTGGGCCCGGGTAGCGTGTCGGGCCATGCCGATCCGGGTAGCCGTCGTGGGCGGCGGGTCGTGGGGCACCACGGTGGCGGCGCTGGCCAGCCGGAACGTCCCCACCCTGCTGTGGTGCCGCCGGCCCGAGCTGGCCCAGGCCATCAACAGCGACCGCTGCAACCCCGACTACCTCCCGGACTTCGACCTCCCCCCGGAGCTCACCGCCACCGCCT
>Ga0209382_10008120_pt1 | contig 13255 bp, 12 predicted proteins | sample SoiMetdeltSBSDD5_FD_187599 | JGI IMG/M metagenome (GOLD analysis project Ga0209382, IMG submission 187599) | Bulk soil microbial communities from a Populus tree surrounding site in Tennessee, USA - Soil MetaG P. deltoides SBSDD5 (SPAdes) (version 2) | ecosystem: Environmental > Terrestrial >... | reverse complement strand
GTTGTCGGCGCAGTGGGAGCACACCGTGCTCGTCACCGAGACCGGCTACGAAGTGCTCACGCTGGGCGCGGCCGAACGCTGAAGCCGCGGCCTCTCGCGCTGCGGCCATGCCCGTCACCACCCCCGAGGATCTCGACGAGCTCACGACCGAAGTGAGCGATCCCAGTTGGGACTACCTCACCGGGCTGCCTGCGGCTCTGCGCGACAGCGCCAGCGGCAACAAGCCCGACATCGCAGCCTTCCGCGGCGCGCTCACCGAAGGCGACAACCGCCTCAAGCAACGCTTTCACGACGACGAGCCCGTCGAGCGACTGGTGCGCGACCGCGCTCGCCTCGTCGACACATTGCTCAAGACGGCTTGGACGCAGCACCTCGGCGAGCACGTGCGCGAGCTCGCGCTGATCGCCGTCGGCGGCTACGGCCGCGGTGAGCTGAACCTCTGCTCCGACATCGACATCATGGTGCTGCTGCCCAAGAGCGAGACCGCACCTTGGCAGCCGGATCTCGAACGTTTCCTCACGTTCATGTGGGACATCGGCCTGGAGGTCGGCCACAGCGTACGCACGATCGACGACTGCCAGCGCGAAAGCGCCGCCGACGTCAGCGTCGCGACCACGATGATCGAAGCGCGCCTGCTGGTTGGCCCGGAGCCGCTGTTCGAGGCCATGCGCCGCGCACTCGCGCCGGAGCGCGTGTGGCCGACGCGCGATTTCTTCGAAGCCAAAGTCAGCGAGCAGACGGCGCGCCATCACCGCTACCACGACACGGCTTACAACCTCGAGCCGAACGTGAAGTCGAGCCCCGGCGGACTGCGCGACATCCAGACGATCGGCTGGGTCGCGAAGCGTCACTTCGGCGGCGACTCGCTCGAGGAGCTGGTCGAGCACGGCTTCCTGGCGAAGAGCGAGCTGCGCAAGCTGAAGACCGCGCAGGCATTCCTGTGGAAGATCCGCTTCGCGCTGCACGTGCTGACCAACCGGCGCGAGGACCGCCTGCTGTTCGATCATCAGATCCGGCTCGCGAAGATGTTCGGCTACGAAGACGCGACGTACACGCTCGCCGTCGAACAGTTCATGCAGCGCTATTACCGCACGGCGATGGACGTGAGCCTGCTGAACGAAATGTTGCTGCAGCTGTTCCGCGAGGCGATCCTCACCAGCCCGAACACCGCACCGCTGCCGGTCAATCCGCGCTTCCAGATCCGCAACGATTATCTGGAGATCACGCACGACGACGTGTTCGACCGCTACCCGTCCGCGCTGCTCGAGCTGTTCGTCGTCATCGAGCAGAATCCGGCGATCCGCGGCGTGCGCGCCTCGACGATTCGCCAATTGACGCGTCACCTGTGGCTGATCGACGAAGAATTCCGCCAGCATCCGCGCAATCACCGGCTGTTCTTCGAGATCCTGCGCGCGCCGACCGGCGTCACGCACGAGCTGCGCCGCATGAATCTCTACGGTGTGCTCGGCCGCTACATTCCGGCGTTCGGCCGCATCGTCGGCCGAATGCAGTACGACCTGTTCCACGCGTACACCGTGGATGCGCATACGCTGTTCGTCGTCAGCAACCTGCGACGCCTGGCGATGGCGAAGTACGACCACGAGTTCCCGGAGCTGTCGCGCATCATGCAAGCGCTGCCGAAGCAGGAGCTCGCGTATCTCGCCGCCATCTTCCACGACATCGCGAAGGGTCGCGGCGGCGATCACTCCGAGCTCGGCGCGGTCGACGCCGAAGCGTTCTGCCTCGAACAAGGGCTGTCGGTCTACGACGCGCGCCTGGTTGCGTGGCTCGTGAAAAACCATCTGGTGCTGTCGGTTACGGCGCAGAAGAAGGACATCTCCGATCCGAAAGTGATCCACGCGTTCGCGAAGCTGGTCGGCGATCAGAACCATCTCGACTATCTGTACGTGCTGACGGTCGCCGACGTGCGCGGCACGAACCCGAAGCTGTGGAACAACTGGAAGGCGTCGCTGTTCGCCGGCTTCTATCAGCGCACGCGCGAAGCGCTGCGCCGCGGACTGGAGAGCCCGATCGATCAGGATCAGCTGATAGCCGAAACGCAGGCACGCGCCCGCGAGCTGGTCACTCGTGACGGGCTGACGGAAGGCGAGATGCAAGCGATCTGGCAGCGCCTCACCGATGCCTATTTCCTGCGGCACACGCCTGAGGAAATCGCCTGGCACACGGCCATGCTCGAGCGCGATGGCACGGACAGCGGCTCGCTGGTGTCGGTACAACAGCAATCGGGTCGCGGCGGCACCGGCATTACGACCTACACTTCGCATCGGCAACACAGCTTCGCGCGCACGACGGCGCTGCTCGACCAGCTCGGCCTCACGATCGTCGATGCGCGCATCACGCCGACGGCCGACGGCTCCAGCCTCGACGTCTATCACGTGCTGGAAGACACCGGCGACGAGATCGGCGATCCGGTTCGCATTCGCGACATCCAGCAGCAGCTCACGCACGTGCTGGCGCAAGAGGATCACACAGCGGTGACGGTCACGCGTCGCGCGCCACGCCAGGTACGCATGTTCTCGACGCCGACACAGATCACCTTCGTCGACGATCCGGTGAACCGGCGCACGATCGTCGAGCTGATCGCCGGCGACCGGCCCGGGCTGCTATCGCAGATCGCGAAGGTGTTCATGGCCGAGCGCGTCGACATCTACAACTCGAAGATCATGACGGTCGGTGAGCGAGCCGAGGACGTGTTCTACGTCGCGGACGAATCCGGCCGGCCGCTCACTGCCGAGGCGCAGCAGCGCCTGGCGCAGCGGCTGACCGAAACGCTCGACCGACGCGCATGAATCCAGCGCTGGCACTGCTGCGGCCGTATCCGTTCGAGCGCTTGCGCGCGCTGCTCGCAGGCGCGCAGCCGCCAGCGCATCTCTCGCACATCTCGATGTCGATCGGCGAGCCACGCCACGAGCCGCCGTCTTTCGTGCTCGAAGCGCTGACGAAGAATCTCGCTGGCTTCGGCAGCTACCCGACGACGGCGGGCATACCGCAGTTGCGGGCCGCAGCGGCAGCGTGGCTGACGCGCCGCTTTCAATTGCCAGCGGGCTCGGTCGATCCCGAAACGATGCTGATCCCGGTCAATGGCACGCGCGAAGGATTGTTCGCGTTCGTGCAAGCGATGGTCGACGTCGCGCGGGACCCGCTCGTCGTGATGCCGAATCCGTTCTATCAGATCTACGAAGGTGCAGCGCTGCTCGCAGGCGCGCAACCGCATTTCCTCGGCAACGATCGCGCCAACGAATACTTGCCCGACCTCGATGATGTGTCGCCCGACGTGTGGCGACGGTGCCAAGTGCTGTTCCTGTGCTCGCCAGGCAATCCCACCGGCGCGGTCGCAGGCATCGATTACTTGCAGCGGGCCATCGCGCTTGCGGATCGCTACGACTTCGTGATCGCTGCCGACGAGTGCTACAGCGAGATCTATCTCGATGAAGCGCGGCCGCCGCCGGGACTGTTGCAAGCGGCAGTCGCGAGCGGCCACGCCGGCTACGAACGGTGCGTCGTGTTCCACAGTCTGTCGAAGCGCTCCAGCGTGCCGGGCCTGCGCTCCGGTTTCGTCGCGGGCGACCGGCGCCTGGTTCAATCGTTCCTGCAGTACCGCACGTATCACGGCTGCGCGTTGCCGCTGCCGACGCAATTCGCCAGCATCGCGGCCTGGAGCGACGATCGGCACGTCGTCGAGAACCGGCGTCTGTATCGCGAGAAGTTCGCGACGGTCTTGCCGATTCTGCGTGAAGTGCTCGAAGTGGACGCGCCGGACGCGAGCTTCTATTTGTGGCCGAAGGTGCCCGACGACGAGCGCTTCGTGCGGCAGCTGTTCGAGCAGCAGCACGTGACCGTGCTGCCGGGCAGCTACATCGCCCGCGACACGCCGCACGGCAATCCGGGCCGCGGACGCGTGCGCATCTCTCTGGTGGCGACCGTCCCGGAATGTGCGGACGCCGCTGCACGCATTCGAAAATTTGCTGGGGTGACTGGATGACCGACTCTGCCCTGCCTGCCGTCATCGACGCCGCATTCGAACGACGCACCGAGTTCAGTCCGAAGAACGCGCCCGCCGAAGTCCGCGACGCCGTGGAACAGGCGATTGCGCTGCTCGACGCCGGCAAAGCCCGCGTCGCCGAGAAAAACAACGGTCAATGGCGCGTCAATCAGTGGCTCAAGAAAGCGGTGCTGCTGTCGTTCCGGCTCAACGACAATCGACCGATCGACGCCGGCTTCACGCAGTTCTTCGACAAGGTCGCCTTGAAGTACGCGGACTATGACGATGCACGCTTCCGCAGCGAAGGCGTTCGCGTCGTGCCGCACGCGATCGTCCGCCGCGGTGCCTACGTGGCCCCGAACGCCGTTCTCATGCCCTCCTACGTCAACGTCGGCGCGTACGTCGGCGAAGGCACGATGATCGATACGTGGGCGACCGTCGGATCGTGCGCACAGGTCGGTCGCAACGTGCACTTGTCCGGCGGCGCAGGACTCGGTGGCGTGCTCGAGCCGTTGCAGGCTGCGCCGACGATCATCGAGGACAACTGTTTCATCGGCGCGCGCTCGGAGATCGTCGAGGGCGTGATCGTCGAGGAAGGCGCGGTCATCTCGATGGGCGTGTTCATCGGCGCGAGCACGCGGATCTATGACCGGGAGCGCGACGAGGTCTCTTACGGCCGGGTGCCGGCGGGAGCGGTCGTCGTCCCTGGCTCGCTGCCGTCGAAGGACGGCCGCTACGCGCTCAGTTGCGCCGTGATAGTCAAACGCGTCGACGCGCAGACGCGCGCCAAGGTCAGTCTCAACGAGTTGCTGCGGCCGACTGACTGAGCATCGGTACTGCAACCCTTTCGGCTTCAGCGCGCCTGGCCTCAGCCTGACTTCGGCTTGATCTCCTGGAACATCGAGGATACCCACGGCCGGAACGCGGCGAGCAGCGCGACGTTCTTCTTCTCGGTAGCGGCCAGGCCGACGTCCAACGTCGCCAGCTCCGCGAAATCGCGCGCCAGCTGCTCGATCTTGCGCACCAGAACGCGCGTCGATGCCTCGGACAGCTCGGCGGAACGGAAGTGCAGCACTTGATCGGTGCCGCTGAACTCCGCTTGCAGGAACTCCGCTTTGACCTGCCGCTCGTACACGCGATGCACCGGCCCGTCGATTCGGTAGCTCACCACGGGCCCGACGCGCAGGCGTGCTTTCAACCGCGGCTGCAGCTCAATGAGCCCGGCGTTATCGAGCTTCACGTACAACTCGCGCAGGCCGCGCTCGGCCAGATCCATGCGTTGCATGATCTCGGCACTGCTGCGCCCGTTGAGCAGCAGGTAGAAGCACGCGAGCAGCCGTGAATCTGCAGCGAGCAGCTGCTCTTGTTCGAGGGTCAGGTACTGCGAGCCGGCTGCGTGAGAATTCGCCGCAGCGCGCATCAGCTCGCTCATGCTGATGCCGATCGCCGCGCAGATGCCCTCCAGCCGCTGCAACGTGAACGTCTCGGCGGCGAACACGCGTTTGATGGAGCCTTCGCTCAAGCCCACGCGACGCGCGACATCGCGATAGGTCAGTCCGCGTGTCTTGAGGGTGCGTTTCAGAACATCGATGATCTGCGCCGTTTCGCTCACGTCACCCCCACCCTGCGTTGTTTGACCGAATGATTGCGCGCAGCCCACGCGCTGTCCACGCGTGCGCGACGTTTACCGACGGTTCAGCACGCGGTCGCGGATTGCGTGCCTCGCTGTATCGAGATACGGCACTGCGCGTAGCTCGATTGCGTCACCGAGCTGCACAGTCCTAGGTTCCGCGGCAACGACCCAAAAAGAAGGGGAATTCCCATGCGCAAGCTCTACATCGCGCTCGCGACTGTGTGTGCACTGGCAACGACGACTTCCCTGCGCGCCGCCGAGCGCGCCGAGTTCCAGATCAGCCCGCGTGCCGGACGCGGCGAGCTGAAGCTCGATCAATTCCGCAACGTCGACGACCGGCTCGCGGAGCTGGACACCGGCGGCGTGGGCGTGGGGTTCGCGGTCCTGACGCCGGTGGGCCTGCTGGTCGAGGGCGGCACGGAGTCCTATGGCCACTGGGACTGGTTCGATGACGACGACGAATTTTTCCTGCGCCAATACTACGTCGCGCTCGGCTACCAGTTCGAGCTGGGCGACGGCTGGCACCTCATTCCGAAGCTCGGTCGCTCGAAGTGGAAGCTCACCAGCGAAGACGGCCCGCTGCTGCACGGTGGCGATATCGAGCGAGGCTACGAGTATTTCTGGGAGGCCGGCTTCGGCAAGCGCATCAACGACGTGATGTCGCTGGGCGCCAGCGTGCGCTCGGGCGACTACGAATTCGGCGACGCGGGCTCGATCGCGTTCGTGATGACGTTCTCGTTCTGAGGAGCGCTACTGCGGCTTCTTGTGCCGCATGTCGCGGCCGCTGGCGACGAACACGACCTGCTCTGCGATGTTCTTGGCGTGGTCACCGATGCGCTCGAGTCCCTTGAGCGCGAACACCGTGTCGATGGTTACGCCGAGGTAGCGCTGATCCTGCATAGCCAGCGTGAGCAGTTGGCGCAGCGCCGCTGCAAACTCCGCGTCGAGCTCGGAATCGCGCGCACGGACTCGATCGGCGAGGTCCGAATCGGATTCATCGAGCGCGCGCACTGCGTCGCGCAGCATGCCGCTCGTCAGCTCCGCCATGTGTTGCAGATAGCGCGCAACCGCGCGCACCGGTCCTTGCGGCTCCCCGCTCGCCATCCGCGACGCGAAGCGCGCGATCTTTTTCGATTCGTCGCCCGCCCGCTCCAGCTCGACGGTGATGCGGGATACGGCAGTCGCCATGCGCAGGTCACCAGCAACCGGCTGATGCAAGGCAATCAACTCGAACGCCTCGCGGTCGACGGCTCGTTCCATGTCGTTGACCTGAACCTCGCGAGAAAGCACGGTCTGCGCGAGCGCGGCGTCGGCATCGAGCAGCGCACGCACGGCAGTAGAGACTTGATCGATGACGAGACCGCCCATGCCGACGGTGTGCAGGCGCAACTTCGTCAGGGCGCCATCGAACGCCTTCGCAGTGTGGCCTTCCACCGGATCGGAAAGCATCGCCGCACGCTCCGGTGTGCCGGTCTCAGCCATAACGGCCAGTGATGTAGTCTTCCGTCGCCTTCTTCGCGGGGTTCGTAAAGATCTTCGCGGCTTCGTCGAACTCGATCAACTCGCCGAGATACATGAACGCCGTGTAGTCGCTGACGCGCGCGGCCTGTTGCATGTTGTGCGTGACGATCAGCACCGTCACCTGGTCGCGCAGCGTCGAAATCAGCTCCTCGATCTTGGCGGTCGCGATCGGATCGAGCGCCGAAGTCGGCTCGTCGAACAGCAGAATCTCCGGCGTGGTTGCGAGCGCGCGAGCGATGCACAGACGCTGCATCTGGCCGCCGGACAGCGCGAGCGCCGAATCCTGCAAGCGATCCTTGACCTCATCCCACAGTGCCGAGCCGCGCAGCGCCTTCTCGACTTCCTCCGCGAGCGCGGCGCGGCTACGCAGCCCGCGCAGACGCAGACCGTAGGCGACGTTCTCGAATACCGACTTCGGGAATGGATTCGGCTTCTGAAACACCATGCCGATGCGCATGCGCACTTCGATCGGATCGACGCCCGCGCCGATCAGGTTCAGGTTGTCCGGGTGCAGCGTGATGCTGCCTTCGTAGCGCGTGTCGGGCTGCAGGTCGTGCATGCGGTTGAAGCAGCGCAGGAACGTGCTCTTGCCGCAGCCCGACGGGCCGATCAACGCGGTGACCTGGCGCTCCGCGATCGGGATCGTCAGGTTCTTCAGGGCGCGATGCTGGCCGTAATAGAAGCTGAGGTTGTCGACCGCGGCCTTGACGTTCAACGTCCGCGTCCTGCGCGTGTCGTCCACGGCGATGGAGATGCGCGGCGTCGCCGAGCCCCCCTGCGAAGCGGGATTGTGGGCGTTACGGGCGGCGTCTTCGTTGGCCACGGCAGATTCCATGGATGATCACCAATTGATTTTCTTGCGGAACCGGTAGCGAATCCAGATCGCCAGCGCGTTCATGATCAAAGTCATGCCGAGCAGGATCGCACCGGCGGCAGCTGCGTTCGCCTGAAATGCCTGGTCGGGCCGCGACACCCAGTTGAACATCTGGATCGGCATCGCGGTGAACGGGTCCTTCAGCCAGGCGAACGACACGAACGGAAACTCGCTCTGCACCGGCGATTGTGGCAGGAACGCGATGAAGCTCAACGCGCCGATCGTAATGATCGGCGCGGTCTCGCCGATCGCACGCGACAGGCCGAGGATCATGCCGGTGAGAATGCCGCCGGTCGAATACGGCAGCACGTGGTCCTTGGTCACTTCCCAACGCGTCGCGCCGAGACCGTAGGCCGCTTCGCGGATCGCCTTCGGCACGGAGCGGATCGCCTCGCGGGTCGCCACGATGACGATCGGCAGAATCAACAGCGCCAGCGTCAGGCCGGCCGCGGCGATGCTCTGGCCGAGATCGAACTGGTAGACGAACAGGCCGAGCGCCAGCAGTCCATACACGATCGAGGGCACACCGGCGAGGTTGGTCACGTTGATCTCGATGACCGCGGTGAACCAGTTCTTCGGCGCGTACTCTTCCAAGTAGATCGCTGCCGCGACGCCGACCGGCACTGCACACGTAGCAGTCACCAGCATGATCAGCGAAGTGCCGACCCACGCCGCGAGAATGCCCGCACGCTCCGCTCGGCGCGACGCGAAGTTCGTGAAGAAGTCCCAGCCGAACCGCGACGCGCCGTCGCGCACCAGGTCGATGAACAGGATCGCGAGAACCGCCAGGCACGCGAGCATGACGATGAGCCCGACCAGCACGAATACCTTGTCGAGCACCTTGCGGCGCGACAGCCCGCGTCGCAGCTGCTCGCTGTTGAGATACGCCGCAGCACCGCTGGCGCTCATCAGTAAGCCTCCCGGAAGCGGCGCGTCAGCGAGAAGCCGATGATGTTGAAGATCAGGGTGATGATCATCAGCACGAGGCCCGCTGCGAAGATGCTCTGATAGCCGATGCTGCCGTGGGGCAGATCGCCGAGGCTGACCTGAACGATGTAGGCGGTGATCGTCGCAGCTGGCTGGCGCGGATCGAAGGTGAAGTTCGGCTGCATGCCGGCCGCAATCGCGACGACCATCGTTTCGCCGACAGCACGCGAGATGCCGAGAATGAATGCAGCGGCCAGGCCCGAGAACGCGCCAGGCACTACGACACGCAACGCAGTCTGCAGCCGGGTCGCGCCCATCGCGTACGAGCCTTCGCGCATGTAACGGGGCACCGCGCGCATCGCGTCCTCGCTCACTGAGCTCACGTAGGGGACGATCATCAGGCCGATCACCAGACCGGCGCTCAGCATGTTGAAGCCCGGCAGCTCCGGCATCAGCCATTGCAGCACCGGCGTGACCATGGTCAGCGCGAAGTAGCCGTAGACCACCGTAGGCACGGCGCCGAGCAGCTCGAGTATCGGCTTCACGGTTTCGCGCAGCTGATACGGCGCGAACTCGCTCAGGTAAATCGCGATCGTCGTGCCGAGCGGAACAGCGACCAGCAGCGCAACCATCGTCGTCGTCACCGTGCCGGCGACCAGCGGCAGGATGCCGTAGTGCGCATCCGCGAACAGCGGCGTCCACAGCGTGTCGGTCAGGAAGTCGACGATCGAGACGTGCGCGAAGAACGTGCTCGATTCGTACAGCAGGATCGCAACGATGGCGAGCGTCGTGAACACCGCAACCAGCCCAGCGGCCAGCAGCAAGGCCTCGATGAAGCGGTCGCGCACTTTGCGGTAGCGTAGACCGCTCGCGGAGATACGTGTGGCGGCGGGTGAGCTCATTTCATTTTTTCAAATTGCGCAGCGCTCATCGCGCTGCGCACTTTAATGGCTGGCGGCAGGCTCGTCGACCGCTATCGTGGGCAATGGGCCGAGCGGCTTGCCGCCGGCTGCCACGACCAGCCAAAAAGGGGGAGTCTGGCTGGCCGCTAGCAGCGGGCGGCGGTTCGTACCGCGTCAGAGCTTGCCTTCCCGCGCCAGCAGTGCGTCGATGGTCACGCCGACTTCCGGCACGCCGCCGAACACCGTGCCCAATTTGCCGCCGGCGAAGTGCTGCAGGGCCAGCTTGTACGCCTGCGCCGGCAGCGGCACGTAGCCGACTTCCTTGACCAGCTCGGCGCCTTCGCTCAAGTAGAACTGGATGAACTCCTTCACCTCGGCGCGCTGCGCAGCCGTGTCCCGCACGTAAATGAAGAGCGGGCGCGACAGCGGCTGATACGAGCCGTTGTTCACTGCCTCGATGCTCGGACCGACCGCCGTTCCCTTCGGATTGATGATCGGCACGGCACGCATCTTGTCCTTGTGACCAACGTAGTACGCGAAACCGAAGTAGCCAAGCGCGTTCTTGTTGTTCTCTACGCCCTGCACCAGCACGTTGTCGTCCTCGCTCGCTGTGTAGTCGCCGCGGCTCGCCTTGGCCTTGCCGTTCACGGCTTCGGTGAAGTAGTCGAACGTGCCGGAGTCGGCGCCGGGACCGAACAGCATCAGCGGCTGCGCCGGCCATTCGGCGCGGATCTGGTTCCAGGTCTTGATACGCTGCTGCGCGCCCGGCTCCCACATCTTCTTGAGGTCGGCGACGGTCAGCGACTTCACCCACGAGTTGCTCGGGTTCACGACCACGGTCAGCGCGTCGAACGCGACCGGCAGCTCGATATACTTGATGCCCGCCGCGCGACACGCTTCCATCTCTTCCTTCAGGATCGGCCGCGAGGCATTGGCGATGTCGGTCTCGCCGCGGCAGAAGCGCTTGATGCCGCCGCCCGTGCCGGCAATGCCGACGGTCACGCGCACCTTGCCGCGCTTGCTGATCTGGAATTCCTCGGCGACCGCCTCGGCGATCGGGAATACCGTGCTGGAGCCGTCGATCTTGATGACGCTCTGGGCCGCGGCGAACTGGGGCGTGAGGGCAGCAGCAAGCCCGCTCAGCACCGCCGTCGCGCCCAACTTGTGCCACAACTTCATGGATTTGACCTCTTTGTAGGATGTCGACCGGAAGCCATCTGGCGCGCAGTGTGACCACCTTCGATGACATTCGTGTTACACCACCCCGGCGGCTTACCTAATCAGCAAGCCATAGCTGGGCGTAGCTGTAATACGCGTGTAACAACAGCGACTTGCCGGCGTCGGAGGTCTCCGCTATAAGACCGCGCCCGCACCTGCCTTTGGCCCACCCGGAGCCCCGACTTTGTCGACCGACGCCGACGCGACTCTCGCCCTCGCCCAGGACCTGATCCGCCGCCCTTCCATCAGCCCCGAAGACCACGGCTGTCTGCAGCTCATCGGCCAGCGCTTGGAAGCCGTCGGCTTCCGCATCGAGCGCATGCCGTTCGGCCCGGTCGAGAATCTGTGGGCGCGGCATGGCAGCGCGCGTCCCGTGCTGTGCTTCGCCGGTCATACAGATGTCGTGCCCACGGGTCCGCGCGAAGAATGGCAGACGGACCCGTTCGAGCCCGTAGTGCGCGATGGCCTCCTGTACGGCCGCGGCGCAGCGGACATGAAAAGCGGTCTCGCTGCGATGGTCACTGCCAGTGAGCGTTTCGTCGCGGCTCATCCCAATCACAGCGGTTCGCTGGCATTCCTGCTGACGAGCGACGAGGAAGGACCTTCGGTCGACGGCACGCGGCGTGTAGTCGAAACGCTGGAAGCCCGCGGCGAGAAGATCGACTGGTGCGTCGTGGGCGAGCCCAGCAGCACCGACGCGCTCGGCGATATGGTCAAGATCGGCCGCCGCGGCTCGCTATCCGGCAAGCTCACCGTGCACGGCATTCAGGGTCACATCGCCTACCCGCATCTCGCGGACAATCCTGTGCACGCGCTCGCGCCGGCGCTCGCCGAGCTCGCGACGCGCGTCTGGGACAAGGGCAACGACTACTTTCAGCCGACGAGCTTCCAGGTCTCGAACATCAACGCCGGCACCGGTGCACCGAACGTGATCCCCGGTGAGCTGCGCGCACGCTTCAATGTTCGCTTCTCGACGGAACAGACCGTCGAGAAGCTGCAGCAGACGATCACTGAGATCCTGAATCGCCACAAGGTGAACTACACGCTCGAGTGGTTCGTGTCGGGACTGCCGTTCTTCACGCCGCCGGGAGACCTGTCGGCCGCGGTCGAGCGAGTGGTGAAAGCGAACACCGGGCGCAAGCCGGAGCTGTCGACTACGGGCGGGACATCCGACGGACGCTTCATCGCACCGACCGGCGCGCAGGTCGTGGAGCTCGGCGTGATCAACGCGACCATTCACAAGGTGAACGAGCACGTGCGCGTCGCCGATGTGGACGCGCTGTCGAAAATTTATGAGCAGGTGATGAAGGAGTTGTTGTCGGGCTAAAGCCCGACCTACAGGGTCCCTACTTGTAGGTCGGGCTTTAGCCCGACTTCCGATAGTTCACGAGCAGCGCCCACGCGCCGAGCACCGCGAGCGAGATCGCAACCCACCACGGCATCGACAGACCGAGGAATGTCCAGTCGACCTTGCCGCACTCGCCGGAGCCCGTCAGCACCTTCGAGACCACTTCTGTGACCGGCATGATCTCGAGCAGGTAATCGAGATCCGCGCCGCACGCTGCAACGGTGCCCGGCGGCTGCGCCTGGATCCAGATGTGACGCGCCGAGATCAGAATACCGCCCAACGCTGCCAGCGCGATCAGCGCACCGTACACGCGAGCACCAACGCCACGTGGGTTGTGAACCGTGGCGATCAGAAACAGCACTCCAGTCACGATGGTCGCGATGCGTTGGAAGATACACAGCGGACAGGGCGCGAGGCCGAGAACGTATTGCGCGTAGAGCGCATACCCCATGAGACCCGCGCAGGCGAGAAATCCGAGCGCGTTGCCGGATCGGCGGCTGATCGCTGACAGCATGCGCGGCTACCGGCTCGCCGCTTCTTGATTACTCTGATTCCGTTGAGCCCGGGACTGCAGGTGCTTTTCCACCTCGTCGATCGAGAGGTGGCGGATGTCCTTGCCATGGACCATGTACACGACGTACTCGCACACGTTCTTGGCGTGATCGCCGATGCGCTCCAGCGCCCGCGCGACCCAGAGCACATCGAGCGCGCGGCGGATCGTGCGCGGATCTTCCATCATGAAGGTGATGCACTGGCGCTGGATCGCTTCGTACTCCTCGTCGACCAGCCGGTCCTTCTTTGCGATCGCAACGGCACCTTCCGGGTCGAG
>Ga0209382_10008119_pt1 | contig 13255 bp, 12 predicted proteins | sample SoiMetdeltSBSDD5_FD_187599 | JGI IMG/M metagenome (GOLD analysis project Ga0209382, IMG submission 187599) | Bulk soil microbial communities from a Populus tree surrounding site in Tennessee, USA - Soil MetaG P. deltoides SBSDD5 (SPAdes) (version 2) | ecosystem: Environmental > Terrestrial >... | reverse complement strand
ATTAACCCGCCGCAAGAGGCTGGGACCCCTAGACCGCAGGCTTTATTACCGGGTGTAGACACGGAGAATCTACACTAAACTCGTCACGGAGTTGTCCCATTCCCATTGACACTTTCCGTGGAACAGGATACGACAGAATTGATGTTAATTATGTAGCAAAGAAGGGCGTTGTAGTATGTAATGTGCCAGACTATAGCACAGAAGCAGTAGCTGAATTTGCTTTTGCAGCGATTTTGGAACATATCAGAGAACTTGAAAGAGCAAAGGCACAGGCAAAGCACGGTGACTACTCGGAAGCCGATTTTCAAGGCTCCGAAATAAAGGGCAAGGTGTTCGGAGTAATAGGTTTAGGTAGGCTTGGTGGTCGCATTGCAGAAATTGCTCTGAATGGTTTTGGAGCAGATGTAAGATATTGGTCAAGAAGGCGGAAAGAAAGCTTTGAAGCAAAGGGTATTCACTACCAAGAAGTCAATACTCTTTTAAAAGAGAGTGACTTTCTATCACTGAATCTCGCACTCGTTCCTGATACAACTAATTTCCTAAGCGCCGAAAAGATCCGTTACATCAGACCTGGCACGGTTGTAATCAACTTGGCTCCCATAGAGTTGGTAGATATCAATGGCTTAGAGCAACGACTAAAGATTGGCGATATTACATTCATTTTGGATCACTCACCTCGTTTAACATCGGAACAACGTCGGCAACTTACTAAGTATAGCAACTGCATAATATATCCGCCGATCGCATACACCACAAGAGAAGGAACATCGGCAAAACTTAGAATATTCGTTGATAATCTTGAAAACTTTCTTAAGGGAGCGCCATCAAACAAAGTTAATTGATCATAACTCACAACCGATGCCTCGGATATGACCCGAGCACGCGCAGGGTAAGTGCGTACTCACCTAAGTGGTCGAGCGCGCGGGCGACGGTTGGGTCAGTGGTAGAACCAGCGAAGTCTATGTAGAAGAGATATTCCCACGGCTTGCCGATGAGTGGGCGGGATTCGATCTTGGTCAGGTCAATATCGCGCAGCGCGAAGACGCTCAAGGCTTTGAACAATGCGCCGGGGATGTTGCGCAGGCTGAAAACAGTGGAGGTTTTGGCATCGTCTTCGGGGATGACAGGCTGCCGCGCAATCGCGAGGAAGCGCGTGAAGTTGGCCGGGTCATCCTCGATCCCCTCGGCTAGGATTTGCATCCCATACACTTCCGCCGCATGGCGCGAGGCAATGGCCGCATAATCCTTCTGACCAGAGTCTTTTAGCATCTTGACTGCCCCCGCGGTGTCATAGACCGACTCGCGCGCCACACCCAGTTTGGTGAGGTACGCGTCGCACTGCGGCAGGGCATGTGGGTGGCTGATGACTTTCCGAATCTCTGAGAGCACCACGCCTTGATTCGCAATCAAGCAATGCCGCACGCGCAGATAGCGCTCGCCGACAATGGACAGCGAGTGCTGGAGCAGCAGATCGTAGTTGCGGTGAATGCTGCCCGCCAGCGAGTTCTCAATCGCGGGAAAGCCATACTCGACCTCCCCAGATTCGGCCACCGCAAAAACCTGATCAAACGTCTCACAGGGAACGGGAGTGATTTCTTTTCCAAAGTGCTCAAAGGCGGCCGCCTCTGAGTACGCGCCCGGCTCACCCTGAAACGCGACGCGCGGGCGGGATTCTTTTTTTTGATTACTCATTCGTAGTTTTCTCTAAGTATTATCGGAAATAAAAGGACGCAGATACACGCGGATGAACGCAGATTTTTTTGTTCTTGATCTGCGAAAATCTGCGTGTATCTGCGTCCCAATTTTTAACGAGAGGCAACAGCCGCAGGCGCGGGTATGGAGGCTGTTGCCGGGGTGAGGTAATCCAGCCATTCCGCCGAGCGCCGGCCGTCGCCGCGCGCCGTCTGGAAGAACGATTGCTGGATCGCCCGCGTGACCGGCCCCATCCGCCCACTACCGATCGTGCGGAAGTCTATCTCGCACACGGCCACGCACTCGGCGGCAGTGCCGGTGACGAACACTTCGTCGGCGATGTAGAGTTGATCGCGCGAGATCGGTTCCTCGATGACCGGATAACCCAGGTCGGTGGCCAAGGTCACGACCGCATCGCGCGTGATGCCTTCCAGGATCGTCGCGCGCTGCGAGGTGTAAATCTTCCCGGCGCGGACGAGGAACAAGTTCTCGCCGCTGCACTCGGCGACCAACCCGGTCGGATCAAGCATGATCGCTTCGTCGAAGCCGGCGCGCACGGCGAACGTTTTGGCGAGAACCGAGTTGGCATAGTTGCCGGAGATTTTGGCTTTGGTCATGGTGACGTTGGGGTGATGGCGCGTGAAGGACGAGACCATCATGCGCACGCCCTTCTCCAACGCGTCATCGCCCAAGTACGTTCCCCAATCCCAAACGGCGATGCCGATGGAGGGACGGGAGGCGTCCAAATTCAAGCCGAGCGGCCCATTCGCCATGTAGATCAGCGGGCGAATGTAGCAGGCAGCCAAATCATTGACGCGAATGGTCTCATGCACTGCCGCGCGCAAATCTTCCAGCGTGTACGGAAAATCGCGGATGCCGAAGACCTTGGCCGAATCGAGCAAGCGCTGCAAGTGTTCACGCAGGCGGAAGACCGCCGAGCCGCGCGGCGTGTTGTAGCAGCGAATGCCTTCAAACATCGCCATCCCGTAATGCAGCGCCGGGGTGAGGAAGTGCAGCGTGGCTTTCTCGTACTCCACCAGCTTACCGTCCATCCAGATGTATTTCGATTCCATGCCCATGATCTTTTCCTCCTTTGATCTCTAAAAATCCGGGAACTGAGGGAAATCTGGGGAACTAAAGGAACTTGTTGGCTAACCTGAAGTTCCTTCAGTTCCCTTAGTTCCTTGAATTCCTTTAGTTAAGGCGCTCAATAATTTCTTCTGTCATTTGCCGCGTGGACAACTTGCCGCCTAAGTCCGCCGTCCGGCAACCGGCGGTGATGGTTTGATCCACCGCCGCTTCTAAGGCCGCCGCTTCTTTTTCTAGTTTAAGCGAATAGCGCAGCAGCAGCGCGGTGCTAAGAATTGTGCCGATAGGATTGGCAATCCCCTTGCCCGCAATGTCCGGCGCTGAACCGTGGATCGGTTCATACAGTCCGGGGCCACCATCCCCGAGCGAGGCCGAGGGCAGCATCCCCATCGAACCCGCGAGCACCGAGGCCTCATCGGTCAGGATGTCGCCGAACATGTTCTCGGTCACGAGCACATCAAAGCTCGCCGGGCTGGTGATCAGGCGCATCGAAGCCGTGTCCACCAGCATGTGCTCCAGCGCAATCTCTTTGTGTTCGGTTCCTAAATCGCTAGCGATCTGTCGCCACATTCGCGAGGACTCCAGCACATTGGCCTTGTCCACCGACGTCACTTTTTTCTTGCGGCCCGCGGCCAAGCGGAAAGCTAACTCCACGACGCGGCGTACTTCATAATCATGATACTCCAACGTGTCCACCGCGCGCTCGTGCCCGTTCACTTTCTCGCGCCCCTTCGGTTGGCCGAAGTAGAGCCCGCCGGTCAACTCGCGGACGACGAGCACATCCACACCCGCCAACTTCTCCGGCTTGAGCGGGGAAGCCTCCACCAAGCTTGGATGCACGCGCACGGGGCGCAAGTTGGCGAACACGCCCAGGCCTTTGCGCAATCCAAGCAGACCTTGTTCGGGCCGAACTTTGGCCGAGGGATCATCCCACTTTGGGCCGCCAACTGCTCCGAGCAAGACCGCGTCCGACGCTTTGCAGGCTGCGAGTGTTTCATCCGTGAGCGCGACGCCATGCTTATCAATCGAGCAACCGCCCATTAGGTGTTCCGTGAATTGAAACGTGTGCCCGTGCTTTTGGGCCATGAGTTCCAAGACTCGCTTGGCTTCGCTAACGACTTCCGGACCGATGCCGTCGCCGGGCAGTAACACAATATTTGCCTTCAATTTTTGCTCCTCTGTGCATGACAAGGTGACACGGTGACTGGGTGACAAGGTGATTTCTTTCAAAGAGAGTCACCTTGTCACCGTGTCACCCCTTCACCTTGTCAGTTTCCTAGACTCAACCCATACTCCACAGAATCAGCGAGCGCTCGCCAACTCGCTTCAATGATATTCGTACTCGCGCCGACGGTGCTCCAGCGCTTTGTCCCATTCTGCGTGTCAATCAGCACACGCGTCTTGGCGGCGGTGCCATCGTCGCCGTTGAGGATGCGGACTTTGTAGTCAGCCAATTGGAAATCGGCGATGGCCGGATAGCGCGGCAGCAGCGCTTTCCGCAGGGCAGCGTCCAGCGCATTGACGGGGCCATTGCCCTCCGCGACCGTGTGAACGACTTCCCCCTCCACCCGAACTTTGACCGTGGCTTCGGCGAAGATCCCGCGTCCCTGGCGGTGTTCGACGTTGACCGAGAAGTCAATCAATTCAAACGGCGCGGTGTAACCCGATTGCTGGCGCTTGAGCATCAACGCGACCGACGCCTCGGCGGCCTCGAACGAGAAGCCCTGCGCTTCCAGGGACTTGATCTCGTTCAACACACCCGCCACCTCCGCGCCGCCTTGGACATCCAGGCCATACTCCTCCGCCTTGCTCAAAAGATTTCCGCGCCCGGAGAGTTCACTGACGACAACGCGCATCTGGTTCCCGACCAGCGTCGGGTCAATGTGTTGATAAGAATGGATATTGCGGCGCATCGCGGCGACGTGGATGCCGCCCTTGTGCGCGAACGCCGACTTGCCCACGTACGCCAGATGTTCATCCGGCGCGAGGTTCGCCACTTCCGCAATGAAGTGCGAGACGTCGTACAACATCGGCACATTGCCTTCCGGGAGGCATTGAACGCCAAGTTTTATTTCCAGGTCGGCGATGATGGAACATAGGTTGGCGTTCCCACAGCGCTCGCCGTAGCCGTTGATCGTGCCTTGAACCTGCATCGCGCCCTCGCGGATGGCGGCGAGTGAATTGACGACCGCACACTCGCTATCGTTGTGCGTGTGAATCCCAATCGGATGATTGAGCGCCGCTTTGACCGTGCGGACAATTTCCGTGATTTCCCACGGCATTGTCCCGCCGTTGGTGTCGCACAGAACGACGGTCTCCGCGCCGCCGCGCACCGCAGCCTTAAGTGTCTCCAGCGCGTAAGCGGGATCGGCCTTATAGCCATCGAAGAAATGCTCGGCGTCATAAATCACGCGGCGGCCATGCTGCTTTAGATAAGCCAGACTGACCTCGATGATGCGTAAGTTGTCTTCAAGTGTCGTCCGCAGCACGTCCGTCACATGCAACGTCCATGTCTTGCCGACGACGGTGCAGACCGGCGTCTGCGCGTCGAGCAACGCCTTGATGTTGGCGTCATCCTCGGGGCCACCATTGGCCCGACAGGTCGAGCCAAACGCGGTGATGAGCGCGTTTTCCCATTTCACTTCGCGCGCCCGCTCGAAGAACTCGGCATCCTTGGGATTGGAGCCGGGCCAGCCGCCTTCGATGAAGGCGACGCCTAGCTCGTCCAATTTGCGCGCAATGCGGATTTTGTCATCGCAGGAGAGTGAGATGCCTTCGCGCTGCGTTCCGTCACGAAGTGTGGTGTCGTAGACTTGGATCATGCTGACCTCGGGGAACTGAAGGAGCTAGGGGCTGAGGAACTTCTGAGTTCCTTCAGTTCCCGAAGCGCCTCAGAGTTCCCGTCAATTAACTGGTAATAATCGCGATCCCGTGCTCGCGCTCGTAGGCGGCAATTTGATTCTCAAAACCCTGCAGATAGCCCAACTCATCCGTGCCTTTGAGCAGGCAGGTTTTGGCAAAGCCGTCTATGGGGAAGGAAACCTTTTTGCCCGTGGGCAAGGTCAACGTTTGGGTAGCCAGATCAACGGCCAACTCCGTGTTCGGCACTTCCTCCATCAGATCGAACAGATCGCGATGCGTCTGTTCATCCACGATGATGGGGAGCAAACCGTTCTTGAGCGAGTTGTTACGGAAGATGTCGGCGAAGGAGGTGGAGATGACGGCCCGGAAGCCGAAGCCGGTGAGCGCCCAGGGCGCGTGTTCGCGCGACGAGCCGCAACCGAAGTTATCGCCGGCCAGCAGAATTTGCGCGCCTTGCGACTCCGGTTTGTTCAAGACGAAGTCCGGCTTGGGCGAGCCGTCCGGGTTATAGCGCCAGTCGGCGAACAGGTTATCGCCCATCCCGAGTTTATCGGTTGCTTTGAGGAACCGAGCCGGGATGATCTGGTCGGTGTCCACATCATTATTAGGCAGAACAACAACGTGAGAGGTGAGAGTAGTGAATTTTGGCATATGATTTTTGATTGATGATTTTAGATTGCTGATTGGTTTCCCAATCAACAATCAGCAATGACTGTCCTCACATGATAATTTGACATTCAGATACATTCTTGCTATGTTACGGTCACAGCCCTGTAACAAAGACTCTTTACTTCCCTCAAGAGCCCCTCATGACGATTGAATACCGTGATGGCATAGCTGGCAAAGTTTGCTCAAATCCAGAATGCAATCAATGGAAATCTCTAAACGAATTTCATCCACGACGATCTCTAGGTGTACCTATCGGTGACGGCTACAAATCTCGGTGTAAAGCTTGTCTCAATGCTGAGAAAAAAGCCAAACGATCTGCCAATCCGGAACATTATCGAAAGAAAGCTCGCGCCTACATAAAAGTTAACCAAGAGCATGTTCGCCAACTAAAACGCTCCCATCAAAAAGCCAATTCCGAAAAATATCGTCAGGCAAGCCGTAAGCATCGAGAAACACATCGCCAGGAAATCAATGCCCAGGCCCGAACCCGCCGCACCAAGAACCTAGAACATTACCGCAAAATAGGACGTGATTCACGCGCTCGGCATCAGGCCGAGCGCAACGCCTACCAGCGCGCTTATAGCAAGTCAAATCCTGATAAAGTCATCGCAGCCCAAAACCGCCGTCGGGCAAGAGAATGTCAGGCCAAAGGTTCCCACAGCATAAAAGAATGGGAAACATTGAAGATGCTCTATGCCCATACTTGTCTCTGCTGTGGCAAACAGGAACCGGAGATTGAACTGACGCGTGACCATGTCATTTCACTCGAAAAGGGTGGCAGCGATTGGATTAGTAACATCCAGCCTCTGTGTGCTTCCTGCAATAGCAGGAAAGGCACAAAGCACATTGATTACCGGCCCTAACATTTTCAATTACCCTCTTCTTATTACAGCAACGCCCGAGGGTCTGAAACTACGCCGGATAGGGCAGAGGCCGCCGCTGTAAGTGGACTTACTAAAAATGTACGGCCTCCTTTTCCTTGGCGGCCCTCAAAGTTACGGTTACTGGTGCTCACTGCGTATTGCCCAGGCTCAAGCTGATCTCCATTCATAGCAATACAGAGACTACAGCCGGACTCCCGCCACTCCGCCCCAGCTTCTTTGAAGACGCGATCCAGCCCTTCGGCCTCGGCCTGCTTCTTGACGTGCTGCGAACCGGGGACGACGAGCACGCGCAAGTTGGGCGCGACCTTCTTGCCCTTGAGCAATGAGGCAGCCAGACGCAAATCAGAGATGCGCGAGTTGGTGCAGCTCCCAATGAATACCACGTCCACCGCCCGGCCCAGGAGGGGTTCACCGGGCCGCAAGTCCATATAACGGAGCGCTTTGTCGAGCGCGAGTTTCTGGTTGGGGTCCGTCAGCCCGTCCGGGTCCGGGACGCGGCCCGTGATTCCCATCCCCATCCCCGGATTCGTTCCGTAGGTGATCATCGGCTCAAGCTTGGCCGCGTCGAGTGTGATCGTCTTGTCGTACGTCGCGCCTAAGTCCGTGGGCAATTGTTTCCAGTGTGTGACGGCCTCATCCCACGCTTTGCCCTTCGGCGCGTGTTCGCGTCCGGCCAGATATTCAAACGTGGTGTCGTCCGGCGCGACCATGCCGGCGCGCGCGCCGCCTTCGATGGACATGTTGCAGACGGTCATGCGCTGCTCCATATTGAGCGCGCGGATGGCGGCGCCGGTGTATTCAAAAACGTGCCCCGTGCCGCCGCCGATCCCGATCCGGGCAAGCAAGCCGAGGATGATGTCCTTGGCCGAGACGCCGGGCGCGAGCGCGCCATCCACCCGAACTTCAAACGTTTTCGGTTTCCCCTGAAGCAGGCACTGCGTGACGAGGACGTGTTCGATCTCGCTTGTGCCGATGCCGAAGGCGAGCGCGCCGAACGCGCCATGCGTGGAGGTGTGGCTGTCGCCGCAGACGATGGTGAGGCCCGGCTGCGTGAGTCCCAACTCCGGCCCGATGACATGCACGATGCCCTGGTTGGGACTATTCAGCCCGTGGAGTGTGATGCCGAAGTCGCGGCAGTTGGCTTCCATCTGCTTGATTTGCTTGGCCGCCATTTCATCCATGATGGGCAGTGAGCGGTCATGCGTGGGGATGCTGTGATCGAGCGTCGCGACCGTTTTGTCCGGGCGGCGAACTTTTAGCCCGCGCGTGCGCAGGCCGGTGAAGGCCTGCGGCGAGGTGACCTCGTGGACCAGATGCAGATCAATGTAGAGCACCGCCGGCGAGTCCGGCTCTTGGGCGACGAGGTGGTTGTTCCAGATTTTTTGAAAGAGTGTGAGTGGTTGAGACATTACAATTGATTCTCCATCATAGACCTGTGAGGTCTTAAAGACCTCACAGGTCTTGGCGATTATTTATTAGTCCGGCTCGCCCACCGATTCAACCCGGCGACAATTGCGCGCACAGCGGCTTGGTCAATGTTCGTGCCGGTGCCCACGCCAAACAGCATGCCATCATTTTTATACTTGAGCGGAACGTAAGCCACGGCTTGAGCATCCGCGCCCTTGCCCACCGCCTGCTCGTGATAATCCGCCACGTCAAAGTCTTTGATCCCCAATTGAGCCAGCGCCTTTACAAACGCCGAGATTGGGCCGTTGCCGTCGGCCATGACATTTTTCTCTGCCCCATCAACGCGCAGGCGCAGTTCGCCGTGGATCAAAGTCGGGTCGGCGTCATCCGGGCGCGGCCAGTAGCCCACCAGGATATACGGTCCGGCGGGGTTCACAAAAACATCTTGAAAACGCTGATAGACTTCTCCGGCGCTGACCTCACGTCCCACTTCATCGGCTAACTCCTGCACGGCTTGACCAATCTCCGGGTGCATGGGCTTGGGCGGTTGCAAGCCATACTCTTGTTCGAGCACCCACACGACTCCGCCCTTCCCCGACTGCGAGTTGATGCGTATAAGGCTTTCGTATTTGCGGCCAAGGTCGGTCGGGTCAATGTGTAAGTAAGGAACTTTCCAGCCCACGCCAAATTTTTCCGGCGCTTCCTCTAGGCGATTCATGCCTTTGCGAATAGCATCCTGGTGCGAGCCTGAGAAAGCGGTGAAGACGTATTCACCGACATACGGGGTGCGATAGTAAATCGGCATCGCGGTCAGCCGCTCAACGGTGGAGGCGACTTCGGGCAAGTTGGAAAAATCCAGCCCGGTTTCGATGCCGCGCGAAAACAGGTTGTTGGCGACGATCGTCAAATCCACATTCCCGGTGCGCTCGCCATGTCCGAAGAGCGTGCCTTCTACGCGCTGAGCACCGGCCATCAGCCCAAATTCCACGGCGGCGACGGCCATGCCCTGATCGTTGTGCGGATGCAGAGAGATGATGACCGACTCCGGATGCTTGAAGTGCCGGATGAAGTACTCGATCATATCCGCGTAATGGTGCGGCGGGCGGCGCTCGACGGTGGCCGGCAAGTTTAGCACCATCGGCTTGTCCGGGGTCGCCCGGCCCCAAGTTTCGTAAACCGCCTCGCACAGTGTGAGGACAAAATCCGGGTCGGAGTCGGTAAACTCTTCGGGAGAAAATTCCAGCCGCACATCGCTGTCCGACATGCCCTCAACGCATTGGCGCGTCTGTTGGACCGACTGCACCGCCTGGTCAATGATGCCTTCGTGATCCAGCTCAAAGACCTGGCGCATGTGCAGTTCGGAGGTGGCGATGTAAGCGTGGAAGATAGCGCGCTTGATCCCTTGGATAGACTCGATGGTGCGGTCAATCAAGTGTGAGCGGCATTGGGTGAGCACCATGATGAAGACATCGTCCGGGATGCGCTGCTCCTCGATCAAGCGCCGGGTGAAGTCAAAATCATCCTGGCTCGCCGAAGGAAACGACACTTCAATGTGTTTGAAACCGAGACGGCACAGGAGTTCAAAGTATTCAAGCTTCTGCTGGGGATTAAGTGGATTGGGCAGGGCCTGGTTGCCATCGCGCAAGTCCACCGAACACCAGATGGGACTGTGCGTGATGGTGCGAGAAAGCCACTGCCGGTCCGGTAAATCCACCGGGGCGACGGGCAGTTGATACTTTGAAACTCGCGTTGCCGTTAACATTGAAATGGCTCCTTTGAAACTCTCTCACGGGTCACGTGATACGTGACCCGTGATACGTGAGAATTGCTATTGCTTCTTCCAATTTTCCGGCCGGAGTGAGCGCACCGTCGCGCCCGTCTGCCACATTTCCGAGTCGCGCATGGCTTTCAGTTCCACATCCAATTTCTCGCGGTAATTCGGATCGCTGTTTTTCTCCAAGACGATGCGCGTCTGATCGCCATTGACGACCCGCTGATACAACTCGTCAAACACCGGCGCGACGGCATCGCGGAAGCGGTCTTTCCAATCCAGCGCGCCGCGCTGCGCGGTCGTGGAGCAATTGGCGTACATCCAATCCATGCCATTCTGGCCGACGAGGCGGATGAGTGATTGGGTGAGTTCCTCGACCGTCTCATTAAAGGCCTCCGACGGTGAGTGACCATGCTTGCGCAGGACGTTGTACTGCGCTTCCATGATGCCGGCGAGCGCACCCATCAAAACGCCGCGCTCACCAGTTAGATCGCTGTAGACTTCGTTTTGGAAAGTGGTCTGGAACAGATACCCCGCGCCAATCGCGATCCCGAGCGCGATCGTGCGTTCCAGCGCGCGCCCGGTGGCATCCTGAAAGACCGCAAAACTGGCGTTGATGCCGGAACCTTCGAGGAAGTTGGCGCGCACACTCCGCCCGGAACCTTTGGGCGCGACGAGCGCGACATCCACCTGCGGCGGCGGGATGACGCCCGTTTGATCCTTGTAGGTGATCGAGAAGCCATGCGAGAAATAAAGCATGTCACCTTCGTTCAGGCACTCGACGATCTTGGGCCATTGCGAGCGCTGCCCCGCATCCGAGAGCAGATATTGAATGACGGTCCCGCGCTCAGCGGCTTCTTCGACGGAGAAAAGATTTTTTCCGGGAACCCAGCCATCCGCGAGGGCTTTGTCCCAACTTTTGCTGCCTTGCTTCTGCCCAACGATGACGTTGATGCCGTTGTCGCGCATGTTCAGCGCCTGCGCCGGGCCTTGCACGCCGTAGCCTAAGACGGCCACCACTTCGTTCTTGAGCACGTCGCGCGCTTTATCGAGCGAGAACTCATCGCGGGTGACCACTTCCTCCTGCGTGCCGCCGAAATTGAACTTTGCCATGATGCCAGTCTCCTGTTAAGAAAAAGTTTTTTGGTACACGGATTGCACGGACAAGCCCGGATCACACTGAAAATCAAAAGAGAATCCGTGGGATCAGTTTTTTTTCGTGTTATCCGTGTACGGTTCTTTCGTGCGCTGCTTGGGAGCGAGCTTTGGCTTGCGCATCCACCGCTCGCCGATAGTCCGGATCGTGATGCTTGAGCGCATAATGAACATTGCGCAGCAATTTCCGGTCGGTCTCTTGATTCAAAATTGTTCTGAGCGCGGCGGCAGCACTAGGATCAGGCGGCTGAAAACCCAAACCGGAAACTGCCTCACGGCGAACGCGGGTGCTCGCATCTGATAACGCACGTTCAATAAGATAAAGAGAGTGTATCGCTCTGCAAAGGCGCGGGCTTGCAGCGCTCACAACCAAGCGAATGCACCGCCACCCGGCGGACGTAAGCCACTGAATCTTCACGCGCAACCTCGCCGAGCGTTGTCACGCACTGGTCGGTGCCTTGATGATCCATGAACTCCGCACACCCGCGCCGAACTCTTGCATCCGAATGTGACAGGCCTCGGATGGCGGCATCCATGCCCGCCTGGCCCGCTTCCACCAAGACTTTATAAGCGGCTCCAGCCACTCGATAATCCCTCGAACCGAGGAGTTCTATTTGTTGTTCGAGTAAAAGAGATTGCTGTTCTGGCGTGTCCATAACTTTCTTTCTTAAGACCCTAAAGGTCTCGCGTAGCGGACCTTTAGGGTCTGTTTAAGCTACACCGAATATGACACCGCCGGATCGCGCACTTCTTCTTTGGGAAGTTGCGCGGCGACGTTCGGCGCGTCCACGGTGACGGTGGCCGGCCCGCGAGTCATGGCGACGACACCCGTCCGTACCATTTCAACAATCCCCAGCGGGCGCAGGACATCAATCAGCCCTTCAATCTTCTCTTCCGTGCCGGTGATTTCCACGATCATCGTCTCGTTCGCCACGTCCACGATGCGGGCGCGGAAGACATCCACAAACTGCATCACCTGCGCTCGCGCCTCGGCATTGGCCGAAGCAACCTTGATCAGCGCCAGGTCGCGGGTCACAGACGGAATGTCAGTCACATCATCCACGCGGAGGACGTTGACCAATTTGTACAGATTGGCCTCCACCCGGCGGGCGACCATTTCATCCGTGTCCACGCCGATGGTCATGCGCGAGATGCCCGGCTGCTCGGTATGCCCGACCGTCAAGGACTCAATGTTGAAACCACGACGCCGAAACAGCGACGCCACCCGATTCAGGACACCGGGCTTGTCTTCCACATAAGCTACAAAGATTCGTTGAGACATAGGTTCACCTTTTAATGTGATGGGGTGAGTGGGTGAAGGGGTGACACGGTGATCTCTTCAACAATCACCCACTCACCCCATCACCCCTTCACCTTGTCATGCTTTAACTCCAAACGACTACCACTCGCGCTCGGTCTCAGCCATTTCAGGCTTCGGTCGGCGAATCATCGCGTGCAAGTCGGCGCCGGCAGGCACCATCGGGAACACGGAGTCTTCCTGTTCCACTTGGAAGTCAATGAGAACCGTGCCCGGATGCGCACGAGCTTCTTCCACCGCCGACTTCACTTGTGAACGCTCCTTCACCAGGATGCCCTTCAAGCCAAACGCCTCGGCCAGTTTCACGTAGTCCGGGCTGAGGATTGGAGTCGCGGCGTAGCGGCGCTCGTAGAAGAACTCCTGCCACTGGCGCACCATCCCCAGGTAACCGTTGTTGATGATGGCGAC
>Ga0209382_10008117_pt1 | contig 13257 bp, 11 predicted proteins | sample SoiMetdeltSBSDD5_FD_187599 | JGI IMG/M metagenome (GOLD analysis project Ga0209382, IMG submission 187599) | Bulk soil microbial communities from a Populus tree surrounding site in Tennessee, USA - Soil MetaG P. deltoides SBSDD5 (SPAdes) (version 2) | ecosystem: Environmental > Terrestrial >... | reverse complement strand
GGCTCGCGGTCGCGCGCATGCTGCTGCGCCCCTCGAATACGCTGCTCCTCGACGAGCCGACCAACCATCTCGACCTCGATTCCAAGGATGTCCTGCTCGAGGCGCTCGAGGACTTCGGCGGCACATTGATCTTCGTGTCGCACGATCGCTACTTCGTCGACAAGCTCGCCACCAAGGTGATCGAGATTGGCGATGGCCAGGCGCTCCTGTATCCAGGCAACTACGAGGAGTGGCTCTGGAGCAAGAAGCAGCGCCTCTCGACAGGCTCGGGGCAGCCGACCGCCGAGCCGGCCGCCGTCACCCCGCCCCGCCGGCCGCAGCCGCCGCATCGGGGTCAGACCCCGGTTCCGACGCCCGCGCAGCGGGGTCAGACCCCCAAGCCCGCGCCCGGATCGGCCGCAAACGAGCGGGGTCAGACCCCAGTCGCGGCGCCGGCCGAAAGCTACGAGGACAAGAAGCGGCGGGACGCCGAAGCGCGGAAGCAGAAGAAAGCGGTTGATGGACTCCGGCGCCGCATCGAAGAGCTGGAAGCGCGCATTGCCGATCGCGAAACCGCCATCAAGGAAATCGAACAATCCATGTCCGCGCCGGGGTTTTTCGACAACCGCGAGGCCGCCCAACCCCTCATCGATCGCCACCAGACCCTCATGTGGGAAGTGGGAGATCTGATGAATCAGTGGGAAGCGCTGCAATCAGAATTGTAAGTACTGACCAATTCTGTAACTCTCGGTTTCGCGCCCCATCTCGCACTACGCTGCAAATCCCCAAGGAATTCGTCCCTCGGCCGCGGATGGGCCGGGGCATACGGTTTGCCCCCACGCAGTCCGGCCACAGGACACGTGCGTCCGGGTGTCATCCGTTCGACCGATCGTCGGTGGCCTGTAGCGGGCAAGCCCCGTAACTACAACATGGAAATGAGCTTGGCTGACCAGGAGCGCGCAATTACAATATTGCCGGCCGACGACCCGACCCACCGGGAGGGTCCCGCCGCTGATCCTGTGCCTGTCCGACGTCCACCCTCGACCAATCGCCGGAACGGCGCCGACCAGTCCCGGCCGGCGAAGCCGCGCAAGGCGACGACGAACGTTCGCAACATCGCCTCGGACGACTTCTACCGCGATCTCGTGTGGAGCCTCCGGAACGGCGTCATTGCCGTCACCGTGGATGGGCGGGTCGCGGTCATCAACGAGGTCGCCTACCGGATTCTCGGCGTGCCGCCTCGCCACGAAGACATCGGCCGGCCCTTCACGACCGTGCTCCAGAGCCAGCCCGAAGTGGCGCGGATCATCGCCGGCGCGTTCGAGCTCTCGCACCTGCCGAACCGCGCCGAGCTGCGGCTCAAGAGCACCAAGAAGGTCATCGGCTACACGATCTCGCAGATTCAGGACGCGCGCGGCCGGGTGACCGGCGCGGCGCTGTTCTTCAAGGACCTGACGCGCGTCGAGCAGCTCGAAGAGCGAGAGCGCCTGCGCGATCGGCTGGCGGCCCTGGGGGAAATGGCGGCCGCGATCGCCCACGAAGTCAAGAACCCGCTCGCGGGCATCGAAGTCATGGCGGGCATCCTGAAGCGTCAGCTGCCCGAGTCGAAGGACGCGCAGACAATCCTCGGCGACATCATCAAAGAGGCGAAGATGGCCAACGCCATCGTCCTCGAGGTGCTCGAGTTCGTGCGGCCGATCCGGCTGCAGGTCGAGCACATGTCGCTCGTCGACGTAATCCGCGACGCGATCGCGCTGGCCGAGAGCCACGCGCCGCGCGGCAACGTCAAGGTCGATGTCTCGCTGCCGGCCGACGTCGCCACGATTCAAGGCGATCCGCATCAGCTGCGTCAGCTCTTCACCAATTTGGTCATCAACGCCTTCGAGGCGCTCAACGGCAGAGGCGCGGTCCGCATCGACGCCACCGTGCTGCCCGAGGACGACCCGCCGGTCGGCGGAGAAACGCTCGGCCCGATGGTGCAGGTGGACGTCGTCGACGACGGACCTGGCGTGCCGGCCGACGTGGTGGACAAGGTGTTCAGCCCGTTCTTCACGACCAAGCCGCAGGGGACAGGGCTGGGGTTGGCGATCGTTCGCAAGATCGTGAACGCGCACGACGGCCGGATCGACATGAACGCGCCGGCGGGCGGCGGCACGCAGTTCAGGGTCACGCTGCCGGTTTCGAGTAATCACGAGTTGTTTCGGTAGGGCTCGCGGCGCAACGGTTGGTTTCCGACAAGAAAGGCTGAGCAATGGGCCGGATTCTGGTGGCAGATGATCACGATTCGCTGCGGCGCGGCATCGTCCGCGCGCTGTCGGACGCGCATCACGAAGTCGATGAGGCGCCGAACGGTAACGTGGCGATCGAGAAGCTGCACGAAGGACAGTTCGATGTCGTCCTGAGCGACCTGAAGATGGGAGGCAGCGACGGCTTGGACGTGCTGCGTACCGCGAAGTCGCTGCATCCGACGACCGCGGTGATCCTGATGACCGCGTTCGGGTCGGTGCACACGGCGGTCGAGGCGATGAAGATTGGCGCCTTCGACTACGTGCAGAAGCCGTTCGAGATCGAGGAAATGGAGCTCAAGGTCGAGAAGGCGATCGAGCACCGGCGGCTCAAGCACGAGATCGAATACCTCCGGCACACCCAGCAGGACATCTACGACTTCGACCGTATCGTCGGCGCCAGCGGCGCGTTGCAGTCCGTCCTCTCGATCGTCAAGAAAGTGGCGAAGAGCAACACCACGGTGCTGATTCGCGGCGAGACGGGCACCGGCAAGGAGCTGATCGCCGGCGCGATCCACCACAACTCGCTGCGCTCGGGCCGCAATTTCGTCAAGGTCAACTGCGCGGCGCTGCAGGAGAACCTCCTCGAGTCCGAGCTGTTCGGCCATGAGAAGGGCGCGTTCACCGGCGCCGACAAGCAGCGCGTCGGCCGGTTCGAGCAGGCCGATGGCGGCACGTTGTTCCTCGACGAAGTCGGCGACATGAGCGCCAACACGCAGGCCAAGATCCTGCGCGTGCTCCAGGAGCACGAGTTCGAGCGCCTCGGCGGCACGCGGACGCTGCGCGTCGACGTCCGGGTGATCGCCGCGACCAACCGCAACCTGCCGCAGATGGTCGCCAACGGGCAGTTCCGCGAGGACCTCTACTATCGACTGAACGTCGTGTCGATCGACATGCCGCCGCTGCGCGAGCGGAAGGACGACATCCAGCAGCTGGCGATGTTCTTCCTGCGCCGCTTCTCGGGTGAGTTGAAGAAGCGGCTCGACGGCCTGTCGCCGGATGCGCACAAGCTGTTGATGCGCTACAACTGGCCGGGCAACATCCGCGAGCTCGAGAACGCCATCGAGCGCGCGGTGCTGCTCACCGAAGGCCCGCTCCTCAGCTCCACGGACCTGCGGCTCGGGGAGTTGTCGACGAGTCAGCCGTCGGGCGACGCGAGCCCGGTGGTGAAGATCCCGCCGACCGGCATCCCGCTCGAGGAGATCGAGCGGCAGGCGCTGATCGAGGCGCTGAAGATGTCGAACTGGGTGCAGAAGGACGCCGCGGAGTTGCTGTCGATCAGCCCGCGGGTGATGAACTACAAGATCAAGACGCTCGGCATCGACTACGCCCGCGGCCGACGGCCGATGGTGGAGTCGATGGCGAGCTAGTCGCAGTTCGTTGTTCGCTGGTCGCTGTTCGCTGGTCGCTGTTCGTGGTTCAAGGCGAGCGGCGAGCGGCGAACCGTCGAACGGCGATCCCCTACGCTTTCGGATGCGCCTTCCTGTACGCATCCATCAGCTGCGCGGCGTTAACGTGGGTGTAGCGCTGCGTGGTGCTCAAGCGCGCGTGGCCGAGCAGCTCTTGAATCGCGCGGAGATCGGCCCCGCGCTCCAGCAAGTGGGTCGCAAACGAATGCCGCAGCGCGTGCGGACTGATGCCGAAGCGCGAGCTGCACGCCGCCACGTACTTCCTGACGATCCGATCGACGCTTCTGGTTGACAGCCGTCCACCCTGGTAGTTCAAGAACAACGGGACCCTGGTCCGTGCCCGGAGCTTTGGGGTCTGACCCCGCTGTCCGGCTCCGGACACCGGGGTCTGACCCCAATTGCCGTGGTCCTTGAGCCAGGCGCGGATCGCAGTTTCTGCACTCTGATTAAAGGGAACGATGCGTTCCTTGCGACCCTTGCCCAGGACGCGCACCATCCGGCCGTTCAGGTTCACGTCGTCCAGGTCGAGGCCGACCAGCTCGCTCAGGCGCAAACCCGACGCGTAGAACAGCTCGAGGATGGCGCGATCGCGGCGACCGAGCGGCGTCGACGTATCGGGCATCTCGAGGAGACGCGACATCTCGGCCTCGCCAAGGTGCGCCGGCAAGCGGTGCTCGCGCTTGGGCGTGCCGACGAGCCCCGCCGGGTCGCCGTCGAGGATCCCCTCGCGGCGTAGATAGCGGCCGAACGCGCGGAGCGCGGCCAGCTTGCGCGCGGCCGATGCGCGGCTGTTGCCGCGCGCGCGCAGGTCACCGAGGAACTCGCGGATGTGCTGATGATCGAAATCGTCGGGCGTCAGCTCGTCGCGGCGACGGCCGACGCGGCCGGCGAGGAACGTCAGGAACTGCGTGAGATCGCTCTCGTAGGCGCGAACAGTATGGGTCGAGGCGTTTTCGTTGAGGTGCAGATGCTCGAGGAAGTCGCCAAGGGCGGACTTCATCGCAGCGCCGCCTCGCGCTGGTCGGCATCGATCCACTGCTGCAGATCGCGCAACGCCCGCTCCGACATCGCATGCTTGCGCGTTTCCTTCCGCGACATCCGCCGGCCGTCCGCTGCTTTCAGTCGTGGAAGCGCCCGATCTTCGATCGGCGCGACGATGCCGAAGGTGATGTTGGTCGGCTGGTAATATCGCGGATCGGCGTGGGAAACGTAATACGCGAGCGCGCCGAGCGCCGTCGTCCGCGGCGGCACCCGCAGCGGACGATCGAGGGCGAGCGCGGCCGCGTTGCGGCCGGCCATCAATCCCGACGCCGCCGACTCCACGTAGCCTTCCACTCCAGAGATCTGCCCCGCGAAGAACAGATCGTCGCGCGTGCGCGTCTGCCAGGTGTCGCGCAATACGGTCGGACCGTTGATGTAGGTGTTGCGGTGAATCATGCCGAAGCGCACGAACTCGGCGTTCCCGAGGCCCGGAATCATCTTGAGCACCCGTGCCTGCTCGCCCCATTTCATCTGGGTCTGGAACCCGACGAGACTGAAATGATCGCCGGCGAGGTTGTCCTGTCGCAGCTGCACGACCGCGTAGGCTTCGCGTCCGGTCCGCGGATCGATCAGACCGACCGGCTTCATCGGCCCGAAGCGGAGCGTGTCCACCCCACGCGAGGCCATGACCTCAATCGGCAGACACCCTTCGAAGAACTTGGCCTCGTCGAAGTCGTGAAGCGCGGCCTTCTCGGCCGACATCACCCCTTCGTAGAATCGCGCGTACTCCTCGGCGGTGAAGGGGCAGTTCAGGTAGTCCCCTTCGCCGTCATCGAGGCCGCAGCTCGGAAGCTCCGGAGCTCGGGGGCTCGGCAGCTCGAGAGGTCGGGCGCTCGGGGGCTCGGCAGCTCGGGGGCTCGATCCTTTGAGACTGCGGCCCCAGCGAGACGCGCGGAACACCTTCGACATGTCGATGGAATCGGCGAGGACGATCGGGCTGATGGCGTCGTAGAAATACAAGTGATCGCTGCCGACGAGGCGAGCGATGTCTCGCGACAGCGAATCCGACGTCAGCGGTCCGGTGGCGATGATGACGGGACCGTCGAGACCAACGGGCACCGAGGCGATCTCGTCGCGCACGACTCGAATGCGCGGATGCGACGACACCGCGTGCGTCACGATCTCCGAGAAGCGAACGCGATCGACGGCGAGCGCCGCTCCGGCAGGCACGCGCGACTCGTCCGCCGCCCGCATCACGAGCGAACCGAGGCGGCGCATCTCCTCTTTCAGGAGACCAACCGCGTTATCGAGCTTGTCGCCGCGGAACGAGTTGCTGCACACGAGCTCCGCCAGACCATCCGTCTTGTGGACGGCGGTCGGCCGCACCGGGCGCATCTCGTGGAGGACGACGGGAACGTCGAGGGCGGCAGCTTGCCAGGCCGCCTCGCTGCCGGCGAGGCCGCCGCCGATAATCGTGACCATGATCAAGGTGCCACGGGGCCACAGTGCCAGGGGGCAAACGGTGCCACGGGGCCATTGTGCCACGGTCGGTGCACTGACCCTGGCACCGAGGCCCAGTGGCACCGTAGACGAGTGGCTGCCCTACGCCGTGGCTAGTTCTTCAGACCGCGAGTAGTCGCACTCCTCGTTGTTGCAGATCAACTGCCGGCCGTGGCGCTTGGTGATCTTCTCGACCAGGAACGGCGCGCCGCAGTCCGGGCACTTCTCCGGCAGCGGACGATTCCAGAGCGTGAAGTCGCAATCGGGATAGTTCGCGCACCCGTAGAACACCCGGCCGCGACGCGACTTCCGTTCGACGATGTCGCCGCCGTCCTTGGGACAGGGAACGCCCGTCGACTTCTGCTTGACGTACTTGCAGGTCGGATAGTTGCTGCAGGCGGTGAACTCGCCGAAGCGGCCCTGCTTCAGCACCAGATTCGATTCGCACTTCGGGCACTTCTCGTCGAGGATCTGATCCGGCTTGGCCGCGGTCAATCCCTGCTTGGTGGCGATGACCTTGCGCGTGGTCTTGCATTCCGGATAGCCGGTGCACGCGAGGAACTGGCCGAACCGGCCGCGCTTCATGGCCATCGGCTTGCCGCAGTTCTCGCACGTCTCTTCGATTTCGCCTTCGGCACCCACCTCGGGCGTCTCGAGCTCGCGCGTGTTCTCGCAGTCGGGATACGCGCTGCAGGCCAGGAACAGCCCGAACTTGCCCGCCTTGATCACCATCGGCGAACCGCACTTGTCGCACGCCACCTTCGGATCGGGCTCGACGCCCTCCTTCAGGTTGACCATGTCCTTGGCGGCGCGCTTGAGATCTTTCTCGAATTTCTTGTAGAAGCTCGAGAGCGTCGACTCGTAGTCCTCTTTGCCTTCCTCGATCTTGTCGAGCTCCTCTTCGAGCTCGCGCGTGTAATTGACGTCGAGGATGTCGTCGAACGCGGGACTGAGCAGCTTCTCGACCAGCATCATTCCCAGCAGCGTCGGCTTGAAGCGGCCCTCGACCTTGTTGACGTACTCGCGCGCCTGGATGACGCCGATGATCGACGCGTAGGTGCTCGGCCGGCCGATGCCGTTCTCTTCCAGCGCCTTGACCAGCGTCGCCTCGCTGTAGCGCGGCGGTGGTTGCGTGAACTTCTGCTCCGGCTCGAGCGCGCGCAGCTCGAGGCGATCCCCCTCCGCGAGCGGCGGCAACACGCCCGTGCCGTCCTCGTCGTCGGCGCTCGCCGCGTCCGGCCCAGGCCCGGCGAGCTTGTCCTCGGCCGGCTCCTGGTTGTAAACGGCCATCCACCCCGCGAACTTCGGCACCGAGCCTTTGACCCGGAACAGATACTGCGCGGCGTCGATGTCGACGGTGGTTTCATCGAACGTCGCCGGCGGCATCTGCGACGCGACGAAGCGATTCCAGATCAGCCGGTACAACGAGTACTGGTCCGGCGTGAGGTGCGCCCGGATTGCATCGGGGTGGTACTGCATCGAGGTCGGGCGGATCGCTTCGTGCGCGTCCTGAGCATCGGCTTTCGCCCGGTAGTAGTTCGGCTTTTCCGGCAGGTAGTCGGGACCGTACTTCTGGGCGATGAACTCGCGCGCCTCGGTCAGCGCCTGCTCGGCGACGCGCGTCGAGTCGGTTCTCATGTAGGTGATGAGACCGATCGCCCCCTCACCCGGCAGCTCGACGCCCTCGTAGAGCTGCTGCGCGATCATCATCGTCTTCTTGACGGGGAAGCGGGAGGCCTGCTGCAGCTTGCTGGTGATGAACGGGGGAACCGCCCCCTTCTTGCGCTCCTTGGTCGTCACCGACGAGACGACCCACTCGGCCTGCTTGAGGTCGTCGACGGCCGTCCGAGACTCCTCGGCGTTGCCGATCTTGATGTTGGCGCCGTCACGTTTGATCAGCTTCGCGCTGAATTCCGGCGGAACCGGACCCGCCAGCCGCGCCGTGATGTTCCAGTATTCCTCTGCCACGAACGAGCTGATCTCGCGTTCGCGATCGACGACGATCTTCAGCGCGACCGACTGGACGCGGCCGGCGCTGAGGCCGCGGCGCACCTTGTCCCACAGGATTGGACTGATCTTGTAGCCGACCAGTCGATCGAGGACGCGCCGGGCCTGCTGCGCGTCGACCATCTGTTTGTTGATCTGGGTAGGCTTGTCGAGCGCCGCGAGCACGCCCTTCTTGGTGATCTCGTTGAACATCAAACGGCGAATCTTCTTGCGATTGCCGCTTCCCAGTTCCTCGGCGAGATGCCAGCCAATGGCTTCGCCTTCGCGGTCGGGGTCGGTCGCGACGAAGATTTCCGACGCCTCCTTGGCCGCCGCTTTCAGCTCCGTGACGACCTTCCTGCGGCTGGCGATGATTTCGTATGAAGGCTCGAACCCCTCCTCGATCGCGACGCCCAGCTTGCTCTTGGGCAGATCGCGGACGTGGCCCATCGACGCGACGACCTTGTAGTCCTTGCCCAGATATTTGTTGATGGTCTTCGCCTTCGCGGGCGATTCGACCACGACGAGTGCCTTTGCCATAGCCTTTAGGACCCTACGTTACCAGACGTTCGAGAAAAGCCGGCTCCCGTGTTCGTGACCAGCCCGGCAAGTTCCAACTCCATCAATCGAGGAAGGAGCCTGGTACCTGTAACACCGGTCAATTCCATCAGCTCATCCAGCCGATAGGTCTCCCCGGGCGCCATTGCGCTCAGTAAACTGTCTGAATTCAATAACTTAGCGAGCGAATTCGGCCCAACATCCCGAGCCGGCCACCCCAGCCCGTCCAGAATATCGTCCGCAGACTCGACGACCTTTGCGCCGTCCTTCAGCAGGCTGTGCGAACCGCCGTTGCGTCCCGAGAGAACGCTCCCGGGCACCGCCATCACATCGCGGCCCTGCTCGAGAGCATACCGGGCGGTGATGAGAGACCCGCTCTTCTCCGACGCTTCGACGACGACAACGCCGAGCGAGATCCCGGAAATGATCCGGTTGCGCAGCGGGAAGTGCTCGGGGAGCGGCGCGGCCTCGCTCCATAACTCGCTGACTACACAGCCTTTGCCGGCGATCTCCTGGGCAATGCCGTTGTGTTCGGTGGGGTAGACGCGTCCGAGGCCCGATCCAAGCACGGCAATGGTCGTTCCGCCAGCATCGAGACAGCCGAGGTGGGCGGAAATGTCCACGCCGCGGGCGAGGCCGCTCACGACCGCGATGCCGCAGGCGCCAAGATCGCGGCCCAACCGGAAGGCGACATCTTTCGCGTAGGGCGTCGCGGCACGCGAGCCGACGATCGCGACGGCGGGACGCTCGAGTGCCGTCACCTGACCTTGCACCCACAACACGGGAGGCGGGTCGGGAACGAAGGTCAACAGCACCGGATACCTCGAGTCTCCGAACGGAACCGGCACCCCTGAACCCGATGTGAGGGATGCTGATTCGGCGCGCCTGCGGCTGTCGGCAATCGCGTCCGCCCGCTCGGCATCGGGAACGGCGCATGCGCGAAGGATCGTGTCGAGAAGGTTGTGGCCGGTGGGTGGTGGATCGCCCGTGAGACGGACGCGGTCGAACAGCTCCTTGAACGCCCGTGCAACCCGCGCGCGCGATGCGGGCAGCATGGAAACCGCGACGACATCCGCCAGGTCCACGACGCCTCACTTCCTTGGCTCTCGAAGCGGCGGCGGAACGGGGGATCTGTCCTTGGCAAAAAAGCCGAGGGGCCGCGCCTTGGCTGCGAGAGCAACCCGGCCCGACCCCTCGCATCCATTATAAAAGGGCGAAGAGCGGGCCGCCAGGAAGTCCGTGGCCCGGACAAGTTACGGAGCGCGTCGGGCGCTTACGAATTTGCGTCGGCGAATCCTCGGAAATGCCCGTCCAGCAAGGCTCGGCCGTGGTATGTCGCTTGCTCGGGGGAGAACGGAAAGTAGTAGGCGCGCGGCGCCGGTCCGGTGCTATAGTGAGCTCTGAGTTTCCCATGAAGTTGCGAGCTCTGTTCGTTGCTTCGGCGCTCCTGGCGATCGCGTCCGGCGCGAGCACCGCCGAGCTTCGCGCGGCAGCGGGCCCAGCACGTGAAGATTCCCGGTCCGAGGCGAAAGAGCAGGTCGAGTTCGGCATCAAGGTCGCCCAAAGCGGACTCTGGAAAGAGGCGGCGTATCGCTGGGAAAAAGCGGTGAAGCTCGATCCCACGTACGGCGCGGCGTGGAACAATCTCGCGATTGCCTACGAGCAGCAGGGAAACTTCGACAAGGCGCGCGAGGCGTACGAGAAAGCCGTCGAACTCGAACCGAAGAATCTCCTGTTCCGGCAGAACTACGATCTGTTCAAGGAGATCAATGACCGCGCGAAACGCCGCCGCGATCGCTAGCGCCCTCGTGCTCTCGGGAACGCTGGGCTGCACCAGCTTCTACGAGATTCCGATCGAGACGCCCATTCAGCCGAAGATGGACGTGTCGATGTTCCAGCGCGTGCTGATCGCCGGCTTCATCAGCGGCGGCACCGAGGACGTCGACGCCAACCTCGAAACCGTTAGGCTGCTTCGCAGTCAGCTGCGATCGCGGTCGTCGCTGCGCGTCATCGAGGCCGAAGCGCTCCGCCTCGCCGAGTTGGCGCGCGAAGCGCGCACCGAGCCGGCACCGCCGCCGTCGCCGGGCGGCGCCGCCGACGGCCAGCAGATCGCGCCCGTTCCGCAGCTGCCGCAGCAAGCGCAACCGCCGAGCGACCAGGACCCGATCAAGATCCGCAACGAAAAAGATCTCGAGCGCTATTCGAGCATCTTCGCCGACGTCGCGTTCTGGAAGAAGATCGGCGAGGAGTATCAGGGCCCGCTGATCATCACCGGCACGGTGCTGTTCTCGCCGCTCGCGACTGCCGGCTACGTGCCGGTCGAGCGCGAGTACTTCGATCCCCTGGGCCGCCGTCGCGTGATGCAGCAGCGTCAGTATCAGGAACGCAAGGGATTCACGCTGCAGCCCAAACTGATCTACATCGACGGCCGCACCGGCGCGACGCTCTACTCGGAAACGCTCCGCGAGGAAGTGCTCTACCCGGCGCAGACGAATACCCCGGCGCTGTCGTCGTACTTCGAGCTGATGGACAAGCTCATTCCGAGCTTCCTCAACACCCTCAGCATGCAGAAGATCCGCGGCACCCGGGTACTGGTGAAGTAGAGTCCGGCTTTAGCCGGACTACTCCTCGGCTTTAGCCGGACTATCGGACCATCGCTTTACCGCTCTGTCCCCTCCGTGTTACTCTAGTACCTTTGTGTCGCGCCAAAATCCGTAATCGACGGCAGGCGCAGGAGTTCCCCGTGTTCGCAATCATTCAGAGCGGCGGCCGGCAGGTCAAGGTATCCCCGGGCGACGTCATCAGCGTCGACCGCTTTCAGGCCGCCAAGGGCGACGAAGTGACCATCGATCAGGTGCTCGTCCTCGAGAAGGACGGCGGCGAGGTGCTCGCGGGCGCGCCGTACGTGGCCAACGTGAAGATCGTCGGTGTCGTCGACGGCGAGTCGCGCGGCCCGAAGATTCGCATCTTCAAGAAGAAGCGCCGCAAGGGCATGCGCCGCACCAGGGGACACCGCAGCACCTACACGCTGGTCAGGATCAAGGACATTCTGGTTTAGGCCGAAGCCATGGCAACAAAAAAGGGACAGGGCAGTTCACGAAACGGCCGCGACAGCAATTCACAGCGGCTCGGCGTCAAGCGCTTCGACGGCAACATCGTCACGGGCGGATCGATTCTGGTGCGCCAGCGCGGCCGCCGGTTCCGTCCAGGCCTGAACGTCGGCCTGGGCAAGGACGACACGCTGTTTGCGAAGGTCGACGGGCGCGTGAAGTTCGAAGATCACGGCGCCAAGGGCCGCGTCATCAGCGTTCATCCGCTTCAGTCCTAGCGCTCCACCTGCGCCCGCGGGTATGTTCGTCGACGAAGTAGACATCCACGTCGCCGCCGGTCATGGCGGCCGTGGCTGCGTCAGTTTTCGCCGCGAGAAATTCGTTCCTCGCGGCGGCCCCAACGGTGGCGACGGCGGACACGGCGGCTCGATCTACATCGCCGCGGATCCCAACCTCAATACCCTCGTCAACTATCGCTTCCAACGGCTGTTCGAAGCGCCACGCGGCGCGCACGGCGAAGGATCGAACCGCACCGGCCGCACCGGCGGCGACATCGAGCTGAAAGTTCCCGTCGGGACGGTCGTGTACGAGCGGATTCCGCCGGCGGGCGATGGAGAGCCGGAAGAGCTGATTCAGATCGCCGATCTGACGGCCGCCGGCGAGCGGGTCGAAGTGGCGAAAGGCGGATTGGGAGGGGGCGGCAACGCGCGCTTCGCCAGCGCAACGAATCGCGCCCCGCGCCACGCCCAACCTGGATTGCCGGGCGAGGAGCGCGACCTGCGGCTCCATCTCAAGCTCCTTGCGGACGTCGGGCTGGTCGGCTTCCCCAACGCGGGAAAGTCGACGTTGATCTCGCGCATCTCGGCGGCAAAACCCAAGATCGCCGACTATCCGTTCACGACGCTCACGCCCAACCTCGGCGTCGTGGGCCTCTCGGACGATCGGTCGTTCGTGGTGGCAGACGTGCCAGGGTTGATCGAAGGAGCGCACGAGGGACACGGGCTCGGCCACCGGTTCCTGAGCCATCTCGAGCGGACCAAGGTGCTCGTCCATGTCGTCGACGTCTCGCCGGCGAGCGGACGGGATCCGGTGGAAGACTTCACGATCATTGCTCGCGAGCTGGACCTGTTCCCCGGCCGCGATGCAACCGGCGAGCGGCTGGCTGACAAGCCGGTGATCGTCGCCGCGAACAAGATCGACGTGCTCGACGACAGCCAGGATCGGCTGAGGGCCCTCGAGGAGCATTTGCAGTCGCTCGCGATTCCGCTCTACCCTGTGTCAGCGGCGACCGGAGCAGGACTGGCCCCTCTCCTCGAGGCGATGTGGCGCCAACTCGCCTCGGCTCGCGAACGGAGCGAACACGAACACGCCGAATGATCTCCGTCCTCGAATGATCTCGTCCCCACCGTGCTTGCCCGTGTTCCCTGAATGACGCGCCTCGGCATCCTCGGCGGCACGTTCGATCCCGTCCACCTGGGTCACATGGAAACCGCGCGCGCGGCGTGCGCC
>Ga0209382_10008115_pt1 | contig 13257 bp, 12 predicted proteins | sample SoiMetdeltSBSDD5_FD_187599 | JGI IMG/M metagenome (GOLD analysis project Ga0209382, IMG submission 187599) | Bulk soil microbial communities from a Populus tree surrounding site in Tennessee, USA - Soil MetaG P. deltoides SBSDD5 (SPAdes) (version 2) | ecosystem: Environmental > Terrestrial >... | reverse complement strand
ACCCAGACCCGCACTGCGCTCGAGAGTCCGCTGCCGCCGCGCGACTGATCCACGCGCGCAATGAGCTTGGTGATGGAGACGCGCTCGGCGAGGGCCGCGGCCTTCAGTGCGTCCCAGAACTCGGTCTCGAGCGAAATCGACGTGCGGTGGCCGGCAATGGTGAAGGAGCGCTTGAGTGGACGACCCATCAAAGCCCCGTCTCACTCCTCGCGATCGGAGGCCCGGTCCTCGCGCATGAGCCCATCGAGGCGGCGTGCTTCCAGGGAGCGTTCGGCGGCATTCTTGCTGCGCTCGTTCTTGGGAATGCCGAAGCGCATGCGCTTCTCGTTGGCGCGGCGCTCGCGCGCGGCAGCCTGCTTCTCCTTGCGGTAGCGGCTCAGATTGATGACGCTTCCCATCACGCCTCCGGTCCGATCATCTTCCTTGGATCGACGATCCTGTCGAACTCCTCCGCTGACACGTAGCCGCCACCCACGGCCTCCTGTCGCAGGGTGGTGCCGTTCTTGTGCGCGGTCTTAGCGATTTTGGCCGCGTTGTCATAGCCGATTTTCGGCGCCAGCGCGGTGACTAGCATCAGCGAGCGGTCGAGCGCGGCACGGATGTTGTCCTCGCGCGCCTCGATGCCGACGACGCAATTATCGGTGAAGCTTACGGCTGCATCGGCCATCAGCTGCACGGACTGCAGGAAGTTGTAGGCCATCAGGGGATTGTAGACGTTGAGCTCGAAGTGGCCCTGGCTGCCGGCGAAAGTGACGGCGGCGTTGTTGCCGAAAATCTGCACGCAGACCTGCGTCAGCGCCTCGCACTGGGTTGGGTTCACCTTGCCCGGCATGATGGAGGAGCCGGGCTCGTTCTCCGGCAACGACAGCTCGCCGAGCCCCGAGCGCGGCCCGCTGCCGAGCAGGCGAATGTCGTTGGCGATCTTGAACAGCGACCCCGCAACCGTGTTGATGGCGCCGTGGCTCATCACCATGGCGTCGTGGGCGGCCAGCGCCTCGAACTTGTTGGGCGCGCTGGTGAAGGGCAGCTTCGTCAGCTCGGCGATACGCTGGGCCACCTTTTCGGCAAAACCCTTGGGGGCGTTGAGGCCGGTGCCGACCGCGGTGCCGCCCTGGGCGAGTTGCATGAGATCGGGCATCGTCGATTCGATGCGCTTGATGCCGTTCGCCACCTGGACGGCGTACCCGGAGAACTCCTGGCCGAGCGTTAGCGGGGTGGCGTCCTGCGTGTGCGTGCGGCCGATCTTGATGATGTCGGCCCACGCCTCAGCCTTGGCATCCAGGGCCTTGTGCAGGTGGCGGAGCGCGGGCAGCAACTTGTGGTGGATTTCCTCCGCGCACGCCACATGCATCGCCGTCGGGTAGGTGTCGTTCGACGACTGGCTCATGTTGACGTGGTCATTGGGGTGCACCGGCTTCTTGGACCCCAGCACGCCGCCCAGCACCTCGATCGCCCGGTTCGAGATGACCTCGTTGGCGTTCATGTTCGATTGCGTGCCGGACCCCGTCTGCCAGACGGCCAGTGGAAAGTGCTCGTCGAGCCTGCCGTCGATCACCTCTTGCGCGGCGTCGGCGACGGCCTTGCCGATCTTGGGATCGAGCCTGCCGAGCTCCACGTTCACATCCGCGGCAGCGCGCTTGACGATGCCGAGCGCCCGCACGATCGCCTTGGGCTGCTTCTCCCAGCCGATCTTGAAGTTGCCGAGCGAGCGCTGGGCCTGCGCGCCCCAATACTTGTCGCCCGCGACCTCGATCGCTCCGAATGTATCGGTCTCGGCACGAGCCTTGGCAGAGGCCGAAGGCTTGAGTCCCGTCGTCATGGATGCCCGTCCCCAGCCCCCGAAAACCTGAGAGCGTGCGCTCGCCCCAGCGTACCTGTCGCCGCGGCCCCGATGCCCTGTCGCTACTCGTGTCGCAACAATGGCCCCATCGCACAGTTTCCCGCAAAAGCCTAGCAAAGCTCGCCAGGATCACTGAATGAACTCTTGGTAAGGTCCACTTCCGGCCACACCTGCAGCACATGCACCCGGCGCCCGCGACGGACGGGCAGCTAGGCAACCAGCAGGAACACCGCGCCGATCAAGACGGCGGCCATCGCCAGCGTCAGAGGGATGATGAGGATCTGCAGCCACGCTTCCCCGCCCGCCAGTGGCCCTGTGGCAGTATCCACACGCGAGCCGAGGAAGGCGTCGAGCGATTCGGGCTTGTCGGTCGAACGCGCCGCCGCCGTTCGCCGCACGAGGATCGGCAAGGCGAACAGGACGACCGTCAGCACCGACGCGAATGCCAGCGTCAAATCGGCGTCACTCCCTCCGCCAAAGGTCAGCCAGGCCACCACCACGACCGCCGCAAACGCACCCACGACCGAACGATAGACGGCCTTGGGAAATTCTGCGCCAGGCACGTGAGCGTAGTCGGAACGCAGGTCTGTTTCGGGGACGTGGTGCGCGATGTTGCGGCCGCTGCCGTGCATGGCGGTGCCTCGCTGTGCTTCACAACCACCCACGACGTAAGCGGCAGCGTCCCAGCGGCCAAGCCACGCTCACATTAATTCCACGCGTCCGGAGCGCACGTCTGCGTGAGACCGGCAACGTCCAGGCTTGGCCCACCGGTCTCATACGGTCGGGCAACCAACAGTCGGCGTGGATGCCGTCTCCACGGCCATGACGACCCGCGAAAAATCAATCGTCCGGATTCGATATCACGCGTAGCGCTCTCCCCAGGCGTAGAGGGCCTTCAGCACCGGCGCGAGCGCCCTGCCCTTGTCGGTCAGGAAGTACTCGTAGCGCGGGGGATGCTGCTCGTAGAGCCGCGTGGCGACGACGCCGTGCGCCTCCAGCAGCTTGAGCCGCGCCGACAGGGTATTCGGCGCGACGCCTGGGAGGCCCTGCTCCAGTTGCTGGAAGCGCTGTGGACCCCTGCGGTTGAGGTCGCGAAGGATCAGCAGCGACCACCTCTCGCCGACCACGTCGAGCGCGCGCGCCACTGGACAGCGCTGACCGTATCCTACCGCCATCACGCGAATGTAACCGCTTCGCCTCTGCTCAGCAAGTCGCTATATATTGACAAGTCACTATTTCCGTGCTAGCTACTGAGCTGGCGACAGGACGGGGATTGAACGGCATGGACCAGATCACCGTGCGCGAGGCAGAAGCGAGCCTCCCCCCCAATCCGCTGCTCATCGCGCCGATCCTTCCGACGCTCCTGCGCCTCACGTTGCCGAATCTGGCGGCCATGCTGGTCACCGCGCTGGTAGCGATCGCCGAGACGATCTACGTCGGCATCCTCGGCACGACGCAGCTTGCCGCCATCGCCCTCGTCTTCCCGATGCTCATGCTGATGCAGATGTTGTCGGCGGGCGCCATGGGGGGCGGGGTGTCGTCGGCGATCAGCCGGGCTGTCGGCGCCGGGGATCACGCGCGCGCCGAGGCACTGGCGCTGCACGCGGTCGTCATCGGCACCGTGGCGGGACTGATCTTCTCGCTGGTGTTCGCCACCTTCGCGCCTGCGATCTTCTCAGCGCTGGGAGGGCGCGGCGTCGTGCTCGATCAGGCGGTCGCCTATGCCGGCGTCGCCCTGACGGCGGCGGTGCTGATCTGGCTGCTCAACACGCTTGCATCGGTGGTGCGGGGCACCGGCAACATGCGTGTGCCGTCGGCGACTCTGCTGCTGGCGGCGGCCCTGCAGATCCTGCTCGGCGGCACCCTGGGACTCGGCATCGGCCCGTTGCCGCGCCTCGGCCTCCCTGGCGTCGCCGCGGGTCAGGCGATCGGGTTCGGCCTCGGCACGGCGTTCCTGCTGTGGTTTCTTGTGAGCGGCCGCGCCCGCGTGCGTCTGAGGCTCGGCGGCATACCGCTACGACGGGAAATGTTCTTCGACATCCTGAAGGTCGGCGCTGTCGCGTCGTTCTCGCCGCTGCAGACCGTGCTCACGGTGCTCATTCTGACCAGCCTCGTGGCCCGTTTCGGCACCGAGGTGCTTGCCGGCTACGGCATCGGCGCACGGCTGGAGTTTCTGCTGGTGCCGATCGTGTTCGCCGTGGGCGTTGCCAGCGTGCCCATGGTCGGCATGGCGATTGGGGCGGGCAACGTCGCGCGGGCGCGCCGGGTGGCATGGACGGCGGCCGCAACCGCAACTGCAACGCTGGGTTGCCTCGGGCTGGCCGTGGCGATATTCCCCGGCCTCTGGTCGGCGCTCTTCACCTCGGACGCGGGCGTTCATGCGTCCGCCGGCCTGTATCTGCGCTTCGCCGGCCCGGCATTCGCCTTCGTTGGGCTTGGGCTCGCAGGGCTCTGGCAAGGTGCTTGGGCCCGTCCTGGCGGCGACCGTGCGGCTGGCGGTGATCGCGGTCGGCGGCTGGCTACTGGTTGCGACCGCTGCGCCGGTGTGGACGCTCTTCGTCTTGGTCGCGCTCTCGATGGTAGCCTACGGCCTGGCCACCGCGGCCGCCGTCTATGTCACGTCGTGGGGCACGGACAAGCCGCGCTGAGCCGCCTGCGCGCCATTCGACCCTGACGCCCTCGTCATGCCTGCCAAGCGGAGCGCAGTGCGGCACCGACCCGCAACGACCGACCGGAGCTTCAGCGAATGGAGTCCGCTGCCGCGCTGCGCGCTCGCGGGAACGACGGGCAGCTCAATAGAACAGGCTGGAGACGCTTTCCTCGCGCGCGGTGCGGGCGATGGCTTCCGCCATCAGCGGCGCGATCGACAGCACACGGACGTTGCCTGCGGACCTGACGCCATCCGTTGCCTGGATGGTATCGGTGATCACGAGCGTCTTGAGACGCGAGCCGGTGATCTTGGCGATGGCCCCGCCCGAAAGCACCCCGTGGGTGATGTAGGCCATCACCTCGGTGGCGCCCTGCTCGAGCAGCGCGTTGGCGGCATTCACCAGCGTGCCGCCGGAGTCGACAATGTCGTCGATCAGGATGCAGCGCTTGCCCTTGACGTCGCCGATGACGTTCATCACCTCGGATTCGCCCGCCCGCTCGCGGCGTTTGTCGCAGATGGCGATCGGCACGTTGATGCGCTTGGCGAGGCCGCGGGCACGCACCACGCCGCCCACGTCCGGGGACACCACAACGAGGTTGGAGGTGCCGTAGCGCTCCTGGATATCGCGCACCATCACGGGGGCGGCGAACAGGTTGTCGGTTGGAATGTCGAAGAAGCCCTGGATCTGCCCGGCATGCAGATCGACCGTCATCACCCGGTCGACGCCGGCGCGCTCTATCAGGTTGGCAACGAGCTTGGCCGAGATGGGCGTGCGCGGGCCCGGCCGGCGATCCTGACGGGCATAGCCGAAGTAGGGCATGACGGCGGTGATGCGCCGGGCCATCGAGCGCTTCAGCGCATCGACCAGGATCAACAGCTCCATCAGGTTGTCGTTGGCGGGGAACGAGGTCGACTGCAGGACATAGACGTCCTCGCCGCGCATGTTCTCCTGCACCTCGACGAACACCTCCATGTCGGCGAAGCGCCGCACCACACTCTTGGCCAGAGGAACCTTGAGAATACCGGCGATGGCTTCTGCGAGGGGGCGGTTGCTGTTGCCGGCGACAAGCCTCATTTCGAGCGGGGCGGCCCGTTTGCGGCTCGAATCTCGCGTATCGAAGGGCATCGACCGCACTCCGTTCACATCTGCCGGCCTTCTAGCAAGCGGCATCACGGCTTGTAAACGGGTGCAGCCAACTCCTGCACCGACAATAAAATCAAGCCGGCCCCCGGTAGGGCAGACCGGCTGACAGCGTCGGCCGTGGCTGGGCTAACCGCCGGCCTTGGCGCCCGGCAGCAGCTTGACGATGCCCTGGGCTGCGGCGCTCGCCGCCTGCTCCGCGGTCTGGTCCCAGGCACCGTTGAGCGAACCTTCGGGAATCTCGTTCTTCTGCGAAACGGTACCGAGCTTCTTGCCCTTGGGGTCCTTCACCAGCCACTCGATGCTGATCGGCTGCTTGCCGTCTTTTGCGGCGCCGAGGCTCACCGTGCCCTCGACCCGGTAGGCCGCCGGGCTCGACTTGTCGGTGACGGACACGCCCTTGCCAGCAAGCTCGCGCTGGATAGCGGCCGTCAGCGACGTGCTGCCGTCGCCCGGAGCTCCGGTCACGCGCGGCACGACCGCCGTCACCGAGCCGCTGCCGAGGCCGCCGGCGGCCGGCGCAGGCTGCGCGGCCGCTACCGGTTGCGGCAGCGACGCCGTGCGGGTGGTCTCCGGGGCTCGTGCAACCGACGGCTGCGCGCCGACGCTCGACGGCTGCCCCGGTGATGCCACCGCCGCCTGACCGCCGTGGCTTGGCAGCCAGGAGACGAAGGAGTTGGCGGCCTTGCCGGCAATCGCCTGGGCGACCTGCGGCGTCAGGGCCGACCAGGGGTCCTTGGCGTTGCCGCCGGAGAGAACCTCCTCGCCCGTGATGCGGTTTACGCGCTTGCCGCTCGGATCGGTGACATCCCAGATGTAGGAGATCTTGGTGCCGGATTTGTCCTTGGCGGCGACGACGTAGCCGCGCAGCGTGTAGTCGGCGCGCTCCTCCTTGCCCGACACCACATTGACGCGCTTGCTCTGCACGGAGCTCGTGAATTCCTGCTGGATCTGTTTGCCGACCGCATCGGGCGCGCCGATGATGGGCGATATGGCAATCTTGGCCAGCGGCGGCTGCGGCGCCGGCGGCGGAATAGCAGCCGTCTCCGGGGCCGGTGTGCTGCTGGAGCCGCCGAACAGCGAGCCGCCGAACAACGAGCCACCGCCACTGAACAGCGACGAGGAAGTCTCACAGCCGGCAAGGCCTGCGCTTGCCAGCAGGGTGAGGACGGCGAGCGCCACGCTCGGGTGACTGCGCCGCGCCGCCGCAGCATGCATGGTCGTCACGATGACGTCCCCCCTCTCATCTGCATTGCGCAAGTGCCCGGCTGCCGACGTACGAACCCTGCGGCGATCGATTCTACGCCCGGTACCCCAACCGACTCCCTACTTGCTGACACCCTCTGCGTCCAGTTTCAGACAGGGGAAAACTGGCCGCCGGCCCTGCCCCCGCGGGCCAGCGAATATCCAAACTTGTGGAAAACCTACGCTATGTCAAGACGATGGCAGAGATTAGGCGCCCATAATCAGGCTCTTTTCGGGCTGAAGAGCGACGATAGCTGAAGAATTCATTCGCCTGCACATACGTGCATGCATTTTGTGTGTGAACGCTGGACATACCGGCTTGGTGCAAGCGCCGCTGGGCGTAGCCGGCGAGATCGAAATGCGGTCGCGATTCGGGCGATGCGCGTCTGAAAAAGCGGGCATTGCCGGCATCATGGCGCAGGAATTCCTGCTCGAACTCGGGCCCGACCTCGTAGGCGGCCTGACCGATGCAGGGGCCGACGGCGGCGACCGTACGCTCGCGCCTGGCACCCGCACGCTCCATCGCCGCAAGGGTCGCCTCCAGAACCCCGCCGATGGCGCCCCGCCAGCCGGCGTGGGCCGCCGCCACGACACCCGCCTCGGCGTCGGCGAAAAGCACAGGAGCGCAATCGGCGCTCAGGACGGCGACCGCGAGGCCGGGGGTGGATGTTACAATGGCGTCGGCGCGCGGCCGCTCGGCCATGCCCCAGGGAGCGTCGATCACCACGGCGGCGGCGCTGTGCACCTGATGCGCGGTGACGACATCCCGGGCGCGAAGGCAGGCCGCAACGCGCGCGCGGTTCTCCCTGACAGCGGCCGGATCGTCGCTGGAGCCGAGCCCGCAGTTGAGGCTGGCGAAGCCGCCTTGGGAGACGCCGCCGCGGCGCGTGAAGAAGCCGTGCGCGATGCGCGGGAGGTTTGCGATGTTAGGGGCAACGATCGGCTCGAGCATGGCTCACTCCTAGCCGAACGGGGGCGGGGGCGGAAGGCTCGGCGAACGCACCGCCAGCGCCTTGAACAGTCCGCCCATGCCGGTCGGAGACAGCAGGCGCTGCACACCCGCTTCAATCGCCGCCGCGACTGCAGGGTTGGCCGACATCAGACGCGCGGCACGCTCCGCGATGCCCAGGCGGCCCAGGAACTCGACCTGCGGCATCGGCCCGTCCGTTCTTAGGCCAACAGCGTGCGCCGTGTGCGCCAGCGGCGCGAACTGCACGTGGGCCGTCAGGTCGACCCTGCCCGGATCGGTGAGTGGGTCGACCCAGGCATGGCGCCGAACCGCCTGCAACGTATCGCCGTAGCCGCCTTCCGACGGGCCGTAGTCGACGAACAGCGCGACCAGCGGCGCTGGGCGCTTTGCCAGCGTTGCGAGCAACGCATGCTCGGCTGGGCGCAGCTCGAGGATATCTCCCGGCTGCGGAGTGCTGCTGCACACGTGTTCCGCCACATCCCTGCGCTCGCCGGCGCCGAAGCGGAGCTGGTTGTGCGCGTCGATCTCGACGACCCGCTCGCGCCATCCGTGCCCGTTCCGGACGAACTGCCGGATTGGCAGTGCATCCAGGAACTCGTTGGCGATGATGATCGCCGGCCCGGGTGGCACCTCCTCGAGTGCCTCGTGCCACGCGATCGGGGCTGCTCCCCATCCTCGCACTCTTCCCCCCTCCACGGCGGGGGCTTCCCCTCCCTCTTGCGGGGAGGGGCTGGGGGGAACCCCGCCGTCAGGGAGAGCAAGCGTCTGCCGCTGCGCCTCGCGCAAGGGCCGGCTGACCTCGACGAGATGCACAGTTACGGCATCCAGGAATCCCGGCACCACCCTGGCAGCGCGCAAGGCATCGCGCATCAAGGTGCCGCGCCCAGGACCGAGCTCGATGAGGCGCACCGGCGAGGGCTGCCCCATGCCCTGCCAGGCGACAACGCTCCACAGGCCGATCAGCTCGCCGAAGATCTGACTGATCTCAGGCGCGGTGATGAAGTCGCCCTCCGCGCCGATGATGCCGCCCCGCTGCCAGTAGCCGTGGTCGGGATCGGCGAGGCAGAGACGCATGTAGTCGTCGACGGGCAGGGGGCCTCGCTCGGCGATGCGCGCGCGCAGGATAGCCAGCAGCGGAGCTTCCGTGCGGCTGTCCTCAGCGCCGGGCATCGGGCGATGTAGCGACGCGCCGTCCGGCCCGCTGCATCATCCAGATACCGATCAGGATCATCGGCAGCGAGTAGAGGATGCCGGCGGTGAAGAGGCCGAACGTGAGGATGTGGCCGGGGTCGGGCTCGCGGAAGAGTTCGCAGAAGGATCGCGCGAGACCGTAGCCGGCGAGAAAGGCGCCGCCGACAATACCGGGTTTGCGCAGCGCCAGCCTGCTGTGTGTAAGCCACCAAAGCACGGCGAACAGCACCGCGCCCTCCAGCAGCGCTTCGTAGAGCTGGCTCGGGTGGCGCGGCAGCGAGCCCGCGCCGGGACCCGGAAACACCATCGCCCACGGCACGTCGCTCACTCGTCCCCAGAGCTCCGCGTTGATGAAGTTGGCGAGCCGCCCGAAGAACAGACCCATGGGCGTGGCCGCGGCGCACACGTCCAGCACGCTCCAGACGTCGGCGCCCATGCGGCGGGCGAACAGGATGATGGCCAGGATCGAGCCGATCAGCGCGCCATGGAAGGACATGCCGCCGTGCCACACCGCCAGCACTTCCAGGGGGTCGGTCACGTAGGTGAGTGGCTGATAGAACAGCACGTAGCCGAGCCGGCCCCCCAGCAGCACGCCCAGCGTCATGAACAGCAGCAGGTCGTCGGCCTGCTCCACCGTGAACGGGGGCTTCTCCCCGGGCCAGAGCCGGTTCCGCCTGAGCAGCGCGCGGACGTAGAAGCGGCCGAGCACCAGGCCCGCCACATAGGCCAGCCCGTACCATTTGACCGGCAGCGGTCCGAGCCAGATGGCGACGGGATCGATGGCGGGATAGGGAATTGCGAGCGCTTGCATGCCCCGCAGCTATCGGGGCCGCGCCGGCCTGTCAAGGAATCGGCCGTCGCCCCGATCGCGAAAGTCCGCTTCTGCGTTCTGAGGGCAATGGTGCGGACTTCTCGATCATCGTGCGAAGCCGGCTGCCGGAGCAGCTATTGCTTGTTTGCGGCGAGCAGGGTGGCAACGTTCTGCCTGTGTTTGGCAAGCAGAACAGTCGCGGTCTGTGCGCTGCGATAGGGGGAGTAGAGATAGTAATAGACGGGCTTCCCCTTGAGATAGACTGCCGCGAACAGCCCGACAATGGTGACGTCCTTGCCGGTCTCCGACTTGAGGCGCTGCACGATGGCGCTGTAGCAGGCCGTCGGGTCCTCTGCCATTACGCCCAGGAACCTGCTCTGATTGACCTGGGCGTTCTTGATCGCCTCCTCCACGCGCGCCTTCATGTCGCTTGCCATGCCGACCATCATCCGCTCGCCCTCCGCGCGCAGGGTGGCGCAGAGCTGTTTGAGGGCGTTGGCGGGTGCGGGCTCCGGCGGCGCATCGATGAACTGGGAGGCAACCTGATACTGCGAGAAGTCCTCCAGCAACCCGCGCTTGCCCGCTCGCCAGTCCGTGTGCTGCTTGCAGTCGGCATGCATGGCGAGCAGCTTGTTGGTGCCGATCGCCTTGTCGACGGCTTGTAGAAGCCGCCCGTCGCCGGCATTGGCACGGTCGAGCTCGCACTGGCCCGGCGGCACCGTCAGCGTTACGGTCGTCCGGCCGAGCGTTGCGTCGCGGGCCAGGCAGGGGCTGCAGGCCAACGCGGCGAGCAGCACCAGGGAGAGGCGGTTCATCATGAATACGGGCTCCCGACCTGAAGCGTCAGCTTTCCCCGGACTGCCCCTATGATGGGGCCTGACGGCACAAGTGTGGCGCGGATGTCGGGCTTCCTGCAGCTCCGCTCGAGCTCGGCTTCGGTCTCGAATTGAGCGTTCTCGTGCACTAACCTAAGGCGTTGGGGAAAGTTGCAGGCGGAGGTGGAGAAAGCGCTGTGGCATCAGGAGCCCTCATGGGCACGAGCGACGCTCGCCTGCGCGACGCGCTCGATGCGATGCCCCACAAGGTCTGGATGGTGCGGCCGCATGGGCCGGCCATCTACTACAACCGCGCCATGCGCGAGTTCGCGGGCGAGGCGCTGGATCGGCCGGATCGGGCCAGCCGGGAGAGGGCGCTCATCCACAAGGACGACCTCGCTCGGGTCGCGGAAGCCCGCGACCGGGCGATCGTGGACAACAAGGACTGGGCCATCGAGGTCCGCCTCAAGGCCCCCGACGGCACCTGGCGCTGGCATCGCCTGAATTTCTCGATGCTCTGGGGCAAGGAGCAGGTCGATGCCTGGCTGGCGACGGCGACCGATATCCACGACCTGCACGAAGCACTGACAGTGGCCCAGGAAAGCAGCGACCAGCTGCGGTTGACCGCGGCGGCGGCCCAGCTCGGCACCTACAGCTTCGACCTGGATACCCGCTCGCACACGTGGTCGCCGGAGCTCAAGGCGATCTTTGGCCTGGCTCCGGACGCCCCCGAGCCGGCCGACCTGCTGCAAACCATCCATCCCGACGATCGCCAGCGCGTGGCCGTCATGCGTCGCGCCAGCTTCGACCCGCTGGGCTCCGGCTTCTTCGAGGACGAGCACAGGATCATCCGCCCGGACGGCTCGGTCCGCTGGGTGTTCGTCAAGGGCCGCGTGTCGTTCACCGAGGAGGGATCGCGGCGGCGGCGACCCAGGCGCGGCAACGGTTTCGTGCTCGACATCACCGAGCGCAAGGCAGCCGAGCAGGCCTTGAGCGAGAGCGAGGAGCGCTACCGCGCGCTCATCGACAACGCCAGCGACATCGTCGCCACACTCGATCTGGGCTTCCGCTTCACGTCCGTGAACCCGGCCGTGGAGCGGGTGCTCGGCTACAAGCCCGAGGAGATCGTGGGAACGCTGCTCACGGACTACATCCCCGGGGACCAGCTCGATACACACAAGGAAATGCTGGAGCGCAAGCTGCAAGGCGAGACCGCGACACAATACGAGATGCAGCTGATGGCCAAAGGCGGTCAGCGCCGCTTCACCTTGGAGGTGAGCTCCAAGCTGCTGTTCGATGCCCACGGGCGGCCCATCGCCATCCACGCCATCGCCCGCGACGCCACCGACCGCAAGGATGCCGAGGCGCGCCAGACCGTTCTCATCCGCGAGCTGCAGCACCGCACCAAGAACCTGCTCGCCGTGGTGCAGTCGATTGCCACCCGCACCCTCCGCCGCAGCCCCGACCTGGAAAGCGCGCACGAGGCGCTGATCGGTCGCCTCCACGCCCTCGCGCACGCGCAGGAATTCGTGGCCTCGGGCGCCGGGGGCGGGGCGCGGCTGAGCGACCTGGTGGAAGCCGAGCTTGCCTCATTCGCGGCTCGCGCCCAGATCGCCGGCCCGCCGCTGGTGGCCGGAAGCGCATTTGCGCAGATGTTTGCGCTCATCATCCACGAACTCGCCACAAATGCGGCCAAGCATGGCGCTCTGGCATCCAACAGCGGACGCGTCTTCGTTCATTGGAAGGTCGACACGTCGGGCAGCGAGCCGATGCTGCAGCTTTCCTGGATGGAGCGTGGCGGTCAGCCCGCCGAGCCGCCGACCCAGGAGGGCTTCGGGACCGAGCTTATCGGGATGCTTGGCACGCCGCAGATTGCCTACGGCCCGCTGGGCCTGGAGTACACTCTTTCGGTCCCCCTCGCCGAGGTCGGCCGCTAGCCTTCACATCAAACAAAACAAGCTGAACATCTCGTCGATGTCGCCGACCGGCTCACGCCGCCATTCGGCGCTGCACGACAGGGTGACGGCCAAATCCACGTGCGCTCGGGAGGAGTTGCCAAATGTCCGCTCGCTTCATCTTTGCGCCGCGCTACTTGAGCCTGGCCTGGGCAGCAGGCCTGTTCCTAGGTATCAGCGCCATCACTCGCCTCGCCTTGCTTCTCCTCGAAGGCGACGTTTCGCTGCTCGCCCCCTGGCGCATCGTGCCGGTGTTTGCCGTCGGGGCGCTTTACGATCTCGCCGCCGCATCCTACCTCCTGGTTCCGTTCGCGTTCGCCGCGCTCGTGCTGCCGAACAGCCCGTGGGGCCGGAAAATCTATGCGGTCGTGGTTTGCGGGCTCATCGTGCTCGGGCTCTTCGGCCTGCTCTTCACGGCAACGGCGGAATGGCTGTTCTGGAACGAGTTCTCCTCGCGCTTCAATTTCATAGCGGTCGACTACCTGATCTATACCCGGGAGACGCTCGGCAACATCCGCCAGTCCTACCCTGTCGGGCCGTTGCTCGCGGTGGTTGCCGCGCTCTCGGCAGGGGCGTTCCTGGCGATCAGCCCACGCCTATGGAGAGCCGCCGTCGCGGATGGGGGCACGTTGCGGCGAC
>Ga0209382_10008112_pt1 | contig 13261 bp, 17 predicted proteins | sample SoiMetdeltSBSDD5_FD_187599 | JGI IMG/M metagenome (GOLD analysis project Ga0209382, IMG submission 187599) | Bulk soil microbial communities from a Populus tree surrounding site in Tennessee, USA - Soil MetaG P. deltoides SBSDD5 (SPAdes) (version 2) | ecosystem: Environmental > Terrestrial >... | reverse complement strand
ATTTTCGTACTGAGAATTGCTGTATAACATGTTAACTGGAGTTATATGAGACCAATGTGAAGTATTTGGCGTTGGGATGAAGTTTTGGCAAAGGACAGGCGCCGGCGAACGCCACGACCGCGGCGCGTAGAGGCGCCGGCTTTACAGCCCAGGGAAACGCCGCCGCAACAGCGACGCCTGACGTTCGCTGACCTTGATTTCTGTCCGCTCCTGATCGCTCATCAACAGGAGGAAAGAGCTTTTCGAGTAAGAGCGCATCTCTTTTACCTTTGTCAGATTGACTATTACTGAGCGATGCGCCCGAAAGAACATCTCTTCAGGCAGACAGGCCTCGAGGTAATTGAGTTGATAGTTGACCCAGTAACCCTCAGTCGCGGTATGAGCTCTGACCATGCCGCCGTCGGCGCGGAAGAAGATGATTTCTTCAGGCGAAAGAAGAAAGAAACGGTCGCGTTTACGTCCGACCACTTGTTGCAGCGGCGCCGGAGCGTTTTGGATGAAAGAGGAAAGCGTCCGCCGCTCGGCGCCGCGCTGGGCTTCGAAGCTATGGATGCGCCAGGCGCGGTCAATCACTTGCGCGAGGCGCTCGGCTTCGACTGGTTTCAGCAGGTAAGCGACGGCATTGGCTTCAAACGCCGCCAGCGCGTGTTGATCGTAACCGGTTATGAATACGACCAGAGGCAGCGTCACGTCCTCGGGCAGAGACTGCAATACCTGGAAGCCGTTCAGCCCAGGCATCTCCACGTCGAGAAAGACGAGGTCAGGTCGCAGGCCAGAGATTTTCTCCAGCGCTTCAAGCCCGTCGCGTGCTTCGCCGATCACGCCTACCACCGATGAATGAGCGGCAAGCATGCGCGAGAGCCGGGCGCGCGCCGGTGGCTCATCATCAATAATCAGACTTTTCATCATCCTGCATCATCACGTCGTATTTGGGATACCGCATGGCAACAGCATCGTGACGCAGCTGCCGCCGTCGACTCCGTGTTCATAAAGAACCTTTGCCTGGCCGGAGTAGATTGTCGCCAGCCGCTCATTGATGTTTCGCAACCCCACGCCATTTCCATTCCACTTCCCCATCTGAAATGGCTGCCGCCCCGCATGATTCGTCTCAACGCTCGCCAGATCAACCGACTGGCGTCGCGCAAAGCCGGGCGTAAATCCTGGGCCGTCATCCTCCACAGCCAGCCGCAGGAAGCCGTCTTCGCGCCTGGCGCTGATCCGCAAGGCGCCGGGGCCGACTTTCCGCGCCAACCCGTGCTTGAGAGCGTTTTCGACCACGGGTTGCAGGATCAGCGAGGGGACGGTTTCACTCGTGGCGGCCGCGTCAATATCGAAACTCACGCTCAAGCGGTCATCGAATCGCATCGCCTCGATCTCCAGATAGGCGCGCAGAAACTCCAGTTCTTCGCTGACCGTGATCATCTGGCGATCGCTATTGCTCAGCACGTGACGAAAAACTTTGGCGAGCTGTACGGTCATCAGCTCGGCCCTGGCCGGGTCGGTCACAATCAAATCGGCGATCGTGTTGAGTGAGTTAAAGAGGAAATGTGGATTGATCTGCGCACGCAGCGCCCGTAGTTCGGCTTCGGTGATCTGCCGCCGCATTCGCTCTTCCCTGCTCTGCCGGTCAGCTTTCTCTTGCTCGAATTGCAAAGCTTCGAGCCGGCTGCTGATCTGCCCGGCGACGGCGCGTACGAAACCGATTTCGCTGTCGAGCAGATGACGCCGACGCGCGCCCGGGGTAATGGCGAGCAGATGGGTCGGTTTTCCTTTCACCCGCACCGGGGCGAGAAATTCGACACGGGATGATCCGCAGCGCCGATTGGAATTTCGATGTCTTCCTTTCACCGGCGCCGGAGCCAGAAATTCGACTCCGGCGCCCAGTCTCCGTTTTAACGGGTCATCGAAACTCAATTCACAGACTTCGCCGCTGTTGAGTGTCGCCGCGAGATGATCAACCTCGACGGCGGAGATTGGAATCACGCGCGCGTCCTCCAATTCAAGCGTTTCGCGAACAAAGCCAGCAACCGTCTGAAAAATTCTCTCCTGTTCTTCTACGAAACCATGTCCGGCGCCGTCCTGACGGCTGATCTCTTCCCAGATGTGTCGTGTCGCGGCTGTATAATCAGGCTCGCGGAAAAGCCAACGATCAACCAGCCGGCTCAGGATCGGATTGATCCGGGCGAAAATCCACAGAAACAGCACCAACAGCGCGGTCGCGAAACTGACCAGACTCCCCATCGGATAATTCGTCAATCTATCGGCCAGCCGCGGCAGCGGCCCCGTAATCAGCAGACAGTAGCCGAGCGCCAGCAGCAATCCGGTCAGAAGTTGCAAACTGCTTTTGACGTAGACGTTCGAGAAGCGGAAATCAGCGAAGAAGACAATCGCGCCCAGCAGGACCAGCAACGGGAATTGATGCATGGCGATGCAGTAAGCTAGCGATAGCCGCGGAGAGAGAGCAGACGGGCAGGCAATCAGAGTCATCAGGGCCGGCGCTGAAGCCCCGATTACCGTGGCGGCTGCATAGAACCTGGAAACGAAATCATTCAACCGGCCAGGCAACAACAGCAGCGCGCCGATCCCGATCACGATGGCCACATGCCAGGCTGCCAGATTACCCATTAGTTCATGGACAAATACATTGCTATCTGGCGGAATATTCAGCAGCGACTCTGTCACAATGAAGCTCAGTGTCAAAACGACTCCGCTTATGAACGATATTCGGCGCAAGAACCGGGAGGCTTTCGCGCGGGTTGATTGCTCATCGGAAGGTTTAGGCCACAGCGCCAGAAAGGCCGGCGGAAAAAACGCCGCGCCGCTGAAATGCAGGACTGACACCGTTTGGAACAGCGCATGCCTATCGCGCGCGCCGAAGAGGATGAGCAAAACTTCGAGCAGTCCGCCCAGATTCCACATCAGCGCGGCTGCGGCCTGATAGTATCTGGCGCGAACGTCAGGTTGATTGCCTGCGCCTCGCCGCAACAAGCCGAGCAGCAGCGACGAGAGCGCCACCCCTGCGCCGAAGCCCAACACTTCGCTGGCGAGATACGCTTCCATCATTTCCGGCGGCAGACAATGCGACATGACTAACTCCTTCGTAAGCTCAATTCTGATTCCACTCCGGCCGCGAATACAGAAAAAAAGTGTGAACGCGGAAAATTTCAAATGAACGCGGAAAACTCTCCTCACAAACCGGAAGAAAATCAAAGACCGGTTCGTCCAATGAATGTGAAGAGAATTCATTCGCTCCGAGTATAACTATTTTCTCGGCTCGTTCAGGCTCGTTTGCGCCGCGTTGATTCGGTTTCCGCCGCGTTCAGCGGGTTTTCATCGCCCTCGGAGCGCTCTATTCGTATCTTCCGAGTGACTGCCTGGTCGCGCCCGCCGATTCAATGCGGACGGGCGCCCGGCTCCGAAAATTTGATACGACACGATCAGTGACCTGGTTCAGACGCCAGGCGAAGGAGGGAGGATGAAAAGACTGCTGACTGTTTTACTTCTATTGCTGGCAGCCGCGCCCGCAGCCGCGCAGTCGCGCGCTGATTCGGCCCAATCATATGTCGCACGCGGCGCCGCGTGGTTTGAGAAGGGCGAGGTCGAGCGCGCGATCAGTGATTACAACCTGGCGATCGCGTTCGATCCGCATTCCGCGGCGGCCTGGCTCAATCGAGCCATCGCGCGATCTTACAAAGGCGATCACGAAGGCGCGCTGGAAGATTACACCCGAACGCTGGAACTCGATCCGCGGCAATACGCCGCCTGGCTCAATCGGGGAAACATCTTTTTCAGGAGGGGCGATTTCAAGGCGGCGCTCGACGATTACGATCAGGCCGTCGCCATCAAACCGCGCGAGGCGCCGGCATGGAGCAATCACGGGCAGGCGCGGCAAAGGTTGAATGACCTCGCGGGCGCGCTGGAAGATTTCAATTACGTTCTCAAGCTCGATCCGCGCAACTCCAGGGCATGGTCCAATCTCGGAAATCTCAAGCGGGCCATGAACGAAGACGACGCGGCGCTCAAATGCTTCAATCAGGCTCTGAGACTCGATCCGCGGTTGAGCGATGCCTGGAATGAAATGGGAAACCTGCTGGCTGAAAAAGGCGATCTGAGAGGCGCGACCGCAGCGTTCGACCAAGCCATCGCGCTCGATTCCGGCCAGGCTGTTTTCTTCAACAATCGCGGCAGAGCGTGGCTCGCGAGCGGAGACCTGCAGAAGGCCGCAATAGATCTGAACCGCGCGTTGGAGCTTGACCCGAATCTCGCTGACGCCTGGGCGCATCGCGGAATTATCCGGGCGGAAAGACAGGATTATCCGCAGGCCATTGCGGACTTCGATCAGGCTCTGAAACTGAATCCGCGACTGGCGACTACGTGGGCTAATCGCGGGCTGGCTCTGCTGATGCAAGGACGGATTGAAGAAGCTGGACTGAACTTTGCCCGATGCAAAGAACTCGGCGGAAGAATTAACTCCGCCGCCGAGGAGTTGTTTCAGGAAAAGAAAGGCGAGAAAGCGGGTGGAAAAAAGAAGCCTTGAAACACGTGAGATCCTGAAAGCCCTATGCTGCGCGGCTCTGGTAACGGCAGCCGCGGTGTCCCTCACGCGGCGATTGGCGGTAAGAAGCGGGGCCGTTAGAGAGCCATCGGTCGCCGAGTCCGCGCAGACTGTCGGCTGGAGGTTCACCGAGGGCGGCGCGGGAGGCGGTCGCTACGTGAGCTTGAACTGGACGATCTTCGATACCACGATCTTAGGGCAACGTTTTGCACAAGGCTCATAGAAGCGGGACTTCCTATAGAGATGGTCGCGAAAATAAGCGTACATACCCAACTGGAAACGCTCTATAAACACTATTTGCGCAGAAACCAAGCGACTTTGAACAAGGCAGCGGAATTTTTGAACCGGTTGAACGGAACGAAGGTCGAAGCTTCAGCATGAACGCTGACTCTAGCGTGATGGTGTGATTGGTGCTAATCTCCGCTCAGTCTTGGCTATTTAAGCAGTCACACGCCTACCAATTCTATTCCGTGAGGGGTGAACCAATGAAATGGTTGAAAGACCGTCTATCGATTGCGAAAGTATGGGCTATTAAACAGTGGGTCGCTTTCACTGTTGTACAGAAAAACTGGATCGCTACATACGAGAAGCGAGCGTTTCTGATCTTAGTGTCTGTCATTCTCGGATTGCTTAGCCTGTTGCTGATCCCAAAATGGCAGGCCTACTCTTATCGGGAACGATTTGATTCGCTCGGTTTAGGTAAGCCTGAGCGCATTCAGCTCGAAAAAGATCTCATCACTGCTGAGAACAACGCCCGCGTGACCATTGCTCAAATCATCGGTGGCTTGGTCGTGCTTCTCGGTCTTTACGCTACGTTCAGGAATATAGAAATTGCGAGAGAAAATCTTAGGGTCGCAGAAGTGGGGAAGCTGACGGAGCGGTTCAGTAAAGCGGTCGAAATGCTCGGAAGCGATAAGCTGAATGTCCGTCTAGGTGGGATTTACGCGCTTGAGAGAATCGCGCGGGATTCGCTGAAAGACCATTGGACGGTGATCGAAGTTCTGACGGCTTTCGTAAGGGAGCAATCGAAGGAAGAATATCTGAAATCACAACATAGCGACCAGCAGCCCTCATACTATGATGTCGTAGAACCCGAACTTAGAGAACCATACCAAATTGCAAACAGACTTCGTGAGGATATTCAAGCAGCTCTGACTGTCATAGGTCGTCGTGAGTGGGCTGACCTAGAGCGCCCATACCAAGAAATTAACCTAATGGATGCATTCCTGGCAGGGACGTTTCTACTTGATGCAAATCTCAAACGCGCGAATCTCTTCCAGACAAAACTCTCACAATCAATCCTTTACAAAGCAGACCTTCGTAATGCCGTACTCGGAAGCGCAATTCTAGTCAATGCAGACCTCAGCTATGCGAAACTGCACAAAGCGACCCTCATTGACGCAAACCTTACTGGCGCAGACCTCAGGACTTCAATCGGTCTTACCTGGGAACAAATTTCCACAGCTACCATAGACGAAAAAACCAAGCTACCACCGGAACTTGAAGAGCGACGCAAAGCTGTACAAGCGAAAAAAGCAGCCGCTTCGAATCAACAACCGTGAAAGCGCTGCTTTCGAGACCGGTCAACCGTGAGCTTTCAGTGCGCCTGCTCGGCAATTGGCACCAGCCCGATACTGTTGGTGAATTCCAAATCCAACAACTTCAATGACTACCGATCAGATTATCCAGGTGAGCCTATTAACGGCAGCAGCGATCAGCCTCAAACGAGTCTCAGATTGGCTTGGCGGGGACGATCGTGAGAAAATAAGGCGCTCGGCGTTTGCTCGCGTGTGGCAACCATTAACCGCCTAATTGTTGATAGCGTTGACCCTGGAATTCGCCAACAGTATCCTGCTCACCGAAAGCTCACGAAAAGCCGGGTTCGTCGCCCGGCTTTTTTGCGCAAAATCGACCTACAACGCGTTTTTCTCGACGGGGTGCCGTGGTATTCGCGGCGCCCTGATCGTTTGAAATCGACGGCAAAACGCGAAGAATTAGCCCATCACTCATCGGGCCGTGGAAAGTTGAACACGGATCACAGCGCGGGTAGAATCCCGCTTGCAGTCAAATGTTATGGAGGGGGCGAGAGGCCGGTTGCCCCCTAAGCGCGGCCAGCGCCATCCGCATAATTCATGATCGGCGGCTAAAAAAAGGTAGGTTCATGCGATACCAAATTCTCATTTTCTTTCTCGTGGCCTTTGGCGTACACGAATTCGGAGTTGCATTTTATCCTCAAGACTCGGCCAAGAAAGAGAAGGATGCTGCGTTCTCGTTTGCCGACGTTAAGTACTTTCACCGATTTACGAAGGACGATCAACACGAATACACACCAACCGGCCAAGAGGATATGGAAGCCTGGAAGGATATGGTGACGATCAACTATTACCGCAACGCGAAAGACGGCGAAACGCTCGCCGCCACAGCAAACGCGGTTCTGGAGAATTACAAGGCAGCCAATGCCATGATCGTCAAGACTGATTCAGTTCCAAAGACCGAAGATAAACCCGCCGAATACTTGGTTGTTGCGATATTCGGTCAACCAGAATTCATTGAAGTCGCGTTCGCCAGATTCCGAATGCACGATGGGGTTGGTACAACCGTAATTTACTCGCATCGCATCTACGGCAAGAAGACTGGGAATGAAATGAGCGCGTGGCTTGAAAAGAATGGTCCCAACATAGAAAAAACCTTGATGGAGTGGGATGCAATGCCGAAGTCGCCTGCGTCGAAGTAGTTCCTTTCGCACTGGGTTTAGCCGCCGAACTAGGCACTGCACCTGACCAGCAGGGCATGTAGGCTTTTCGAGATTCATAGCCCGCTCAGCTGCGCCGTCAGGTGAGCTCGGTCGTTAGACGAGAATCAATCTTGAATGGAGATCCATGAATTACTTGGTCACACTTGCGCTGATCGTGGTTGGCGCCGGGTTATCACATACGACAAATGCCAGGTGCTTTATTCAAACGCCGTCAGACGCATTCCAGAAGGCGAAAGTAGTTTTTGTGGGTAAGGTAATCAGCGTGGAAGATCTGACGCTGCCCGCAGCGCCGCTCCAACCCCGAATCTATGATCTGGTGCGGCCCATTCAGGTTCGTTTTACGGTAGAGCGCGTTTACCGTGGTAAGAAGCTCAATGAAATTGAGATCGGGACCAGAACCGGGGGACTAGAATGGGGTTATGAGTTCAAAGTTGGAGAGATGTATCTCGTTTACGCGCAAGAAAGCGAGACTGAACAAGAAGTATTGATCGTAAAGGGTTGCGGGCGTACGCGACTGATCGCAGACGCTACAGAGGATCTACGACTACTGGATGCCAAGGCAAAAGACCAGCAAGGCCGCTAGGACGCCCCGCTTCTTGAGACATGATTATTCCACGGCGCGTCTAACAAACGGATCAACCGGAGCGCACATAATGAGCTTGTTAGGTTACTATCGGGTTGATCGCGCACGCCCCGTTGTCCTTGATGTTAGACGAACAACGGCGACTCATGGACAATCTCGATTTCCTATCTTTCCTCGAATCTGCGGGGCATGAGTTCCAGGCCAGGATATTGAATTTTCGATTGCTGCCCCCCTGCACGGCTTCCGTCCGAAACGCGCAAGGAAGCGGCGTTTCCGCTCAAATGCGCCCCCTCTTGCGCATCATCCCTCCAGATCGGCGCTTCGTATTGTCCGCTGTAATCCCTGCCTAAGACCAAGTCAGAATTGTCGAGGCGATCTACAGACTCGACGTAGCCGGCCGGCGCGTAGAAAGTCTCCTTGCGGCAACGCGGCGCGAACGAGAGCGCGCAGCTGAACGTTCAAGCCGGAAATGCCTTGGAAATTCTTCTGGCGGCCTGAGCCGAATCCGCGGCGTTTTCCGTTTGAGAGAGTGAGGCCAATTTCGACGCTTTAACGGCGAAGATTTCCGAATGCGGACAGTTGCTTGGCTTCAGAATGTATAGAGACCAGTAACATCTAAAAAGGAGTTGATCAATGCCTTCCCTCAAAGTTGGGCTACACGAATGGATAGTGGTAGATCTTAAGAACAACCCCATCGAGCTTTGGACATCTGGGTTAAGTGGATGTGTAGGTGTCGCGATTATCACGCCAACGTACGCGTTCGTCACACACATATCTAGCGGGATCACTCCCCAGCAATGGGAGAACACTGTAAAGGAAGAGTTTTTGGCCGCAATTAAAAATATGACAGATATTAATGCCGCCACAGAATGCATGGTTGTGGGTGGACAAAATCCAGATTTATACACCGCTATCTTAGAGTCAGTAGATGACATTATGAATGAGAAAACAAAAGATCGATTAGTAGTCACCCCCGCAGAGGGCAAATCTGGCGTGAAGGTATGCTTAGAAGGCAATAAATATCGTATTAGAGTAATTAGCAACCTGAATGATGACCCTAGAGGAGGCATACTGAATTCAAACACGGGCCAAGCGTACTGCAAAGCCAAAGGATTCTTCCCCTGCGCGGCCGGCTCTATAGCTGATGTGGGTTAACGACTGAGTGTTCCCGTGAATTTTTCTAAACCGGAACAATAAAGATTGGCATAAAGAGTTTCTTTCTGGTACTTCAGTTTTTATGTAAGCCCTCGGTGAGCAGGCTTGGTGCATTACATGATGCCAAACCTGCTCACCGAAGGCTTACCATCATCTGGCGGTCGAAAGGAGGCAATGATGGAATCACAAATCGTGTGTTGTTACACCCAGAATGCCACAGGCAGGTGCACAGCCTAAAGTTGAAAGTTGACAAGCCGTGTCGCGCGAGCGGCATTGGAAAGGCTTGAGCGTAATAAGGCGAAAGTGTGCGCCGCGGAACGCGCGGCTGAATCCCTGACTGAGTCAGGAGAGGTTCGGAGGAAATATCTCTGGGCCGTCCGCTTGACCTGAAAGCGAAAGCCGGAGGGGAAAAGAGCATGTCGGAAACGCAGGAGTCACTGGAAGACGCTGAAGGTGTCGTCCCGCAAGGCCCGTGTGATATGGCGAAAGCTGGATTGCCTGAACCCCAATTCCCAGTGGTGGAACCTCACATTCGTCGCTACAGCGTCTAAGAGCGGCGCTGCTGGGAGCGCATCGTTAGACTTTCGCGATGCGCAACCTCCGCCCGACAGACGATGAACAGCGAGTTCATTGAAGGGGATGAATGGGGCGCCTAAGTCGCACTAGAAACGTTCAGCCGCAACGGAACGCGGGATCGCCTAAGGGACGAGAGTCCTATGGTGACGGAGTCCTCGTAGTAGTCTGAGCGCGGGAAAGCCGCGTACCTGGCAAAGGGGGACAGGTGATCTGATGACCAACGTGGAGAGGTACGCGAGATGCGAAACGCCGAAACCATACTGGGAATCATCCGTGAAGTCTGCGGAATAGATCACTGGAAAGCCGACTTGAGATCGAAAGACTCACGAGCGGTTTGGAGGGGGGCTGTTAGAAAAGTGCTCAGTCGAGTAACTCGCTGGCAGCCTACCCTACCTTACGTTACGTTCTTAGGGGGGTGAGGGGCAGTAATGCCCCTCACCTACCCGGCGGTGACAGCAATGCCGCCTCCTTACCCGACCCGAAACCTCACGTTCTTTCAACAACTTCAGCAAATGATATGAAAATCGCTGGCAATCAATGAACTGGTATTTGACTGGCTGCAAATCAGTTGCTTCTCTGCCCTATCAGTTTTCCTGATGAGCGCTTCGGCATTTAATCTGAAAAGTTACAGCCTCGCTCCCTGCAGCTTCAAGTGTTCTCTATCGTCTCCGCCGCACGAGTGGGCGGCTTGGATTTACTCTTTTTTCGCCGGAACTTTCTTCGCCTTGGCAGTGGCCGGCCTAGTCTTTGCCGAATTGGCCTTTGATTGCGCCCTCTTAGCTGCCGATTTCGACTTTTGGACTTTTGCCTTCGCTCCCCTCTCTCTGGCCCAGCGCGCCTTCGCCGCCGCGCTGATTTTCGCCCTTGCCGCATCCGAGAGCTTGCGCCGCTTTTGTAGCGTTGCCGCTTCCGCGTCCGGGCTTGCAGACGGCTGATCGATCAGCGCTGCCAGTTGTGCGCGTGTCTCCCTCAGTTCCGCGATCTGTGCGTCGAAGCTGACAAGTGCGAGGCGAAGCGACTCTGCAGGATCATTTCTCTTGGTTGTAGGCATTGATCAAAGCTCCGATAGTTTATTGGTAGTGGCTTCGGGCGTCATTCCGCCACGGATGAATATTTAAGAGCGCCATTATTGGAGGCAACGCGCCGATGATTCTCAAGGTATTGGGCGCATTATTGTAAATGGAGAAGGCGTCGAATCCCAATTGGGACCATGAGAACCATTCGCATAAAATCCGCCATAATTCTAATGTGAGCGTCTTGCATAGTGATGTTGAGAAATGCTCTTCCCGATCGCCTGTCGCGTATCCGGCTTGCCGATATGAGAATTTGAGCATAAAATCAAGGCGATGGAAAAGCCCTTATTGTGGATTGCTTCGTCAAAGCGCGATCTGAAGAAATTTCCGAAGGCTGTGCAAGCCAATCTGGGCCGCGCGTTGCAGACGGCGCAGTGGGGCGGCAAATCCGATGACGCGAAACCGCTCAAAGGATTCAAGGGCGCGTCGGTGCTCGAAGTGGTCGAGGATTAGGACGGCGACACGTACCGCGCAGTTTATACCGTGAAATTTCGGCGCGCCGTATGCGTTCTGCATGCTTTCCAGAAGAAATCCAAAAAGGGCGTCAAAACACCGAGGGCCGTGATCGATTTGATTGAGGAGCGTTTAGCTTATGCGAGTGAAGTCTATGAAGAGTGGTGTCAGGAAAACCCGGAAGAGCGGGATTGAGTATGAAGTCGGTTCGGGGAATGTGTTTGCCGACCTAGGGCTGCCAGAAGCCGATGATCTGCTGGTCAAAGCGCGGCTGACATACATCATCAACGAAGAGATCAAACGCCAAAAGCTGACGCAGGCGGAGGCCGCCAAAATCCTCGGTGTGAATCAGTCCGAGGTGTCACGGCTCACTAGAAGTTTCGGCAGTTTCTCGCCCATCCGCCTGATGACCTTTTTGAATCGCCTCGGCCGGAATGTCGAGATTATCGTTCCGGCGCCGCGCCGATCGAAGAAGCCCGCGCGGATTCTCGTAAAAGCAGCCTGATCTGATTAGCTTGCAAACTGACAAACCTGTGTGACTTTCGAAATATGGTTCTGGCGGCAAGTTGGTGAAGGGGGTTGACTGAGATGGAAAATGTCTCTAGATGAAGGCAATTCTCGCTGATCCTGCGATCAAGGAGGCGCTGGTCCCAATATCACCAACTTTCCGACAGAACCGACGAGGCGCCATTCTGACCAAGAATGGTCAGCCTGCTCTGACGATTAGCCTCGCCTGCAACGAGGCAGGGCTGGTCAGCGACATCTTCATCACGCTCAACCCGCACAAGCTGGCGCGCCTTGGGCCCATCAACATTCACTAGGTTGACAATCCATAGCTTTAAAGTTATGAGTCGATCCATAACTTATAGGCTATGGTTCAGATGCAGCCCTCCGCCGATCTCTTGTTCGCAGCGCTCGTTGATCCGACCCGCCGGGCGATCTTCCAACGACTCTCTCGCGAAGGGGAGCTAACGGCAGATAAAGAGCCTTTTATGACCTGGCGCTCTATTGACGGACAAACGCTGGATTCACACGGGCGGTTGCTGAAGACGGAGACCCTGATTCAGGGACTCTTCAGACGGGATTTGCTGCTCGACTACCTACGTAATTTCATCATTTTTGAAGAGGATGGAGAGGTTGTTAAGAAGATCGCCGCATACCTATAGACCCATGGCAACCATCCTTACGAAAATGGGCCATTTCAATTTATTACCTCTGGAAGACTGCCAGAAGTGACTGATCTGAAAGAACCTATAGTCAATCCCAGAAGTTCCTACGATTGCGTTGAGCGGTGATTAACCTGCCAAGTTCTACCTTGATCGAGATTAGTTCAAGATCGACCGCATTCTGACATGCCCTTGATTCTGAATGTGTTGCCATTGTGGATCCGGCGATCTCCTGGGCTTTGCTTCAAGATTGCTGATTGAAATGGCCAATTTTTGTGCCTTTGGTTGCCATGGATCCGTAAGAGAAGCTAACGCCTTATGAACCGAGAGAAAGACTGGCCACAACGGTTCCCCAGCTTAATCGTCATGCACCTTGACCAGCTCTGCCCGAATCTCCTCAGCGTTCCGGGGGCGGACGATCCGCGCGACTTCCCTCCCGTCTTTCAAGATGATGAGCGTCGGCCAAAGCTTGACACGGAACGACCGCCCGAGGTGGCGCCCCGGCCCATCTTCAACCTTCACATGTTTGAGAGACGGAAACTCTGAGAGGGCCTCTTCCACGGCTGGCGCCGCCGAATGGCAGAACCCACACCAGTCGGTCCCGAACTCTAAAACTAACGCCCCTCGCGACGAATCTACGTCCTCGCGCGTTAGACCCCGATTTATATACCCCGCCGCCATTTCACATCCTCCGTCGAAAGTTCACGATGGGTGAATGAGCGATTATAACGAGAGATACCGTGTTGATTGTCAAGCATACGACCCATAATTTGGGTCGTATGCTTGCTGATTTTTCAACACTCCGTAAGCAATGCGGACAAGCTTGTGCATGGCCGCTGCGATGATTTGCATTTTCTTTTTGCCACGGTCCGTCAGACGCGCGGCGAGTTCTTTGAATTCTTTGCTGGAACGAAGCGCGGCCATCGCCGGCATATAAAGCGCGTA
>Ga0209382_10008110_pt1 | contig 13262 bp, 12 predicted proteins | sample SoiMetdeltSBSDD5_FD_187599 | JGI IMG/M metagenome (GOLD analysis project Ga0209382, IMG submission 187599) | Bulk soil microbial communities from a Populus tree surrounding site in Tennessee, USA - Soil MetaG P. deltoides SBSDD5 (SPAdes) (version 2) | ecosystem: Environmental > Terrestrial >... | reverse complement strand
CGCCAGGTGCGTGAACAGCGCCTCCTTGCAGAAGAAGCAGCGGTTGGCGCCGTTGCGCGCGTACTCGGGATTCGCCAGCTCGTCGGTGCGCACAACGACGTGCCGCAGGCCGATCAGCGCGGCCAGGCGCCTGGCCTCCGTCAGCTCGCCCTCCGGATACGTCTCCGAGTCGGCGGTGACGAGCACGGCGCGCTCGCCGAGGGCGTCCTTCGCGGCGCGCGCGAGCAGCGTCGAGTCCACCCCCCCAGAGAACGCGACGACGACGCTCTCCAGCTCGCGGAGCGTGTCGAGCAGGCGCGTGTATTTCGTCTCGAGCGTGGCGTTCATGCCAGCAGCGTCCCGGCCAGCTCACCGAGCGGCTTGAGCGGGCGGGCTCCGACGTGGGAGATGACCTCGGCCGCGGCGAGCGCGCCAAGGCGGCCGCAGGTGGCGAGATCCATGCCGCGACTCAGCCCGAACAGAAACCCCGCCGCGTACAGGTCGCCGGCTCCGGTCGTGTCGATTACGATGTCGACGGGCTGCACGTCGATGAGGTGAACCTCGTCGCCCGCGACGATGACCGAGCCCCGCTCGCTGCGTGTCAGTGCCGCAATGTCGCAGTGCTCGCGCACGCGCTCGACCGCGGCGTCGAACTCGTTGACCTGGTAGAGCGCGCAGATCTCCATCTCGTTGGCGAAGAGCACGTCGACGTGGCGCTGGACGAGGTCGACAAATGCCGCGCGGTGGCGGTCAACGCAAAACGGATCCGAGAGCGTGAGCGCGACCTTGCGCCCGGCGCCATGCGCGATGTCTGCCGCCACCCGAAACGCCTCCTGCGCCGCGGGCGGGTCGAACAGATAGCCTTCGAGATACAGGATCCGGCCGCGGGAAACGAGTCGGGCGTCGACGTCGGCGGAGCCGAGCTGCGTCGAGGCGCCGAGGTACGTGTTCATCGTCCGCTGCGCGTCGGGAGTCACCACGATGAGGCAACGTCCCGTGGACGGGCCGCTCGTCGCCATCGGCGTCGTGTAGCGCACGCCGATCGAGCGCAGGTCGTGGCTGAAGACTTCGCCCAGCTGATCGTTACGCACCTTGCCGACGTAGTGCGCGCGGCCGCCGAAGGACGCGACACCGACGATCGTGTTCGCCGCCGAGCCGCCCGAGATCTCGATCCCCGGCCCCATCGCTTCGTAGAGCTGCCGGGCGCGCGCTTCGTCGACCAGGTGCATCGTCCCTTTGACGAGGCCGTGGCGCTCCAGAAATACCTCGTCCTCATTGGACAGGACGTCCACGAGCGCGTTGCCGATACCGATCACGTCGAGCTCGTCGGTCATTGTATTGGAGCGCCAGCTAGGCGTTCGCCGTGGGTGGCCTGAGAGAGATGCATGCCGGCTCCGATTGTATTGGAGCGCCAGCTAGGCGTTCGCCGTGGGTGGCCTGAGAGAGATGCATGCCGGCGTTTGTATCGATGGCGCTAGCTCGGCTTTCGGCGTGGGTGGGCCGTCCTAGGTGCCTGCCGGCTGCGTCGTTCGTCCGGAAAATACTTGCCGATCAGAAGGTCGAGCCGCCGCCGCGTCGCGTGCGGAAACGCCGCCGGGCTCGTGATCACCGCTTTGTCGAGCAGGCTCGGGCACTCGCACGTGCGCGGGCCGCCGATCGTCGGGATCAGCCGGCGCAGCACTTCTTTCGCTGTCGTGACGTTCTGCAAGAGATTGGCGACCACCGCTTCGACGCTGACCGCCGCGTGGGTCTCGTGCCAGACGTCGTAGTCGGTCGGCAGCGCGAGCGTCGCGTAACAGAGCTCCGCTTCGCGCGCGAGCTTGGCCTCGGGCATGTTGGTCATCCCGATGACGGCCGCACCCCACGTCCGGTACACACCCGACTCGGCACGGGTGGAGAACTGCGGCCCTTCGATACAGACGTAGGTGCCGCCGCGATGCACGGGACGCCCCGTGCCGTTCGCGGCCTTCTCGAGCAGGTCGCCGAGCTGAGCGCACACGGGATCGGCCATTCCGACGTGCGCCACGATCCCGTCGCCGAAGAACGAGGACACGCGTCGCTTCGTGAGATCGATGAACTGGTCAGGAATCACGAGGTCGAGCGGCCGGATGTCCTCCTTCATGCTGCCGACCGCCGATACGGACACGACCCACTCGACACCGAGCGACTTCAGCCCCCAGACGTTGGCGCGGAAGTTCAGCTCCGTCGGCGTCACCCGGTGGCCGCGGCCGTGGCGCGGCAGGAAGACGACGGCACGCCCATCGAGCATGCCGGTACAGAACTCGTCGGAGGGATCGCCGAACGGCGTGCGCACTCTACGCCAGCGCACATCCGTCAGCCCTTCAAGCTCGTAGAGGCCACTTCCGCCGATGATGCCGATCGCGCCGCCCGTCATGCAGCGCCCGCCTCCTGCCGCGACGCCAGCGACATGGCGGACAGCTCGCCACGCACGGTGCCGTTCACCCCGGTGACACGCACGCGTGCGACGCGGCGGATCTCCGCGTCGGTCCCGTCGAAGACGACCTCGACGTAGCTGCCGGTGAGGCCGACCAGACCACCCGTTGCCCGGTCGCGCGTCTGGAGCACCAGCACGTCTTCCGTCCGTCCAACGAGCGAGCGGCGAAATGCCTGGGCCTTGGCCGCACCGAGCGCGCGCAGCCGCGCGGCGCGCTCGGCAATCGTCGCGCCATCCACCTTACCGCCGCGCGCGGCCGCCTCGGTGCCGTTGCGATCGGAGTACGGAAACACGTGCAGGTATGTGAACGGCAGCTCGTCGATGAGCGCCTCGGTGGCGTGCGCGTCGTCGTCCGTCTCACCCGGAAAGCCGGCGATGACGTCGGCGCCCAGACCCAGGCGCGGGATGGCGCCCGCGAGCCGCTCGATCAACGCGCGGTACATCGCGACGCTGTAGGGCCGCCGCATCGCGCGCAGCACGCGGTTGCTCCCGCTCTGCAGCGGCACGTGCAGGTGCGGCGCGATCGCCGGCGCGCTGGTGAGCAGATCGAGCAGCTCGTCGGTGAAGTACGCGGGGAGCATCGACGACAGCCGCAGCCAGCGCAATCCGCGAATGTCCGCGAGGTCGCGCAGCAGCGCCGCGAGCGACGTCCGCGGCACGAGATCGGCGCCGTAGTGACCGAGGTCGACGCCGGTCAGCGTGATCTCCGGATGGCCGGCGTCCACGAGCCGGCGCACCTGCGCCACCACGTGCTCGCGGCCGAGACTCCGACTGGCGCCCCGGGCCTGCGGCACGATGCAGAAGGCGCAGCGGTGCTGGCAGCCGTCCTGGACCTTCACGAACGCGCGCGAGCGGCCGAATGCGCGCACTGGCAGATCGCTCGTGCTCACCCGCGCGCCGCGCAGGTCACCGATCTCGATGCGCGTGCGTCCCCTCGGCGCGCTGAGAATCTCGTCCACCAACGCGGGCAGGCGCTCTTTGTCGGCGTTGCCGACCACGAGATCCACGCCCGGCAGGCGTGCGACTTCGCCGGCGCTTGTCTGAGCCCAGCAGCCGGTCACCACGACGCGGGCGTCGGGATTGGCGCGTCGCGCGCGGCGGATCGCCTGGCGGTCGGAGACTTCGGCGCGCGCCGTGACCGTGCAGGTGTTGACGACAACGACATCCGCGGGCGCGCCGAACGGCACCGTCGAGAAGCCCCGCGCCTCGAGGGCCGCCTGCACCTGCTGGCTGTCGACCTGGTTGAGTCGGCAGCCGAGCGTCGCGAAGGCCACGCGAGCGCTCACGCGACGGCTTCCTTCAGCTGTCCGCAGGCCGCGCCGATGTCCTCGCCCTTGCTCCAGCGCACCGTCGTCGTGATACCGGCCTCCAGGAGGATCGACTGGAACGCCAGGATCCGTGCCAGCGGCGGCCGGCGGAACTGCGAGCCGGGCCAGTCGTTGAACGGGATCAGGTTCACCTTGGCGCGCACGTTCCGCAGCAGACGGGCCAGCCGCTGCGCATCGTCGGCGCTGTCGTTCACGCCTTCCAGCAGCACGTACTCGAAGAAGACGCGCTGCCGCGGCGCGAGCGGATAGCGACGAACGGCTGCCATCAGCGTCTCGAGGTCGAACGCGCGATTGACGGGCATGAGCCGCGAGCGGACCTCGTCGGAGGCGGCGTGCAGCGAGATCGCGAGATTCACCTTGAGGTTTTCGCGTGCGAGCTTGTCGATCCCGCCGACGAGACCGACGGTGGAGACCGTGATCCGGCGCGGAGAGTATCCGAAGCCGAGCTTGGCGTCGGTGAGGATCTTGAGGGTCTTCACGACCTCCGCGAAGTTCGCCAGCGGCTCGCCCATGCCCATGAACACCAGATGTGTCGCGTGCTCCACGGCGTTCGCACGCAACACCTGGCCGACCATCTCTGCGGCGGTCAGGTTGCGCACGAGCCCCATCGTCCCGGTCAGGCAGAAGGCGCACGCATAGCCGCAGCCGACTTGCGTGGACAGACACAGCGTGACGCGCCCCTCGTCGGGCATGAGCACGCTCGAGACGAGTGCCCCGTCCGCCAAGCGAAACACGAGCTTGCGGCTCTGGTCCTGCGACGGCGTCTCACGCTCGATCTCGGGCAGCCCGACGCCAACGCGGGTCGCGAGCGCGGCGCGAAAGTCCTTCGGTAGATCGCTCATCGCATCCAGATCCACGACGCCCTTGCGATAGATCCACGTGGCGAGCTGACGGCCGCGATAGCGTGACGCGCCGAGCTCGACCGCGAGGTCTTCCATCTCCGAAGCGAGCATTCCAACGAGATTCCGCGCGGACATTGGACGCAGAATAACACGCGGGCCGCGGTGTAACGGGCCGCCACCCCCGAGCGTCATACGAGCAACAGCCCGCTCGGGAGGCGACCTTGAGACAGGGTTTTTACGTTGCGATCCTTGCCGGCGGCGTGCTCGTCGCCGGCCCGGCGCTCGCACAAGGTCGCGGCGGCAGCATGCGCATGTCACGGACTCCGACGACGCCCGTGACTCCAGGCGTCACGAGCTCCATGACCGGCGGCATTCCGGGCACGTTTGGCGGCACCCCGAATACCGCCGGAGGGTCGATGATCGGTGGCATCCCGGGCACGCTTGGCGGCGCGCCGTTCGATTCCGGCGGTTCGACAACGGGAGCGGTCGGGACTCCGTCGACGCAAGGAACGACGACGGCGGGACCGAATGGTCTGCTCGGCGACAGCGTGTTCGGCAGCTCGACGACGGGTACGGCGCGCTAAGCACCGGCCGCGGATGCTCCGTTCCATTTCTCCGCGGAGAAAACTCTACACGCGGTGATCCACATGTTTCGTGAACGACCCGTGGATAACCGTGTGCGGAAACCGAGTCTGTCGATGAGATTGCGACCACTTAGAGCGCTTCGCCCACGCGATAGGCAGTCGCCCTGCAAATGTGTTCACTCGCGCAGGCAAAGGTACACGTCGAGAAGATTCGTATTGGTCGGACCCGTGACGACGAGATCGCCCGCCCCGGCGAGAAACGTATAGGCGTCGTTGTCGGCGAGTGCCGCGCGCGCCGCGCGGCCGGCGGTCTCGCCGCGCGCGACGGTCGTCGCATCCACGACTGCGCCGGCGGCATCCGTCGGCCCATCGGTGCCATCGGTGCCGGCGGCCAGCACCACGAGGCGATCGTCGGGCGTGAGCTCGAGTGCCGCGGCGAGCGCGAACTCCTGGCATCGTCCGCCTCGCCCGCCCCCGCGCACGGTCACCGTCGTCTCGCCGCCGGCGATGAGACACGTGCGCGGCGGCAGCGTCCGCGCGCGCGCGATCAGCTCGCGCGCGACGTCACGTGCTTCGCCCTGGAGCGCGCGCGTCAGGATCTCGGCGCGATAGCCGAGCCGGCGCGCGTTGGCGGCCGCCGCGTCCACCACCAGCGCGTTGTTGCCGATGACGACGTTGCTCACGCGCTCGAACAACGCGTCGCCCGGCTTCGGCGTCTCGGCGATCTCCCCGCGCGCGCCTGCGTCCAGCCGAGTGCGTACGGCGCGCGGCACGCGGTCGGCGACGCCGCGCCGCTCGAGCACCGTGACGGCGTCGGCGAACGTGCTCGGATCGGGCGCCGTCGGTCCGGAGGCGATGACGTCGAGCGGATCGCCGATGACGTCGGACAGGATGAGCGACACCACCGTCGCGGGCGCGGCCGCGCGCGCGAGTTGCCCGCCTTTGAAGCGCGACAGATGCTTGCGGACGGCGTTGAGCTCGTTGATCGTCGCGCCCGCGCCCAGCAGCAGCCGCGTCGTCTCCTGCTTTTCCGCCAGCGTGATCGGTGGTGTTGGCGCCGGTGTCAGCGCCGAGCCGCCGCCGGAGACGAGGAAGATCACCAGATCCTCGGCGCCCGCGCCGCGCGCACGCTCGACGATTGCCTCGGCGGCCGCCTGGCCGCGCGCGTCGGGCACCGGATGCCCGGCCTCGCGAAGCTCGATCCGCTCGGTGCGCACCGTATACCCGTCCTTCACGACGACCAGACCGTCATCGGCGATCCGGTCTCCGAGCGCCTGCTCCAACGCGGCCGCCATCGCGCCGCTCGCCTTGCCGCAGCCGAAGACGTGCAGTCGGTGCCCGGAACGGCTTACGAGCTGGCTGGCGTGCTGGTCGAGAGCGCGCTGGACGAGCGGGACGACGTCGCCGGCAGCGAGCGCCGCCTCCCAAATCGCGCGCGCGGCATCCCTCTGGGAGTCGAGGCGCGCCACGGCTTGGCCGGGGCGCGACGAGCGTTGGGGGGTTTGGGGGGCCATCTCGGGGCCCCCCATGTTAGATAAGCCGGCGGAGTTTTTGGAGCCGCTCGCCCGCTTCGGTGAGAACGTCGTCGGTCTTCGGGAAACAGAACCGGATCTTCGTGCGCCCGAGCTCGCCGTGCGCGTAGAACGACGAGCCCGGCACGGTCGCGACACCGCACTCCTTGATCAACCACATCGCGAACGCGTAGTCGTCGTTGACGCCGGCCGCCTTCATGAAGCGCGCCGCGTCGGTGAGGATGTAGTACGCGCCGCTCGGCTTCCACGCGACGAAGCCGGCTGACTCGATGTAGCGCCAGAGCAAGTCGCGGCGCTTCTGGTAGCCCTCGCGCAAGCCGACGTAGTACTCGTCGGCAAACCGCAGCGCGGTGACCGCCGCCTCCTGCAACGGGTGCGGCGCGCCGACCGTCACGAAGTCGTGTGCGCGGCGGATGCCGACCGACAGCTCCGGCGGCGCGACCGCGTAGCCGACCCGCCAGCCGGTGACCGAGTACGACTTCGAGATGCCCGAGATCGTGGTCGTGCGCTCGGCCATGCCGGGCAGCGTCGCGATCGGCGTGTGACCGTGGCCGTCGTACACGATGTGCTCGTAGATCTCGTCGGTGATCGCGAGCAGGTCGTGCTCCTGGCAGACGTCGGCGATGACCTGCAGCTCGGCGCGCGAGAACACCTTGCCAGAGGGATTGTTCGGGCTGTTGAAGACGATCGCCTTCGTGCGCGGCGACACCGACCGGCGCAGGCGATCGGGATCGAAGCCGAAGTCCGGCGGCTCGAGCGGCACCCACACCGGCGTCGCGCCGGCAATGATGCAGCCCGGTCCGTAGTTCTCGTAGAACGGCTCGAAGATCACGACCTCGTCGCCCGGATTCAGCACCGCGAGCAGCGTGGACAGCATCGTCTCGGTCGAGCCGCAGCACACGGTGACGTGCTGCTCGGGGTCGACGTCCATGCCATAGAAGCGGCGGTACTTGTCGGCGATGGCCCGGCGCAGCGCGGGCGTGCCCCAGGTGATCGCGTACTGGTGGAAGTCGCCGTCGATCGCGCGATGCGCGGCCTCCAACAGGTCCGCAGGCGGCGGGAAGTTGGGCATGCCCTGGGCGAGGTTGACGCCGCCGAGCTGGCTCACCACACGCGTCATCTCGCGGATGACGGACTCGGTGAATCCCTGCACGCGCCGCGAAATGCCGGTCATGCGATGACGTCGCGCTCGATCGGATCGACCTGCACGCCTCGCTCCTTGAGCCACGCCACGCCGCGCGCGAGTGTGTCTTCCGCCGCCTCCATCTCCAGCGCGACCCAGCCGTAGTCCGCCTTCACGTCGGCGCGGCGGATGTTGATCACGATGTCGAAGTCCTTCACCAGGCGGTAGAGAATCGGCTCCTGGATGAGGCTCGGGGGAAACGTCAGCCGCACGCGCGTGCGGGTCATGGCGGCCACGCCCTCAGCGCCCTCCCGCGATGGCGGGCACGATCGACACGGCGTCGCCGTCCTTCAGCGCGGTCTTGCGGCCGTCCATGAACCGGATGTCTTCCTCGTTCACGTAGATATTGATGAAGCGGCGCAGCTCGCCGCTCTCGTCCACCAGCCGCTCCTTGAGTCCCGGAAACTGGCGCTCGAGGTCGGCCACGACGTCGTCCACCGTGCCGCCCTTGGCCTGCACCTCGGCGTTGCCCTTCGTGACCTGGCGCAGCGGGGTGGGAATGCGAACCGTCACCGGCATCGTCGTCTCCTATTCATAAGCTCGCCTCGGACGGTGGGGCCCCAGCCCCACGAAATCCGGAAGGCCGCACTACGTCGTCTGATTCTTGAGGTCCGCCAGCGCGCGGTCGAACGCCGACAGCGACGGCTTGATCTTCACGTGGGCGTCCAGGCGATCGTAGAGCGCGTCGGGCGTCTTGAGCCCGTTGCCGGTGATGCAGATCACCACCGACTCGTCGCGCGGAATGACGCCCGTCTCGATCAGCTTCTTCGTCGCGGCCACCGTCACCCCGCCTGCCGTCTCGGTGAAAATGCCCTCCGTCCGCGCGAGGAGCAGCATCCCCTCGATGATCTCGGCGTCGGTCGCGTGCTCGCCGAACCCGCCGGACTCCTTCGTCGCCCGGTACGCGTAGTAGCCGTCGGCCGGGTTGCCGATGGCCAGCGACTTGGCGATGGTGTTCGGGCGCACGGGCTTCAGCACGTCGGTGTCCTGCTTGATCATCGTGACGATGGGTCCGCAGCCGAGCGCCTGCGACGCGTGCATGCGCGTGTTCACCGGCCCGTCGATCAGGCCGAGCGTCTTCAGCTCCTTGATCGCCTTCCAAATCTTGGTGATCAACGACCCGCCCGCGCACGGAACGATGATGTGCTGCGGCGTCCGCCAGCCGAGCTGCTCGACGATCTCGAAGCCGTAGGACTTCGAGCCCTCGGAGTAGTACGGCCGGAAGTTCACGTTGACGAAGGCCCAGCGGTACTTGTCGGCGATCTCCGAGCACAGACGATTGACCTCGTCGTACGTGCCGGACACCGCCACCAGCGTCGGGTTGTACACGAGCGTCGCCAGCACCTTGCCCTGCTCGAGATCGGCCGGGATGAAGATGTAGGACTTCAGGCGGCCTTCGGCGGCATGCGCGGCCACCGAGTTGGCGAGATTGCCGGTAGAGGCGCACGCGACGGTATCGAAGCCGAACTCGCGCGCCTTCGTCACCGCCACCGCCACGACGCGATCCTTGAACGACCACGTGGGATGACACACGGAGTCGTTCTTGATCCAGATCTCGCGGCAGCCGAGCTCGTCGGCGAGGTTGTTGGCGCGGATCAGCGGCGTGAAGCCGACGGCGTGTCCGACGGCGACGTCGCCCTCGATCGGCAGCAGGTCCTTGTAGCGCCACATGCTGGGCGGACCGGCGGCGATCGACGCGCGCGTCACGACGCCCTTGAGGGCCTCGTACTGGTAGTCGACCTCCAGGGGACCGAAGCAGAACTCGCAGACGTGAATCGGGGCCGCGGAATAGTGGCGGCCACACTCTCGACACTTCAGACCTTTGAGCTTCGTCATCGCGTCTCCATCGGTAGGGGATTTGAGCCCCGAGTTTTACTGCACCGACAGCAAGACATTTCCGTTACTAAAGCATATCCAGGCGGAATTACAAGGGCGGTATCCTCCTCTCGTGCTGCCGCTCGTGTTGCTGCTCGGCTTCGGCGTCGCGTTCGCCGCAGCAACGCTCGGCGGGACGATGCTCGGCTTCGACGACCATCCCGGTCAGCTCTACCGCGTCTGGCACGTCCTGACCTACGGCCCGGCGCCGTGGGCGTGGGATCGCGGCTGGTGGGCGGGCTATCCGGAGCTGCAGTTCTACCCGCCGGGCTTCGCGTATCTCGGCGCGATGCTGGCGTGGCCGACGGCCGGTGTGTTCGAGCTGCGGACCGTCTATCAGGCGCTGTTGTGGCTCGCGTACCTGTTGCCCGGCGTGACCACCTACGTCGTTGTGGCGCGGCTCACGGGCGAGCGCTGGCTCGCGATGTCCACGGGCTTCGTGGCGCTGACGCTGTCGGCGAGTCTCGCGAGCGGCGTAAACGGCGGCGTCCGTACCGGCATGGTCGGCGCGCGCCTGGCGTGGGCGCTGCTGCCGGTCCTGCTCGTGCTCGTGGCGCGCTGGCTCGACACGAGCCGACCGCTGTCGCCGGCCGTCGCGCCGACGCTGGCGGCGATGACGCTGCTGCATCCCGCGCAGCTACCAGCCGCCATGGTGCTGCTGGGTATTGCGGTCGGTATTGGTCAGCCGTGGCGAGCGCGCGCCTGGGAAGCGGCCCGCGCGGTCGCGGTCGCGGCGGCGCTCACGGCGTTCTGGACGCTGCCGCTCCTCGTGCGCATCGCCGAGACCCGCGCGCTCGCCTGGGGAACGCTCGCGCTCGACGACGTCGTCCGTCCGCTTCCCGTCGTTCTGCTTGCGCTCGCAGTGGCGGGATTGCTCGACCCGGCGCCGGTGAGCCCGGGAGCACGCGTGGCACTCTGGTGGCTGCCCGCAACGATCGCCGTCACGGCGCTCGATCGGCTCGCCGCGGAGCCGCTCGGCATCCGCTGGCTGCCATCCGACCGCGTCGTCGATGGTGCGTGGATCGCGCTCGTCGTCGCCGCCGGCATCGGGGCCACGCGGCTCGTGCGGCGGCTCGAGTCGCTCCCGTTCACGCAGTACGTGGGCACCGCGCTCCGCCGACCCGCGCTGGGACTCGGTGCCGCCGTGCTGTTCGCACTGCTGTCGATCGGCAGCACGACGTTGATGCTGCGCCCGGCGGCCGTGAGCTGGCCGTCGCTCGTCTCGATCGAGCGCGGGCTGCGGCTCGTCGATGTCTGGAGCCTGCTCGGCCGTCTGCCGGAGGGACGGCTGCTGTTCACACGCTCGGGCGTTCCGCTCGTGCACGGAACCAACTGGTGGCGGCCCCACACGCACGTGACCGCGCTGGCGCCGGCCGACAGCGGCCGTGACATCGTGCACGGGACATTCACGCATCCCTCGCCGGTGGCCGCGCTCGTCTATCGCGGCGACGCCGGGCGCGAGCCGATCAGAGAGCTCGCCGAGCAGCTCGACGGCCACACCCTCTTCGGCGAGCCGCTCGACGACCTCGACGCGGAGCAATTCAGCACGCGTGCGGACCGGCTCGGCGTGGTGGCCGTGGTGGCGCTGGAGGACGACGTCCCGCGCCTTCAGTGGCTCGCCGACAACACGCCGTTTCGCCGCCGCCTGGTCCTCGCTCCGTTCGTGGTGTTCACGCGCGAGAGCGCGGTGCCGCTGCCGGCGGCGCGCGACGGCGCCTGGCGCGTGGCGCTGACCGGCGAGGCGGGCGCGTGGGTCTCGGCGCGGCTCACCTACTACCCGCTCTGGCAGGCGGAAGCCGAGGGCGCGCCGCTGCCAACACGCCGCGGAGACGACGGCCTGCTGGAGGTGCACCTCACGCGCGCGGCGCAGACCGTCTCGCTGCGGTACGGACCCGGCACGCCCGAGATCGCCGGGCTCGCGCTGAGCGCGGTGGCGCTCGGCGCGTGGGTCGTCGGCGCCTGGAAGGTCGGCTAGGCTTTCACGGCCGCCGCACCGGCATCGGCGCACTCCTGGTCCTGCTCGCCGGTGCCGCCGCCGCAGCCGATGCCGCCGATCACACGCCCGCCGACGACGATCGGCGCGCCACCCAGCGTGGGCAACACCTCGCCCTGCGCGACGACCGGCATCACCTGCCAGAAGCCCCAGCCCTTGGCGCCCATCGCCGTGAGCTCCGCGGTGCTGCGCCGGAACGCAGCGGCCGCCGTCGCCTTCGCACGCGACGTCTCGGGCGTGAGAAAGCCCGTGCCGTCGCCGCGCGCGCTGAGAACGAGACGCCCGGCCTCGTCCACCACCGTCACCGTCATCGGCGAGCTGAGCGCCTTGGCCTTGGCCTGCGCGGCCTTGAGCGCCGTTTCTGCCATCGCGAGCGTGAGGTCGATCATGGCGATCTCCTGGCTATTGGGGTGTCAGCGTGTGGGTGAACATGACCGCGCCGGCGTCGTCGATCAGGCGCACGGTGAGATGCGCCGGCTCGATGACCACCTCGCCGAAGTTGAAGACGCCGCCGCGAGCGAAAATCGAGCGCGCGTTCAGCATGAAATCGAGCGGCCGCGGCCGTCCCATCGTGGCCGACAGCGGCCCGGCGACCAGCTCGTAAAATCCCCACTCCGGCGCGGGCTGGTGACGGATCACCTCGGCATGGTGAACGTCCGCCGTCACGAACATCAGGTTCTTCACGTTGTGGCGGCGGAAATGATCGAGGATCGCGTCGCGCTCGCGCGCGAAGCCGGTGCCCTCCTGGGGCAAGCCGAACGGCCCCGCGTTCGTCCACGAATCGCGCGCCTCGGGGCGGCCCGTCGGGATCGACAGCGAGACGCTCGTGACGACGAGCTTCCACACGGCGCTCGACGACGTGACAGCGTCGAGCAGCCAGCGCTTCTGCTCGGCGCCGAGCATCGTCTTGCGCGGGCCGTCGCGGTCGCTGTTGGCGCTGCGGTACTGGCGTGTGTCCAGAATGAACACCTCCAGCAGGCGTCCCCAGCGAAAGCGCCGGTAGAGGCGTGTGGGCTCGTCCGCGGGCGGCGCGATCGGCCAGTAATCGAGCAACGCCTGGCGCCCGGCCGGCATCAGCGGCTCGTGCGGGCCGGCGAAATCGTTCCGCACCTCGTGATCGTCCCAGATCGCGTACACGGGCGTGCTGCGCAGCAGCGTCTGCAAGGGCGGGTCTTCGTGCTGATAGCGATGGCGCGCACGATACTCGGGTAGCGTGCGCGCGCGGTGCTCCGCGCCGGGGACGACACCTGGCTGGCCGCACGGCACGTCGGCATAGATGATGTCGCCGACGAAGAGAAAGAAGTCCGCGCGCCGCTCGCGCATCGGGCGAAAAATCCGGTAGCCGCCGTCCTGCTGACGGCAGTACCCGCCACCGCCGAGGTCTCCGGACCAGAGCAGCGTCACGCGCGACGCAGCGTCGTCCGGTGGTGCCGTCGCGAACGTCGCATCGGCGTGGGCGTCGCCCTGGCTCACGCGCAGCGTGTACCGCGT
>Ga0209382_10008109_pt1 | contig 13263 bp, 7 predicted proteins | sample SoiMetdeltSBSDD5_FD_187599 | JGI IMG/M metagenome (GOLD analysis project Ga0209382, IMG submission 187599) | Bulk soil microbial communities from a Populus tree surrounding site in Tennessee, USA - Soil MetaG P. deltoides SBSDD5 (SPAdes) (version 2) | ecosystem: Environmental > Terrestrial >... | reverse complement strand
CCTATCCGGTCTTGGTCGGGATCGCTCCCGGAATGGGCGTGATCATGATCGCCCCAGTCTCTGTCTGCCACCAAGTGTCGACGATCGGGCAACGCTCCTTGCCGATGACCCTGTGATACCACATCCACGCTTCAGGGTTGATGGGTTCGCCCACACTGCCGAGCAGTCGCAGGCTGGACATGTCATATTTGAGCGGCCATTGCTCGCCCCACTTAATGAATGTGCGTATCGCCGTCGGCGCGGTGTAGAGGATGTTGACTTTGTGTTTTTCGACGATCGACCAGAAGCGCCCGAAGTCCGGAGTGTTCGGCGCGCCCTCGTACATCACTACCGTTGCGCCGTTCTGGAGCGGTCCGTAAACGATATAGCTGTGCCCGGTCACCCACCCGATGTCCGCCGTACACCAGTACGTGTCATCGTCGCGAATATCGAAGACCCATTTCGTGGTGATGTAGGTTTGCACGGAATAGCCGCCGGTCGTGTGGACGATGCCTTTCGGCTTTCCGGTCGTTCCGGAGGTATAAAGGATGTAGAGCATGTGCTCGGAATCGAGCGGTTCGGCCTCGCATTTGTCCGAAGCTCCCGACATCAGCTCGTGATACCAATGGTCACGCCCAGACTCCATCTGAATCTGATTCTTGCACCGCTCGACGACGACGACCTGCTTGACGCTCGGACAGTCTTTGATCGCTTCATCCACAGCCGGTTTTAGTTGGACCACACCGCCGCGACGGAACCCTCCGTCGGCCGTGATTACGGCTTTCGCCTGCGCGTCATTAATGCGGTCCTTCAACGCTTCGGAAGAGAAGCCGCCGAAGACTATCGAGTGCGTGGCGCCGATTCGCGCGCAGGCCAACATGGCCACGGGCAGTTCGGGGATCATCGGCATATAAATGGCTACGCGGTCGCCTTTATCAACGCCCAGCGACTTCAGCGCGTTCGCGAATTTGCAGACCTCCTGATGGAGTTGTTGGTAAGTGAGCGTACGCGTATCACCCGGTTCGCCCTCCCAGATGATGGCGGCTTTGTTCTTGCGCCAGGTCGAAAGGTGGCGGTCGAGACAGTTGTAGGAAATGTTGATCTGCCCTCCGACGAACCATTTGGAGAACGGCTCGTTCCACTCTAGAACCTTATTCCATTTCTCAAACCAGTGAAGCTCGCCGGCGATCTCTGACCAGAACCCTTCGGGGTCTTCGACCGAACGTTTGTAGATTCGGTCGTAATCTTCACGGCTCTTGATGTGGGCGCCGGAACTGAAACCGGGCGGCGGCGTGAACAGGCGATCTTCTTTAAGCAATGAATCAATGTCCGATTGAGACATTCCATTTCCTCCGAAAATCTCCGGGTAGGCGCCGCTTCCAGCGCGCAGTAGTGGGGGAAGCGGCGCCTACCCGGAGATATAAAGATGATTACTGCAAGAATGGCAATGATAAACGCGGGCGCGGGCAAAACCAAGTGGCGCGTTTTTATTGCTCGCGCAGGTCAGTCCAAACTTGACACTTTCGAGAGGCACATGACATCCTTTGCCACTTTGAGTGCGGAGTTTTACTCACTCACTACAGCGCTTATAATCATATGTGGCCTTCGTTATCATACCTGGCCACAACGCGGTTCTATTTCTATTTCCAATTCAACCCAGGAGGGATTTAAGTGAAGCAGCACGGCAGATTTTTGTTTACCTCTGAATCGGTGACAGAGGGGCATCCCGATAAAATGTGCGATCAGATCTCGGACGCCATTTTGGACGAAGTCCTGCGACAAGACGCCAGGGGGCGGGTCGCGTGCGAGACCATGGCCATGACGGGGCTGGTCATAGTCGGCGGAGAGATCACGACGACGGCGCAGATCAATTATGCCAAGGTCGCGCGCGAGACGGTCAGGGACATCGGCTATACGAGCGCCGAGTACGGTTTCGACGCCGAGACCTGCGGCGTGATCGTGGCCGTCAACACGCAATCGCCGGACATCGCAATGGGAGTCGATACCGGAGGCGCGGGCGACCAAGGGTTGATGTTCGGCTACGCCTGTAATGAAACGCCGGAGCTGATGCCGACCCCGATACAGCTCGCGCACCAACTGGTCCGCAAGCTGAGCGACGCCAGACGCAGCGGAGACCTCGATTATCTCCGCCCCGACGGCAAATCGCAGGTGACGGTCGAATACGACAACGGTAAGCCGGTCAGAGTAGACACAGTCGTCATCTCGACTCAGCATGGCCCGGACGCCGCCGCGGAACAGATTCGAGAAGACATTATCGATCACGTCATCAAGCCTACCATCCCTCCGAGCCTTCTCGACAAAGACACAAAATATTACGTGAATCCGACGGGCCGCTTCGTCGTCGGCGGCCCGCAGGGTGACACCGGGCTGACCGGGCGCAAAATCATAGTCGACACATATGGCGGGGCCGCTCCGCACGGGGGCGGGGCGTTTTCAGGAAAAGACCCGACGAAGGTCGATCGCTCCGCTTGCTACATGGCCCGCTACATCGCGAAGAACGTCGTGGCCGCCGGCATCGCCGACCGCTGCCAGGTTCAATTGGCATACGCCATCGGCGTCGCGGAGCCTGTGTCTGTTTACGTCGACTGCTTTGGCACTGCGAAGATCGATGAGGCCAGACTCTCGGAGATCGTACGCGCCAACTTCCATCTTACGCCGAAAGGCATCATCGAATCGCTCGATCTGCGCCGCCCAATCTATAAACAGACAGCCGCATTCGGACATTTCGGACGCAGCGATGTCGACGGCTTCTCCTGGGAGAAGACTAATCGCGCCGAAAAATTGCGAGCCGATGCCGGATTGGGATGACATGGGTCTGATAACGAAGAGCAAAACGCCGAAATAGGTAGAAATATTAATAAAGAGGCATAAAGCACAGAGGTAAATAAATAGGTGGAGAACAAGAACCAAACTCATTATGAAGTAAAAGACCTATCCCTCGCCGATGAAGGGAAGCGTCGAATCGAGTGGGCCGAGAGAGAGATGCCGGTGCTACGCATGATCCGGCAGCGCTTCGGCGAAGAGAGGCCGTTAGACGGGTTGCGGCTGGTCGCATGCGCGCACATAACAACAGAGACGGCGAACCTGGCGCGCGCGCTGAGCGCCGCGGGGGCGGACTGTGTGCTCATCGCATCGAATCCGCTGAGCACCCAGGATGACGCGGCGGCGGCATTGGTGAAGCATTACGGCATATCCGTTTTCGCGATCAAAGGCGAGTCCACCGAAACATACGTCCGCCACGTTCGCACAGCTCTAGATCACAAACCGAACCTGATCATAGATGACGGCTCCGACGTAGTCGCGACAATGCTTCAAGAGCGCCCGGATTTGATACCGGACATCATCGGAACGACCGAAGAAACCACGACCGGGATCACGAGACTCAAGGCAATGTTGCGGGACGGAAAACTGAGTTTCCCATCGATCGCAGTCAATGACGCGCAGACCAAGCATTTCTTCGACAACCGCTATGGCACCGGCCAGAGCACGCTCGACGGCGTCATCCGCGCGACCAACATCCTCCTTTCGGGCAAAACCCTGGTTGTGGTCGGATACGGGTGGTGCGGAAAAGGCGTCGCGATGCGCGCCCGCGGGATGGGGGCTAACGTGATCGTCACCGAAATCAACCCCATCAAAGCCCTCGAAGCGACGATGGACGGCTTCCGCGTCATGCAGATCGCCCAGGCCGCGCCGCTCGGCGACATATTCATCACGGTCACCGGCAACCGCCACGTGATCGACACCCAACACTTCGAGGCGATGCGGGACGGCGCGATCGTCTGCAACTCCGGCCACTTCGATCTAGAATTGAATCTAGTAGGGTTGAAATCCGTATCGACCGATATCAGAAAGCTAAGGCAGTGGGTCGAAGCGTATAAGCTGAGAGACGGGCGGGAGATCATGGTGTTGGGCGAAGGTCGCCTGATCAACCTCGCCGCCGCCGAAGGCCATCCGGCGAGCGTGATGGATATGAGTTTCGCCAACCAGGCGCTGTCCGTGGAATATCTGGTCAAAAACAAAGGCAAGCTCGAGGCCGACATCCATCTGCTGCCCGAAGAGGTAGACACGGAGATCGCCAGGCTGAAGCTGACGGCAATGAAGGTTTCCATTGACGAACTGACGCCGGAGATGGTCGAGTACATGAACAGTTGGCAAACAGGAACCTGAGATGGCCGGCGGCAAACGCGACGCAAATGCCGAAGCCCGGAAGCGCTCCGGGCTTCGGCCAATGGTCGGGGATTACTATATCGATAAAACCCCATCGGAGGCGGCGCCTCGCTCAATCGAAACACACCTCCGGCCCATGCTCAGTCGCCCTGCGCTCGCCGGGCGGCCTCTACTGCAGCCTGTATCTGACAAAAATCAGGTAAAGCCCGATGGCCCCGAACAGAATATGAGGCCCCCACACGGCCATGCCCACCGGTAGATAATTTTGCTTGCCGACGGCCTCGAAGAGCTTCATTAAGAGCCAGAAGACCAGGCCGATGCCGACGCTCAGCGAGACGCTGACGAGCGGTCCTGATCGTCTCGCCTGCTTCGCTGTGATGAATGGGATCGCCAGAACGGCCAGGATCAAACAAGACATGGGGAACGAGAGCCGCCTCCTCAGGTCGATCTGCAAGTCGAGCGTGGATACGCCCAGGTCTTTGAGTTGCGCGATGTGATCATGCAGCTCCCCGGCGCTCATCTTGATGGATTCATTCGTCATCCGCTTGAACAGACCGATTCCCTCGCTTATGTTGATGACCTCCGGTTGCGACTGAATGGTCTTCCTCTCTATCGTCGAGTCGGGATTGACCGTCTCCACCCAACCGCTGTCGGCTCTCCAGGTCGATGAGTTTACCTTCGTCGCGCGGTCGAAATGCGTCGCCGATCGAATCACCCCGCTGGCGCCGTCAAGCCGGTATATGGACGCGTTGACGATACTGTCATCCGGATCGACGCGCTGATAGCCGTAAATAGCGTCGTTTTTGTCGAATACCCAATACTTCCCGAGGGCGATGGAGGTTTGTTCCACCAGGCGCCCTTTGATCTTGTTGTAGCGCGCGTCCTGTTCGCGGTTGGTGTGGGGCAGCACGTAATTCGACAGCGCCCAGAGGGAGAGGCTCAGCGCGCCGGCGGTCAAGAGTATTGCGTTTATCGTGCGAGACCTGTTTTGCCCCGCGCCGGCGATGACGACCAACTGATTCGATCTCGACAGAATGCTGAAGCTCATGAGGAGCGCCACGAGTAGCGCGAACGGCGCTAATGTGTAGAAGAGCTGCGGCGCGAAATACGCCAGGTACGAGGCCGCGTATGGCAGGGGAGTCCGGCTCTTGACGATTGATGGGATCAGATCGAAGAGGGTAAAAATGAGGGAGGTCACCACAAGCGCCGAGACGGCTAGGGCAAAATACTTAACGATTTCGCTTATCAGAAGGTAGTTAATCAGATTAAGAGATATGACTCGAACGCCGCGCGCCAACTTTGGCGCGGCCGGCTGATTCTCGGAAGCGAGTGAGCGAGCGGATCTCGGACCGCTGCCCGCGCCCGTGGCGCCCGGGGATTTAATAAGAGATAGGGCGCCTGGCCACAGCGGTCTGCTCGAAGCGAGTGATTTCAAGACGACCGCGCCGTATACAAGGTTTGAGAACCACACTCCCAGCCAGACGGGAACGGCCCCTGACACAGAGATATTAACCCCCATTACCAGTAATAGGTAAAACCCCATCGACATGAACAGCACTGCGATAACAGTCAGCGGGCGGGTCGAGAAGCGCCTGCCCTGAATGGCCAATACGAATGTCATCGCCGTCAGCGTCAGGCATGCGAAAGGGAAGGCGAACCGCTTATGCATCTCCGCCACCGCCTCCCTCCGCTCCCTATCTGTTTTCGCCTCTGCCGCGAACTCCGATAATTCCTGCAAGGACATCTGAATGAGTTTGCCTGAGCCGGAATCCTTAGCCTCGTCGTCGACCGTTTTCGTGTTGTCTGCCAACTTGACGATCGATTTGTCGAACAGCGCCGTTGACTGTGAAGATGGAGAGTCGGTTTGTCCTTGGTAAACCATTGACACCCCATTGAAGAGTTGCGCCTCGAGGGTCAACGATTGGCCGGATTCAATCCTGAATTGCCCTCGCTCCGCCGTAAATAACGTAGTAGCCCTCCCCGGTTCGTTCCGCAGAAGAAATACTCCCCGCCAATCGTGGGTGTGATGATCGACGTTTTGGACGTAAAGCAGCAGGTTGGGAAAGTTCGTTATGAACGTGTGTGGCTGTATACGTGTGTTGGCTTCCTGCAGCACAATTTGCGCGACCAGCGACTTCAGTGTCCTCAAGGCGGCGGGCGCGATGGACGCCGACAGGTAACAAGTGATCATGGTTCCCGCAAGGCCGATCGCCAGGAACGGACTTGCGAGCGCTGTCTGGCTTATGCCCAGCGATTGCCAGGCAGTCATCTCATTGTCAGACGAGGAGCGACTGCAAGCGATCACCGCGCCCAAAAGCAATGAGACGGGCAGAGTGATGACTGCGATGCTTGGGATGAGACACAGCAGTAATTTTTGAGTGACCTCGGCGGAGGACTGGAAAGACAACACCAGGTTCGAGTACTTGCTGAGTTGCTGAACGAAGACCAGTGTGGTCAGTATAATGAACAGCACGCAAACCAAAGGAACGATTTCCTTGATGGTGTGCCAGAACATTCTCCATTTTATGAAACGGCGCATTATTAGTTTGCAGAAGATGTGACATGATTGGCGCCACTTTACTCATAAATTGGCCGCCTGCCTGTAAAATTCCAAGGGGGCAACCTCCATACTACACCACGGACATCACGAACAGGAACATATTTGGTCTATTGATTGTTCTTCGTCATGGGCTTGATCTCCGCGGGACGGTTGACAGGAATGACTTTGGCTGGCGGCGAGGCTTTATCGTCCCCCGCATTCCGGACATCGACTGACGCTTCGGCAATGGGGGCGGTTAACAGCGTTGAAGGCTGTTGCGAAATCAAGCGGCGCTCTTGATCCTCTTCGACTTCGGCGCGGTAGATGACGTCTTCAACGCTCTGCGTGAGACCGGATTGCTGTGTGCCGGCGAATCGCGCGTAATGATCTTCCGGCTTGATCTCGGCCGGGCGGATGATGTGCGGAGTGACGGTGATGACGATGTCGCTCTGATTGTTCGTCTGTCTGGGCGTCGTAAACAGACGTCCGAGAATAGGAATCATGCCGACACCCGGGATCGTGACGCGGCTGTCGCCCTTGTTGTCCTGCTTGACCGAAGCGACCACCGCCGTGACGCCGTCCTGCACGCGCGAAATCGTGGTCAACTGACGTTTGGAGAATGACGGCGTGAGCGCGGCGTCGGAGCCGCCGGCTTCAACATTGCTCGATTCGAGCTTCATCTTCACCTGCACGTAACCTTCGTTGGTGATCGTGGGAGTGGCATCAATGACCAAGCCGACGTCGCGATATTGGATGTTATCAACCGTCCCTGCCGCGCTCGCGGCCCCGGCGGACGTGGGATAGGTCGGGTAAATGGTTCCCACGCGGATGGGGACGTTGCGTCCCACGACGACCTGGTTGTTTTCGCCGTCGAGCGCGTGAATCTGCGTGTTCGCCAGCAGCTTCGATTTGCCCTTCGATTGCAGCAGGCTGAGGCTGGAGGTCGGCATGCCGATGAGCGCGCCGGCGGCGCCGCCGAGGCTGAGGACGCTGCCGGCGATGGCGGAGACGCCGTTGCGGCCCAATCCGCCCAGATCGGCCAGTGAGGACGCGGTTCCTGTGGGCGTCGACGCCGGATTGCCATTTGAGTCGTCAGTCGTTTTGCTCGTCGTCAGCCCCTGGGTCGCCAACTGGTTGCCGAGTTCGAGCGAAGTGATGTTGGAGACCTCGTAAATGTTCACATCCAGCACCACCTCGGAGCGGTTCTTGTCCAGGCTGTCAATGATCGCCTGCGCCACGGAAAGTTCGGCCGCGGTGGCGCGAATGACCAACGCGTTGAGCTGCTTGCTGCCCCTGATCTGACGCTGGCCGAGATTAGCCTGCAAGATGTCGCGCGCCTCGTTTAGATCCATGTTCCCGAGGTAGAAGGTCTTGACCAGCAGCCTCTCAAGTCGCGCGCGATTGAGCTGATTGTCTGCGTAGATCATGATCGTGCGCCTGTCGAGCTGCTCGAAGGTGTGTTTGGATTGCGCGAGCAGCATGTCGAGCGCCCTGGCCGGCGTGACGTTATCGAGCGAGAACGAAAATCTGTTGACGTCTTTGAACGACTCTTCAAAAATGACGTTGAGGCCGAGCTGTCGCGCGAGATTTTTGATGACCAGTTTGAGGCTCGCCCCTTCGCTGAATTCGACCCTCTGCAGGAGATCCCCCCGAGCCGCGCGATAAGGCGTTTGTATCTCGTTACTGACCGGCGCGAGATTGCCGTTGCGCGGATTGTAGCGGGCCGGCGCGCCCATCGCGTCGCGCGATTTCTGCTGTTCGATCATTCTGGACATCTTGATGCGCGTCGTTTCGTTGGCCCGATCGTAGGTGAAGGCGCGGGCGTAGGCGTTGTAGGCGCCTGCGTAATCGCCCTTGGCTTCGAGCAGATCGCCGCGCGCCGCGAACATCAGCGAGGCCATCTGCATTGCGCGCATCAGTCTCAGCCGGTACTCCGCGTTGTCAGGCTCATTGGACACGGCCAGCGCATATTGCTCCGCCGCCAGGTCCCACTGCTCGGCGCTTTCAAGTTTTGCGCCTTCCCTGAAATTCTTCTTGCCGGATTTGCCTCCGCCGAATACCGTGACCGGAATGCTCAAACAAATCGTGAGGAGGAATACGAGCAACGTTCGGCGCCTGGAATATTTTTTCATAACTACCTCTGATCGACATTTGGACAGACTACGACCAGGAGTGATTTCAATCACTTCCAAAAAAATCGGCGATGCGTGTGTGTGATTCTTTGAGCGCACGCCAATCGGGCAGCGCGCTTGCTTCGCGATGGTTGGCTCAGTGCTTTTGTAAAGACCTGACCTTCAGCGCAAATGACATGACGCTCAGCTCTGAGTTTGGTTCCGCTATTTGATAAGCCGTGGCTGCAAGCCCGACCGTGAGGTTCGTCAGCGTCGGACACTTCTATTGCGAATCTTCGCTCTACTGTTTCAGCCTCGTCTTGATTCGTTAAAACGCATTCGAATTGTCTTCACGGTATGGAGAAGTTGTATTGACGAGATGCTATGATAAAGAAACGCATTCAACCTGTTCATTATGAAAAAAGCCCGCTACGGCGCCTCTTTGTCATCCGCGCTACTGGCCATTTGGCTGGTCTGGATAACTTCAACCGCAGCAGCCCAGGCCGCGCGGTACGAGACGTTGGTGAAACCCGCCCAGGATGAGGACATAGCCAGGGATTGCAGCTATGAGTTGACGCTCCCGAATCCCACTCGTCCGATTCGCGCCGTTTGGGTAATCTTTGAGCGCGGTAGTGAGTTGACAACCTTTTATCAAGACCTCGAAGTTATAGCTATTGCGCGGCGCCAGCGGATTGCCTTAATGCTGGCCAGCCATTGTCCCTCCAAAAACTATGGGGACATGAATGTAAACCCATCGCGGGGAATTGGGCGGGCAATGTTTACTGCGCTGGAGCAGTTTGCCCAGACCACAAATCATCCTGAGCTGGCTGCAAGTAAAGTGATTCTGTTGAGCTTCTCCGGGGGCGGCTCTCTGGTTGCTAGGATGGTGGGATATGCGCCTGATCGCGTGATTGCGGCGATTCCTTATGCCCCAGGTAATGTTGAGCCGCTTGGAATTAACACTGTCAAGCTCCCGGAGGAGGCGCTAGCCATCCCTCAGTTGATTATTGCGAACGGCGGTAACAATGTGTGCGGCACTGAACGCCCTTACGAGTATTTCCAGCAATACTACGGGCGCGGAGCTCCTTGGACATTCGTCGTCCAGAACAATATCCCACATTGCTGCATCGGGAATGCAAAGACTCTTATTTTGACCTGGCTTGAGGCCATTATTAAGCTGAGACAGCCTACGGCAGAACCCAACCCCTTGCAGCCCGTCAGTCGTCGTTCCGGCTGGTCCGCATTCTTCAAAACTGAATTGACAGGCGCCAAAGATGAATGGGGCCGACCAATCTGGAATATGGTAGATGTCGAGATCCAACCCTTGGGACGAGTGAATTCAGAGCGTTCGATGACAGCAGGTTGGCTACCTACGCGTGGCGTTCTGAATGCTTGGTTCTCGTTCGTGAAGGCGACTCATTCTGTCATTTCGCAGCCTTAACGTAATCGTCAGCGCCGTCGGGCGAGGGCGGCAATTCCGCTTGACAAGCCCTATCGCTAGAGCGCCCAATCCTTTACATCAATCAAGCCGCTCATTACTATGTGCGAATGTGGATAAAGCTGATCACTTCCGCGATTCTGCCTGTTCTTATCACGGTTGTCTGGGCGCGTTCCGCTATGGGTCAGGCGGTCCCCACTCCGGAATCGGTTCTCGGTCACAAACCCGGCGACGATTTTTACCTTGCCAACTACGACGAGTCCCGCGTGTACTTCCGCAAATTGGCCGCGAGTTCGAATCGGATCAAACTCTATTCTGTGGGTAAAACTACAAGAGGTTTGGATTGGGAGATCGTGTTGATCTCGTCCCCACAGAATCTCGCGCGGCTCGACAAATACAAAGAGATCGCCCGCCGTCTGGCTCTAGGCCGCGGACTGAGTGACGAAGACGCAAGAGCCCTTGCCCGCGAAGGGAAGGCCATCGTTCACCTGGACGGCGGCCTCCACTCGACTGAGGTAGCTGGCGCGCAACACACCATTCAACTGGCTTACAAGCTTGCCGCGACCGAGGGTGATCCCGAAATTGATTCCATTTTGAACAACGTCATTCTGATGCTATGGCCGACATTGAACCCCGACGGTCAGAACGAGGTCGTCGCGTGGTATCGAAAAAATCTCGGCACGCCCTACGAGGTCAGCCCATTGCCCGATCTCTATCAAGAATACGTCGGTCATGACAACAATCGCGACGGCTACATGAACAACATGCTCGAATCGCAGGAAGTGACGCGCGCCGAACTGGAATGGAATCCGGTCGTCTTCTATTGTCATCATCAAACGGCGCCGTTTCCCGCTCGCATCTTCATCCCGCCCTTCATCGAGCCGATCTCGTCGAACATTCATCCGTTGATGGCGCGCTGGCTGAATGTATACGGGATCAACATGGCGGCTTATCTGGATGAGCGCCAGATGCCCGGCGCCGTCCATCGCACAGGGTTCGACAACTGGTATCCGGGATTTCTCGACTTTACACATATCTTTCGCAACAGCATCGCGTTCTTCACCGAGACTGCGCTCTACCGCTATGCGACGCCGCACTTCTACACTGTCGAGGAGTTTCCGAGAGACCGACAGGCGCTGAGGGCCGAGGTCTTCTACAGCAGTCCGTGGAAAGGCGGATGGTGGAGGCTGGGCGACGCGGTGCGTTACATGTTGGGCGCTTCGATGGCCGTGCTTGACACGACGGCGAAGTACCGAGAGTCGCTGCTCTACAACCGCTATCAGGCGGCGCGCGACAACATCGAACGATTCAGGAAGGAGCCGCCCTTCGCATACGTGATCCCGCAGGACCAGCGCGACCTCCCGACGGCCGCGACTTTGGTGGAAAAGCTTCTGCTCAATGGCGTCGAGGTACATCAGGCCGTCAAGCCTTTTGCCGCGAACGGCCGCGAGTATAAAGGGGGATCGTGGGTAATCTTGATGGATCAGCCATTCGCTCCGCTGGTCAAGGAGCTCTTCGAGCCGCAGCGCTATCCGGATCTGCGCGAGTCGCCGAACGGGCCTCCGATTTTTCCGTACGACGTGGCCGGCTGGACGCTGCCGATGCAGATGGGCGTGGAAACCGCCGCCGTGTTGCAGCCTGTCAGCGCCGATCAACGCGCGGGATTGCGCCTTCTCGAACAAGTCGCGCCGCCGCCAGGAGGCGCCCAGGGGAGCGGCCCCGTTTTCGTGATCAGTCATCGAACGAACGCTTCTTTCAGAGCGATCAACGAGGCGCTTTCGGCGGGCGGCAAAGTAGGCTTCGTCGCAGGGACATCCGCGCTCGCCTCCGGGTATGCCTCCGGGCTTGCCTCCGGGCTTGCCTCCGGGCTTGAAGGACAGCAAGCGGGAGACATGATCGTAAGCGGCATTGATCGCGACCGTCTGAACGAGATCGCGCGCAAGAACTCCGTCGTCGCGCAAGCGGCGCCGAAGGCGCCCGATGGCGTCATTTCAACCTCAAAGCCGCGGGTCGGGTTATACCGGGCTTGGGTTCCGGTCATTGACGAAGGATGGACCCGGTGGATTCTGGAAAACTACGGCTTCGCTCCGGCGACGCTTCGCAACGGCGACGTTCAAGCCGGACACTTGAGCGAGCGGTTCGATGCGATCATTATCCCCGACTCGTCATCGCGTGTGATCCTGGAAGGCTTCGCTCCAGGCACGATCCCGGGGGAGTACGCCGGCGGCTTAGGCGAAGCGGGAGTGGAAGCGTTGCGCGAATTCGCACGTCGCGGAGGGACGCTGATTACATTCAACAACGCTTCACTGATGGCCATCGAGTCGCTCGGCTTGCCGGTGACCAATGTCCTGGACGGTCTCAAGAACGATCAGTTCTTTTGCGCGGGATCGCTGCTCAAAGTGGAGCTTCGAGATTTGAACCACCCGGCGCTTTGGGGCATGCCACGCGACCCGATCGTGATGTTCGAGCGCGGGCCCGCCTTCGAGCCGAAGAGCGGGTTTCAAGGGGCGGTTCTCGCTACATATCCCAGGGATCGCAATCCGCTGGCTAGCGGGTACCTGCTTCATCCCGAACGCATTCAAGGGAAGGCCGCCGCAATGGAAGTCTTTTATGGCGGCGGGCGCGTTTATCTGTTTGGCTTCAGGCCGCAGTGGCGCGGGCAATCCCACGGCATGTATAAGCTGATTTTCAACGCGATCTACGACTCGCCGAGCCTGGCCAGGCCGACATCGCTCCAGAGGCCGTCTGAACAAAAATCATCTGATCTGGCGAGTCCGCGGCCGGAAAACTGGAGAGCCGTGACAAGCCGGATTCACACGGACCTGGCGTCGCTCCTGCGGCAGAATCAAACGTTCTTCGCCGCGCGCGGGCCTCAGGCTGTGGAGGAACGCAACAAGCTTTCCGCCGCGGCCGATCAGTTTGAGAAGGACAGGATTCAAGACGTCGAAGACGCGGCGATCGAGTTGAATGAACCGGCCAGGAAAAAGGCAGGCGAGTACGTTCGGCTA
>Ga0209382_10008108_pt1 | contig 13264 bp, 9 predicted proteins | sample SoiMetdeltSBSDD5_FD_187599 | JGI IMG/M metagenome (GOLD analysis project Ga0209382, IMG submission 187599) | Bulk soil microbial communities from a Populus tree surrounding site in Tennessee, USA - Soil MetaG P. deltoides SBSDD5 (SPAdes) (version 2) | ecosystem: Environmental > Terrestrial >... | reverse complement strand
ACCACCGTGACGTGTTCCCGCGCCATCTTCGACATGAGATAAGTGGGGACGCTCGAAACGTCGGCGAACGGCTCGTCGTGATGCCAGATGATCTCTTCGGCCAGGCTGCAGACGTCAGGCGTGACGACGAATTCGTGATGATCGGCGCCCAGCAGATTTGCGGTAATGCGGGCGTACCGCAGTTCGTCGAACTCGGCTTCGCCGAAGCCGATGGAGAACGTCTTGATCCGCCGGCCCGTCTCGCGCGCCATCAGCGCGGCCACCAGGCTCGAATCGATTCCGCCGGAGAGGAATACGCCCAGCGGGACTTCGCTCTCGAGCCGGATGCGGACCGATTCGGCCAGCAGTTCGCGCAATCGCTCGATATAATCGTCTTCGCCCGGCAGCGCCGCCTCTTCCCACTCGCCGCGGTAATTGAAATTCCAGTAACAGCGTGTTCGAACCCGCCCGTCTTTGAAGGTCAGCGTGTGGCCGGGCGGGAGCTTGTAGACGCCTTTGAAGGCGGTTTGCGGATCGGGCACGTAGCCGAACGTCAGATAAGCCGCGATGGCTTCTGGCGCCACTTCGCGTTTGACCGCCGGGTGGCGCAGCAGCGATTTGATTTCAGAGCCGAAGACGAGCGCGCCGTCCGCGAGCGCGTAATGGGCCGGCTTTTTGCCGACGCGGTCGCGCGCCAGCGTCAGCGAACGGTCGCGGCTGTCCCAGATGGCAAAACTGAACATCCCACGCAACCGCTCGACGCAGCGCTCACCCTCTTCTTCGTAGAGGTGGACGATGGTCTCGGTGTCGCTCCGCGTCGCGAAACGGTGGCCGCGCGCGATAAGCTCTTCGCGTAGTTCCCTGTAGTTGTAGATTTCGCCGTTGAAGACTATCCACACCGTACCGTCTTCATTGGAGATCGGTTGACGGCCTCTGGCCACGTCGATGATCGAGAGCCGGCGCATCCCGATGGCCAAAGTGGATTCGGCGAGATTCTCCACCCGAAAGCCCCAATCGTCCGGCCCGCGATGTTCGATCACATCGCACATCTGTTTGATAATTGCGGGGGCCTGCTCGCCGGCGAGCGCCGCCGTAGGCCCAATTGTTCCTGCAATACCGCACATAACTAAAGGCTTTGCATAAATCGAGAGGCGGAGCCTTTGGGGCGCCGGAGCTTGGTACCGCTTTGGTAGTCCCTTCGATTCTGAAGTAATGATCGGAAAGGGATCCCACTGGGTTCTTTGTCCCGGAAGTCCGCAAAATCGGGAGAGACTACCAAAGCGGCTCCGAGCATCCGCACTCCAAAGGCCGTCGCCATTTCATGTTTAATTTGCACCCATCTCAATTATCTTCATCAATCACCCTGCGCGAGATTTTGCTCTGAAACGCCGGCGGCCTCGGTCTGCGGCGAGTTTCGCAGAGGCTCCCAGACGACCTGCGCCTCCCCGCGCATGAATTTCACGAAGGCGACCACCGCCGCCGCGTTGACCAGGACGAAGTAATAGGGCAGGGCGAACGGCCCAAGCTTCACTCCCAGCCTGGCGGCGCGCCATCCGACGAACGCCGAGTAATAGAAGAGGAGTTGCGCGAAGAAGGCGCATCGATAAAAGGGGGCTGCGCCGAGCGCGAGGGAGTTGGCGATGAAAGCCAGGGCGAGCGACAGTGGGATCGAGTATCGCAGCGTCTTGTGGCAGAAAATCTGGAACATAAACATCCCGTGTTTGCGCGCGTCGAAGAGGCGGCCGTAGCGCTGGAGCGCGTTCATCGTCTGTTCTATCACGCGCACTCGCATGCGGAATTCGTCGCGGCCACGGTGATTGGCGCTTTCGGCGCAGACGGCCTCAGGCTCGTAGACCGCGCGGAGGCCGTGCAGTCGCATCTCGGTCGCGACCACGAAGTCATCGATCATGTCGCTGGCCAGTTTCGCGTAGCAACTTCTGCGGACGGCGTAGAAGCAGCCGCTGACGCCGACAATCGACCCGGCGGCGCTCTCCCAGGACTTCAGGAGACTTTCGTAGTCCCAATAAGAGCGGCAGCCCGTGGCCACGACCGACCGCCCTTCCGGGCGGTAGACCAGGCGCCCCGCGACGCAGCCCACGGACGGGTCGGCGAAAGCGCGCAGCAACTTTCGCAGCGCGTCCGGCTCCAACCTGGTGGTCGCGTCGGAGAAGACCAGGATGTCTCCGTTCGAGGTCAGCGCGGCGCGATGTTGGGCGCGAGTCTTGCCGTCGCGCGCGCTCTGCCGGCTCAGGATCACGCCGCGATCCGCGAGCCCTCGCACGATCTCGTCGGTCCCGTCGTCCGAACAGTCCGAGGCCACGATGATTTGAAGCAGGTCTTTCGGGTAATCGAGCGCCAGCGCGTTTTCGAGCTTGGCGGCGATGTCCCGCCTTTCGTTACGCGCCGCTATGATCAGCGACACACGGGGTTGTATTTCGGCCCGAATCACGGGTCGCGGCGAGAGGCGGCTGATTGCGAACATAAGCGCCGGGTAGCCGGCGTATACGAAAACTATGAGCGTGACTGCGGCGATGAAGAGCGCCGGGAAAAAAATCTCGTTGGTCATCAGGACTCCTTCCCAAAATCCTCAAACGAAAGCCCACGACTGAATTATCTGGGATGAAATTTGAGAGCGCCGGAAAGGGGTCCTTTGCCCTATGATCCAAACACGTTGACAGTTCTTTCAAATTTATCCGTGCGGGGGGTCAGAAAAACGATAAGCCGGCCACATGCTTCCGGCGGGTTTTAAGGGAGCTGATTTCCATAGATTCCCAAATTTAAATTGACGCGAAGCCGCCCCTTTGCCTTCACTCGCCTGAGAGGCTTTCTCGGCGGCATAGATTAGTCTTAACGCCACGGCGAAGCCGGCGACGTAGTAGAGATACCAAAGGTATTGAATCGAGAGAAAAAAGCTGTTGATTATGTAAGCGATGAGGGCCGCCTGCAGCCCGACGCTCAGGTATTTCGCGTCGAGATCGGCGTGGGCGCCGGGCCTGATCCTCACCATTTCGATTTTGGCCAGGCCGCGCAGCGGCGCCAGGATGATGGTTAGATAGGCGAGCAAGCCGATCATTCCCAATTCGGCGGCGGTCTCGACGTAGCCGTTGTGCGCGACCTTCTCATGTATCGAGTAGATGTGAAAGTTCCCCATTCCGAGGCCGATGATCGGATGCCGGAGCGAGAGGTCCAGGCCGCGCTCCAACAGATCGACCCGTTGTTGCGCCGAGCCGGACGAGTCCGAGCTCGGATCGAAGGTCGTCATGAGCCGGGAGCGATACGCGCCGGAAAATACCGAGAGCAGGAGGACTGACGCGGCCAGGGTCGCCAGCGCCATGCTCGGCCGACTTCCGCGTCCGAACTTCCAGAGCATCACTCCTGAAACGGCGGCCAACGTTATGAAACCGGCGCGGGAGAACGTCACCACCACCCCACAGAACAAGAGTAGCGCGCAGATGGCGTAGAACAGGCGCATCGCCCCGTCGCTCATCAGGGCGAGCGCCACCGCCAGTGGGATCAACATGTTTAGCGCCGCCGCCAGGTCGTTCGGGTTGCCGAACATTCCCCCGACCAGGCCCTCTATGCGATCGCCCTTCATCGTGAAATTGCCGGTCGCGTAGCTTTTGATCGCGAAGACGGCCAGCCATGTCCCGCATAGCACAGTCAGTTTGATTATCGCCCGCAGTCGCTCCCGCGTATTGACCACCCCGATGATCAGGATGAAGATGATCACCGTCTTGATGAAGACCTCGTTCAACGTGGCGACGCTGTCGCCCGGAGACGCGGCGAATGGAGTGAAAATGACGGCCAGTAGCAACATCACGATGACCATCTTGACCTCGATGGTCCACTTGATGACCGGCTTGCCGAGCCTGTATTGCGCGTAGATGTATGCGAAGGGCGCGATGATCGCGACGATCTTGGCCAGGGGAAATGTCCCCATCGCCGGAATCAGGTCATTCGGGCGCGCGTATAGAAGCAGTGTGAACAGATAGAGAAGGCCGAAAGTGAAGCGATAAGGATCGCCCTCCTCTTCCAAGCGCATGGCGGCAGGGCCGCCCGGCTGCTTAGGCCAGGCGTGGCCACTTGCGCGGGCGCTTTTCTTCGCGCCGACTTTGGCGCCGCCGACTTTGGCGCCGCCGACTTTGGCGCCGCCGACTTTGGCGCCGCCGCCGAATTCCGTCGACGTCAGGAAGAATTTCCCCCTGGCAGGACGAGACCCCAGCGCGGCCGTAATAGGAACGATCATTGTATTGCGCGATTCGAGCTTACGCATAATTTCTCAGACGGGACTTACAGGACTTATAGGGCATATGGGACTTACTACTCTGAAAACTAAGTTTTTGGTGTTTTTCCAAGCCCGCGGAGCGGGCGGCAGCATAAAGCCCGGGGTGTAGCCGAAGGCGGAACCCCGGGTCAGGTTCAGAGCGATATCAAGCCCGTGAAACGGGCGGCAGCCATTGGCTGTCGCCCACTTCGTGGGCTGCGGATCTCTTTACTATCTTTTTCCTGGGGCTTACGCCCCAGGCTTTATGCTGTCGCCTGCTCCGCAGGCTCAAAGCGAAGGTTTTAAAACACAAAACACCACATAATTTAGTTTCCAGAGTACTTACAAGTCCTATAATTCCCATTCATGCTTTCCATTTCTGCGCACGGGGGCGCCGAGGATCGCGGGCTCTCTTTTCGACTCTTCCAACTCCAAAACTAAACGCCCGACCAGACGCTCCAATTCCGCGATCCGTTCGCTCTCCAACTCCCGCCTCAAGCGTCCGACCAGACGCTCGAGTTCCGCGACCCGCTCGTTGGCGTCGGCTGCCGCTGCGGACTGTTCATTTGCCGCTGCGGCCCGTTCCATCTCGAAGACCGAGCTGGCCTGCTTCGTGAAATGCTCCTTCCAATTCGAGAGCAGGCTCTCGTCGATCTGCAATTCGTCGCAGATCCGCGCCACGCTTCCCGGGTCTTGCAGAACTTGCAAAACGGCGCGCGCTTTACACTCAGGGGTGAAATCGAGGATCGAAGGTCGAAGGTCGAGGGTCGCTTTACCCGCAATTACGCTATCCTCGACCCTCGCGGGGTTCGAGATCTCCTCGGAAGTGAATTTCCTGCTCAGACGCTGCGCCTGTTTGTATATGGCGTCCTTATCCTCCGGAGTCAACGCCCCGAAGAGGAGCGCCCCGACTATGTAAATGAGCGCGAAGATTATCGCGCACACGCCGAGTATGATGATCGAATGCGCGGGGGTGATCAGGATCCTGACGGCGGACGAAGCGATCATCGCCACGACGATGGCCGGCGCCGCGTTGGCGACCGGCGCGAGTTGTCTGAGGTCTTTCCGCTTCACGCCGAGCTTGCGGCAGATGGCGGTCACGCCTACCGCGACGTCGAACACGCTAAGGCAGGCGGTGGCGGCGGCGGCCCCTACAAGCCCGCCGAGTTTGATGCCTATGTAAAGCGCGACGCAGGCGAGCGGTATCTGCGCCAGGTTGAATTTGAGGCGGAAGTACCTGAAATCGGCGATCGATCGCATGATCGAGGAGGTCAATACCATCTGCGTTAGCAGGACGATCAAATAGACCGCGAAGATCGAAGCCGAATCGGCGTAGGCTTCGGTGAAGAGTGTGACGATCAGTTCGCGGCGCACGACGAACAACAACGCGCAGGCCGGCAAGATCACGAAAGAGAGTCTCCGCATGGCGTTCAGCCAGGCTTGAATGATCGCCCGGTAATCGCCGGACGCCTCGAGGCGCGCCACCTCCGGCGTCAGCGCGTCCCTGAACGAGCTTTGCAATAGCGAAACCAGGGGGACCTGAAAACAGCCGTTGGCGTATACGGCGAAGGACGCGGCGGAAAAGTAGTGCGAGACGAAATAATTGTGCAGGTCTACCTGAAGGCTCTGAGCCGTGGCCCCGCCCCCGTAAGGCAGGGAATTGGCGAGCTGCTGTCTAAGCAGCGACCAGTCGAAGAGCTGGCCGAGTCGGACCTTCAGCGATCCGATGCGGAAATGGATGTAGCACAGCATAAAGGCGCATTGAATCGCGCCCTGGATGATCGACCCCCACAAGACAGCTCTCAGGCTGCCGAACATGAGCGCCGCTGAAATCATGACCAGCGATTTGCTGATCTGCGCGAGGACGATGAACCGGGACGCGGTTCGCACGTCACCCAGCGCGAGCGGGAATATCTCGACGTTCGTCGCGATCAGCCACAGCGTCAGCGCCACTCCCAGCAGCGGAATGTGTTCGTCGAGCGCCGGGTTGTGGAAAATGTAAGTGATCCATGTAGGATACGCGGCGAAAATGAGCGCCGTCAGCCCCCCCACCACCACGTAGAAGAGTATGATGTTCATCGCCACTTGCAGCCGTTTGTTCGGCTCGCGCGGCATGAAGTAATAGGCGCTCATTGGAACCTGTAGATAGAGCGCCGTCATGAACGTCGTCAGAATCTGGAACAATTGTTTGTACGTTCCGAACTCCGCCCTGTCGAAGACGCGGACTATGACGAGCGGCGTAAGGAAAGAGAGCGCGAACGCCAGAAGATTCGCGCCGGTCAACCATGCGACGCGTTCGATGAAGCTTTTCTGGGTTGGAACCTTAGTTACAATCATGAAATCTACAATGAATGGGACTTATAGGACCTATAAGACTTACAGGACTTATAAGTCGGTCCTAAAGGTCCTGAAAGTCCTAAAAGTCCTATACATTGCGAGTCGGCTCCCCGGGTCAGAAAACGCGCCTTGTCCGTCCATATCCAGGCGCGTCGTTTGATCAAGCCCCCGTCTCCGCGCCGTTCATAGCTTTGTTGAGGTGCTCGGGGCGCCAGCGGCGGCGTCGGGTTTTGCCGTTCTCCAGCGATAATTTGCCCGCGGCCTCCTTGAGAGCCGCCCTCAGTCGGTCTGCGATCTCCGGGGCCTCGTCGCGCAAGTTGTCGGTCACCATTTCCGAGAACTCGCCGGCGTAAGATTTAATCACCAGATCATGCATATCCATCCGATCCAGAAGGTTGAATATTCTCTGCGGCGGAACCGACAGGCCGACCGCGAGTTTGAGCACGCTCTCCAGACTCAGACTCGTCACCACCGAGTTTTGAATCTTGGAGAGCAACCCTTGATCGAACATACTCAACCGGCAGAAGTCGGACTGCCGTATCTCAAGTTCGGCCAGTCTTTCACGCACAAAAATCGCAAGCGGCGTCGGGGACATGTTTCGCGTTCGTGTTGCCATAAATCTCCCTCCTTATTTGTTATTGATCTTGGCGCGGCTCATGAATGAGACCCATGGGACCTATAGTTCCTATCAGTCCCATTCATAAGCCTGCCCGGTTACCAGCCCCTGGCTATGATGCTAACGAAGCTTCCCAGACCAGCGATTGCGCCGATATTTCCGAGCGTCTTCCTCGTGTTTCCGTGTACCACTACCAGGTCGCCGGCTTGCAACGGAATGTTGCTTTCCGGGCTACCCTTACCTTCTAGATATTTTTTGACGTCGACCCGCATCGGGACGCGGGTCCCGTCCGGTTGTTGACGGAGAACCTCGACCGAGGATTTTTTTCCGGTGTCAGAGAACCCGCCCGCCTCGGAGATGGCGTCGAGCAGCCTCATCGGTCTTGACATGACGACTATCCCCGGGCGATGTACCTCTCCGAACACGCTGATCTTTGCGCTCGCGGCCTCGACCAACTGGACGCTTACCTGCGGATTTTTCAGATATTCGCCCAGCTCGTTGGTCAGCCTCTCAGTCAGTTGGTTGGTCGTCAGTCCCATCACGCTGACCTCCCCAACCAACTCGTGATAGATCGACCCGGTCGGCGAAACTTTCGCCTTCTCCAGCGAATAGGCCGGCTGACCCTTGATGCGGACCGAAATCTCGTCGCCGGGGCCGAGTCGATAATTTTCGTTGTATATGCGGAACACCCTGTCGAGGTACGGGGAGTACGCGTCGGGAGGGATTTGCGCCTCGGCGGGACCGGCGCCGTTCGGCGCTACGGCGTTTGTTTGCGCCGTGGCCGTCGCCGCAGCGAAAAGGCAGAGCGCCGCTGCGAATAATGATTTCTGTAAGGTCATAACGCCTCCTGCGGAACGTGACATATGAAGAGGTGGTTGGCGGTTGGCGTCTGGTGGCCGGCATTTAACCAGGCGCCAACCGCCAACCACCTCTTCATATGTCACATTCATGCTCATTCATCGTGAAAAACCCCGAACAACACGACGCGCGCCGTTTCAAGCAGAATGATCGCGTCGAGAAGCGGCGATTGGTTTTTGATGTAATAAAGATCGTATTGAAGTTTCTCTCTCGCGTCTTCGAACGACGCGCCGTAGGGGTAACTGACCTGCGCCCAACCGGTCAGCCCCGGTTTCACCACATGACGCTCGGAGTAATGGGGGATGCGCTCTTCGAGCTGCTCGACGAACTCCGGGCGTTCCGGGCGCGGGCCGATCAGACTCATCTCGCCGCGCAGGATGTTGAAAAACTGCGGGGTCTCGTCGAGGTGAAGCCTGCGGATGACCCGCCCGACTCGAGTCAGGCGCGGGTCGTTCTCGCAAGACCAGACCGGGCCGTGGGCTTCGGCGTCGGCCTGCATCGAGCGTAGCTTGAAGATCCTGAACTTCCGCCCGTGCAGCCCGACGCGCTCCTGCGTGTAGACGACCGGCCCCGTAGATTCGATCCGGATGGCGACCGCCGTCAGGACCATGATCGGTAACGAGAGCGCTATCCCGATCAAGGAGGAGACGACGTCGAACACCCGAAGCAAGCGGCGATAGAGCCGCGTCCAGCGGCCCGTTTCGCCGAAAACAAGGGGCCAGAGTTGCCAGGGTTGCAAATGCTCCGTGCTGATCTTGCCCGTCAGCCGCTCGAAGAATCGTGACGCCTCCTCGACTTGAATCTCGTCGCGGGCCTTGAGCCTGAGTAACAGGTCGAACGGCGCCTTGTCCCGCAGGTCTGAGAGCGCGACCACGATGCGGTCGGGCCGCCGCCGCAGAACCAACTCTTCCAGATCGTCTATCACGCCGATGACGCGCGGATTGATCAGGCTCTGACCTACCAGGGCGATGTCGTGGCCGACGAAACCAATGACCTCATACCCTCGGCCGCGGCGCCGGATTAGTTCGCGCGCGATGGCGACCGCCTGAAGGTCTGTCCCGAGGATCAATACGCGCTCGGCGAGCCGCGATGGAAAATGAAACACGATTGCAACTCCGAATGTTTTTCGTCAGCATTGATCGTCGACTCGATTCATCACGACGCCGAAAAAGGTCTCCTCGTTGAGCAGGGAGACCGATTTGCGCATCTCCTCAGTCGAGGTCGCGCCGGGGCGCGCCACGAGGATCGTTGTGGAGGTCAGCAGACCCAGCAGGCTCGCGTCGGCGGATTTAAGCATCGGCGCCGAGTCGAACAGAATAAAGTCGTAATAGGTGTCGAGTTCTGAAAGCAGTCGCTTGAAATTTGGGGAGATCAGAAGCTCGGCCGAATTATCGACCTGCCCGCGCGTCAGCATGACGTGAAAATCGGCGGGCAGGATCCGAGTTATGATCTCCTCGGGCTGCAGGTCGAGCGCGATCGCTTCGGCCAGCCCGACCTCCGACTCAAGTCCCAGCATGCGCCCGATCGAAGGCCGCCTGAGATCGGTGTCGATGACCAGCACGCGCTGGCGAGACCGCGCCAGCGCCGCCGCAAGATTGAGCGCCACACAGGTGCGCCCCTCGCCGGAATTGGCCGACGTCAGCAGGACGCGCTTCAGCGTATGATGCGCCGAGCCTGAGATCAGCGAGATTGCCAGTCGCGTAAATTGCGAACCGGCATTCGGGTCCATCTCATGTATGGCTACCAGATGCGGGTCGAGCCTGGCGAGAGTCAACTCGACTTCGCGCGACGGTCGCATCACCGGACGCTGGGGCTGCATCCCCGGAGCCGCCCCCACGGCCGCTCCCAGGGCGCCCCCCGTCGGCATTCTCGCCTCGTTTTCTTCGAACCCGGGGAGTTCCGGAAACGCTTCAGAAACTGATTGAGCCAATTCAACCTCCTGCGAAAATCAGTTCTTAGTCCCGCCTTTAGGCGGAACGTCAGTTATAGACCCACTCCGCGACGCCGGAAGCTTCCGCCTAAAGGCGGGACTACGAACCACGCTATCTGCTGGCGATGATCTGAAACACCTTCAGGTATGTCAGCAAGAACACGAGGACCGGCGCCAGGGCGACGGCCGCCGCCATGACGAGCGCGCCGCGTGTCAGCCGCAGTCTGCGTTTGGTGGCGCGTTCAGCGGGGGTGAGCGATTCGGGAATCAGCGCCAGCACCGGCGCGCCCAGGAAATATTCGACGTCGCGGCTGTCATTGATTCTGAACATGCGCGGCGTCTCGATCGCGAGCGCGACCGCCAAGCCGAAGGCGGCGGCCATCGCCAGCGCGAAGGCCTGCAGCAACAGCCGGTTGGGCGCGGACGGGAGCCGCGGCAGGTTCGCTTTGTCTATCACGTAGAACATCGTGCGGGCCGGGTCCCGCTCGGCGCCCGACTTCAACAGCGAATCCTGTTTATCCAGGAGCCAGTTGTAACGCTTGACCAGTGTGTCGTATTCCGCGCGGGCCATGTCATTCCTGCCGATCAGGCTCGCCGACCTGTCGGGCGCCGGCCGCCCGTCCCCCTTCGGAATGTCGCTGAGCTGCTGATTCCTTCTTTGCAGTCGCTTCTGTGTCACATCAAGGTCCGACTCCATCCGCGTGAGGTCTCGGCGCATGGCGATTAAATCGCGGCCTTCGGGCGTCATCGACAGAGGCGCGGCGCCCGCCGTCTGCGACTCAAGGCGGTTGATCTGGCGGTTGATCTCCGCCAACTGGTTGCGCAGTTGGATCATCTTCGGATGCTTGTCCGTGTATTGATCGGAGTAACTTTGGATGTCGGCCTCGATCTTGGATTTTTCGGTCAGCAGCGCGCCGTAAGCGGCGTTGCCCGTCATCGCCGGCAATGAGTTGACTAGCTTTTCATGCTCGCCGACCTGCTTGCGCTGTTCGTCGACCTGGAGTTTGAGCGAGTATTCATTGTCGGCCAGACTTTCGATCGAGGACTCGACCGCCCGGCGCAGGCTCGAATCAATCGCCACGCCGGCCCTCGATCGGTACAAAGACTCGAGGCGGATCATCTCGAGGTCGCGCTCCGGCGCCAACTCCCGAAGCCGGTCTTCGACCTCGGCGATTTGACTCGTCAGACGTCCGGCCTCGGCCGAGGCTTCGCTCTTCTTCTGTTCGTTGCCGTGCTCGAACATCCTGACCATGTCGGTCACGACTGCCTGCGCCTTCTTCGGGTCTGAATGGCGGAGGCTGACCTCGACCGCCTCGGGAACCTGAGGCGAGTAATTGCGCATCTTGGTTTCGATCTTGAGGGCTTTTTGTAACGCCCCGATCGCCTCTTCCTCGTTCTGAGCTTTCGGATAGAGGTTGTACCTGTGATTCAAAGCGGCGAAGGTCTCACGGCTGGTCAACTCCTGCTGCAATTTGGCGAACCAGTTCATCTCCGGCATGCTTTCCGCATCATTGCGCAGGTTGATCGCGATCAACGCGCTGGATTCGTACATGTTCGGTATCCGGCGGATGACAATTAATGTTGCGAGCAACATCGCCAGAGCCATCAAAATAACCAGTTTCTTTCTTCGCCACAGGACGCTGATGAGTTCTGTAAGCTGACGAGGACGCAAACTTCCCATAATTTTTCCTACCATTCCGGGAGATAGCCCGACCGTGAGGGAGGTGGGACAGACTTAATTACATCCGACATTTTGAAGTAACCTCCAACAATGCAGACCGCGATGCTTTTTTTACACCTGTTCAAGGGGGCATACATCGTCGTAAGAGACCAATTTGGCTGTCACACGAATAGTCGTAGGCGCCCATTTTGGTTAAGTTATCTCGCCCTCTCGCCTCTTATCTGGCACGTTGATGTTGTTCGGCGAGCGGCGCATCGACTATCTGGGAAGGAAGTCCTACTGACTGTTTGTGAATGGCAGGGCCTTGCGGAACTTAGCCGAGGGGCATAGAATCGCTGGCACTCCCGCTGGCTCCTCTTCTCATATTTCGTTCAAGTCATGGCCCGCCTATCGAATGGGACTTATAAGTCTCATAAGGCCTATAGGCCTCATTTGATCGGCGGCCTTCAAAATGGTTGCGTCACAGGCGACAAAGCTCCTCGTCGAAGAGGATCGTCCGCGCGCCGAGGCCGTCGAAAGAACGGTTTTGGCCGACGGCGCGCAGCGCGACGTCTTTGATGTCGAAAGGCTGGTCGCCCTTGATTCGATTCTCGTCAAAGACGGTTCCGAATACTCCGTAGAATTGCGCGTCTCTCCGGCCTGTGGCCATCTCGGAGATCGCGCTTATTTCGAGCCGGTTCGGCGCGGCCTCGACGGAGATGGAGTCGAAAAGAAGCGACTGGAGGCGATGGTCTTGGAGGCGCAGCGGATGGAAAGCGTCGGGGCGTTGGCCAGCGCGCTGGCGCACGATCTCAACAGCGCGCTGGCGCCGATCCTGATGGGGTTGGGCGCGCTGCAACAGAGATGCGCGGATGAAGAGAGCCGCCGGTGGCTGTCGCTTATGCGTAAGAGCGCCGAGCAGGGCAAAGACCTGGTCGAGCGCGTCTTGGCTTTCGCGCGCGGCGCCGAAGGTGAACGCATCCCTCTACGAATGGCCGAACTGATCGGAGACGTCGCCAGAATTCTTAAAGAGACTCTGCCGAAAAACATCGACTTTCAGGTTCGCATTCCGAACGACCTGTGGAGCGTCATCGGCGACGCGACGCAACTCGGGCAAGTCTTGATGAACCTTTGCATCAACGCGCGCGACGCGATGCCCGCCGGCGGAAAACTGATGATCAGGGCCAGAAACCGCTATTTGGTCGAAGAAGAGAGCCGGTTAGCGCCGGGCGCGCCGCAGCAACGGTATGTCCGCGTCACCGTGGCCGACACAGGCGCGGGCATTCCGCGCGAAGTCATCTCGCGCGTCTTCGACCCTTTCTTCACGACGAAAGAGAAGGGAAAGGGGACTGGGCTGGGGTTGGGCGTCGTCCTGGCCATAGTTCGCACACACGGCGGCTTCATCAGCCTTTTCAGCAAAGTAGGAAAAGGAACGGAATTCAAAGTCTACCTGCCGGCTCAAGCGCCGGACGTTGGCGACTGAATCGGGCCGCGCAACATTAGGACACCGGTACAGTACCGCGCGCATAAGCGCCATGTTAAGGCGTAAGCTCTTTGAAATCAGTTGCGAGGATGGTTTCAGTCTGGCATTGGTAATTTGTGACAACACCAAAAACCAAA
>Ga0209382_10008107_pt1 | contig 13265 bp, 10 predicted proteins | sample SoiMetdeltSBSDD5_FD_187599 | JGI IMG/M metagenome (GOLD analysis project Ga0209382, IMG submission 187599) | Bulk soil microbial communities from a Populus tree surrounding site in Tennessee, USA - Soil MetaG P. deltoides SBSDD5 (SPAdes) (version 2) | ecosystem: Environmental > Terrestrial >... | reverse complement strand
AGAGACAAGCTCCACAGCACGAGCATCGCCACAGGCGACACGAGGGCCACGAGCGCGGCGGCCACGTCGATGCCGATGGCGATCCATGGACGGATGCGCTCTGCATGAAAGAGGGCCGCGTCGGTACCGTGCTCGAGCAGTTCCGGATGATCGCGAAGGTAGGGGAAGATCGGAATCCACACGGCCGACTGCAGCGCCGCGATCGCCGCGTTCAGAACGGCGGCAACGCGAAGGTCGCCCATATCGCCGCTCCGCAGCGCGTCGGCGAGAAGCGCCGTGGGGAGCGGGATAATCGTGCAGGCGAGCAGGATACCGAGGTTCAGCCAGAGGAGCGTCCGGTCTACGCGCCGGATCCGAACGAACAGGCCATGATGGTTCAACCAGATCACGCTGACGCGCAGAAACGAGATCAGGAACGCGAGCACGGGGCCCCACATGCTCAGCAGTGCCGCGAGTAAGCGACCCGGCTCGTGCTCCGGTACGCGCAGCTCAAGCACGAGGATCGTAATGACGATCGCCATCACGGCGTCGCTGAATGCTTCGACGCGCGTGCTCTCAGTGAGCCTAACGCTGGTCGTCCTCTCCGGCATGTCGGTCTTCATCGAGAAGGTGCCATTTGGCTCATCGATAGGCAGCTACCTCGATCACGGCGTCGGCGAAGGCCTGTGGTGCTTCCTGCGGCAGATTGTGGCCGACGCCCGGGATTAGCCGGTGCGTATACCGGCCCGAGAACTTCGCGCGGTAGGCTGCCGGCTCCGGGTGCGGCGCGCCGTTGGCGTCGCCCTCGAGGGTGATCGTCGGCACGCTGATGACCGGACCGGCAGCGAGCCGCTTCTCCAGGTCGTCGTATCGCGCCTCGCCCTCGGCCAGGCCGAGCCGCCAACGGTAGTTGTGGATCACGATGGCCACGTGGTCGGGGTTGTCGAACGACGCCGCGCTGCGGTCGAACGTGGCGTCGTCGAAGCGCCACGTGGGCGAAGCGGTCTGCCAGATGAGCTTCGCGAAGTCGCGGCGGTATTTCTCGTAGCCGGCGTGACCGCGCTCGGTTGCGAAGTAGAACTGGTACCACCACGCGAGCTCGCCCTTCGGCGGCAGCGGCGCCTTGTTGGCCGCCTGGCTGCCGATCAGGTAGCCGCTCACGGAGACCATCGCCTTGCACCGCTCAGGCCAGAGTGCCGCCACGCAGTTGGCCGTCCGCGCGCCCCAGTCGAACCCGGCGAGGACTGCGCGCTCGATGCCTAGCGCGTCCATCAGCAGGGCGGTGTCGAGTGCCAGCGCGGACTGCTGTCCGTTGCGCTTCGTGGCGCCGGAGAGAAAGTGCGTCGTGCCGTAGCCGCGCACGTACGGGACGATGACACGAAGGCCCGCTTTCGCGAGCAGCGGAGAGACCTCGACGAAGCTGTGAATGTCGTACGGCCAGCCGTGCAGGAGGATCACTGGCGGACCGTTGGCCGGGCCGTCCTCGGCGTATCCGACGTTCAGGACTCCGGCATCGACCTGTTTCAGTGGACCGAATGAGGCGCGCGGCTCGGGCGTGTCTCGTGTCGCGGGAGTTGGATTCATAAGCGTTGATGAGGCATGCCCCGCACCAGCCGTTCCGAGCTTCGTGGCCGCGAGCGTTGCGACCGCGTTCGCGAGGAACCGGCGCCGACCCCACTTCGTGTCATCCGACATGTCCGCCTCTCCGGCCGGGATCAGTAACAGGACAATGCGTAGGACGCTCCAGCAGGGCGATCATCCGTTGGTATTGGTGCGAGCCGAATTGGAGGCGTCGGATGGCGCGTGCCTAACGCTAACGGTGACGACGAGCGTGGCGATACCATCGTGTAATGGAGACGCGGTCGACGTTCGTGCATTAGTGGAGCCACGACTCGAACAGGAACCTTCCCATGACCCGCTCCATTGCTCGACTCTCCCTCGCCGGGCTGATCGCCGCAGGCCCGCCTGCCGTCCTTGGTGCCCAGCCGCCTCCGCCGAGCACGCGAGCAGCTGCGCCGACGGCACGGGCGGCCCCCGCTGCCGCCAAGCCAACGGTTGTGCTCGTTCACGGTGCCTTCGCGGACGGCACGGGCTGGCAGCACGTGATCCCACTCCTCGAGCGAGACGGCTACAACGTGATCGCGGTACAGAATCCGCTAACCTCGTTCATCACTGACGTCGAGACCACGAAGCGGGTTGTCGATGCGCAGCAAGGCTCCGTGATTCTCGTCGGGCACTCGTATGGTGGGGCGGTGATCACCGAGGCGGCGGCAGAGAGCCCGCGCGTCAAGGCGCTGGTGTACATCGCCGCATTTGCGCCGGAGGCCGGCGAGGCGATCGGCGCTTTCGGCGAGAAATACCCGGCTCCGCTCGGCGCGGCCCTCAAGCCGGACGCCGCCGGCTTCCTGTACGTCGACCGCGCGAAGTTCCGCGACGTATTCGCGCGCGATGTGCCGGCAACCGAGGCGAGCGTCATGGCGGCTGCTCAGAAGCCGATCATCGGGACCGTCTTCGGCGCGACCGTGACGCACGCGTCGTGGAAGACCATTCCGTCGTTCTACCTGGTCTCGCAGCAGGACAGGGCACTCAATCCCGACCTCGAGCGATTCTACGCGAAGCGCATAGGCGCGAAGACCGTCGAGGTGAGCTCGAGCCACGTAAGTTTCGTCTCGCACCCCGACGCGGTCACTCGGCTCATCGAACAGGCAGCGAGCGCCGCGACGAAATAGCCCGACTCTCGCATGAGCATACGTGCGAGGTTGGGCCCTGCAGGAGGATCCGATGACGAACATCGATGGGAAGAACGACAGGACGACTGCTTCGACCATTGCCGCCGAGCGTCAGACGGAGGTGGCCGTGCTCGCTGGTGGCTGCTTCTGGGGCGTCGAGGACATTCTGCGCGATGTGCGCGGGGTGATCGACACCGACGTCGGGTACACCGGCGGCTGGCTCGAGAATCCGACGTACGACGACACGCACGACAGCAAGTCGGGTCATGCCGAAGCGGTTCGCGTGACGTTCGACCCGACGGTTCTCAGCTACGAGGACCTGCTGGAGCAATGGTTCTTCCGGCTGCACGACCCGACCACGCTCAACCGCCAGGGCAACGATGTCGGGACACAGTACCGCTCGGCGATCTTTCCGCAGACGCCCGAGCAGAAGGCGACGGCGGAGCGGGTGATCGCGCGCGTGGCGGCGTCGGGCAAGTGGAAGCGTCCGATCACGACGTCGATCGAGCCCGCCTCCACCTGGTACAGCGCCGAGAGGTACCATCAGGACTACCTGCGGAAGAACCCCGGCGGCTACACGTGCCACTTCCTGCGTGACTAGCAGGCTTGGCGTTGACGCTTGCTCGCGCTACGAGCCCGGATCAAACAGCAAGAACTAACGCGGATTGAAACCGATTCCGCAGATTTCGCGGATTTGCTCCCAGACCGGGACGCGGGCATCGCGCAACGAGCCGGGATTCTTTGGTTGAACGGTCTCGGGACGCATTGGCTTCCCGAGGCCGTTCAACAAAGAAAAGAAAGATCTGCACGTGGTCGTCGGAGGGGTTAATGCCCTCGTAGCAAATCCGCGTAATCCGCGGAATCGCTTTCAGATCCGCGTTAGGTCTTGCAGTTGCGAAGCCGTCCCGACCTCGATGCCTGGTTACCCGAACGTGAAACAGAACGCTTCGACACCCGCGTCGAGAAACTCGATCTCGAACTGTCGATCATCGATCGGCTTCGGCCGCCGGATGAGCTGATACATCCGCTGTTCGGCAACCGTGCCGTTGCCCTGCTCGTCGGCGTCGACACCATGCGCCGCCGCCGGTGGCTGCCCGTCAATCAGCACCCGAAATCGGACCGGTGCGCCACGCGTTGCCGGGCCCATGATGAGATTGACGTCGCGGGCGTGGAAGCGATAGGCCATTCGCCCGTTAGGCATGTTGAGCGCCGCGGCTCCCTGCGTCACCGTCCAGTCACCGGAAAGTGCCCATTGGTTGAGTCGTAACCGTGCAGGCGTGGAGTACGCGTGACGCTCGTCCACCACGGCGCCGCCGGGGGACGCGAAGTTCTCGGCCTTCCCGTAGCCCACGTAGCTCTCGGGAGATTTGAGGTTGCCCCAATCCGCGGCCACCTCGGCGCCTTGCGGCACGAGCGAGACCAGCTCCGAGCTCACACCTTTCGCTCCGTTTCCTTTCAGCAGCCGTTGAATGTTGCGCTCGGATTGCTCGTACTCACCTTCGCCGAAATGCTCGAACCGGATCTTCCCGTCGCCATCGAGGAGATAGAGCGCGGGCCAGTAGTTGTTGTCGAAGGCGCGCCAGATCGAGAAGTCGTTGTCGATCGCGATCGGGTACGTGACGCGCATGGCCTTCGCCGCTCGGCGCACGTTGTCCAGGTCGTGCTCGAACGGGAACTCCGGCGAGTGTACGCCGATCACAACCAGGCCTTGAGCCTTGTACCTCTCCGCCCACGCGCGGACGTACGGAAGTGTGCGCAGCCAATTGATGCAGGTGTAGGTCCACACGTCGATCAGGACGACCTTCCCGCGCAGAGCAGCTGCAGTCAGCGGCTCCGAGTTGAGCCAGGCTGTCGCCGTACGAAGAGAATCCAACCGGTCTTCACCGGCCAGCCGATGCGGAGTTGACGTCATCGGTCGCATAAACGGGTTGTAGAGGCCAAGCCGAGCACCCACGACCGCCATGGCTCCGGTGCCTAACAAACGCCGGCGATCGTGGTCGATGAGATCTGACATCGTGGCTCGGCTCCGGCCACCGTCGGTTCAGGAGGTCTTCTGGCCCACCATCTGATTTCGCAGAGGCCTGAAGCTCACGCGCATCTCTTCTGAAAAGAGCGTCGGCTGTTCCCAGGCGGCAAAGTGTCCACCTTGATCGAGCTTGTTGTAATGGATGAGCTTTGGATACGCCCGCTCCGTCCAGCTTCGAGGCGCTGCATAGATCTCATCCGGAAAGGCGCTGACTGCTGTGGGAAGCTGCACGTTCTTCGGGGCGAAGAATGCGAGCTTGCTCTCCCAGTAGAGCCGAGCGGATGAGACGGCCGTGTTCGTGAACCAGTAGAGCGATGCGTTGTCGAGAATGTCATCCCGCGTTAGGCCCTCGGACTTTCCGTCGAAGACGCGCGTGATGAGCCGGTAGCTGGCGATGTCGTGGTCGATCATCCACGCCGCCAGGCCCACGGGCGAGTCTGCAATGGCGTACAGGGTCTGTGGGCGGTTCGCCATCTCCTGCGCGTAGCCGAGGCCGTGCTTGTAGAAGTAGTCGAGCTGATCCCACGCGCGTTTCTCGTCGGCCGAGAGGCCTGCTGGCGGTGGGCCACCGGAGGCGAGAGCGGTCGCAATGTCGTCGGGTATGGTCGCCGGCATGTTGGTGTGGATGCCGAGCAATCCCGCCGGCTTCAGCAGGGCCATCTGCTCGGTGACCGCATTCCCCCAATCGCCGCCCTGCGCCACGAACTGCGTGTAGCCGAGGCGGTTCATCAGGACCGGCCACGCACGGGCGACGCGGATTGGGTCCCAGCCGGTCGTGGTGGGCTTGCCGGAAAAGCCGTAGCCCGGCAGCGACGGAATCACCACGTGAAAGGCGTCTGCAGCGCTCCCGCCGTGTGCCGTGGGATTGGTCAGCGGATCGATGATCTTCATCTGCTCGATGATCGAGCCGGGCCATCCGTGGGTGATGACGATCGGCATTGCATTCTCGTGCTTCGACTTCACGTGAATGAAGTGAATGTCGAGCCCGTCGATCTCGGTGATGAAATGCGGGACCGAGTTCAGCTTCGCCTCGCCCTTACGCCAGTCGTACTCGGTCCCCCAATACCGCGCGAGCTTCTTGATCGTCTCCGACTGCACGCCTTGCGTATCATCGTTCACTGTTTCCCGCTCGGGCCACTTTGTCGCGTTGATGCGACGGCGCAAGTCGGTGAGGTCGGCGTCCGAGACCGTGAAATGGAACGGGCGAATGTCGCCTTTTGAACTGCCCGTCGGAACTTCAGTCATCACACCAGTCATAGCTTGAACCCTCCTGGAAAAGCCGAGCACGCCGAGTTGGCTCGCGGCGGCGGTGGTCGCTGCGGCAGCGAGAAAACGACGGCGATCGAGGTTGGGCGTTTCTGGCATACGAGTGGCCTCCCAGCCCCACCAACGGTTGGATTGATCTGTCGTCTCCATCGGCTTCCAGCGGATGTGAATGGGCTCGACATGGAAGCAATCTTTGCGGTCAGCTGAAGTCTGCGTATTGCACGATGGTATCGATCGATACCAAAAGGATTGGGTCGAGCCGTGACCCGTTAGGCCGTCAGGGTGTAGCGAGGGCGGGGTGCAGCGATGGGCGGCGTCATCGTCGACACGGGCGGGAGCTCGAGTCGCATCGCCATGGTCACGAGCTCAGCCAGAGAGTCCGCACCCATCTTGTGCATCACCCGGCCTCGGTGCGCCTTGACCGTGATCTCGCTGATGCCTAACGCCGCACCGACCTGCTTGTTCAGGTGGCCGGCCACCACCCCCGTCATGACTTGCTGTTCTCGAGCGCTGAGCGATTCGTAGCGAGTGCGGAGTATTCGGACTTCCGCCTCTCGACCGAGGGCCGCGTTGCTCCGAGCGACGGCGTGCTGAATCGCTCCAAGCAGCTCACGGTCGGTCAGCGGCTTCAGCAGGAACTCCGCGGCCCCCGCCTTCATTGCACGAACGGTCATGGGAATGTCGCTCTCCGCGGCAACGACGATGATTGGTGTCCCTTTGCGCTCGGCGGCTATGCGCCGCAGCGCCTCGAGCGCACGGAGATCGAAAACGTCTACCTCCAACACAAGGCAGCTCGGGCCCATGAGCGGCGGATGGGCGAGGAACTCGCCGGCGGAGAGATACGTTCTGGGCGACATTCCTGCGCGGCGGATCACTGTTTCCAGCGAAGCCCGAACCGACGCATCCGGATCGACCATGAACACGGTCGGCGTGAGGTTCAGCATGGCAGCCTCGATTGGTAGTGCGGTTCGTTCGACCAGCTCCGACGCGGCCCATGGTAGGCCGACGGGCCGCCTAACGAATCCACCAATCAGCAGGTCTTTCCGTCTATCGAACGATATATGGGACGTGACGGACGGCGCCGGCTCGGCGACGAGGCTGCGTGTTCACGGCAGGTGGATGATTCCGCGCTGCAAGCCGAGTGTAACGGCTTCGGTGCGATCGGAGGCTTCGAGCTTCTGCAGGATGTGCAGCACGTGGACCTTGATCGTTCCCTCGGTTCGACCGAGGAGGGCACCGATCTCCTTGTTGCTGAGTCCCCTGGCCATGTACGTGAGGACCTCGACCTCACGCTCGGTGAGGTCGATCCGCGGCGTGTATGCCGCGAGGCGATTCGCGACTTCGGCGGGAATACTCCGGCCGCCGGCATGGACCCGGCGGATCGCATCGGCAACGTCCTCGCTCACCACGTCCTTGAGGAGGTAGCCCCGCGCCCCTGCCTCGAGGGCTCGGTGAATGTCCGCGTCGCCGTCCCATGTCGTCAGCGCGATGATCCGCGCCTCGGGAAACTCTGCCCTGATGGTCGAGATGGCCTCCACGCCGCCCATGACCGGCATGCTGAGGTCCATCAGCGTGACATCGGGTTGGTGCTGGCGGAATCGCTCGACCGCTTCGCGCCCATTGGCCGCCTCGGCGACCAGCGTGAGATCGCGATATGCGCCGATGAGCGAGGCCAGACCACCCCGGTAGATCGGGTGGTCATCGACCGTCATGAGGCGAATCGGCGACGCTGCAGCGGTGCCAGCACCCTGCGAAATGGTCATGAGGGAAGGTTGGCCCGAACGCGAGCCGGGACAATATGTCGTTCGACGTAGTCCGCCGGAGGGACCGGGCCTAACGCGCTGCCCGTTCCGCGAGTGGCAACTCGAGGGCCACGATTGTGCCGCCGCCGGGTCGGGCGCGCACATCAAACGTGCCTCCCATGCGCGCCGCGCGCTCCCGAGCCCCGCTCAGCCCGAAGTGCCCGTTCCGGTGAGCCGCCTCGGCATCCTGGGGGGTGAATCCGCGTCCGTCGTCACAGACATCGAGACGAAGGTTGGTCGCCCCGAACTCTACGTGGATCTCGATCCGCTTCGCCTGAGCATGTCGCACCACGTTGACGACGGCCTCCCGCCCGATCCGGAAGACGGCGTCCTCCACGGGTCGCGTTAGGCGCCGCCGACGCCCGGAGCTGGCCACCGAGACCTCGATCCCCGTTCCCATCGTGCGCTCACGAGCCATCGCCTCGAGCGCAGCGGGTAAGTCATCGCTGCCGATTTCAGTGGCACGCATCTCCCACACCCGATCGCGAGCTTCTCGCAGCGACTCACGGGCAAGGCGTTGCACTCGGAGAATCGTCTCGGCCGCGACATCCGGCTCTTCGGGGAGTGCAAGCTCGGCCGCCTTCAACTGCAGCGTCACACCGGCAAAGCCCTGCAGCAGCGTATCGTGCAAGTCCTGAGCAATGCGGGCGCGCTCGGCCAATGTGGCTTCATACTCGCGCTTGAGCACCAAGTGACGCCGGCGCTGCAGGAGCGCGGCCGCCGCGGCACCGAGCGCGCCGATGAGGACGATCGCCAAGCCGCGGAACCAAAGCGTCTGGTACCACGCGGGCAGCACACGGAATCCCAGCACGGCCCCTGTCTCGTTCCACACGCCGTCGCTGTTGCTCGCGATGACGCGGAACTGGTACGAGCCGGGCCCGAGCCCGGAGTAGTAAGCCCGCCGGCGGTTGCCAACATCCCGCCAGGTCGCATCCTGCCCCTCGAGTCGATAGCGGAATTGGACTCGGTCGGGAGCCGAGAGGCTCGTCGCGGTGTAGTCGATCTCGATGTCGCGAGTGCCTGGAGGAATGGCCAGTCCTTCGGACGGAGCCAACTCTCTGCCGCCGATACGCACGGTTTCGATCAACACCGGGGCCGCGGGAGCCAGGGGAACGTTGCGGGGATCGACGCTCGCCAAGCCACTGTCGGTTGCCACCCAGATCCGTCTGTCCGGATTCCGGGCTATCAACGGCCCCCACGAACTATGAACCACCGTTCCGGGCAGGCCGTCGTACGTGTCGAAGCTGCGGTATTTGATGGTGTAGTTGGAGTCGGAAAGGGCACGATCGAGCTCTCCGGGCGGAAGGAGATGCGCGCCCTTCGAGTTCACAATCCACCAGCCACCTTCGTCGTCTTCGACCATTCCGTAGACTGATCCGCCCGGAAGTCCTTTGTGGTCTAACACGCGCCTGAACCGGCGACCCTCGAACTTGCTGAGACCGCCCTCGCCCGTTGCCCACAGGTTTCCGGCGCGATCCTCGTAAAAGCTATTGACCACGCCTGGCGGTACGCCGTCGGAAGGTCCAAACAGGCTCAGCTTCCCCTGATCGTACAGGGCGACGCGGTTCATCTGCGCCACCCAGATCCTGCCTTGGCGATCGCTGAACAGCGTGCCGTGTGGCCATACCGATTGCGCGATCGCCGCTACTCGAACCAGGCTGTCGCCGCTCAAGCGAAGCAAGCCAACCTCTTCGTCGTAGACCCAGATCGTTCCCGACCGGTCAATGGTGATGTCGCCAAGTCGATGCGCCGGCCCTGGGCGCAACGAAAAGCGCACCGGTCGTCGTCCGTCCAATCGCATGATCTTGTCGGTGTCGAGCGTCCAGATGACTCCCGCCGAATCCTGGAAGAACGATGTCCAGAGGAACGTGGACCTAACGAGCTCCTGATCGCTGCCCCTGATCCGGAGAATTCCGTCGACTCCGAACGCAGCCGTCCAGATCGATGAATCCTTCGCCGGCTGGAGCCATCTCGAACGGACCGACCCCTGAGTCGTGATCGGCGTGAACGGCCCCTCGCGAAATCGCTCGATTCCCCGGGCGGTCGCGACCCAGATGTTGCCCTCCCTGTCCTCCAGGAGAGCGTACACGACACTGCCGAGCAGTCCATCCTTCTCGGTGTATTGCTCGGCTTCGGGTCCGAACTGCGCGATCTTCTTTCCGCGGAGCGCGGTCGGATCGAGAACTCGGCGCAGGCCATCGCCAGCTGATCCGACCCACAGGCTTCCTCGGCGGTCGATCAACAAGGTGAAGGTCCCGACCATTACCTCGCTGACAGGAGTGTCTTCGTCATTCCGTGGAACGATGTGCGCGGACCGGAGAAGCTCTGCCATCCAGATCGAACCGTCGCGTGCCTCGGCGAATTCCGCCGGTGCTGCCACCGTTTTGAGCGGCATGCCTGGGTCCACGAACTGTCGAGCGCCCGCTGGCAAATAGACCACTCGGTTTTCCGTCTCCGACCAGAGCGCGCCCTCGCGATCGAACCAGACGGCCCTGCTTTCGGTACCGGGGTAGCCCCACTCACGGCTGACATCCTTCCATTTTCCGTCGACGAATCGGGACAAGCCGCTCGCGGTGCCCGCGACGATGGCACCCGTGCTCGACTCCGCGATTCGGAATGTGACCGGCAGTCCATCGCGCTCGCCGTAGGAAGTGATCCGACGGTTGCGGAGATGGCTCACGCTGCCGGTCCGCCAGACGACCCACAGGCTGCCATCCCGGGAGCCTAACAAGGCCCGAGCTCCCGCGTTCGGGACCGTGTCGCCACGCTGCGGCGAGAACGGAACGAACCGGACGCCATCGAAGCGAACCAGGCCGGACAGAGTTCCTATCCAGAGATAGCCATCAGTGGTCTGCGCGAGAGCGCGGATCTCGGCTGGTGCGCCTTCCCTTGTCGTCCATCTCGTGTGAGCGAGCTGCGAGATGGGACGGGGCGTGGAGTCGACTGCGGGCAATGCGATCTGAACGGCCGCAAGAAAGGCGAGCATTCCCGAAATTGCAGAGAGTCGTAAAAATGAGACGGCGGGGCCGCGTCATCCACGGGCACGAACCAATACCAAGGCATAATGGTCTCGAGCCGGGACCCAAAGCTGTCCCTGCCAATACATAGGCTACGAGACTCTGGCCCCGGAGCGGGCTGCCTGGCATCCTCGCGGCTATGAATCGCGATGGTAACGGTCAACACCATCGTCTAATAGTGATTGCGTTGACGGCTGCTAAGATCGCATAAGGCGCGTTAGGCCGACGCGTTCGGCAATGTCGGGCGTGCTATCGGACACCTCTCACCCGGAAGCGCGATGACCATCCAGCCAGGCACGAGTCCGGAGCTGACGTCGGCCGGCCAGCCAGGCGTCGTGGACGTCGAATTCGACGTCAACGCGACTGCATGCCAGCTCACGCTGGACAGCAGCGTCACTCTGCTCGATGCGTTGCGCGAGCACCTCGGCCTCGTCGGCACCAAGAAGGGCTGCGACCAGGGCGCGTGTGGCGCCTGCACTGTTCACCTTGACGGCAAGCGGGTCCTCTCCTGCCTGACGCTCGCGGCACAATGCGAGGGACGGAAGGTCACCACGATCGAAGGGTTGGCCCGCGATGGTGAGTTGCATCCGATGCAGGCGGCGTTCATCCGCCACGACGGGTTCCAGTGCGGCTACTGCACCGCCGGCCAGATCATGTCGGCCGTCGCGCTGCTGGAGGAGGGGCGCGCCGGTTCCGACGCGGAAATCCGCGAGTTCATGAGCGGCAATCTCTGCCGCTGCGGCGCCTATCCCAACATCGTCGCCGCCATCCGCGAGGTCGCGGCCGCACGGAGGGCCTAACGATGTCGCCGTTCGAATACGTGCGCGCCGAGGACGTAGACGGTGCGGTTGCCATGGTGAGCGCCGATCCCGGCGCATCGTTCCTCGCGGGCGGCACGACGCATCTCGATCTGTTGCTCAAGGACGCCATCATTACATCGGACCGCCTGGTCGACATCACACGCCTGCCGCTTCGCGGCATCACACGCGTTGGCGACACGCTCCGCATCGGGGCCATGACGACCATGGAACAGTTGGCCGCGGACTCGGTGGTGACGGAGCGGCTGCCCCTGGTTCGAGAGGCGCTCCTGCTCAGCGCCTCGACGCAGCTGCGCAACATGGCGACGATCGGCGGGAATCTCCTGCAGCGGACGCGCTGCCGCTACTTTCGCGATCGCACCGTCGCCGCGTGCAACAAGCGCTTGCCGGGCTCCGGGTGCGCCGCTGTCACCTACGGTGCGCGGATGCACGCCATCCTCGGCGCCAGCGAGCACTGCATCGCGCTGCACGCGTCAGACCTGTGTGTCGCACTCGTCGCACTCGATGCCCGCGTGCACATCGAGGGCGCCGTCAGGCAGTACACCATCCCGTTGACCGAGCTCTACGTCACGCCGGGCGACCACCCCCACATCGAGAACGTGCTCGACCACGGGGATCTCATCACGCGCGTGGAGCTGCCGCTCCTGCCCCTCGGTGCACGCTCCGGATACTTGAAGGTCCGTGATCGCACGTCGTACGAGTTCGCGCTCACATCGGCTGCCGCGGCCCTCGTGATGGACGGCGACACGATCGCGAGCGCACGCCTCGCGTTAGGTGGCGTCGGTACGGTTCCCTGGCGCGCGCGCGACGCCGAAGGTGTCCTCACCGGCGCACCCGCGACCGTTGAAACGTTCCGAGCGGCCGCTGAAGCAGCGATTCAGAATCCGTTCACCGTGCGCGGCACGGAGTTCAAGGTCGAGCTGGCGAAGCGCACGATCGTGAGAATCCTGGAAACCGTTTCCGGAGTGAATCCATGACCGACGTCGCGCTCCCGCCTGACACGTCCGTTGAGCACAAGGTCATCGGGCGTCCGATGGATCGTGTCGATGGACCACTCAAGGTGCGTGGGGCAGCGACGTATGCGTCGGACGTGACCTATCGCGACATGACGCACGCCGCGCTCGTGCAATCGACCGTCGCGGCGGGCAGGGTACGTCGCATCGACACCAGTCGAGCGGAGGCGGCACCGGGCGTCATTGCGGTGATCACCCACGAAAACTCCCCGGCTCTCGGATCGCCACCTTCGGAACTGTTCTTTCCGTCCGCGCGCTACCCACTCGAGGACGACAGGATCCTGCATCACGGGCAGCACGTGGGAATCGTCGTCGCCGAGTCACCTGCAGAAGCCCTCGCGGCAGCGCGGCTCGTCACGGTCGAGTACGACGAGACCGCTCCCACGTTAGGCATCGAGAACCCGGACGCCGCCATAGTGCGCAATCCCTTCGGGTTCGACCAAAGCCGCGGCGACGTTGCTGCCGCGCTGGCCGCTGCCGACGTCGCCTACGACCAGACGTTTCATATCGCGGCCGAGTCCAACAATCCCATGGGCCTCTTCGCCACGGTCGCGGTCTGGGATGGGGATCGGCTCGTCGTTCACGACGCTACGCAATTTCCGAGGTTGGTGCGTC
>Ga0209382_10008106_pt1 | contig 13266 bp, 9 predicted proteins | sample SoiMetdeltSBSDD5_FD_187599 | JGI IMG/M metagenome (GOLD analysis project Ga0209382, IMG submission 187599) | Bulk soil microbial communities from a Populus tree surrounding site in Tennessee, USA - Soil MetaG P. deltoides SBSDD5 (SPAdes) (version 2) | ecosystem: Environmental > Terrestrial >... | reverse complement strand
CAGCGGCATTCGGAATAAAACCTATCGAGGGCGATGATCAACGCCTCTCCGACCATTCGCTGCGTCTTCCAATGCGTGCGCCACCAGTTCCGGGTCAGCTCTTCCCTGTCCTCGGGCGAATAGCTCACGGAGAGGGCAACGCCCTCTCTTTCAAAAAATCTGCGGGCCAGGTTATCGGTATAGCGGCTGTCTTCAGGGTGAGTGACATACTGAGCGCTTTTCCATCCGTGCGCTTTCACGAACTCCACGATCCTCGGCGTCTGCGCGCCGTCGCAGGGCGCGAGCGGCAACCGCAGCGAGACGACGTCCTCGGCGTGTACGCCCTGCGAGACCAAACTCTCTCGCACGTAATCGCTCGGATAGAGTTCCCATGAGACCTGCGAGCTGACGCAAACGATCTTGCGCGCCACACCCCGCTGGTACAAATCGATGACGTATTTATCCGCCGCCGAATGTTTGGAGATCGCGCCGTAAAGTATGACATCTGATTTCTCCACGCTCGCCGGCGCGATCAGCAATGCCGGCAAAGTGAAAAAGAGCGCGGCGCAACCGACCGCCAGGAGACCCAGCGAAATCAACGCGCGACGCGCCCATCTTTTCCCCCATCTTTTCTTTGGATTCATCATTGCCATCCGCCCACCAGCGTGTTCGCCCACGAAGCGAATTCGCGCACGGTAAAATAGACGTCGTCCCGGCGCGACCACCAGGCGCGAGGCGTCCATTCGGGAGAGCCTGTCGGCACTGGCGCCGAATAAAAGCTGCGGCCTGGAGCCGCCCTCTCGACCGTGTACGTCGCCCGCCGCGAATGAAAAGCCGAGGTGACGATGATCGCCGAATTCCATCCGCGTTCGCGCATCAGATCGTCCAGCGCTCTGGCTTCCGCGCGAGTGTTCAGAGTTTCGCAGATCATGTAAATCTTTTCTTCGGGCACGCCCAGACTCGTCACGTACATCCGCGCCGCCTCGCCGGTGTGAAAGCCCCAGGCGTAGCTCATCCCGCTGACGACGACGTTGTCCGCCCAACCCTGGCGCCAAAGTTCGGCGGCCCTCTTCTCGCGGTTGCAGCGATAGTCTCCGGCTAGCGCGACGATCACATCGGACTTGACGAGCCCGTCTTCTCGAATCAACCCTTCGGCCGCCTTGTTGAGCAACACAGGCGTCAGGAAATAGACGGCCAGCAGGCAGGCGGAAACAATCAACAACACCCTCGCCCGCCTTGAACGGATGTAATGATTCAACGCCTGGATAACGTCTTTCATCCTCATCTCTTCGTCCTGTTCCATTTTCCATTTTCCATTTTCCATTTGTCATTGGCCATTGCCAGAATTGCGCGGGCGCACAATGGCCAATGACAAATGGAAAATGGAAAATGATTTCGTCCTCACAGGTCGAAATTTTCCCCTCAGCGTTCAGGTCAGCGGCGGAGGAACTGGGCAACTACGCATTAGCGAACGCTACATCAATGTTACATTCCGCCACCACAAAATCCGTTAGCGCCAGGAACTTTGAATCGACGCGTTGAGCAGCGTCGGGGCGCCAGTCAACTCATGGCCGCGTCAGGTCGAAGCGGCGCACGATTCCTCCGCTCTACGAATTTTCGGTAAACTACAAACAACAGTATAGATGCGTTGGACAATAACAATAGCCGAGAGGACGCCGTATACCGAGCCTCGGTATGAAGCCACATGTGAACCAGTGGGAAATATAACATTACCACAGACGGTATCTTTAGGCCGAAGCTGGCGCCCGTCAGAAATAAATGAATTATTCCCGCAAATCCCAACAGCCATATTAACGCGGAAGAAATCCGTAAAAACATCCTCAACCCAATCGGCAATCTATCTGGGTACTCCGCAGTGTTAAATAGCCTCCACCATTTACTAATTGAGTGTATGATGTAATCTCCCGGGTTGTGACGCATCCGCTCAACCGCTTCCTTCGCGTAGGCATGACTCGCCTTTATTCTAAGCTCTTGAGGGTATGATTCCGGGTTAAATGGTGGCGTCATAGCAGGCGCGCCGATACTTTTATTTATCCTCATTACCTCGCTTACATAACCGGCGTCTTCCGCCGCTTTTGAAACAGGGCCGGCATAGAGGCTGTCGAAGTCTTTGAGCGTCAGGGTCGACTCCCATGTCGCGGTGTAAAGTGAATTCCCGACCGCCCCGGCCGGTGGCAGAGGGCTCGGCGCGCCCAAACTAATGTAATTCCTGACGCCATAGGGAACAATAAGCAATGAACATCCGGCTATCATTGGCGCAAGAGTTTTGCTGACAATGACGCCCAATCCGCGCTTGCCCAAGTCACTAATTGCAATTGTCACGCCCAGAAAGAGCGGAAGAAGCAAAAGGTCCGGTCGGCAGAGGATGGCGGCTCCGACTAAAACGCCGGAGGCGAATAATCGTGGGACAGTTATCGATTTCGGAGTCGCGAGCAGAAATACAATGAGGGCCACAAGGAATATGGAAAAACCTTCTGTCATAATCTGGGCCGCGTAGGCGCAGGTCGCAGGGTAAATTAACGCGAGCAGCAGCAAGGGCAAAGACGAAAATTCATACTTTATCAATGTCCGTTCGAGTAACAGGATGCTAAAAAGGTACAACGTTAATTGGATAATAACGACTGCGACTATTTTCTGATGTAGCAAATGGAGAACTATAAATAGAAGTATAGGATATGCGGGGGGGCGCACCACCTCCGGCTGGAACACCCCATTCTCCAGAAGACCAAAGGCGCCACTCTTAAGCGACTCAGCCAGGGCAAGATATTTCGACGAATCCGCAGTAAGCCAGGGTTTCGTCATTACCATAACGAGAGCGCTTTGAGCTATAAGCCCGCCCCAGAGAAGCGTGCGGAAGGTTCGGCCTGCGCGTATTGCCGCAATCACTGTATGCCACTTACCCATTTTCTCGCCGCGGGCGCGCGATAAATCTCATGTCACTTCCAATTTAATTATTGATCCGATCTCACCGCCAGATTGTTTTCCAATACGAGCGCGTCGAAGCTCGCGCCCTTGAACGTCCTGATCGCGTCTCGGGGGCTGCAAACGATCGGCTCCTGAATGTTGAAAGACGTGTTGAGCAACACCGGGACGCCGGTCAATCGCTCGAACTCTTTGATCAAATTCCAGTACCGCGGATTGGTCGCGCGGCTGACGGTCTGAGGGCGCGCGGTGTTGTCGACGTGAACGACGGCGGGGATGCGCTCGCGCTGGCCTTCGGCCACAGTGAAGACGGTCACCATAAACGGGTCGCGGCGGCCGACGCCGAATACCTCCGCGCTAGATTCTTCCAGCATCGAAGGCGCCAGCGGCCGGAACCATTCGCGCAACTTGACCTTCTTGTTGAGCAGTTCGCGCATGTCGGCTCGGCGCGGGTCGGCGAGGAAGCTGCGATTGCCGAGCGCGCGCGGCCCGAATTCCATCCGCCCCTGAAACCACCCGACGATCGCCCCCCCGGCGATCAAGCGCGCGACGCGAGGCAGCAACACTTCATCCGGCGCCGTCTCGAATCTCAGCCCGGATTCGCGCAGGGCGTCGGCGCATTCCTCATTGCTGAATGACGGCCCCCAGTAGGCGTGATCCATCTCGAACACGCGCCGATTCTGAAGAATCGAGTTGTAAGTCAGGAAGGCGGCGCCCAACGAACAGCCCGCGTCGCCGGCGGCGGGTTGAATAAAGACTCGCTTGAACGGAGATTCGGTGATGATCCGCCCGTTCATCACCGAGTTGAACGCGACGCCGCCCGCAAGGCACAGGCTCTCTTCCCCGGTCTGTTCATGTAGGCCTTCGAGCAGGCGCAGGACGACGTCTTCCAACACCTTCTGCGCGCTGGAGGCGATGTTCTGGTGGCGTTCGCTTATCGGCTCGTCGGGGCGACGGGGCGCACCCAGCGCGCCGATGATCTCGTCGCTGAATTGATAGCGCTTGGCCAGGTGATGGTCGAGCGCGCGAATGTTGACTTGGAAATCGTATTGGCCGTTCGTCGTCAGGACGCGATTGGAAAAGAAGTCGTAAAATTCAGGCTCGCCATACGCCGCCAGCCCCATCACCTTCCACTCGTCGCCTCCGAACATGTCGAAGCCCAGCAGGTTGGTCACTGCCGAATAGAATTGGCCGAGTGAATGCGGAATCTTGATCCGCTTCATCGGCCGAATCCGCGTCCCCTGCCCGTGAGAAAAGAGCGTGGTAGTAGCTTCGCCTGTCCCGTCCAACGTAAGGATCGCCGCGCTCTCGAAAGGCGAAACCAGAAACGCGCTGGCCGCATGGCACAGGTGGTGCTCCAGATAACGGAACCGAAAACGGCTCGGCCCGTAGCGCCGCCTGATCATTCGCGGATATTTGAGCATGCCCAGGTAACTCTCGCTGACCTGCGCGACGCCGCGATCGACGCGCGCGCGAAACATATCCCGCGAGATGGCCAACGACTTCAGCGCCTGCGCGGCCTTGCGGCCCAGAATCCACGGCTTCCAATAGAGCGAGACATGTTCGACATCGCCGATCTTGATCCCGGCCTGATCCAGGCAGAATTGCAGGGCGTTATACGGAAATCCGCTGTGATGCTTGACGCGCGAGAACCGCTCTTCCTCGGCGGCGGCGACCAGCCTGCCGTCACAGACCAGCGAAGCCGCCGCATCGCCAAGCGTAGTCAGCCCCAAAATGTACATAAATAATCGGGGAGAATTTTATGGCGGAACCCAATTTCCATTTGCCATATTACATTTTTCATTTGTCGTTGCCTGAGGTGTCACTTCCCGCAATGGGAAATGAAAAATGTAATGTGGCAAATGGAAAATGATCTGCTGATCACTTAACCAACTGTAGACTTTCCAATTCGGCGGTCGCCTGGGCCACCTTATCGCTGGCCTCCTGTCGCTTCACCCATTCGAGCAGTTCGGGTATGCCCTGCTCCAGTGAGGCCTTCGGCTCGTAGCCGAGCAGCTCTCGGGCGCGAGTAATGTCGGCCACGCAGTGACGGATGTCGCCTTCGCGGTATTTGCCCGTGATTTCAGGCTCAATTTCTTTGCCCAGCCCATCGGCCAACATCTTCATCACTTGTTTGACCGAGGTCGCCTTGCCAGTGCCGATGTTGACGGGCTGGTAATCGGCGCGGTCGGTTTCGAGCGCCAGCAGGTTGGCCTGAACGATGTCGCTGACGTGGACGAAATCGCGCGTCTGCTCGCCGTCCTCGAAGACCACCGGCTTCTGGTCGTTCAACAGTCGTGAGGAGAAGATGGCGCAGACGCCGGTGTAAGGATTCGACAGCGCCTGGCGCGTCCCGTAGACGTTGAAATAGCGCAGCGCGACCGTCGGTATGCCGTAAGCCCGCCCGACGACCAGACAGAACTGCTCCTGATCCTGTTTGGTGACGGCGTAGACCGACGTCGGAACCAGCGGCTTCTCTTCGGTGGTCCCGACGGGCGTCAAAACCGCGCCTGTCCGAGGGCAGAGCGGTTCCCACTGACGTTCGACCAACTGGTTCGCCGGACGAATCGGCGGATAAACGATCTCGCCGTCGGCGTTGCGATAAGCCCCCTCGCCATATATGGACATTGATGAAGCGACGATCAATTTACGAATTTGCGATCTGCGCTTTACAAGGGCTTCGAGCAACACGGCCGTGCCCAGGTCGTTCGCCCCGACGAACTTCCGAATTTCATACATCGACTGGCCGACGCCTACCTCGGCCGCCTGGTGATAAACGACGTCAACGCCATCGAGGGACTTCTCTATCGCGGCGGCGTCGCACACGTCGCCGCGAATGAAATCGGCCTCCGGGTTTAAATATTGCGGCTCGCCCGTGACATGAACCTGCGGCGCGACCACGTCCAGAATTCGCACGCGATGCCCGCGCGCGACGAGCTCATCGACCAGATGCGATCCGATAAAACCGGCCCCGCCGGTGACTAAAATGTTATGTTTCGTCATTCTTTACTCGGTGTAGTAGCCCTCGGAGCGCGGCGCGTTCCGAATGGCGCTTGGTTGTCGCATTTATTTCTCATTTGACGTCAGGAGTAGCTGAACTCAGCCGATCCCGCTGATCCCTCGACAAAGGCCCATAGGGGAGGAAGAGTGGGTTAGCCGGCAGCGCATCCTCTGCGAACAACCAATGATAATGCACATGATGGAGATGTGGGAAAACGTCCCGGACAGAAACCGGATCAATTTTGTCGCGCAGGTGTAACGGATTTGAAAACCTCCAGCACCCGCGGTACCTGTGAGCGGGCGGAATACTTCGCCTCAACAGTCCGTCTCCCCGCCAATCCGAAACGCCTTCTCAATTCAGCCGAATGCAATAGCGTCGTCAGTTTTTCGATCCATTCATCCGCGGTAGAAGCAAGAAACCCATTTACTCCGTCGTGAATGATCTCCGAATTTACGCCTACGGGAGAGCAAATTGTCGGAATGCCGAGCGCCATGTATTGTAAAGCTTTCAATCCGCATTTGCCTCTGGTCCAATCATCATCAGGCAAAGGCATTATACCGATGTCAATCGCTCGCAGGTCCTCGATCTCGGTCCGCGAGCGCCAGGGGAGGGCTTCCACCTCAACGCCGTCCAGCCGGTAATCCGATACGCCGACAATACGTAGACGGAATTTTTCCCTGGCGGCCAGCCGTTGCAAGGGCGCGCGCAAAATATCCAGATGCTGGACGGTGCTGAAACTCCCGCTCCAACCGATGACATGTGCGGGCGATTCAGACTTTGAGCTTTCAGGCAGGTATTTATCGGTGTCAATTGTGGTCGGAATGACCGTGACGTTTGGATTCACTCGGCGGGCGTATTCCGCCAGATACTGGTTCCCTGCCATCACGCGAGATGACAGGCGGCAAATCGTGCGCGTCTTGCCCGGAAATTTCAACTTGCTCAAATGTCCGTTGGAAGGACTGACGTAAGGAACGAAGACCGCGTCGTCGAAGTCGAATATCATCGGAACGCCGGAAAGTTTGATCCAATATTCAAAAACCGCCGGCCCGAATAGCGCCGCCTCTCGAAAAACGTAAATCGCATCGTAATGGCTCACGCTAAGCAACGCGCCGACACGATTGACAAAGCCTTTAACCACCAACCTCAACTTCGCCCCGACCTTACCCCGCGATGAAATAATCGAATGCAGTCCTTCGCATTCAAACGGCGCGTAGACGATTTCGACTCCGGACTCGCGAAGCAACGCGTCCCACTGCTCTATGCGAAATCTTTGACCCGGCGCCGTGTCAAATAAGCTCGGAACAAGCGCAAGAACGCGCATATGGGGCTCCCTCCATCAAACACTCATTTGGCGCTCATTTGGCGCTCATTTGGCCGCGCCTACTGAAAGCCAGGAATAGGAGGACGACGGCGTCGCCCCCGCCTCTCTCGCTAAGACCGGCGCGGCGGGTCGCGCCCCTCGCTCCAGGAGTTTTCTCAGCGCGCGACGCTCCAAACCGACAACCGCAATGATCAATAGCCAGGGCAGCAACTGCGCCCGCTGCCGGAAGATCAGACCCACGTTGCCGAACATCATGCTGTAGAGCAGCCCCAGACCGAGAATGAAAAACAGCATCGGCTGCGCGTCAGCCAGCCGAGTTTTGCAGACATGCCAGAGGCCCGGGATCAGTCCCATGAAAACCAGCCACCACCAGACCGCTAATTCCGGAATGGTCAACAGCATTCGCAAACTACCTCCGCCCAATTGCCAGGGGAACGGCGCCAACAACAGGTGCGACCAGCCGACCCCGATCGCCAGCGCCAACCCCGTCGGCGAATTCAGATCATACTCGCTCTCGACGCCGGAGCCGTAACCTGCCGCGACGTTGCGCTTGAACGTCGCGATCTCTGTTACCTGCGTGAACCTTTCAAACGCGGCTTCATTGCGGGCCAGATACCCAGAGGAGACGGCCAAGGGCGCGACCAGCGACGCGATCGCCAGAGCCGCCAGAGCCGTTTTAAACGAGGACTTACCTTCGCCTATCCGCGCGCCGATCTGCGGGATCGCCAGCGCCATGACCGCTACAGCGCCCGCCAGATAGGCCGCATAGAATCGGAACGGCGGCAACAGAACGATCGCCCCCGCGCATAACAGAACGTATTTCACCGAAAACCCTGAGAGCTTCAAATTCACACAGGCGTATAGCGCCAGCGCTTCCAAAAAGATGACGACCGGCTCTTTCAAAGTCTGCGCCGACCAGATGATCAGCGACGGAAAAAAACAGGCGGCCCAGCCGGCCCTCACCGCCGTCCAGCGCGAAAACATGCTGATCGCAGTGCGATAAACCAGTATCACCGTCAACGCGCCGAAGAAACAATTCATCGCCGCCAGGGGCATTCTGGCCGAAGTCCCGGTCAAGAAGAAGAACACCCCTGCCAGGTATTGAAAGCCCTGGTGCTGATTTTCGTACGCCCTCACCCAGATCTCCGGCAAACTCAGCAAGTCAAACTGCTGCCTGCCCCATCCCTCCGAGAGGGTGATGCCGTATATCCATCCGCTGCCGTCCTCATCGCCGATCACTTTCGACAACCCCAGTTCATAAACGAAGATCGATGCCGCGAACCGAACGCCTAACGCGCAAAGAAAGAGTTTGATTTGTTCGTTCCGCGTCTGGTAATGCTTGCGCGTGAGCGTCAACAGAAAACTTCCCAGCCCGGCGAAGACCAGCAGAAATACCATCCCCGAAAGCAGGTCGTTATTGGATTGTCCGTTCATCATCCTAAAAAATTTCCGCCCGTTCCGTTACTTCCGTCCGCACGGCATTCCCTATCGAACACCCTTCTATAAAGCCTGCGATACCTGACGCCGCCGACGTTCCCCAGATCGAACCGCCTGCGCGCGCTCTCGCGGCAGCGCTCGGCGATCCCCTGATCGAGCAACAAATCCTTTATCCCTTTCAACGCGCGTCCGTACGAATCCCGGTTGAAGGCGTCGAGGATCACCCCGACATTATCTTCGGCGATGAGGTCATCCAGATCGCCAATGCCCGCATTGGTGATGACGGGCAAACCGCTCGCCAGGTATTCCGCGATCTTGGTCGGAGAGGAAGACATTTTTGAATAACAGGGTTTAATCAGCGACAAGGCGAAATCGGCCGCTTTCAGATATAGAGGCGCATCTTCCGGGGCAACCTTCTTTACCAGGAAATCCGATTGAGCCACGCCCAGCGCGTTCAACCGCCCGATGATCTTCTCGGGAGGGCTTTGCGTTAACACCATCGAGAAAGTCGAAGCGTCTTCGTGATGCGCGAGGGCCATCAATTCCGCCATCTCATCCGTCAGGTACCACCCGCCTAACGCCCCGAGGTAAATGATCGCCAGCCGCCCTTCCAAATTAAGCTTACGCCTTAAACCGTCTCTCGATTCCTCGTCAAACCGCCGGAAGCGTTCGGCGTCCACGCAACAAGGAATTACTTCCACGGGCTTTCCATCTCTCCCGCGAGGAAAGAGAATTTTCCTGGCTTTTTCGGTCAGCACGACAAACCCGTCAGCGGTTTTGAGCAGCTTTTTTTCAGCCGTTTTCGTCAAGCGGTAAAGCAACCCGCCTTCAGGCCAGACGCCGGCGTCAACGTACTCCTCAGCCATAAAACCGCGGATGTCGAAGATCAGCTTTCCCCCGGCCAGCAATTTGGCCAGCGCGCCCATCGCCGCGGGAACGTAACCGCGAGCGTGCATGACATCGATCTCTTCTCGCCGAACCAGTCGAATCGCAGTCAAAGCGCCGGACGCGATGTCATACAAAGTCGCAGGCAATGATGGCCATTTGTGATAATCGAGCGAGCGCCATTGAATCCCTTGCGACTCCAACCTCGCCCGCCATTCTTCCCGCTCACCGGCGCCCCAGGCGCGATTCCCTCCCGGCTCGAACGTCATCAATCGCACGCCTAAGCCGCCGCGAACAAGCTCACGCAAATATGGCAATACCTGCGTCTGCGACAGCGGCTCGCGCAATCCGAAATAACAAAGGTAAAGAGTACGCACAATGATTCGGCGAAAGAGAGAGCGCAGAGCGACTATCAATCAACAGCCTCTTAGCCACTCCCGCCAGCCTGCCAGCCGCGCCGCCAGAACCGGCGGAGTGTCGCGTCTGCCGACCAGAATTCGCGGCAGCGCCATCGGATGATCCGCCTTGCGCGCGTGTCGCGCCTCCGTGGTGAAACCCAAACGATACCCGGCCCTCGCGGCGGCCTCGATCACGACTCCCGAAAAATCTCCGTTCGGATAAGCTACCGCGTCCGCCTCCACACCCACGCGCTCTCTCAGCAATCGCCGCGAACAGCTCAATTCGTTTTCAAGCCGCGCCCCGTCGCATCCTGTCAGCGGATCGTGATTGAGCCCGTGAGAGCCGATCTCGATCAATACTTCATGGCCGTCATGGCCGTCGCTGCGCGCTTCAACGACATCTTCCCAACTCATCAGTGTGTGGTCACATTCGGGATAAGTCCGGGCGTCATTGAATTCCCTCTCCATCCATTCACACCGTTCATCCACCGTCAAACTTTTCAACCAGTTTTTCAACCGGGCGAAATCGGGATCGGCGCCGCGTCGCCATTCCAGCTCCGAAGTCCACAACCACTTCCCTGCTTCAATCAATCCGACGGCGGGAAACCATGCGCATGGAACGCCCAGTTTACTCAACACAGGCGCCGCGCGACGCGCGACGTTGCGGTAGCCGTCATCGAAAGTGATCAGGACAGCCGCGCGAGGCAGCGCCGCTCCGGCGAGAACATGATCTCTGACCTGCTTCAGGCTGACCGGACGATATCGACGCTTCAGAAATTCCAGCTGCCGCTCGAACAATCTAACCGGAGTGTGCAGCCCATCAGGATCGGCGACATCCGGCCCTTCTCCGCAGACCCCGTGATACGCAAGGACCAGCAGCCTGCCGCTGAAAACGGCCCGCGCCAAAAGGTTCAATCCCGTCAGCTCAGCAATCCGATAAACCAGGTCGCGATTCATCATCATTCCGGCTTTCTGTAGCGCCCGAGGTATCCGTGCGCGAAGAATGACGGCAGCGGGGCATTAGTCTGACGCCGTCTCTCAACCGGTAGGTTTAACCACATGCATAGATTCGACGCGCCCCGCGTCAGTGGATACGGCAAAAAATTTTGCGCATGCGCTTATAATTCGACGGGCAATGTGGAACGCTTGTGCGCCTCCGACTCAAAAATTCTTCGATAGAGCCTTAGATATCGTTCGGCGCCAACCTTTTCCAGATCGAACCGTTCATAAGCGCTTCGGCGGCAGCGGACTGCGAGATCGCCGTCGTCGAGCAGTTCCAAAAGAGCGACGACAGCCTCGTCATACGCTTCCCGGCTGAACTCCCTCACGACTATCCCGACGCGGTCATCCAAGAGCGTTCGGTCAGTATCGCCGATTCCGGCGCTCGAAACCGCAGGTATGCCAGCCGCTAAATATTCGGGGATTTTTGTCGGCGAAGCCGCGATCTGAGAGAAGCTCGGCTTGCGAAATGATAGCCCTGCCTTCGCGCGATGCAAATAAGCGGGTATCTCCGAAGGCGGGGCCGCGCCGACCCAGTAGTCTTCCTCTCGCAATCCGAGATTGTTCAACGTCTCCGACGCTTTAGCCGCCGGCGACGCGGTCAATATTCGCAAATAAGCGTCCGGGCGCCGCTCGCGCAGAGCGAGAAAAAACCTCCCCATTTCTTCCAGGAGATACAAGCCGGTGACCGATCCTGCGTAAACCAGCTCGAACCTGTCGGCGGCGCCGGAGATCGGCGCCGCGCATGAGCGTTTCACATCGAACCTCGAAAAGTCGGCGCAACAGGGAATGACCTCGATCTTCGCTGGGTCCGCCTCCAGGCCTTCCACCAGCCAGGCGAACATTCGTTCCGTCAAAACGACTATCTGTTCCGCCCTGCCTATCCCAATTCGTTCGACCCATTTGATCGTTCTGTAAACAAAGCCGGTCGTCCTCCAGATGCCCGCGTCGACATACTCGTCGGCGACCAACCCGCGGATGTCGAAAATGATCTTCGCCCCGCAAAGGCTCCGCGCCAACAAGGCCATAACCAGCGGGATATGGGAGCGCGCATGCAACACATCGATCCTCTCCCGCCGCGCGAGCCTCACGGCGGTCAGCGTTCCGACGAGGATGTCGTAGAGCGTCGCGAGCGCCGAAGGCTTTTTATGATAGGCCAGAGCTTCCCATTCGATTCCATCCCCTCTAAGCCTCTCCTGCCAGGCGCGGCGCTCTTCATCGCGCCACGAATGCGGCCAGGCCGGCTCGAAAGTCAGCAGCCGCGTCGCGATCCGGTTTCGGCTCAATTCGCGCAGGTAAGGCAAGACTTGCGTCTGCGTCAGAGCCTCCCGCAATCCGAAATAGCAGATGTATAGAGCGCGCAAACGAATCATCATCACACCTGTCAAGCGCCCGGGGGCGCGCTTCTCAACACTGCCTCATAAACGTCTTCCAGCTTCCTTGCCGCGGCCTCAGGATGAAACTGCGCCCGGACCGACTTCGCCGCCGCCTCTCCCAATCTCTTACGTCGCGCCCCGTCATTCAACAACAGGCAGACGGCGTCGGCCAAAGCCTGAACGTCGGCGGGAGGAACAAGCAAACCGTCGACTCCCTGCCTGATCACTTCAGTAATCGGCCCGGCCCGCGACGCCACGCACGCGCAGCCCGACGCCATGGCTTCGATCAGGGAAATCCCCAGCCCTTCATAGAGCGAGGGGAAGACAAACAGATCGCAACAGCGCAACAGATCGGGTATGTCGCGCCGAACGCCCAGAAAACGCATGTGGCGCGCGACCCCGAGCGAATCCGCTTCCGCTTCGAGGCGCGACAACCATCGATGATCGACCGTGTCTCCAACCGAGACCAGATAAGTCTCCGGATATTTATCCCTCACCGCCGGCAAAGCTCGGATCGCGTAGAGCAGCCCCTTCTGCGGCGACACCCTCGCGACGTTGAGCAAAATGAAGCTTCCTTCGGGCAGACTCAGCTCTTCGATCAACTGCTGACGCCCGCGCGGAGCGCCTGATTGAAACTGATCGATATCGATCGGGTTGTACAACAAATCAATCCGTTCGAGCGGAAACCCGAGCCGCTCATGGGCGCTACGCCTCACATGCTCGCTGACGGCGACCAACCTCTCACATCCGAAACGGGCCGTCCACCGATCCATCGACCATGCCATCCAGCGCTTCAAGAGACTAACCTCCGCGCCATCGTCCCAGGCGTCGGGCTCGTGATCGGGATTGTGTATCGAGCCGATCACCGGAATCCCGCCGAGCCGTCCAGTGACCCGACCGATTACATTCGCGGCCCAGAGATGAGTG
>Ga0209382_10008103_pt1 | contig 13267 bp, 11 predicted proteins | sample SoiMetdeltSBSDD5_FD_187599 | JGI IMG/M metagenome (GOLD analysis project Ga0209382, IMG submission 187599) | Bulk soil microbial communities from a Populus tree surrounding site in Tennessee, USA - Soil MetaG P. deltoides SBSDD5 (SPAdes) (version 2) | ecosystem: Environmental > Terrestrial >... | reverse complement strand
CCCGTCGTGGATCTCGCGCAAGCCGTTGGCGCTCCTCATTTGTGGCCAGCGAGCGGACCTCGTCGAAGAGGAGAGCGGCCTCAAGCCGCAGGGCGGCCGGGGCGGCGGTGGAGATTATTTTGTAGGTCAGGCTTGGGGGGTACCCGCCCACGCCATCGCGTTCCAGAACCACCAGCCCGACGGTGCGCACACCCGCTATCAGCGGCACGACAAGCGCCGACACCGGATCCGTCGGTGCGGCGGTGCGCAGTTGCGTGCGGCTTGAAAGCTGGGGTTGCTGGCTCGCCCAGGCGTCGGCGATCGCCGAGTCGGCGTCGAGGTGCGTCTCCCACGCCGCGCGCATCATCGCGGCGTTGCCGTCGACACCGTGCTGCGCAAGCACTTCCAGCCGGCCGCCGCCGCTGGCCGCGAAGACGGCGGCCCGATCGGCGCGGCCGATCGAGCGCAGCTCCTCCAGCAGGTGCTCGGCGATGCTGCCCGGGTCGAGGGTGGCGCCCGGAAGCTGCCGCGCCACCTGCCGCAGCTGCGTGAGCAGGCGCGTGGCCTCGGCGTAGGGCTGGGGCGCGCGGCGGGCGAGCATGGCCCGCTGCATCGCGCCGGCGGTGATGGTGCCGATCGCCGCGAGCGTCAGCCACTGGGCGCAGACGGCAAGGTACCCGACCTGGCTGAGCTGATTCATCCCGGGCGCGACCTCGGTCAGCCACCCGGCGACGGTCAGCGTCGTGGCGGCCAGGCTCAACAGGCCGGCCGACTCCAGCGGGCGCCCCTGGAACGTGGCGGCGGTCAGCGGCACCGCCAGGTACGGCAGCATCGCCGCCGCGCCCACGCCGCTGGTGACCGGGCCGGAGGCGTCGGCCGCGGCGGCGACAGCGCTCGCACCCAGCCCGACGAGGATCACCTCGGCGAGGCGCCCGAGCGGCGCCGCCATGCGCTGCCGGGGGGCGAGCACCGCAGGGATGGAGGCGACCGCGAGCAGGGCGATCCAGCTCAGCTGGACCTCGTCGCGGGTGGCGAGCCAGATCAGGGCGCTGATGAGAGCGAGCAGCGCGGCCCGCAGCGCGACGCCGACGGTGTGCGCGCTGATATTGGCCGACGCCGTGCGGCGCCCGCCCGTGGGTTCAACGGCGGTAGATCGCATCGATCTCGTCGGCGTACTCCTTCATCACGACGGCGCGCTTGATCTTAAGCGAGGGGGTCAACTCACCGCTTGCCTCGGTGAAGTCTCGGGGCAGAATGCGAAACACCTTAACCGCTTCCGCCTTGGACACCGCTTTGTTGGCTTCGTCGACCGCAGCCTGGATCTCAGCGTGCAGCTTTGGATCGGTGGTGACATCCTCCACCGGCATGCCGCGGGTGGCCAGTGCCTCGGGATCGATCGTGATCAGGGCGGCGATGAACGGGCGCCGGTCGCCGACCACCATGGCCTGGCTGACCAGCGGGTGCGCCCGGATCCTGTCCTCGAGCACGGCCGGGGCGACGTTCTTGCCAGCCGCGGTGACGATGATCTCCTTCTTCCGGCCGGTGATCGTCAGGAACCCGTCGGCGTCGAGGGAGCCCAGGTCGCCTGTGTGGAACCACCCGTCGTGGTCGATCACCTCGGAGGTGGCCTCACTGTTGTTCCAGTACCCGGGGAACACCACCTCGCCCTTGGCCAGGATCTCGCCGTCGTCGTTGATGCGCAGGCTCACCCCGGGCAGCGGCTGCCCGACGGTGCCGATGCGGGTCGCGCCCTCCCGGTTGAAGGTGAGCGCGGGCGAGGTCTCGGTCAGGCCATAGCCCTCGAGCACGGCCAGGCCGACGCCGCGGAAGAAGTGCCCGAGCCGCACGCCCAGCGGCGCACCACCCGAGATCGCGCTGTGGCAGCGCCCGCCGAGCGCCTCGCGCAGCCGCGAGTAGACCAGCCTGTCGAACAGGGTGTGCTGCAACCGCAACCAGACGCCCACACCGTTCGGCCGGTCCAGCGCCTCGCTGTAAGCGATGGCGACCTTCTCGGCGCGGTCGAAGATGGGGCCCTTGCCGTCGGCGTGCGCGCGCTGGCGGGCACCGTTGTACACCTTCTCGAACACGCGCGGGACGCTGAGCACGAAGGTGGGCTTGAAGTCGGCGAGGTCGGCCATCAGGTTCTTGGGGTCGGCGGTGAAGGAGGTGAAGACCCGGCCCTGCACCGCGCCGATCTGCAGGAGCCGGGCGAAGGCGTGCGCGAGCGGTAGGAACAGCACCGTCGAGGAGCCCTCGTGGAACAGGCGCTCCAGGGCGGGCATGGCGTTTCCTATGTCCGACAGCATGTTCCGGTGGGTCAGCACGCACCCCTTCGGGCGCCCCGTGGTGCCGGAGGTATAGACGATCGTCGCCGGGTCGTCGGCGAAGCCATGGTGGCGCGTGAAGCCCTCCCCGCTGCGGAAGGGCAGCTGGACCGCGTCGATCTGCCACACCGGCAGCTGCGCGGCGATCTCGCGGACGATCGAGGTGTGTGCGTCGGTCTCGGTGAAGCAGGCGACGGCGCCGGAGTCCTTGATGATCCACTGGACCTGCTCTGCGCTGGAGGTGTCATAAATGGGGACGGTGATCCCGCCCACCGCCCAGATCGCGTAGTCGATCAGGGTCCACTCGTAGCGCGTCTTGCTCATGAGCCCGATCCGCTCCCCGGGCTTGATGCCCGATTCGCGCATGCCGTCGGCGAGCCTGACCACCTGGTCCCGGAACTCGGCGCACGTGATCTTGGCGCCGTGGTCGACGAACTGCACGACCTGTGCGTGGTGCTCCGCGTTGAACCAGACAGGATCCGTCAGCTGGGCTTGATCGCCGATCACCACGGCGGGCGGTTGCATGTACTCCACAGGGAGAAAGCTACCTCTCCGCCCTGCGGTAACCTCCCTGACATGGCGGATTCCTCGTCCCAGTCGATCGTGATCAACGCTGACCCCGCGCGCATCGCCGAGGTCATTTGCGACTACCCGTCCTATCCCAGCTGGACCCAGGCGATCAACGTCGCCGAGGTGCTGGAGGAGTACGAGGACGGTTACCCGGCCACGGTCCGCTTCGTCATCGATGCCGGGGTGTTCAACGACGAGTACACCCTGCACTACGACTACGCCGAGGACATCTCGCGGATCGAGTGGCATCTGGTCAAGCCCTCGAAGATGCAGAAGTCCCAGGACGGGTCCTACGACATCGCGGACAACGGCGACGGGACTTGCACGGTGACCTACACGCTCTCCGTGGAGCTGTCGGTCGGCATGCTCGGCATGTTCAAGAAGAAGGCGGAGCGGGCCATCATGGACACCGCGCTCAAGGAGCTGAAAAAGCAGGCTGAGGCGGCGGCATGAACTTTTCCGAGCCCGCCTCCGCTCGGCAGGAGGCGGAGAAGCTCGTGGCCGCCATCCTTGCCGCCGCCGCCGTAGCGGCCAACGCCCACCCGCACTGGTCGACCGGAAGCTCAGAGTGCTGCGTCTGCCCGCTGTGCAAGGTGATTGCCGCGGTGCGCGACCCCGACCCGGAGATGGTCGAGCGCGTCGCGACCGGCGCGGGTGACCTTGCCGCTGGGGTGGCCTCCTTCCTGCGCCATGTGGCCTCTCCATCGGCATCGGAGGACACCTGGCAGTCCGCGACCGCCCCCGAGCGTGAACAACCCCCACCGGCGGCGAAGAAGGTGGTCAAGAAGGCTGTGAAGAAAACCGTCAAGAAGGCCGATCCCGAGAAGGCCGATCCCGAGAAGGCAGGGTGACAAGCGTGTCGCTGACCATTGGCGTTGACATCGGCGGGACGAAGGTCCTGGGCGGCGTCGTCGATATTCGGGGCAACGTCATCGAGTCCGCGCGCCAGCCGACCCCGGCCGATGACGTCGCGGCCACCCGCGACACCATCGTCGCGGTCGTCCTCGAGCTCGCCTCGAAGCACCAGGTCGAGGCGGTGGGCATCGGCGCCGCCGGCTGGATCGACGCCAGTCGCTCGACCGTGCTCTTCGCCCCCAACCTGGCCTGGCGCCACGAACCCCTGCGCGACTATGTCCAGGCCGCGCTCGGCCTGCCCGTCGTGGTCGAGAACGACGCCAACGCCGCCGCGTGGGCGGAGTTCCGCTTCGGCGCGGCCGAGGACGCCGACGACTCGATGGTGATGTTCACCGTGGGCACAGGCATCGGCGGCGGCATCGTCATAGGTGGGCGGTTGCTGCGCGGCGCGCACGGCATCGCGGCGGAGAACGGCCACGTCCTGGCTGTTCCCGATGGGCACCCGTGCGGCTGCGGCCGCTTCGGATGCCTCGAGCAATACGCCAGCGGGCGCGCGCTGGTGCGGTTCGCCCGCGTGGCCGCCGAGGCGACGCCGGAGCGGGCGGAGTTGTTGCTGTCCAAGGCGGGCGGCGATCCGGCCGAGATCACCGGCATGATGGTGACGGCGGCGGCTCAATCCGGCGACGAGGTGGCGGTCGAGGCGTTCAACGAGATCGGCAAGTGGCTGGGCCAGGGACTCGTCGACATCGTGCAGCTGCTGGACCCGCAGGTGCTGATCATCGGCGGTGGCGTGATCGAGGCGGGTGAGCTGTTGATGGAGCCGACCCAGCTTTCGTTCCGGGATCAGCTGGCGCAGCGCGGCCACTCGCCGTACGCGGATCTGCGTGCCGCCAGGCTCGGCAACAACGCCGGTGTCATCGGCGCCGCCGACCTGGCCCGCCAACGCTAGGGGGAGGCTCCCGCCAGCGCTAGGGAAGGATGAGGTCGGCCACGAGGGGCAGGTGGTCGCTGGCCCGCAGAGCCTCGGGCGTGCTCACCACTCCGAACCGGTCGACCCCGATCCGTTTGTCGATGAAGACGGCGTCGATGCGGCGATCGGGCGCGCCCGACGGGAAGGTAGCGGAGCGGCCGGCGCGCAGCGACGGAGCTGCGACCAATGACTCTGTGCGGCCGGCGCGCAGCGACGGAGCTGCGACCAAGGAGTCTGTGCGGCCGGCGCGCAGCGACGGAGCTGCGACCAATGACTCTGCGCCGCCCGCGCCCACGTCCTCAAGGTCGGTGGCGAGCAGCTTCCACGAGTCGCCGCCCTCGGTCTCGTTGAGGTCGATGCCCAGGATGATCGGGTCGGCCGCCGCGTCCAGGGCGGGCAGCAGCAGCCCGGCCTGGCCGGGCCGCTCACTGTCGTATGTGGACAGATGTGAGCCGGCGACCACGAAGGGCGCCGCTCCCGGCACGAGGCAGCGAGCGAAGGCGGCGCCGCGCATGTGCCGCCCGGCGGTGAGCGGATAGCGCATTGACCAGCTTTCCACCACCCGCACCCGCAGGTTGGTCAGGATCAGGTTGCCCAGGCTCGGCAGCCCGCCCTCGGCGTAGTACAACCCGAACGCGTGGGCGAGCCGCGCGCACTTTGTGCGCCAGCGAAAGCGCCGCGGAGCCTCCTGCAGGATGAGCACATCGGGCACAAGGGAGCGGACGACGGCGGCGAGCGCCCGGCGGTCGTCGCGCAGGGAGTGCACGTTGTAGGAGGCGACGCGCAGAGGGACACCCACGTCTAAGAAAGTTACCGGATTCACTCTCGGGCTGGACAAGGCACGCCAGCATCGCTGAAGATGCCCGGGTGGGTTATTCGGCAGGCTACACCGTGGATGTTGGGCAACAGGCGACGGCGTGGCGCGACGGGTGGCCCGTTTATGACCGTGGCGACACCGTCTGCGTGATCGGAGCCGGACCCAGCGGGCTGACAGCCATCAAAAACCTCCGCGATCACGGCTTCGGCGTGGACTGTTACGAGCGCGAGACCGGGGTCGGCGGCGGGTGGAACTGGCGTCACGACCGCAGCCCGGTCTCGTCCGGTACCCACCTAATCTCGTCGAAACCCTTCACGCAATTCCCCGATTTCCCGATGCCGGACGAGTGGCCCGACTACCCCAAGCACTCGCAGATGCTGGCGTACCTGGAGCATTACGCCGACCATTTCGAGCTGCGGCCGCACATCTGGTTCGGGACCGAGGTGATCAAGGTCGAGCCCGCGGACCAGGACAGGTGGGACGTAACCACCCGCAGCACGGGCGGCTACGGCGGCGAGCGCATCCATCGGTACACGGCGATGGTCATCGCCAACGGGCACAACTGGTCGCCGCGCATGCCCGACTATGAGGGGCTTCAGGACTACAAGGGCGAGCTGATCCACGCCGGCTCCTACAAGGATTCCGCGCAGCTGCGCGGGCGCAAGGTGCTCGTGGTCGGCGCGGGCAACACCGGCTGCGACGTGGCGGTCGAGGCGGCGCAGCAGGCGGCGAGGTGCTGGCACTCGACCCGCCGCGGGTACTGGTACGCGCCGAAGTACGCGCTGGGCCGCCCCACCGACCAGGTCAACGACATGCTGCTGTGGTTGCGGCTGCCTTTGAAGGTGCGCCAGTTCCTGGCTCACCGCACGATCCGCTCGGAGGTGGGCGACCTGACCCGGTTCGGGCTCAAGCCGCCGGACCACAAGATTTACGAGGCGCACCCGATCGTCAACAGCCTGCTCGTGTACTACCTCGGGCACGGGGAAATCACCCCGGTGCCCGACATCAAGCGCTTCCACCGCCACTGCGTCGAACTCGCCAACGGCCAGGAGATCGAGCCCGATCTCGTAGTGCTGGCCACCGGCTACAAGCCGGTGTTCGACTTCATCGACCCGGCGCTGCTCAACATCGACGCCGAGGGCAAGCCGCGCCTGGCCCTGCACGCCTTCGCCAAGCGCCAGCCGACGCTCGCCGTGGCGGGCCTGCTGCAACCCGACTCGGGAGTGCTGCCGCTGGTGCACTGGCAGATGGTGGCCTTCGCCAGGCTGCTGCGGCTGCGCGATGTTTCGCCCTCCAGGGCTTCCGCTGTGCAGCGGCGGCTCGATGGCGAGGTGGGCAAGCGCTGGTCCGACGCGAAGGTGCGGCCGTCGCCGCGGCACTGGTTCGAGGTGAGCCACATCAGCTATCTCAAGGGGATCGAGCGGCTCCTCAAGGAGGTGGCGGCGTGACGCTTTCGGTGTTGCGGCAGAAGGAATGGGCGTTCCCGGTCCGGCCGGCGCGGCGGGAGGTGCGCATCGCCACCCCGGAGCTCGACGAGGGCAAGCCTCCCGTGCTCTTCGTGCCCGGTTTCGGCCATGGCGCCTGGGTGTATGCGGAGCACTGGCTGGAGCACACCGCAGACCGCGGCTTCCCGGCGTACGCCATGAGCCTGCGCGGGCACGGCAACAGCTCGCCCGACCCCAAAGCCACCATCCGCGCCTACGCGCACGACGTATCGCAGGTGGCCGCGAGCCTGCCCAAGCGCGCTGTGATCGTGGCGCACGGCGCGGGTGCTCTCGTGGCGGCGCATGCCCTTTCCCGTTACGCGGCAAGGGCTGCCGTGCTGCTTGCCCCGGTCTTCGGCGGCTACGGCACCGCCCTGCGAAACCCGTTCGTCTGCCTGCCCGCACTCTTCGGGCGGCGCCTGCGCCTGCCCCCGGGGCAGCTGTTCAGCCGGGAGGTGCCGGCCAGCGTGGCCCGCGGCTACGCCAAGCGCCTCGGTCGCGCGTCATCGAAGGCGCAATGGGAGTTGTTGCGCGGCAAGGCACCCGAGGACCCGGTGGCCAACCCGCCCGTGCTCGTCGTCGGCAGCCCCGACGACCGGATCGTGCACGACTCGGCGGTGCGCCGGGTGGCCCGCCGCTATGGAGGGGCGCCGCTGCTCTTCCCCGGGATGGGCCACGATCTGATGCTCGATTCCCGCTGGCGCGAACCGATCGACGCCATCCTGGACTGGCTTGAAAAGGCCTAGACGCTCGATTTCTAGACGCTCGATTTCTAGACGACGGCTCCGTCGTCGGGCGGCGGCTCGTCGTCGTCGCCACCTGGACGCAGCCGCATGATCAGGGCGGCCGTGCCGCCGAGCACGCACACCAGGCCCAGCAGCATGCTCACCCCGCCCGTCACCGGCAGCAGACCGCGGTCGAAGAACAGGACGAACCCCAGGATCACGGCGAGCACCGCGAGGATCGCGGTGAACGGGATGGTCGGCAGCGGCGGCGGGGGCGGCGGCACGAACCGGTCGGCGGGGTCGTCGGGCAGGTCGGTGCCGAAGGTGTCAAGGCCCTCCAGCAGCGAGGGACCCTCCCCGGGCATGGGTTGGTTCAGCACCGGCCCCGACGCCGGCCAGATCGGCCCCTTCGGCTCGTCCTCGGCAGGGTGCGACGGCCACTCGGGCACGGAGTCGAAACTCGCGACGATCTTCGCGAACTCGGCGTCGACGTGATCGGCCGGCTGCTGATCTTCCCTATCTGGGCTCGGCACCGGTCCAGTTTGACACGCGCAGCTGTCTTGCGGCAGTAGGCTGCATGCCAGCCCTGTTCGTCCCTACTACCCCGGGGTGGGTTAGGTGTTCTACTGGCTGCTCAAACACATCGTCCTGGGTCCATTGCTGCGGTTGATCTTCCGTCCCCAGGTCGAAGGGCTCCACCACGTCCCCGCCACCGGCCCGGCCATCCTGGCGAGCAACCACCTGTCGTTCTCCGACTCGATCTTCATGCCGCTCGTGGTCAAGCGCAAGGTGACCTTCGTGGCGAAGGCGGAATACTTCACCGGGAAAGGCTTGAAAGGCTTTCTGACAAAGGCATTCTTTGTGGGTACCGGATGCATCCCCGTGGATCGGACAGGTGGACAGGCCGCACGGGCGGCACTGGACACCCAGCTGCGTGTGCTGCGCTCCGGCAATCTCGCCGGCATCTACCCGGAGGGCACGCGCTCGCCCGACGGCCGGCTCTACCGGGGCAAGACCGGGGTGGCACGCCTGGCGCTGGAGAGCGGGGCTCCGGTCGTGCCGGTGGCCATGCTCAACTCTGACGTGATCCAGCCCACCGGCAAGCTGATCCCCAGGGTGATGCGCGTGAAGATCCGCTTCGGGCCTGCCATCGACTTCGCCAAGCGGTATCCGGGAAAGCTGGGCGACCGCATGGTGGAGCGCGCCATCACCGATGAGATCATGTATGAGCTGATGGAGCTGTCCGGGCGCGAATATGTCGACGTCTATGCCCAGAAGATCAAGGTAGCAGCAGCTTCGCCTCATTCCGGCGTGCAAACTGCCGTAGCTCATTGAGCTCGCCCGCCTCGAGCTGGCCGGCGCGGGCCGCCCAGGCCAGTGACACGGCACGGTCGCTCAGGTCGCCGATCTGTCCAAAGACGTCGGCGGCGTGCCGGTGGTCACCCTCGAGCGTGGCAACGGCCGCGGCGACCCAGGGCGTGCGCCGCGGCGCCAGCTCGAACGTCGCCCGGATGCATTTCAGCCCTTGGCCTCCGGTGAGGTGCCCGGCGTGCCCGGCGGCCGCCGCCCACTCCCCGTACGGCAGCGACACCGCCTGGCGATAGTCGTCGTCCAATTCGCACAGCAGCTCGGAGGCCTCGGCCAGGCGCCCCTGCAACGCCCGGTACAGGGCGGTGTGGGCGACGGCGCTGCGCAGCGGCCGGTGAAAACCGGTCCGCCGGGCGGAATCCAGCACCCCGAGCACCACCTCGTCGTTGGGTGTCTCGCCCCTGATGACCTTGAGCCAGGCGGTGGTCAGCACCGCGTTGGGATCCCAGTCCGCGCTGGGCAGGCGCATGGTCTGGGCGGTCTCGCTGATCTGCCCGCTCCAGTTGCCGGCGAAGAAGGCGGCCTGTGCATCGGTGTACGGCGTCTTCAGGAGGCTGGCGTTGGCCGACAGGCTGCGCACGCGGGCGATCAGCTGGTCGTTGCGGCCGATGTCGCCCTCCTCCATGTAGGCCCAGGCGAGGTTGTTCAGCGCGCGGCGCAAGCTGATGAGCTGGTTCTCCACACAATCCCGCATGACCGCCTCCAGCTCGGAGAGGCAGGGCTCGCCGGCCATGAAGCGCGCGGTGGCAGACGTGATCCGGGCGTTGGCGTTGACCTCCACCAGGGAGAGCCGGTGGGCGATGTCGGCGGCGGCATCGGCCGCCGCGATGGCCGGGGTGGTCTCGAAGTTGACCATGTGTACCCGGGCCAGCTCCAGCAGCGCCTCGGCCTGCTCCAGGCTCTCCGGCAGCGCCTCGTAGCGGTTCACCGCCTGATCCAGATAGGACAGTGCGGTTGCCCGGTCGGCGTGCGCCCGCGCGGCGGTGGCCAGCAGCGTGAGGGCCCGGGCAGCCGCTTCCTCCTCGGCCGCGCTCATCAGCTCGTCGGCCAGCGACTGCAGCTTGTCCATGCCGCCGTCGTTGAGAAACCCGTCGGCGTCGCTGTTGAGCGCGATGTCGGCGGCCAGCAGCTCCAGCTTGGGATCGTCATCGAGCTTGAGGTTGAGCGCCCGCTTCACGGCGGTGCTCGCCGCCTCGGAGGCGCCCAGGGAGTAGGCCCGGCGGGCCGCCCGGTGCAGGGCATCGCGCGCGGCCGGGGCATAGGGCGCGGTGTCCAGCCCGATGGTGCGGGCGATCTCGTGCGCCGCCCACCGGTGGTTGGCGATCACCTCGACAAGGTCGTTGGTGCCTGTGTCGGCGAGGCGGTCGATCCAGTCCCCGGTCTGCTGGTGATGGGTGACCCGCTGCGCCCGCGGCAGCCGCTGGTAGCACACATCCCGGACGAGCACGTGGCGGAACGCGTACTCGAGCTGGCCGGCCATCGACGATACGGGCTGCTCGGTCACCAGATCGCGCTGCTGCAAGCGTTGCAACGCGCGCGCCACCACGTCGTCCTTGACCCCGAGGGCGGCGGCGACCGCGGGCGGCCAGAAGTGCATGCCGACCACGGCGGCGGCCTGAAGCACCGCCCGGTCGGTCGACTCGAGCAGGTCAAGGCGGTTGGAGATGACCGCCTGGACGGTCTGCGGCATCTGCGAGCGGTCCGGGTCACTGAGCGTCCACTGGTGGTTGATGGGGCGCAGCTCGCCCTTCTCCACCAGCATTCGCACGAACTCGTGCGCGTAGAGCGGGTTGCCGCCGGCCAGCTCCACCAGCGGCTTGGAACTCTCCTCCGGGAAGACGGCCTGGCCGAACATCAGCTCGTACAGCGAGCGGATGTGGTGATCGGGCATGGGGCCCAACGACATCGACACGGCCTCGGTGATCGCGCTGGTCCAGTCCGGACGCCGCTCGCGCAGCTCCGGTCGCGCGGTGGCGATGATGAGCAGCGGCACGCCGGAACCGATGCTGCCCAGCATCTCGACCAGGCGCAGCATCGTCTGGTCCGCCCAGTGCATGTCCTCGAAGACCAGGACCGTTGGCCCCGCTGCCGCCATCGTCATGAGGAAACGGCGCCAGGCCTGCTCGGACGCCTCCGCGTTGAGCCCGGCCGAGGGCAGGCCGACCAGTGGGCCGAGCGCGTCCGCAAGGCGTGCGGCCTCCTGCGCGGAGGTCAGCGCCTGAAGCGAGGAGTCAAGCCGCGATTTGGTGGTGGAGGTGTCGTCGCTGTCCAGGATGCCCAGCTCGGCCTTGACGATCTCGGCGAGGGCGGCGTACGTGACGTTCTCGCCGAAGGGCGGGCAGTGCCCGACCCGCCATTTGACGCCGGTCCCCACCAGGCTCTGGGCATAGCGCGACAGCTCGCGCAGCAGTCGGCTCTTGCCGATTCCCGCGGGACCGAAGATGGTGATCAGCTGTGGCCGGTCGTCCTCGATGGTGCGGCGCAGCGCGTTGATGAGCAGGCCGCGCTCGTGCTCGCGGTTGACCATCGGGGTCGACTCGTTGCGGTCACGCTGGTGCAGCCGAGCGGCGATCGCCAGGAACAGCTGGCGAGGCGTCGAGCGGCCGCGCAGGACAATCTCCCCCTGCTCCACATACTCAATCTCGTGTCGTGACGCGGCGGCTGTCACGTCGCAGGCCAGCACACCGCCCTCGGGCGCCACGGTCTGCAGGCGCGAGGCGGTGGAGACGACGTCGCCGGAGGCCATCGCCTGGCCGCCGTCGTGTACCGCGCTCAGGTCGACCAGGGCCTCGCCCGTCGCGATGCCGACCCGGAAGGTGGCCAGCTGCCCCAGCCTGCCCCGGCTCAGCACGCGCTGCGCCTCCAGGCCGGCGCGGACGGCGCGCAGGGCGTCGTCCTCGGTCGCGACCGGGGCGCCGAAGATCGCCATCGCCGCGTCGCCGATGTACTTCTCCAGGATCCCGCCGTACTGGTGGATCACATCGCGGACAGCGGCGAAGTACTCCCGCTGGACGATGTGGATCTGCTCGGGATCTGCCAGCTCGGAGAAGGAGGTGAAGCCCGCCATGTCGATGAACAGCACGCTGATCCGGCGGCGATCCTCGTTCTTTACCGGCACTGGCGCTGAGCCCACAGCCGCACCGCAGGCCGTGCAGAATGCGCTGCCAGCCGCGAGCGACCTTCCACAGTGGAGGCATTCCTTGGCAAGCGGCGTCCCGCAGCCGGCACAGAACCTGTCGTCCGCTCCGGCCACGCGTGCACAGTTGCTACAGGTCGAGGTGCTCACATCTCCGCCAGGTCGGTGCTGGAGGGTTTAGTATCGCCCACCCGGGGGTCTGCGGGTAACCGCAATCCCCTAGCTGTAGCGAAGCCGACAAGGGGCTTCCAGAAAACAGCCGCAGGGCTAGAGTTTCGTGGCACTGATCGCCAACTAAACGTGGAGGCGCGTGCGATGTTGGTACGGCTGGCAGTCGCCTGGATCGACCCGGCAGGGGTGATTCACGGCGCCGGTGAGCATGTCGACATTGACGCGGTTACCCTCGCCGAGTTGGAAGAGCAAGGAGTAGTGGAGAACATGACCGATCCGAAGGAACCCTGGAACGGCCCAGACGGCACCGAGACTACGACCACGGACCCAGAGACCGATTGGAACGGCCCGGACGGCACCGGCACCGGCGCCGAGGCGGACTGGAACGGTCCTGACAGCACCGACCCTGACGGCGGTAAGTAAACCCGAGCTTGGCGGGCCGCCTTCAGCGGTCCGCCATCCCCGCTCTGCGGCGCAATGCCGGCACGTCCATCAAGACGATGCGGCGACCCTCGGTGCGCAGCCAGCCGCGGCTGGCGAACGAGCCGATCGCCTGGTTGACGCTTTGCCGTGAACCGCCCGCCATCTCGGCCAGCTGACTCTGGTTCAGCTCGATTGTGATCATTGGCGCCTGGCTCTCGCCCGCCAGCCGGACAAGGGTCTTGGCGACCCGGCCCGGCAGGTCGAGGAAGACGTGGTCCGCGTTTTGCTCGGTGAGCCGGCGGATCAGCGCGCCCAGCGACCGCATGACCGCGTCGAGGATGCGCGGGTTGGAATGGATCAGCTCCATGAAGGCGCCGCGCGAGAGCGCCAGCGCCGAGCAGTCCTCCAGCGCCTCGGCCGAAAGAGAACGCGCCGAGCCGTCCAA
>Ga0209382_10008102_pt1 | contig 13269 bp, 14 predicted proteins | sample SoiMetdeltSBSDD5_FD_187599 | JGI IMG/M metagenome (GOLD analysis project Ga0209382, IMG submission 187599) | Bulk soil microbial communities from a Populus tree surrounding site in Tennessee, USA - Soil MetaG P. deltoides SBSDD5 (SPAdes) (version 2) | ecosystem: Environmental > Terrestrial >... | reverse complement strand
CCGACTAGGACTGACGCCCTGAATGCCGAAGGGGGGACTCGAACCCCCACGGGCTATCGCCCACTGCACCCTGAATGCAGCGCGTCTACCAGTTCCACCACTTCGGCGAGGGACCGAAACGTATCGGCGCCCATTGGGAAAGGCAACGCTCCAGGTGCAGTCGGGAGGCCACTTTGCCCACTGTTTCGTGCCTCCTATTCTTTCGTCGTTCTTGCGGCACGCGCCGCCTCACGCACCCTCCTCGCGGTCGTACCGAGCGGAACCGATGGCCAAAGACGCCAAAACGGATGACCGACAGATCGTCGCGCGGAACAAGCGTGCGCGCCACGACTATCACATTCTGGATAGCTGGGAAGCCGGGCTCGTCCTGACGGGCACCGAGGTCAAGTCTCTACGCGACGGGAAAGCGACGATGGCCGACGCGTACGCGCTGGTGAAGGACGGGGAAGTGTACCTGCTCAACCTCCACATTTCGCCGTACGAGAAGGGCAACCAGTTCAACCACGAGCCGACGCGCACCCGAAAGCTGTTGCTGCATCGGAAGGAGATCCGTCGGTTGATCGGCGCCGTCGAGCGCCAGGGGCTCGCGCTCATCCCGCTCGAGCTCTACTTCCGAAACGGAGTGGCGAAGGTGAATCTCGCGCTGGGGAAGGGAAAGAAGCTCCACGACAAGCGAGCGGACGAGCGCAAGCGAAGCGACGAGCGCGACATGGCGCGCGTGGCCCGAACGCGATGATCGCAGCGTTGCTGTTGCTGTTTCAGCAGGGGACGCAGCCGTTCACGAATGTGACGGTTCGCAACGGCGATCGGACGGTGAGCGTTCCCATCGTGCTGGTCGATCGCGGGCCGGTCGTTGGTGCGGATACGCTTGCCGCAGCCCTCTCGGGGCAGGTGTCGCGCGTGAACGACGAGTACGTCGTTACCGTGGCTGGAGTCCGCACGGTCGTCGTGCCGAACGTCCCGTTCGTTCGCGTCGGCGATCAGACGCTCCAATTGCCGGCGGATCCCGTTGTGCGCGGCGGGCGGTTGTTTCTCCCGTACGCGTTCGTCAGCGACCTGCTTCCGCGCGTTGCGAAGGGCGTCACCTTCGACACGCGCCGCGCAATCCTCGAGCGCACCGTTGCGGTACCGCCGACCGGTGAGGCTGCACGAGCCGCGTCTGCGACCACCTCCGCGCCGGGTGTGCGGGCGACGAAACCCCCGAGCTTCACTGTGATCGTCGACGCCGGACACGGGGGGCCTGATCGCGGCATGCGCGGTCCCCTCGGCGCGAATTGGCTGATCTACGAGAAGGACATCACGCTCGATGTCGCGCGAGCGCTTCGCACCGCGCTCATCGAGCGCGGCGTGAACGTCGTGATGACGCGATCCACCGACACGCTCATCGCGCTGAGCGACCGCGGTCGCATCGCGAACTCGAAAAAAGGAGACGTCTTCCTCTCCATCCACGTCAACGCGGCGAATCCCCGCTGGAGGCAGCCGGGTGCGGCGCGCGGCTTCGAGACCTATTTTCTCTCCGAAGCGCGAACCGACGATGCGCGGCGTGTGGAGGCGATGGAAAACGAAGTCGTCAAGTACGAGATCGCGAGCGAAGTGTCGCGGGACGACCCTCTGAGCTTCATTGTCCACGACATGGAACAGAACCAACACCTGCGAGAGTCGAGCGAGTTGGCGGCCACGATCCAGCGCGGACTCTCGACCGTGCACCCAGGGCCCGATCGAGGCGTCAAGCAAGCGGGGTTCCGCGTGCTCGTCACGGCGTTCATGCCGGCCGTCCTCGTCGAGATCGGGTTCGGCACGAACGCAGCGGAGGCTCGGTACCTTCGTGACCCTGCCCGGCAACGCGAGATCGCAACATCCATCGCCGACGCCACGATGACATACCTCGCCAGCTACCAGCGGCGCAGCACCACCACGGGCCAGTGAGCCGGAACGGCGCCGGCGATCGACGACTGGCGGTCCAATTCTGCGGCATCGAATTCCAGAATCCCGTGCTGCTGGCGGCAGGCACCGCCGCGTATGGCGAAGAGCTCGACGAGGTAGTGCATCTCGACCGGCTTGGTGGGATCATCACGAAAGCCGTGAGTCTCGACCCGCGTCATGGTGCCCCGTCGCCGCGTGTCGCGGAGTTCGATGGCGGCATGATGAACGCCGTGGGGCTGGCGAATCCAGGCGTTGCAGCCGTCCGCGAACGCCATTTGCCTTGGCTGGCTGAGCGCCTTCATTCCGCGCGAGTGCTCGTCAACGTCGTCGGATTTCAGACCGACGAGTTTGCGTCGGTCATCGAACGGCTAGGAGCCGACGCGCCCGTCCACGGGTTCGAGATCAACGTGAGCTGCCCCAACACGAAGGCGGGCGGCGTGGAGTTCGGAGCCGACCCCCGCGCGCTTCGCGAGGTCGTGTCGAGCGCGCGCGCCGTGACCAGCCGCCCGCTCGTCGTGAAGCTCTCGCCGACGCTCACCGACATTGCAGGCGCTGCGCGCATAGCCGTCGACGCGGGCGCCGATGCGATCAGCGTAGTCAACACCATCCCCGGTCTCGCGATCGACGTAGAACGGCGTCGCCCCGTGCTCGGCTTCGGCACCGGTGGCGTGAGTGGGCAGGGACTTCTCCCGGTCGGTGTTCTCGCGACCTGGAAGGTTCGCAAGGCCACGTCGGTCCCCATCATCGGCGTCGGCGGAATCAGTACAGCGAATGCCGCTTTGCAGTACATCATTGCGGGGGCGTCGCTGGTGGCCGTCGGAACGGCCGCGTTGCGCGACCCGCGTGTGCCCGAGCGCCTCGTACGTGATCTCGCGGCGTGGTGCCATGAGCACGGCGTGGCATCGCTCTCCGACTTGTGCGGAAGCCTGGAGTGGCCCACGTGACGACCACACCGATCGTCGTGCTCGATTATCCCACCGCTGCCGATGCAATGCGCCTCGTGGGCACGCTCGGAAATCGGTGCCGGTTTTACAAAGTCGGCAGTGAGCTGTTCACGGCCGCTGGGCCAGCGATCGTGCAGCGGGTCCGCGATACCGGCGCGCAAGTCTTTCTGGACCTCAAGTTCCACGACATTCCGAACACGGTGCGGGGCGCCGCACGGTCGGCAGCGGCGCTCGGCGTGCGGCTTCTCACGGTGCACGCGTCAGGCGGTGTCGACATGGTGCGCGCCGCGGTTGACGGGGCGGGAGCCGGCGTCGGGGTTCTAGCCGTTACGGTGCTCACATCGTTCGACGACGCCTCCCTCGGCGACGCCATGGGTCGTCCCGACGTCCGCGCGAGCGAGGAGGTCGCGCGGCTCGCGGGCATTGCCGCAAAGGCCGGGGCCCATGGCATCGTGTGCGCCGGCACCGACGTGGCAGCCGTGCGTACGCGTTTCGAGGACAGGCTGGCGCTGCTCGTCCCGGGGATTCGACTCGCCGGGGGCGCATCGCACGACCAACGCCGGGTCGTCACCCCGCGTGAGGCCGCCACGCTGGGCGCGACCTACATTGTCGTAGGTCGGGCCGTAACAGCTGCGGCTGACCCGCCAGCGGCCATGGAGACCGTGCTGGCCGAGTTGGAGTCAGTCCCGGCCTGAACGCAGCACGCCGTCGCTCGCGGATCACCACGGCCGGCCACGCTTCGAATGGCCCGGACACACTACATCAAGCTCAGCTTGGTAAGCGGCGGCCGCACGGCATTTCACGTGCCCGAATCCCTTGCATAACCCGCCTAAGCCCGTTAGTCTGAGTGTCTTGGCCGAAAAACCCATTTGTTCGATTTGGAGCGCCCTGTGAAAGTTCGCAGTAGCGTGAAGCCGATCTGTGAGCACTGCCGAGTCGTGAAGCGCAACGGCGTGACGCGGATCATTTGCAAGCGCAACCCTAAGCACAAGCAGCGGCAAGGCTAGGATATGGCCCGTATTGCTGGCGTTGATCTCCCGCGCGAGAAGAAGGTCGAGATCGGCTTGACCTACATCTTCGGTATCGGTCGTCCGACGGCGCGCAAGATTCTCGAGACCACCGGCGTGAGCGCCGACCTCCGCGTGCGCGATCTCAATGACTCGGACGTGAACAAGCTCCGTCAGATCATCGAGCGCGATTACCGCGTCGAGGGCGCGCTCCGCACCGAGACGGCGATGAACATCAAGCGCCTGATGGACATTGGATCGTATCGCGGTATCCGGCATCGCCGCGGACTTCCCGTTCGCGGCCAGCGGACACACACGAACGCTCGAACCAAGAAGGGTCCACGCCGGGCGATCGCCGGCAAGAAGAAGGTGACCAAGTAGTCCTATGGCGACTGGAAAAAAGAGCAAGCGCGTCATCGAGGCGGAAGGCGTCGCGCACATCAGTGCGACGTTCAACAATACGACCATCACCATCACGGACACGCACGGCAACGCGGTCTCGTGGGGCTCGTCGGGCAAGGCGGGCTTCAAGGGGTCCAAGAAGTCGACGCCGTTCGCCGCGACCGTCGCCGCCGAGCAGGCCGCGCGCGAAGCGATGTCGCTCGGCGTTCGTCGCGTGCATGTGCGCGTGCAGGGTCCTGGGTCGGGTCGCGAGTCGGCCATCCAGGCGCTCGCCGCGGCGGGGCTGCAGGTGAAGTCGATCAAGGACGTCACGCCGATTCCGCACAACGGCTGCCGTCCCCCAAAGCGCCGGAGAGTCTGAGCCATGGCCCGCTACACCGGCCCGAGCTGCCGTCAGTGCCGCCGCGAGGGGACGAAGCTGTTTCTGAAGGGAACCAAGTGCTTCACGGAGAAGTGCCCCGTCGAGCGCCGGCCGTATGCGCCTGGCCAGCATGGCCAGAACACGGCGCGTCGCCGCAAGTCGTCGGAGTACTCGAAGCAGCTCCGTGAGAAGCAGAAGATCAAGCGCATCTATGGCGTGAGCGAGCGACAGTTCCGCAACACGTTCGAGCGCGTGGCCACGCTGCCAGGGATCACCGGCCACAACCTTCTTGCGGCACTTGAGAGTCGCCTGGATAACGTTGTGTATCGAATGGGCTTTGCCGCGAGCCGCAAGGCTGCGCGTCAGCTCATTCGTCATCGCCACGTCGAGATCAACCAGAAGACCGTGGACGTGCCGAGCTACCTGGTCGATCCCGGCGAGGAAGTGCGCGTTCGCATGAAGTCGCGCGAGATGGCGTCGATCATGTCGGCAATGGATCAGTCGACGCGCGGCGCGCCGCTCTCGTGGATCGCCGTGGATCGCGACACGTTCAGCGGTCGCATGCTCGAGCGCCCGCAGCGAACCAGCATCCCGATCGCCGCGCAGGAGCAGTTAGTCGTAGAGCTTTACTCGAAGTAAACAGGGAACGGGGAACAGGGAACGGGGAACCGGAACAACACCACGGTTCCCTGTTCCCTGATCCCGGTTCCCGTTTTCTGGTCGGGGCCCTAGCCCTTATACGAGCCCACCGCGCGCTAGGGGCGGGGTGGGGCGTTGCCGAGGCGACGTCTCGGTAAGACCGTTCAGGATAGCGACGAAATGGCACAAGTCATTGATCTCACCGGGTTGGTCCGTCCGCAGCTGGTAGAAGCCACCAAGCGCGAGGACAACTCGAACGTAGCAGAGTTCCGCCTCCAGCCGCTGGAGCGCGGATTCGGTCACACGCTTGGCAACGCGATGCGGCGCATGCTGCTCTCGTCGCTGCGCGGGTCGGCTGTCTGGGGTTTCCGCATTGACGGTGTCGTGCACGAGCACCAGACCATCCCCGGGGTGGTCGAGGACGTGCACCAGATCATCGCGAACCTCAAGACCCTCACGCTGTCGCTCGCCGATGACCTCGACGAAGCGATCCTTCGGATCTCGAAGTCCGAGGCCGGTCCGGTGACCGCCAACGACGTCCAGGACCAGAGTGGCGTGCGGGTCATCGACAATCGCCACCACCTGTTCACGCTCCAGGACGACCGCGACATCAACGTCGAGCTGTACGTGAACAAGGGCCGTGGTTACGTCGAGGCCGATCAGCACGTGATCGATCGTGGTCTGCCGATCGACCTGGTCCGCATCGATTCGATTTACAACCCGGTCCGCCGGGCGAATTTCTCGGTGGCCGAGACGCGCGTCGGTCAGCGCACCGACTACGATCGGCTGACGCTCACCGTCGAGACGAACGGCACGATCACGCCCGAGGAGGCGGTCAGCTACGCCGCTGCCCTCGCGCAGACGCATTTCCAGTATTTCGCCGCGTTCGGTTCGCACACCTCGGCGCCTGTGGGCGCCGGTGGGGAGCAGTCGAGCGGCGATGCGCATCGGCTCGCGGAGCTGTTCCGCACCCCGATCGATGATCTCGAGCTGTCGGTTCGCTCGGTGAACTCCCTGAAGAACTCCAACATCCGGTCGCTCGGCGACCTGGTGCGGCAGACGGAGAGCCAGATTCTTCAGGTCAAGAATTTCGGAAAGAAGTCGCTCCAGGAGATCGCCGATCTCCTCGAGCGCGAAGGGCTGAATTTCGGGATGCGTTGGGACGAGAACGGCGAGGGCGTGCGGATCACCGATTGGGGAACGCCGCCGAGCCGCGCTGCCGCCAACGCGCCTGACGACGAAGAGGACTAGATCAATGCGTCATCGCAAGGCCGGGCGGCAGCTGCGCCGCACCAGCGAACAGAGGCTCGCGCTGCTCCGCAGCCTCGCGACGTCGCTCATCGAGCAGGGGGCGATCGAGACGACGGAAGCGAAGGCGAAGGAGCTCCGGCCCTTCGTCGAGAAGCTCATCACGAAGGCGCGAACGGGCACGTTGCACTCGCGCCGGCTGGCTGGCCGTCACGTGCAGAAGCGTGCGGCCGCCGACAAACTGTTCCAGGAAATTGGGCCACGGTTCGCGAAGCGCGCCGGCGGCTACACGCGCATTCTGAAGACCGGCCACCGCAAGGGTGACGGGGCGGACATGGCGCGCATCGAGCTAGTCGAGGGCTGACGACCATGGCCATTCAACGGAATCGTTGCTTCACCTGCAACCGCGGCGTGGCGTTCGGCAACAACGTCTCGCACGCGAACAACAAGACCCGTCGCACTTGGAAGCCGAATCTTCAGGTCGTCCGCGTCGTCGTCGACGGGAAGACTCAGCGAGTCAAGGTCTGCACCCGGTGCTTGCACGCTGGAAAGGTGCAGCGCGCACCGCGCGGCCAGAGGGTCGCCTGAACCCCGCCGTTGTCCGAAGACAAGGGAGCTCCTTCGGGGGCTCCTTTTTTCTAGCTAGCCGCGCACCCGCAGCAACCCGTTCCAGCTCACAGCAAACAGCTTCTTCGTCGAGTTGCCGACCGCGCTGATAACCGGAATTACGGGCCAGGATGGGTCCTACCTCGCCGAGTTGCTCTTGGCGAAGGGGTACCGGGTCATCGGCATGGTTCGCCGAAGCTCCACGACCGCGTACGAACGCATCGCGCACCTCATCGACCAGGTCGAATTCGTGTCGGCGGACCTGCTCGACCAGCATTCGCTCGTCGACGCGGTGCGCGAGTGTCAGCCGGATGAGGTGTACAACCTCGCCGCCCAGAGCTTCGTCGGTACCTCGTGGACCCAGCCGGTGCTGACGGGCGAGTTCACGGGGCTCGGCGTGACGCGAATGCTCGAGGCGGTGAAGAAGGCCGCGCCAGAGGCGCGCTTCTACCAGGCCAGCTCCAGCGAGATGTTCGGCAAGGTGCAGGAGACGCCGCAGCGCGAGACGACACCGTTCTACCCGCGCAGCCCCTATGGCGTGGCGAAGGTGTACGGCCACTGGATCACCGTGAACTACCGCGAGAGCTTCGGCCTGTACGCGGTCTCCGGGATCCTGTTCAACCACGAGAGTCCGCGGCGCGGACTCGAGTTCGTCTCGCGGAAGATCACGGACGGTGTGGCCCGGATCAAACTGGGGCTGCAGAAAGAGCTGCGGCTCGGGAACCTCGACGCTCGGCGCGACTGGGGGTTTGCCGGCGACTACGTCGAGGCGATGTGGCAGATGCTGCAACAGCCGTCGCCCGACGACTACGTTGTGGGCATGGGCGTGACGCGCTCGGTTCGTGAGCTGTGTCAGGTGGCCTTCGACGTCGTCGGGTTCGATTACCGCGATTACGTCGTTCAGGACGAGAAGTTCTTTCGCCCGGCGGAGGTCGACCTCCTTGTCGCCGACCCCGCCAAGGCGCGCGCGGTGCTCGGGTGGGCGCCGCGCGTCACGTTCGAGCAGCTCGTGCAGATGATGGTGGACGCCGATGTGGCGCGCTACCAGGCCGACATGAGATGAGACATGCCTCGTCGCACTGACATCCATCGAATTCTCGTAATCGGCTCCGGGCCGATCGTCATCGGGCAGGCGGCCGAGTTCGACTACTCGGGCACGCAGGCCGCGCGTGCGCTTCGGGAAGAGGGCTACGAGGTGATCCTCGTGAACTCCAACCCCGCGACGATCATGACGGACCCGGAGATCGCGCACCGAACGTACGTCGAGCCGGTGACGCCGGAGTTCGTGGAGCTCGTGATCGAGCGCGAGAAGCCCGATGCGTTGCTGCCCACGATGGGCGGACAGACGGCGCTCAACGTCGCGATGAAGCTGGCCGAGCGAGGCGTCCTCGAGCGACACGGCGTAGAGCTCATCGGGGCGAAAGCGCGGGCGATCAAGGTCGCCGAGGATCGAGCCGAGTTCGCGCAGGCGATGCAGCGGATCGGTTTGACGGTACCACAAGGGCGCATCGCGCACACGTGGGACGAGGCCCTGGCGATCAGCGACTTCGTGGGCTTCCCGGCGATCATCCGGCCGTCGTTCACGTTAGGCGGGTCGGGCGGTGGCGTGGCGTACAACCGCGAGGAATACGAGACCATCGTCCGGCGCGGGCTCGCGGAGTCCCCGACGAGCCAGGTGCTGATCGAGCGCAGCCTGCTCGGGTGGAAGGAGTTCGAGCTGGAGGTCATGCGCGATCACGCGGACAACGTCGTGATCGTCTGCTCGATCGAAAACGTTGACCCGATGGGTGTTCACACGGGGGATTCGATCACGGTGGCCCCGGCGATGACGCTCACGGACCGCGAGTATCAAGTCATGCGCGACGCGGCCGTCGCGGTGATTCGCGAGATCGGTGTCGACGCGGGCGGGTGTAACATCCAGTTCGCCATCAATCCGCGCGACGGCGAGATGGTGGTCATCGAGATGAACCCGCGCGTGTCGCGGTCGTCCGCCCTCGCATCGAAGGCGACCGGCTTCCCGATCGCGCGCATCGGCGCGAAGCTCGCGGTCGGCTACCGGCTGGACGAGATTCCGAACGACATCACGAAGACGACGCCCGCGTCGTTCGAGCCGGTGCTCGACTACGTGGTGGTGAAATGTCCCCGGTTCGCGTTCGAGAAATTCGCCCGGGCGAATCCCTACCTCACGACGCAGATGAAGTCGGTGGGGGAGTCGATGGCGATTGGGCGCACCTTCAAGGAAGCCTTCCAGAAAGGACTGCGCGCGCTCGAGACGGGGCGGGCAGGGTGGACGACGGCCGAGCGCGCGCAGGATGATCGACTGCCGGACGACTCGCTCGCGGCACTGCGTGGTGCGCTGCGCCAGCCGACGCCGGAGCGGATCTTCCAGGTGAAACGTGCGCTCGAGGCGGGGATGTCCATCGACGACCTCTACGAGCTCACGGCGATCGACCCCTGGTTCCTGGCGCAGATGCAGGAGCTCCGCGACGCGGAGCGGTGGTACGCGACGCTCGATGCGCCGACGGCGGATGACATTCGCCAGATGAAGCAGGCCGGGTTCTCGGACCGCCAGCTTGCGACGCTGCGCGACGAGACCGAGGCGGCCGTACGCGCTCACCGATGGGCGTTAGGCATCCACCCGGCGTACAAGATGGTCGACACGTGTGCCGGCGAGTTCCCGTCGGAGACGCCGTACCTCTACAGCTCGTACGACGAGGAGAGCGAGGCGCCGAAGACCGGCCGCCGGTCCGTGATCATCCTCGGCAGTGGCCCGAACCGCATCGGGCAGGGGGTCGAGTTCGACTACTGCTGCGTGCGCGCCGTCATGGCGCTGCGCGAGCGCGGGTACGAGACGATCATGATCAACTCGAACCCCGAGACCGTCTCTACGGACTACGACATCTCCGACAAGCTGTACTTCGAGCCGCTCACGCTCGAGGATGTGCTGGAGATCGTTCACCGCGAGCAACCCGAAGGCGTGATCGTTCAGCTCGGCGGCCAGACGCCGCTCAAGCTGACGCGCCCGCTCGAGGCGGCCGGCGTTCGCATTCTCGGGACGTCGCCCGACGCGATCGACATTGCCGAAGATCGGAAACGCTTCGAGGCCATTGCACGCGAGCTCGGGATCCGCCAGCCGAACAACGGGACGGCGACGAGCGTCGATGAAGCGGTGGACGTGGCGACGCGCATCGGCTACCCGGTACTCGTTCGTCCGTCGTACGTCCTCGGCGGACGGGCGATGCAGATCGTTTACGACGAGGGCTCGCTACGCGAGTACTTCGAGACGGCCGCACGCGTCTCGGAGGACCGACCGGTGCTGATCGACTCGTTCCTCGAGGATGCCTTCGAGGCCGACGTCGACGCCGTGTCCGACGGCCAGCGCGTCGTGATCGGCGGAGTGATGCAGCACATCGAGGACGCCGGCATCCACTCCGGCGATTCGGCGTGCGTGCTCCCGCCGTACATGATCACCGAGGCTGATGTCGACACGATGCGCCGTCACACGATCGCGCTGGCGAAGGCACTCGGCGTGGTGGGGCTCATCAACGTGCAGTACGCCGTGAAGCACGGTACGGTGTACGTGCTCGAAGTGAACCCGCGCGCGAGCCGGACGATTCCGTACGTCTCGAAGGCCATCGGGGTCCCGCTCGCGTCGGTGGCGGCACGGGTGATGATGGGCGAGACGCTCGAAGAGCTCCGTTTCACCGAGGAGATCGTGCCGCACTACGTCAGCGTGAAGGAGGCGGTCTTTCCGTTCACAAAATTCCGCGAGTTCGATCCGATCCTCGGCCCCGAGATGCGCTCCACGGGCGAGGTCATGGGGATCTCCGACTCGTTCGGGAGCGCATTCGCGAAGGCGCAGCTCGCGGCCGACAACGCGCTGCCACTCAGTGGTGCCGTGCTCGTCACGGTGAACGACCCCGACAAGCCGAACGTGACGCCCATTGCCCGCCGGTTCTACGAGATGGGGTTCGATGTGTACGCGACGCCGGGGACGGCGCGCTACCTTCGGGGGCGTGGCATTCAGGCGAAGGAAGTGTTCAAGGTGCATGAGGGGCGTCCGCACTGCATCGACTACATCGTGAACGGCGAGGTCCAGCTGCTCATCAACACGCCGCTCGGCAAGCATGCCCAGCGGGATGACTACACGCTCCGCCAGGCTGCCATTGCCAACCGGGTGTCATACACGACGACCCTGTCGGCCGCGAGCGCCGCGTCCGAGGCGATCCTCTCGCTCCGGTCGCGAAAGCCGACGGTGAGATCCCTCCAGGAGTGGCACGAGGACCTGCGGAAGCGCCGCAGCGAAGACGCCGAGCTGGCGGCGCGTCGCGCCACGCCGGCGTCCGTGCCGGTGACACGTTAGGCTCGTACCCGCGACGCGATGAGCGTGTTCATTCACGAGTCGAGCTACGTCGACGATGGCGCCTCCGTGGGGGACGGTACGAAGATCTGGCACTTCTGTCACGTGATGCCGGGTGCGGTGATCGGCGAACGGTGCAACCTCGGGCAGAACGTCGTGATGATGCCGGGCACGCGGATCGGGAACAACGTGAAGATCCAGAACAATGTGTCGATCTACGAGGGTGTCGAGCTCGAGGACGACGTGTTCTGCGGCCCGTCGATGGTGTTCACGAACGTCATCAACCCGCGCAGCCACGTGTCGCGCAAGACCGAGTACCAGCGCACACTCGTGCGGCGTGGCGCGACTATCGGCGCAAACGCCACGGTCGTCTGCGGGGTCACGCTCGGCGAGTACTCCTTCGTAGGCGCCGGTGCCGTCGTCACGAAAGACGTGAAAGCGTTCGCCTTGGTGACCGGAGTGCCTGCTCGGCAGGTTGGATGGATGTGTCGGTGCGGAGAAAGACTGGGAACAGGGAACAGGGAACAGGGAACCGGAACTGCGAGCAACAAGGAGCAGTCAGCTCCCGGTTCCACCCGCCCGCCTTCGGCGGGCACCCGCCCCGTTCCCGGTTCCCTCAAGTGTTCCGACTGCGGGACTTTGTATTCGCTCATTGACGACGAACTTCGCCTGGCCGAGGCGCCATGAGTGACGCCGCGCCGATTCGGGTCGCGGTCGTCGGCTGCGGTCGCATCAGCCGGAACCATTTCGAGGCGATCGACAAAATCGCCGATCTCGAGCTCGCCGCCGTGTGCGACGTCATCGCCGAGCGGGCGCGCGACGCGGAGGCGCGATACGGCGTCCCATGCTTCGAGACGTACGAGGACATGCTCGCATCGGTGCGGTGCGACGCCGTCGCGGTCTGCACGCCGTCCGGGCTTCACCCGAAACACGGCATCGCGGCGGCGCGTGCGGGGAAGCACGTGATCTGCGAGAAGCCCATGGCCATCTCGCTCGAGAGCGCAGACGCGCTCGTACGCGAGTGTGATGCGGCGGGCGTTCACCTGTTCGTCGTCAAGCAGAACCGACTGAACCCGTCGATCCAACTGCTCCGGCATGCGATCGAGCGTGGTCGGTTCGGGCGGATCTATCTCGCCAACACCACCGTTCGCTGGACGCGGCCGCAGGAGTACTACGACCAGGCTCCCTGGCGGGGGACCTGGGAGTTCGACGGCGGTGCGATCATGAATCAGGCATCGCACTACGTCGATCTCATTCAGTGGCTCGTGGGACCGGTCGAGAGCGTCATGGCGAAGACGGCGACGCTGGCGCGGCGCATCGAGACGGAAGACACGGGCATCGCGGTGCTCAAATTCCGCTCCGGCGCGCTTGGCGTCATCGAAGTCACCATGCTCACCTACCCGCGCAATCTGGAGGGGTCCATCACCATCCTCGGAGAGAAGGGGACGGTGAAGGTCGGCGGGACCGCGGTGAACCGCATCGAGCACTGGGCGTTCGCCGACTACGACGACGACGACAAGCTCGTCGAGTCCACCGCGACGAACCCGCCCACCGTCTACGGGTTCGGCCACGAGGGCTACTATCGCAACGTCGTTGCCGTGCTCCGCGGCGAGGCGAAGGCGGAGACCGACGGCCGGGCCGGCAGGAAATCTCTGGAGCTCATCCTCGGGATCTATGAGTCCGCGAAGACGGGGCGAGACGTTCCGATCCCGCTCGCAACGCGGTACTGACCCAATGTCATTCCGAGCGGAGGCCCGCAGGGCCGCGCCTCCGCTCGGA